>OFIS01000051.1_pt1 | contig 155850 bp, 130 predicted proteins | sample 1775071 | NCBI WGS metagenome assembly OFIS01 (sample SAMN08195774, study PRJEB24354) | sludge metagenome | isolation source: sludge from phenol fed wastewater aerobic bioreactor C | place: India: Nagpur | collected 2016-09-17 | reverse complement strand
CTGATACCGCCCAAGAGTTCATATCGACGGCGGTGTTTGGCACCTCGATGTCGGCTCATCTCATCCTGGGGCTGTAGCCGGTCCCAAGGGTATGGCTGTTCGCCATTTAAAGAGGTACGTGAGCTGGGTTTAAAACGTCGTGAGACAGTTTGGTCCCTATCTGCCGTGGGCGTTGGATACTTGACGGAGCCTGCTCCTAGTACGAGAGGACCGGAGTGGACGTACCACTGGTGTATCGGTTGTCATGCCAATGGCATTGCCGAGTAGCTATGTACGGAAGAGATAACCGCTGAAGGCATCTAAGCGGGAAACTCGTCTGAAGATTAGGTATCCCGGGGGCTTGACCCCCCTGAAGGGTCGTCCGAGACCAGGACGTTGATAGGCTGGGTGTGGAAGCGCGGTAACGCGTGCAGCTAACCAGTACTAATTGCCCGTGCGGCTTGATCCTATAACCTTGCGGAGTACCGCAACGGAACGTAGTGATCGTGTGTATGTAGCCGACACAATTGAACGAAACAACGCAACCCCAGTGCAAGGCGCCCCGAGTCTGCTACAATGCAGCCCGTCGCGTCGAACACTGCAAGCGCCGCAGGCCCCGCTAGGCTTGCCGCGCAGTGCTTCTTCCAAATTGGCGATCCAGTCCAAGGCCCTCGCGGCCCCAGACTCGACCGCAACCAGTTATGCTTGACGACTATAGCAAGGTGGACCCACTCCTTCCCATCCCGAACAGGACAGTGAAACGCCTTCGCGCCGATGATAGTGGGTGGACACCTGTGAAAGTAGGTCATCGTCAGGCTTCTATGCCTCAAAGCCCCTGCAGATAACCTCTGCAGGGGCTTTGTCTTTGGGGGGGCGCCGCGCGCCAGGCAGCGCGAGCTCCCGCAACGGCGTGTTGCCAGGCCACGCACGGGCGGCCACGGCGCGTCTCCGGACCACGCACGGGCGGCCAGACCGGCCTCCCGGCCACCCACGAGCGAGCGGCCCTCCACGGCGTGGCGGGCCGCATCCCTGCTAGAATGAACTTTTCAAACGCCGGCGCCCGCCCGCGCCTACGCAGGAGACTTCATGATCCAAGGCGACGACACTCCCGACATGGACAAGGGCCTGAATCAGCGGCAGCTCGTCCACCTGATGTATGCCCTGTTCGCCGTGGGCATCCTGTCCGCGGGGATCTTCGGTGCGGCCGTCCTGGCCGCCGTGGTGCTGGCCTATCTGAAGCGCGGCGACATGGTCGGCACCGTGTATGCCGGCCACATCGACTGGATCATCCGGACGTTCTGGTGGGGTCTGCTGTGGCTGGCGCTGAGCGCACTGGCCAGCCTGATCTTCGTCGGCTTCGTCACGGGTCTGGTGGCCGTGATCTGGATCATCTACCGCATCGCCAAGGGCTGGCTGGCGCATTGGGCCGGGGAAACGCCGCTTCCGGGCCTGTGATCCCGGCGGGGCTGCCGCGACAGCCCGCCGCAACCCCGTTTATTTCAGGTGTTGGCTGACCAGCTTGGTCAATTCAAACATCGAAACCTGGTCCTTGCCGAACAGGGGGCGCAGCTTGGCATCCGCATTGATGTTGCGGCGATTGGCGGGATCCTGGAGATCGTGCTTCTTGATATAGTCCCAGACGCGCTTGGTGACTTCGGTACGGGGCACGGCTTCGTTGCCGATCACGGCCGCCAGGGTGGCGCTGGGGGTCAGGGGCTTCATGAATGCCGCATTGGGTTTGCGACCTGATTTTTCGGTGGTTGCCATGTATGCAGGCTCCTATACAGTGCAGTGTTGAGTGAATTGCCCTCGCAGCATACCGCGTGTTTCCCCGAAAGACAAAACAGGATTGTCAGACCGTGTCACAGAGTTCTCCACTTGCTTCTCCGAATGTCGATGCGCCGCAGGCCGGGGTTTCCCCCGCGCCGGCGCGCATCCGCCTGACCCGTCCCGACGACTGGCATCTGCATCTGCGCGACGGCGCGGTGCTGCGCAGCGTGGTGATGGATTCGGCGCGGCAGTTCGGGCGCGCCATCATCATGCCCAACCTGAAGCCGCCGGTGCTGACGACCGAGGACGCGCGCGCCTACCGCGACCGCATCCTGGCCGCCCTGCGCCAGGCGCATGAACAGGCGGATGGACGGGGGCGGGCGGACGGGGGCGAGGCGTTGTCCTTCGAGCCCCTGATGACCCTGTACCTGACCGACCGGACCGCGCCCGACGAGATCCGCCGGGCGCGCGACAGCGGCTTCGTGCACGGGGTGAAGCTCTATCCGGCCGGGGCGACGACCCATTCCGACGCCGGCGTGACGGATCTGCTGGGCCAGTGCGCGGCCACGCTCGCCGCCATGCAGGACTGCGGCATGCCGCTGCTGGTCCATGGCGAGGTCACCGATCCCGCGGTCGACGTGTTCGACCGCGAGGCGGTCTTCATCGAGCGGGTCATGGTGCCCTTGCGGCGGGCCTTTTCCGCACTGAAGGTGGTGTTCGAGCACCTGACCACGGCCGACGGCGCGGCCTACGTCGCCGAGGCCGACGGCCCCATCGGCGCGACGCTCACGCCGCAGCACCTGCTGTACAACCGCAACGCCCTGTTCAAGGGCGGGCTGCGGCCCCACTGGTACTGCCTGCCGATCCTGAAGCGGGAAACCCACCGCCAGGCCCTGCTCGCGGCGGCCACCAGCGGCAATCCGCGCTTCTTCCTCGGGACGGACAGCGCGCCGCATCCGCGCGGCGCCAAGGAACAGGACTGCGGCTGTGCGGGCTGCTACACGGCCCGCCACGCCATGGCGCTGTACGCGGCGGCCTTCGAGTCCGTCGGCCGCCTGGACCGCCTGGAGGCCTTCGCCAGCCTGCACGGCCCGGCGTTCTACGGCCTGGCGCCCAATGCCGGCACCTTGACGCTGGAACGGGTCGCGGACCCGGTTCCCCGCGACCTGCCGCTGGGCGACGACGTGGTCGTGCCGCTGGCCGCCGGGGAGTCCCTGGCGTGGCGGGTGAGTCGGGACGCGGAATAGTCCCTGCGGGCGATTCCACGCCCGACGGATCGGAGACGCGGCTCAGTCGCCGACAGTCGGTCGTCGACACTCAGTCGCCGCGCTTGTCCTCCAGCAGGGTCCAGCGCTCGAACAGGGCTTCCAGCCTGCCTTCCAGCTCGCCCAGGGCCTGCTGGACGCGCTGCGCCTCGTCGGCGCCCTGGCTGTACAGGCCGGGGTCGGACAGGCGGGCGGCGAGGGCCGCCTGTTCCGCTTCCAGGGCGGAGATCCGGTCGGGCAGCCCGGCCAGTTCCTCGGCTTCCCAGGGGGCCAGGCGGTTCTTGCGCGGCTTGTCGGCGGCCCCGGCCGGGGCCGAAGCCGGGGCCGGGGTCTGGGTCGAAGTCTGGGCCGAAGTCGGGAGCCGGTCCGGGGCCTGGGCCGGTTGGCCCGCCGGCCGCTCCTTCGCGGTATCGGCCGCGCCGGCGCGGGCGGTCCGGGCCGGGGGCGCTTCCGCTGCGGCGGGACGCGGCCGCTGGGCCTCCCAGTCGTCGTAGCCGCCCACGTATTCCTGCCAGCGGCCGTCGCCCTCGGCGGCGATGGTCTGCGTGACCACGTTGTCCAGGAAGGTGCGGTCGTGGCTGACCAGCAGGACGGTGCCCTGGTAGTCCTGCAGCAGGCCTTCGAGCAGCTCCAGGGTGTCGATGTCCAGGTCGTTGGTGGGCTCGTCCAGCACCAATACGTTGTGGGGCTGGGCGAACATGCGCGCCAGCGCCAGGCGGGCGCGCTCGCCGCCGGACAGGCTGGAGACGGGGGAATGGGCGCGCGCCGCCGGGAAGAGGAAGTCCTCCAGGTAGCTCATGACGTGCTTGCGCTGGCCGCCGATCTCCACCCATTCGCTGCCCGGGCTGATGGTGTCGGCCAGGGTGGCGGATTCGTCGAGCCGGTCGCGCATCTGGTCGAAGTAGCCGATCGACAGGTTGGTGCCCAGGCGCACGCTGCCCTGCAGAGGCTGGAGCTCGCCCAGCAGGATGCGCAGCAGCGTCGTCTTGCCGGCGCCGTTGGGGCCGATCAGGCCGATGCGGTCGCCGCGCTGGATCAGGGTGCTGAAATCCCGGATCAGGATGCGGTCGTCGTAGCCGTGGGTGACGTTCTTCAGTTCGGCCACGAGCTTGCCGGAGCGCTGGCCGTCGGCCAGGGAGAACCGCACCTGGCCCTGCTGGTCGCGCCGCGCGGCGCGTTCGCGGCGCAGGGCCTCCAGGCGGCGCACCCGGCCTTCGTTGCGCGTGCGGCGCGCCTCGATGCCCTTGCGGATCCAGACTTCCTCCTGGGACAGCAGCTTGTCGAAGCGGGCGTTGGCCTGCTGCTCGGCGTCGAGCCACTGGGCCTTGCGCGCCTGCCAGGCGGAGAAATTGCCGGGGAAGCTGAGCAGCCGTCCGCGGTCGAGCTCGACGATGCGGGTGGCCACGGCGTCCAGGAAGCGGCGGTCGTGGGTGATCAGCACCACCGCCGCGCGTGTGGCGCGCAGCAGATTTTCCAGCCAGGCGATGCCGGCGAAGTCCAGATGGTTGGTCGGCTCGTCGAGCAGCAGCAGGTCGGGCTCCTGGACCAGAGCGTGGGCCAGGGCCACGCGCTTGCGCGTGCCGCCGGACAGGCCGCGGATGGGCAGGCCGGGATCGAGCCCCAGCGCGTCGATCAGCGCCCCGGCGCGGGCCGAGCGCTGCCAGTCCTCGGTCGCCAGCGGATCGCCGGACAGGTAGCCGAGCACGGTCTCGTCCTCCGGCAGCGCGGGCTCCTGCTCGACGGTGGCGATGCGCAGGCCGCCGCGCCGCCGGATCTCGCCGTCGTCGAGGCGCACGCGGCCGTCCAGGACGCGCAGCAGGGAGGACTTGCCGGCGCCGTTGCGGCCGATCAGGCCGATGCGCTCGCCGGCCAGCAGGGTCAGGTCGGCGTGGTCGAGCAGGGGATGGTGGCCGTAGGCGAGCTGGGCCTGGGCGAGGGAGAGCAGGATGTCGGACATGATGCGGGCAACGGTGGTGCGGCCGGTGGAGCGGCCGCCGGCGTCGCGGGCGGCCGGGGCCAAAAGGCTATTGTCGCAGGTTGGCCGGGGGCGTGCCCGGCGGACCGCCCGCAGCGGAGGGCCGCCCGCAGCGGCGGATGCGCGTGGTGCGGCGCTCGGGCCGCCCGGGGCGGCCGGCCCCGCGATCCGGATCGGCGGATGCGCGTGGACGCCTCCGGCGGCTCCCCCGCTGTCGTACAATGCCGACGCGGGGCAGATCGGGCGATCGCGGTGCCGTCAGGCATCGAGGAAGGTCCGGACTCCATCGGGCGCGATAGCGGCTAACGGCCGTCCGGCGATCCTTTCGGGGAAAGCCGAGGAACAGGGCCACAGAGACGAGTCTGCCGCGGGGGTGCGCCGCGAGGTGCACACCGGTACGGCCATCTCCGTACCGTCCGTCCGGCTCGTCCGGGCGGTCCGCGGCAGGGTGAAACGCGGCAACCTCTATCGGGAGCAACATCAAATAGGCATGCGCCGGCTTCGTGCCGACAGGGCGGCCCGTCCGAGCATGCGGGTAGATGGCTAGAGCGGTCCAGCAATGGCCCGCCCAGAGGAATGATCGCCCGCCGGGGCAACCCGGCGTACAGAATCCGGCCTATAGATCTGTTCCGCTTCTTTCTCCGCTTTTCCGGCCCGGCCTGGCCCGACCTGGCGCGGCCTGGTCCGGCCCTCCGCGGACGCGGCCGTGGGGCAGCGGCCATAGGGACTTATGCGCATTCGGCCGCCGGGGCGGCTGTGATACCCTGAATCCTCATATCCAACCGACGGCCCGCCGCGCGCAGGCGCGGGGGTACGCCGGCCGGATTCCCGTCGTGGAAATCCAGGAGGCATCGGTGGCGGATTCGGCAGCATCGTCCCTGTCGGAAACGGATGTCGGCCAGCGGCATCCGCTGCTCGAGGTCCGGGACCTGAGCAAGAGCTTCGGCGGCCTGCGCGCCGTGGACCAGTGCTCGTTCCAGGTGGAACGCGGCACCATCACCGGCCTGATCGGCCCCAACGGTGCCGGCAAGACCACGGTGTTCAATCTCATCACCGGCTTCATCCCCCCCGATTCGGGGCGCATCCTGCTGGACGGCCAGGACATCGGCCACCAGCGTCCGGACCAGGTCTTCGCCCGCGGCCTGTGCCGCACCTTCCAGATCCCCCGCGAGCACGGCACCATGAGCGTCCTGGAAAACCTCATGCTGGTGCCGCCCGGGCAATCGGGCGAGCGCTGGTGGAACGCCCTGCTGCGCCCGGGCCGCGTCCGCGCCGAGGAAGCCGGCCACCTGCGCAAGGCGCGGGAAGTCCTGGAATACCTGCAGCTTGGCCACGTCCAGCACGAGTACGCGGCCAACCTGTCGGGCGGGCAGAAGAAGCTGCTGGAAATGGGCCGCATGCTGATGGCGGACCCGCGGATCATCCTGCTGGACGAGCCGGCGGCCGGGGTCAACCGCACGCTGCTGCAGAGCATCGTGCGCAACATCCAGACCCTGTCGCGCGAACGCGGGATCACCTTCCTGCTGATCGAGCACGACATGAACATGGTCATGAGCCTGTGCGATCCGGTCATCGTCATGAGCGAAGGACGCAAGCTGGCCGAAGGCGCGCCCGAGGCGGTGCGCAGCGACCCGGCGGTGCTGGAGGCCTACCTGGGAGGGCAGTATGCCGCTGCTGCAGGTTGACGCCGTCACGGCGGGCTACGGCGACACCGAGATCCTGCGCGCGGTGTCCATCCGGGTCGAGGCCGGCGAGATCGTCGCCATCATCGGCCCCAACGGGGCGGGCAAGTCCACCCTGATGAAGACGATCTTCGGCCTGCTGCATCCGCGCCAGGGTTCGATCGCCTTCGACGGCCACGACATCGCGCGCGAGGCGCCGCACCGCATCGTGCGGCTGGGCATGTGCTACGTGCCGCAGGTGGCCAACGTCTTCACCTCGCTGACGGTCGAGGAAAACCTGGAGATGGGCGCCTTCCCGATGGGCAGGATCGATCTGTCGGACAACAAGGAGCGCGTCTACGCGATGTTTCCCAAGCTGCGCCAGCGCCGCCGCCAGCTGGCGGGCCGGATGTCCGGCGGCGAGCGGCAGATGGTCGCGATGGGCAGCGCGCTGATGATGAGCCCCCGGCTGCTGCTGCTGGACGAGCCCACGGCCGCCCTGTCCCCCAAGCTGGTGGACGAGATCTTCGAGCGCATCGCCCGGATCAACGAGAGCGGCGTGGGCATCCTGATGGTCGAGCAGAACGCCCGCCAGTCGCTGGGGATGGCCCACCGCGGCTACGTGCTGGCCAACGGCGAGAACCGCCACGAGGGCACGGGCCGGGACCTGCTCGACGATCCGAACGTCGGGCGCCTCTACCTGGGAGGATGACGCGATGAGCGATACGGCGCGGCCCGCGGCGGACGAGGGCATGCCTCCGGATGTTCCAGGCATTTCGACGGCACCGGGCGCCCCGGCGGTCCGGGCGGCCGCGCCGCCCGCCGCGGATGCCGATGCGGTGGACGCCCGCGATGCGGGCGGGGCGCGCAGCAGCCGCTTCGTCGGCGGCGTGCTGCTGCTGGTGCTGGCCGGCATGTGGCTGGCGGGCTGGCTCTCGGGCACCAGCGTCGAGGACATGCTGTCCCTGACCGCGTGGGGCGTGATGCTGGGCGGCATCATCGCGCTGGGCGGCATCGGCCTCACGCTCTGCTACGGCGTGCTGAAATTCCCCAATTTCGCCCACGGCGAATTCCTCACCCTGGGGGCGTACGTGACCTACGGCATGGTGCTCGTCCTGCCGCAGTCCAATCCCATCTGGCGGTTTTCCTTCGGCTGGGAACTCCTCGTCGGCCTGCTGGTGGCGGCGGCGGTCACCGCCGTGGTGGCGATCGTGATCGACCGGCTGCTGTACCGGCCGCTGCGCCGGCACCAGTCGCCGCTGGTGCTGCTGGCCATGGCCTCGCTGGGCATGGAGTTCCTGCTGCGGGGCATCGTCTATCTCGTCTGGGGATCGGACTTCCATTTCTATTATTCGGGGCGCTCCAATCCGGCGCTGGCCCTGCCCTTCGGCCTGCGCCTGCAGGCGGACCAGTTCTTCGTCTTCGCCCTGGCCGTCGTCCTGGTGGCGCTGCTGTACTGGATGCTGACCCGCACGCGCATCGGCAAGGCCATGCGCGCGACGGCCGACAACCCCGACCTGGCCCAGGTGCGCGGCATCGACACCGAGCAGGTCGTCGCCTGGACCTGGGCCATCGGCGCGGGACTGGCCGCCATCGGCGGGGTCATGTACGGGCTGGCGTCGCAGATGCGCCCGGACATGGGCTTCGTGCTGCTGCTGCCGCTGTTCGCGGCGGTGATCATGGGCGGGATCGGCAGCGCCTGGGGGGCGCTGGTCGGCTCGGTCATCATCGGCATCGCCATGCAGCTCACTTCCGCCTTCCTGAACCCGGCCTACGGGCCGGCGGTCGCCTTCGTCCTGATGGTGCTGGTGCTGCTGATGCGGCCCCAGGGGCTGTTCGCCCAGCGCTAGGGCCGTCACACACACGCATCGAGGAGCCGGACCATGGACCCCCTGCATCTGCTCAAAGCCTGCTTCCTGCTGGTGCCGGCCTTCCTGCTGGGCTGCCTGCTGTTTTCCGCCCTGCGCTGGCGCGCGCGCCTGCCGGCGGCCCTCGTCCTGGCGTGCGTCCTGGCCTTCGGCATCGCGGGCCTGCTGCCCGGCAGCATGGATTACCTGGTGTCCTTCAGCATCATGGCGATCATCTACTCGATCCTGTCGCTGGGCCTGAACGCGCAATGGGGCTACAACGGCCACCTGAACTTCGGCGTGGCCGGCTTCTTCGCCGTGGGGGCGTTCACCATGGCGCTGTTCGTCACCGCGCCGCCCTCGGGGATGATGGCGGCCTACGCCCAGCAGTGGTTCGGCCTGGAGGCGCCCTATCTGCTCGGGGTGGCGGCCGCGGGCGTCATGGCGGGCGTGGTGGCCTGGCTGATCGCCCAGCCCATCCTGCACCTGCGGGCGGATTTCCTGGCGATCGCCACGCTGGGGATCGCCGAGATCATCCGCCTCGTCTTCCAGAACGAGCGCTGGCTGGCCAACGGGCCGCAGCCCATGTCCGGCATCCCGCAGCCCCTGTCCTGCGTCTTCGACCGCGAAGGCTGCGGCTGGCTGCCCGACGCCCTGCAGGCCGCGCTGTCCGTCATGCAGCCGCGGGACTACGGCTACCTGTACCTGGTGATCGTCGCGCTCGCGCTGGCCCTGACCTACGCCGTGCTGGAAGCCATGGTGCGCTCGCCCTGGGGGCGCGCGCTGCGCGCCGTGCGCGACGAGGAGGAGTCGGCGGCGATGAGCGGCAAGCCCGTCAAGTCCCTGCGCGTGCAGTCCTTCGTGCTGGGCGCCGTCGTCATCGGCGTGGCCGGCGCGCTGTACGCGCCGTACATGGTCACGATCGACTACAGCCACTTCAAGCCGCTGTTCGCCACCTTCCTCGTCTGGGTGATGCTGATGCTGGGCGGCAGCGGCAACAACAAGGGCGCCATCCTGGGGGCCTTCGTGATCTGGGCCGTCTGGAGCGGCACGGGCTTCGTCACCGACTCTCTGCAGGTCGCCCTGCAGGGGGTGGCCCCCGACGTGGCTTCCCGCATGTCCTTCCTGCGCTGGGCCTTCGTCGGGCTGCTGCTGGCGCTGATCGTGCTGTATCGCCCGCAGGGCATCCTGCCCGAGAAAAAGCGCGTGTCCCGCTTCCTGGACGGAGAGCCGGAGGATTAGCCGCGCGGTTCCCGGCGGGGCGCGCGGAGATCCGGCGGCCCCGCAGCCTTGCGCCTCAGCCGGCCGGGATGTCCTTGGCGGCGACCATCTTCACCGTCTCGATCTGGCCGCCCGCGTACTTCCAGATGTTGACGGGCGTGATGACGTCGCCGTTCTTGTCGAAGTCGCACGGGCCGGCGACCCCGTTGTAGTTGATCTTCTTCTTGTCCTTCAGGGCCTGGAGCATCCGGGTGACGCGCTCCTGGCTGCCGCCGTCGATCATCTCGCCCGGCGGATTGGCGACCTTGCGCAGCTCGTCGCGCAGCATCGTGCCCGTGATCTTCGAGGCGTCGGTGGCCCCGCCGGCCACGACGGCGGCCATGGCCAGGCCCGCCACCAGGCCGGCGTCGTACGAGCAGGTGGTGAAGGGCGGGAAGTGGTCGTATTTGTAGGTGGACAGGTAGGTCTTGGCGAAATCGCGGTAGGACTGCGTGCTGGTGTCCTCGCCCGGCGCCGTGCCGTAGAGGCCGTCCATGTCCTTGGCGCCGACTTCCTTGATGATGTCGATGCTGGCGTTGCCGTCGGTGAACTGCCAGCGGGTGAAGTTGAAGGTGTCGCGGGATTCCTTGCAGATGGCGATGGTGTGCGCCGGGTAGCTGACGATGAGGAGCAGGTCGGGCTTGTCCTTCAGGGCCTGGGACAGCATGGACTTGTAGGTGGGCTGGACTTCCTCGGGGTGCGGGACTTCCGCCAGGACGGTGCCGCCGCGCTTCTTGAAGGCGGCGGCGAAGGCGTTGGACAGGCCCTGCCCGTAGGGATTGTTGATGTAGATGGTGGCCACGCGCTTGAACTTGTAGGCCGGGTCGAGCTCGCCGTTGACGAACTGGGCGGCCACCACGCCCTGCATGGCGTCCGACGCGCTGGTGCGGAACAGCAGGTCGGCCTTGGCGTCGGCCGGCAGCACGCTGACCAGCGGGGACGTGGTGCCGTTGCCGATCTGCAGGACGCCGGACGGGATGGTGACCGAAGTCGCCACGGCGACCGTGACGCCGCTGGACCAGCCGTTGATGATGACCGGCGTGTGCTGGGTGTCGATCATCTGGCGGGCCGCCTGCACGCCGACCGTCGGCAGGGTCGCGCTGTCGGCCGTGACGTGGTGGGCGATGAGGGGGCCGCCGAAGACCTCCTTGGCGGCGGTGTTGATCTGGTCGACGGCCAGCCGCACCGCGTCGCGGTAATAGGGGCCGAACTCGGCCGCGGAGCCCGTCATGGGCAGGACCTGGCCGAGGTTGATGGCGGGCGGGGCGCCGGCGGCCAGGGCGCGTCGCAGCGGCAGGATGCCGCCGAGCATCATCACGCCGCCCGCGGTCCCGACGGACTGCAGGAAATGACGGCGCGACGAGGGGGAATGGGCTTGATCCGACATGCGAAATCTCCTTTCTGGTGACTGACGAGACGACAGGCAAACGCAAAAATGGCCCCTGCGCTACGCAGCCTGCGGCCGCTTGCATCCACCTCGCGGCCTGCATGCCGCTCGGATTCGTCAGGCACAGGCCAGTCCGCGGGGACTGGCCCGTGTCCTGACTCATCCCCCCGAGGGGGGGCGCTTTTTGCCTTGGGGCGGCCCGGCGGCAAAGAAGGCTCGGATGCTTTCGAGTCTGGCGCCCGGGGACATGCCGGTGCTGTGGCCGGTGCTTCGGCCCGGGAGGTGAAAGTTCATTACATCGGCTGGCCCGGGGCCTGTCAATCGGGAATTGATGCAGGTGGGGACCGGCGGCCGCGCCCGCTCGCCGCAAGGAACGCGCGGGAGGCGTCCCCGGGGCCGTGCGGAGGCCTCCGCCAAAGGCCACGACCTGATAAAGGACTTTCAGTTTGGTTTCCAATACATTGATTTTTCAGGCGTTTGTTTATCGGTGAATTCTCCGGAACAGTTGTAAGTGCTTGTTGTCATTGAAGAAAATTCAATTTTTGCCTTGACCGGTGCCGATCCATCCCGTAGAGTGGGACAAAGTAGATTTTTGTGTCATGAAGTGGGAGGAACCCCCTCGTGTTTCAGGGAAGCAGCGCGCTCACGCTGGATGCCAAGGGTCGGATGTCCATTCCGGCCCGGTATCGCGACGCCCTGCAGGCCCAGGAGCAGGGGCGTCTGACCCTGACACGGCATCCGGACGGCTGCCTGATGATCTATCCCCGCTCCACCTGGGAGGCCAAGCGCGAGCAGATCGCCGCGCTGCCGGCCTCGGCGCGGCCGCTGCAGCGCCTGCTGCTGGGCAACGCCCAGGACGTGGAGATGGACGGCGCGAGCCGCATCCTGGTGGCGCCCGAATTGCGCACGGCGGCCGGCCTGAACCGCGACGTCATGCTGCTCGGGCTCGGGTCCAACTTTGAACTGTGGGATCGCGCCCAATGGGAGGCGCGTTGCATGGCGGACGTGGGCAACCTCGATCCGGCCATTCTTGAACAGATCTCTTTCTGAACCCGCACATGGCGTATTCCCATCGCACCGTTCTGCTGGAACCGGCCATCGACGCATTGTTGAGCCCGGCGTTCGGCCGCCGGTCGGCGGTGCCCGCGGCGGACGCCCCGCCGCCGGACGGCATCTACGTGGACGGCACCTTCGGGCGCGGAGGCCATAGCCGCCTGCTGCTGAGCCGGCTGGGCCCGCGCGCGCGCCTGCTGGTGTTCGACAAGGATCCGGCGGCCATCGCCGAGGCGCAGGCGCTGCGCGCCGCCGACGGGCGGGTCGAGGTCGTGCACGACGGTTTCGCCACCCTGGACGCGCAGCTGGACCGCCTGGGCATCGACCGGGTGGACGGCGTGCTGCTGGACCTGGGCGTGTCCTCGCCCCAGATCGACGAGGCGGAACGCGGGTTCTCGTTCATGCGGGACGGCCCGCTGGACATGCGCATGGACACCAGCCGGGGTCAGACGGCGGCGCAATGGCTGGCCGAGGCCGACCAGGAACAGATCAAGGAGGTCATCGCAGATTATGGCGAAGAACGGTTTGCTTTCCAGATTGCAAAGGCGATTGCTGTGCGCCGCCAATCCGGGCCGCTGCGCACCACGGGCGAACTTGCCCAGCTCGTCGCCGGTGCCGTCCGTACGCGCGAAAAGGGCCAGCACCCGGCCACCCGCACCTTTCAAGCTATACGGATTCACATCAATGAAGAGCTCGCGCAGCTCGCGCACGCCCTCCCGGCAGCGCTGACGCGCCTGCGCGCGGGCGGGCGCCTGGCCGTGATCAGCTTCCACTCGCTGGAAGACCGCATGGTCAAGCAGTGCTTCGCCGCCGCCGCCCACCCGGGCCGCGACCGGGCGCGGCTGCCGATCCCCGAGCGCGACATGCCGCAGCCCTATGTCACCCTGCTGGGCCGCGTCCTGGCGGACGAGGCCGAGGTGGCGGACAACGTGCGCGCGCGCTCGGCCGTGCTGCGGGTGGCCGAGCGCACCGGCGCGCCCCTGTCGCCGGAGCAGGCAGCGGGCTTCGTGCGCCTGCCGGGCCGTCCGTCCGCGCCGCGCCGGGCGGGGAGGGCCGCGCGATGATCCGGCTGAACCTCTTCCTGGCGTTCCTGCTCATGGCCTCGGCCATTTCGCTGGTCACGGTGCGCTTCCAGACGCGCGAACTGTTCGTCGCGTCCGAGCGGCTGAAGTCCCACGCGCACGAGCTGGACGCGGAATGGCGCCGCCTGCAGCTCGAACGGGCGGAACTGGCGCGCAACGCGCGCATCGATTCGATCGCCCGCGCCGACCTGCATCTGGTGTCGGTGACGCCCGACCGCACGATCTACCTGCAGCAGCCGGCTCCCGCCGCGCAGGAGAGCCGTCCGTGAAGCGCTTCGGTTTCCACGAAAGCCCCGTGCTGGCGGGCCGCCCGGCCTTCTGGCGGGCGCGGCTGGTGGTGATCGTGCTCATGCTGGGTTTCGCCGCGCTGGCGGCCAAGGCGCTGAACCTGCAGATCCTGTCCAACGAATTCCTCCAGCGCCAGGGCGAGCGCCGCTACGAGCGCACCCTGGTGCTGCCGGCTTCGCGCGGCAAGATCCTGGACCGCAGCGGCTCGGTCGTGCTGGCCTCCAGCGTGCCGGCCAAGGCCATCTGGGCGATCCCCGAGGATTTCCACAAGGCCTCCGAGGCCCAGGTCGCCGAACTGGCGCGCCTGCTGGACATCGCCCCGGCCGAACTGCGCCAGCGCACCCAGGACGAGGACAAGAATTTCGTCTACCTGCAGCGGCAGGTGGCCGCCGACAAGGCCAAGGCCATCCATCAGCTGAAGATCCCCGGGGTCCAGCAGCTCGCCGAGACGCGCCGCTTCTATCCGGAAGGCGAGGTCATGGCGCACATCGTCGGCTTCACCAACATCGAGGACCGCGGCATCGAAGGCATCGAGCTGGCGTTCAACGACCGGCTGTCGGGCCAGCCGGGCTCCCGGCGCGTGATCCGGGACCGCCTGGGCCGCGTGGTCGAGGACGTCCAGGCCGTGGTGCCGCCGGTCGACGGCCAGAACCTGCAGCTGTCCATCGACGCCGGCATCCAGTTCGACACCTACGCCGCGCTCAAGACCGCCATGAAGGAGCACCAGGCGCGCGCGGCGGCGGCCATCGTGCTGGATGCCCGCTCGGGCGAGATCCTGGCGATGGTCAATCTGCCGTCCTACGACCCGAACGACAACTCGGCGCGCACGGGCGAGGCGCTGCGCAACCGCGTCGTGACCGACACCTTCGAGCCCGGCTCCATCATGAAGCCGTTCACGGCCGCGCTGGCCCTGGACGAGGGCAAGATCACGACCCGCACGCTGTTCGACACCGGCAACGGCCGCTACAGCTACCAGGGCGCCGTGATTTCCGACGTCAGCCGCAACGGCGTGCTGGACGTGGGCGGCATCATCCAGCGCTCCAGCAACATCGGCATGACCATGATCTCGGAGCGCCTGACGTCCCAGTCGATGTGGGAAAAGTTCTCGGCGCTGGGGTTCGGGCGCGTGCCCCAGACGCATTTCCCCGGCATGGCCTCGGGGCGGCTGCGGCCCTGGCAGCGCTGGCGGCCGATCGAGCGCGCCACCATGGCCTACGGCTACGGCCTGTCCGTCTCCCTGCTCCAGGTCGCGCACGCCTACACCGTCTTCGCCCGCAACGGCGACATGGTGTCGCTGTCCCTGCTGCGCCGCGAGGGCCAGCCCACCAGCGTCCAGGTCTACACGCCCGAGATCGCCCAGCTGATGCGCGGCATGCTGGAGGCCGCCGCCGGCCCGGACGGCGCCAAGCTCGCCCGCGTCCAGGGCTACCGGGTGGCCGGCAAGAGCGGCACCGCGCGCAAGATCGTCAACGGCCAGTACAGCAAGACCAAGTACCGCGGCTCCTTCGTCGGACTGGCGCCGGTGTCCGATCCGCGCATCGTCGTGGCCGTGTCCATCGATGAGCCGGGCGCCGGGGGGTATTATGGCGGCCGCGTGGCCGCACCCGTCTTTTCCGACATCGTTTCAAGCACCCTGCGCCGCCTCGGCGTGCGGCCCGACGCCCCTGTGGATTCCCTGGTGGCGGTGGCGGCGCAGGGGGGACGCACACAATGATCATGTTAGACATCATGGCCTGGCTGGACGAGCGGGTCGATCGCAGGGCGGATCTCTGCCTGGATTCGCGCCAGCTGCGGCCGGGCGACGTGTTTTTCGCCTGCCCCGGGATCGCCGCGGACGGCCGCGCCTATATGGAAGCGGCCGTGGCGGCCGGCGCGGCCGCCATCGTCCGGCAGGCCGGCGGCGGCCATCCTTCGCCCGCCGCCGTGCCGGTCCTGGAAGTCGAGGGTCTGGCCGCGCTGCTGGGCCAGGTCGCCCACCTGTGGTATGGCCGGCCGTCGGACGCGCTGACCGTGATCGCCGTCACCGGCACCAACGGCAAGACCTCCACCACGCAGTGGATCGCGGCGGCGCTCAATGCCGAGGGCATGCCCTGCGGCACCGTCGGGACGCTGGGCGTGACGCTGCCCGACGGCGGCAACCTGGGCGGCGCGCTGACCACGCCGGACGTGCTGACGCTGCACCGCAGCCTGGCCGCCATCGTGCGCGCAGGCGGCGTGGCGGCCGCCATCGAGGCGTCCTCGATCGGCATCGAGCAGGGCCGCCTGGACGGGGTCAGCATCCAGGTGGCGGGCTTCACCAACCTGACGCGCGACCATCTGGATTACCACGGCACGGAAGAACGCTACAAGCAGGCGAAGTTCGCCCTGTTCGCCCGGCCCGGCCTGCGCGGCGCGGTCATCAACGCCGACGACGCGGCGGGGCGGGAATTGCTGGCGGGCGCTGCGCCCTCGGGCCACCGGGTGGGCTACAGCCTGCGGCGCGACGGCGGCGCGGCCTTCCGGGCCGAGGACATCCAGCACGGCGCCACCGGCCTGGTCTTCAATCTGGTGGTGCCCGACGGCAGCGCCCAGATCCTGACCCACCTGGTCGGGGAACACAACATCTCCAACCTGCTGCTGGTGGCCGGCGTGCTGCGCGAGCTGGGCTGGGGGCTGAGCCGCATCGCCCGCGCCCTGGCCGTGCTGCATCCGGTGCCGGGCCGCCTGCAGGTGGTCACGGCGCTGGGCGGCGCCAGCGCGGCGCGGCCCCAGCCGCTGGTCGTGGTGGATTACGCGCACACGCCGGACGCGCTGGAGCGGGCGCTGACGGCCCTGCGGCCGCTGGCCCGGGACCGCGGCGGCCGGCTGCGCTGCGTGTTCGGCTGCGGCGGCGACCGCGACGCCGGCAAGCGGCCCCTGATGGGCGCCGTGGCGGCCCGCCTGGCCGACGAGGTCGTGGTCACCACCGACAATCCGCGCAGCGAGCCGCCCGAGGCCATCATCGAAGAGATCGTGGCGGGCATGCCGCGCCGCCCGGACGTCCGGGTCGATCGGGCCGACGCCATCCTGGAGGGCATCTGGGGCGCCGAGGAACGCGACGTGGTGCTGCTGGCCGGCAAGGGCCACGAGACCTACCAGGAAGTCCGGCACGTGCGCAGCCCCTTCGACGACCGGGAATGGGCGCGCTTCGCGCTGACCTGGCGGCAGGGGGCGGAGCTGTCCACCGACACCCGCGCGCTGCCGGCCGGCGCCCTGTTCCTGGCGCTCGAAGGCGAGCGCTTCGACGGCCACGACTACCTGGACGCGGCCGCCCGGGCCGGTGCGCGCGCGGCCCTCGTCGCCCGCCCGGTCCCCGGCGCCGGCCTGCCCCAGATCGTGCTGGGCGACACCCGCCTGGCCCTGCGGCGCGCGGCCACCGCCTGGCGGCGCCAGTTCCGCATCCCCGTCATCGCGGTGACCGGCAGCAACGGCAAGACCACGACCAAGGAAATGATCGCCGCCATCCTGGCGGCCTGGTGCGGCGAGGAGGGCCGTCTGGCGACGCGCGGCAACCTCAACAACGACATCGGCCTGCCGCTGACGGTGCTGCGCCTGCGCCCGGCGCACCGCGCCGCCGTGCTGGAACTGGGCATGAACCACCCGGGCGAGATCGCCGTGCTGGCCGCCATCGCCCAGCCGACGGTGGCGCTGGTGAACAACGCGCAGCGCGAGCACCAGGAATTCATGAGCACGGTCGAGGCCGTGGCGCGCGAGAACGGCGCCGTGCTGCAGGCGCTGCCGGCCGACGGCGTGGCGGTGTTCCCGGCCGACGAGGAATACAGCGGCCTGTGGCGGGAGCTGGCCGGCGACCGCCGGATGCGGCGCTTCGGCTTCGCCGACACGGCCGATGCGCATGCCTCGCAGATCCGCGCCGGGACGGCGCAGACGGAATTCCGCCTGCACCTGGGCGCGGAGACCGTGCCGGTCGTCCTGCATGCGCCGGGCCGGCACAATCTGCGCAACGCCCTGGCGGCGGCGGCCTGCGCCTGGGCGGCCGGCGCGCCGGCGGCGGCCATCGCGGCCGGCCTGGCGGCCTTCTCCCCGGTGGGCGGCCGGATGCAGCCGCGGCCCCTGTCCGACGGCTTCCAGCTGATCGACGACAGCTACAACGCCAATCCGGATTCCGTGCGCGCCGCCATCGACGTGCTGGCCGGGCTGGACGGCCGGCGCATCCTGGTGCTGGGCGACATGGCCGAAGTCGGCGACCAGGGGCCGGCGATGCACGCCGAGGTCGGCGCCTATGCCCGCCAGTGCGGCGTGGACGCGCTGCTGACGCTGGGGCCGGCGGCCCGCGGGGCCGCGCAGGCCTTCGGCGCGCAGGCCCAGGCCTTCGACGCGTTCGAGGAGCTGCTGCCGCACCTGCTGGCGGCGCGCCCCGGCCACATCCTGGTCAAGGGCTCGCGCAGCATGCGCATGGAGCGCGTGGTGCAGGCGCTCGACATGGACGCGTCCGCGCAGGGGGGCGATCATGCTGCTTGAACTGGCGCGCTGGCTGTCCGACGAGCATTTCCGCGCCTTCGGCGTGGTGGAATACATCACCTTCCGCGCGCTGCTGGCCTGCGCCACGGCGCTGGCCATCGGCCTGCTGGCCGGCCCCTGGCTGATCCGCCGCCTGACGGCGCTGAAGATCGGCCAGGCGGTGCGCAGCTACGGCCCCCAGACCCACCTGCAGAAGAACGGCACCCCCACCATGGGCGGCGCGTTGATCCTGATCGGCATCGGCATCAGCACCCTGCTGTGGGCGGACTGGACCAACCGCTTCGTCTGGGTGGTGCTGCTGGTGACCTTCGGCTTCGGCTGGATCGGCTGGGCCGACGACTACCGCAAGGTCGTGCACCACGATCCGGAAGGCATGCCGGCGCGGCAGAAGTTCTTCTGGCAGGCCCTGATCGGCGCCGTGGCCGCCGTCTACCTCAGCTTCGCCGTGTCGGTGCCGGCCAACACGGAGCTCTGGCCGCTGTTCCGCGGCTGGGTCCTGAGCGGCTTTTCCATGCCGCTGCCGGCGCGCGCCGACCTGATCGTGCCGTTCTTCAAGACCGTCAGCTACCCGCTGGGCGTGTTCGGTTTCGGCGCGCTGACCTGGCTGGTGATCGTGGGCACGAGCAACGCCGTCAACCTGACCGACGGGCTGGACGGGCTGGCGATCATGCCCACCGTGATGATCGGCTCGGCCCTGGGCATCTTCGCCTACGTGGTCGGGCGGGTGGACTATTCCAGGTACCTGCTGTTCCCCTACATCCCGGGCGCCTCCGAGCTGATGGTGCTGTGCGCCGCCATCGCCGGCGCGGGCCTGGCCTTCCTCTGGTTCAACACCTATCCCGCCCAGGTCTTCATGGGCGACGTGGGCGCCCTGGCGCTGGGCGGCGCCCTGGGCACGATCGCCGTCATCGTGCGCCAGGAGATCGTCCTGTTCATCATGGGCGGGGTGTTCGTGGTCGAGACCCTGTCGGTGATGCTGCAGGTCACCTGGTTCAAGTACACCAAGAAGCGCTATGGGGAAGGCCGGCGGATCTTCCGCATGGCGCCGCTGCACCACCATTTCGAGGTGGGCGGCTGGAAGGAAACCCAGGTGGTGGTCCGCTTCTGGATCATCACCATGATGCTGGTCCTGGTGGGCCTGTCGAGCCTGAAGCTGCGATGACGAGCGCCTGCGACTTCCCCTCCCTGCGCCGCGACGGCCTGACCCTGATCCTGGGATTGGGGGAGACGGGCGTGGCTGCGGCGCGCTGGTGCGCCGCGCGCGGCGCCCGCCTGCGGGTGCTGGACACGCGCGCGCAGCCGGGCGGGCTGGACGCCCTGGCGGCGGACGGCATCGCCGCCGACCTGCGCCTGGGCCCCGATGCCCTGGCGGAAGCGGCGCTCGACGAGGTCCATACGCTGGTGCTCAGCCCGGGACTGAATCCGCACGAGGCCCCCGTCGCGCCCCTGCTGGCGGCGGCGCGCGCGCGCGGCATCGAGGTGCTGGGCGAGATCGAGCTGTTCGCCCGCGCCCTGGCCGACCTGCGCGCGCAGGGCTATGCGCCCGCGCTGCTGGCGGTGACGGGCACCAACGGCAAGACCACGGTCACGTCGCTGACGCGCCACCTGGCCGATGTTGCCGGCCGCCGCGTGCGCGCCGCAGGCAACATCGGGCCGGCCGCGCTCGCCAGCCTGCAGGACGCGCTGGAGCGCGACGAGCTGCCCGAGGTCTGGGTGCTGGAGCTCTCCAGCTTCCAGCTGGAAGCCACGCACTCCCTGGCGCCGGACGCGGCCACGGTGCTCAACGTCACGCAGGACCACCTGGACTGGCACGGCACGATGCAGGCCTACGCGGCGGCCAAGGCGCGCCTGCTGGAGATGGCGCGGATCGCCGTCGTCAACCGCGACGACCCGCTGGTGCGGGACATGGTGCGCGACCCGGCCGGCGAGCGGGTGCGCGGCTTCGGCTCGGACGCCCCGGCCCTGGCCGGGGATCTGGGCCTGCTGACGCAGCAGGGCCTGGCCTGGCTGGCGGCCGCGCCCGAGGCGGAGGCCGATCCCGCCGCCCAGGCACCGGCCCGCCGCCGCCGCGCGGCGGCGGACGCGGGCCCCGTCCGGCGGCCCGCCGCCGCGGCCCAGCCGCTGATGCCGGCCGAGGCGCTGCGCATCCGCGGCGCCCACAACGCGCTCAATGCGCTGGCGGCCCTGGCCCTGGGCCGCGCCATCGGCCTGGACTGGGCGCCGATGCTGCACGCGCTGCGCTCCTACCAGGGCGAGGCGCACCGCACGGAATTCGTGCGCGCGATCGCGGGCGTCGATTTCATCGACGACAGCAAGGGCACCAACGTGGGCGCCACGCTGGCCGCCCTGAAGGGACTGGGCCGGCCGGTGGTGCTGATCGCCGGCGGCCTGGGCAAGGGCCAGGATTTCACGCCCCTGGCGCCGGCCGTGCGCGCCCACGCGCGCGCCGTGCTGCTGATCGGCCAGGACGGGCCCCTGATCGGCCAGGCCCTGGCGGACTGCGGCGTGCCGCTGCAGCCCTGCGCGACGCTGGAGGAAGCCGTCGCGCGCGGCCTGGAACTGGCGCGGCCGGGCGACGCCGTGCTGCTGTCGCCCGCCTGCGCCAGCATGGACATGTTCCGCAACTACGCCCACCGCAGCGCCTGCTTCGTCGCGGCCGTGCGCGAGCTCGCGGCCGAACGCGGAGAAGTGGCATGAGCGCGCCGGGGCGTACGACGGGCATGCCCGGGTCCCTGGGCGGCGGCGTGAACACGGTGCGCCCGGGACGCACGGCCATGCCCAGCGTGGACGTGGGCCTGATCGTGGCGGTCAGCGCCCTGGTCCTGTTCGGCCTGCTGATGGTGTATTCGGCCTCGATCGCCCTGGCCGACGGGCCGCGCTACGAGAGCTACGGCCGCTTCTATTTCGTCGGCCGCCATGCCGCCTTCATCGTCATCGGCCTGCTGGCCGCGCTGTTCACCGCCAGCGTGCCGATGCGCATCTGGCAGAAGGTGTCCGTGCCGCTGTTCGTGCTGGCGCTGCTCCTGCTGATGGTGGTGCTGGTTCCCGGCATCGGCCGCGAGGTCAACGGCGCGCGCCGCTGGCTGTCGCTCGGGCCGGTGAACTTCCAGCCCTCGGAGCTGATGAAGGCCGCCATCCTGCTGTACGCGGCCGATTACGTGGTGCGCAAGCAGGCCCACCTGCAGGGCTTCGTGCGCGGCTTCGTGCGCGGCTTCACGCCCATGGCGCTGGCGCTGATGCTGGTCGGGGTGCTGCTGCTGCTGGAACCCGACCTGGGCGCCTTCATCGTCATCGGCGCCATCGCCGTCGGCATCCTCTTCATCGGCGGCATCAACCTCAAGCTGTTCACCCTGCTGCTGGGCGGGGTGATGTCCAGCTTCCTGATGCTGATCTGGCTGTCGCCCTGGCGCCGCGAGCGCCTGTTCGTCTACCTCGATCCCTGGAATCCGGACAACGCCTACGGCAGCGCCTACCAGCTGTCCCATTCCCTGATCGCCCTGGGGCGGGGCGAATGGTTCGGCGTCGGCCTGGGCGCCAGCATCGAGAAGCTGCATTACCTGCCCGAGGCGCACACCGACTTCATCGTCGCCGTGATCGGCGAGGAACTCGGCCTGGTCGGCGTGCTGTGCCTGATCGCCGTGTTCGTCTACATCGTCATGCGCGGTTTCGACATCGCCCGCCAGGCCATGGTGCTGGAGCGGGTCTTCGACGGCCTGGTCGCGCAGGGCGTGGCCCTGTGGATGGGCGTGCAGACCTTCATCAACATCGGCGTCTGCCTGGGCCTGCTGCCCACCAAGGGGCTGACCCTGCCGCTGGTGAGCTACGGCGGCTCGGGCATCGTCATGAACCTGGTGGCCATCGCGCTGCTGCTGCGGGTGGATTACGAGACCCGCTGCATGATGCGGGGGAAACGGCGATGAGCGCGCGCACGATCCTCATCATGGCGGGCGGCACGGGCGGGCACATCATGCCGGGACTGGCCGTGGCCGAAGTCCTGCGCGCCGCCGGCTGGCGGGTGCTGTGGCTGGGCGATCCGGACCGCATGGAAGGCCGCCTGGTGCCGGCGCGCGGCATCGAGCTGCTGCCGCTGCGCTTCGGTGGCGTGCGCGGCAAGGGCGCCGCGGCCCTGCTGAAGCTGCCCTTCACCCTGGGCGCGGCCTGCCTGCGGGCGCGCCGGCTGCTGCGCGCGCACCGCCCCGACGTCGTGCTCGGCATGGGCGGCTACGCGGCCTTCCCGGGCGGCCTGATGGCGCGCCTTGCGGGCATCCCCCTGGTCGTGCACGAGCAGAACGCCGTGGCGGGCACCGCCAACCGCGTCCTGGCCCGCTTCGCCAGCCGCGTGCTGTGCGGCTTTCCGGGGGCGCTGCCCGATGCCCTGATGGTGGGCAATCCGGTGCGCGCCGCGCTGGAATCGGTCGCCCCCGCGGGCGAGCGCTACGCCGGCCGCGAGGGGCCGCTGCGCCTGCTGGTGGTGGGCGGCAGCCTGGGGGCGGCGCGCCTGAACGAACTGGTGCCCGAGGCGCTGGCGCTGCTGCCGGCGCCGTCGCGGCCGCGCGTGCGCCACCAGGCGGGCGAGCGCCACGCCGAGGGCGTGCGCCGCACTTACGAACGCCTGGGCGTCGAAGGCGAGGTCACGGCCTTCATCGACGACATGGCCGAGGCCCTGGGCTGGGCCGACCTGGTCGTCTGCCGGGCCGGCGCCATGACCGTGGCCGAGGTCGCGGCCGTGGGCGTGGCGGCCCTGTTCATCCCGCTGCCGCACGCCATCGACGACCACCAGACGGCCAACGCCCGCTACCTGTCGGAATGCGGCGGCGGCTGGATGATGCGCCAGGCCGAGCTGGACGCGGCCGGGCTGTCGGCCTGGCTGGCGGCGCGCCAGCGGCCGGAACTGGCCGCCGTGGCCGCCCACGCCCGCGAACACGCAAGTCTGAACGCCGCGCAGCTGATTGCCGATGCCTGCGTCCACAGCCTGGAGGAATCGGCATGAAGCATCGCATCCGCAACATCCACTTCGTCGGCATCGGCGGCTCGGGCATGAGCGGCATCGCCGAGGTCCTGCTGAACCTGGGCTATTCCATCAGCGGCTCCGACGTCCAGGAAACCGCCGTGACGCGGCGGCTGGCGTCGCTGGGCGCGCGCATCCTGATCGGCCATGCCGCCGAGCACGTCCGGGGCGCCGGCGCCCTGGTCACGTCCACCGCCATCCATGCGGACAATCCGGAAGTCCTGGCGGCCCGCGCCGCGCACATCCCGGTGGTGCCCCGCGCCCTGATGCTGGCCGAGCTGATGCGCCTGAAGCGCGGCATCGCCATCGCCGGCACGCACGGCAAGACCACCACCACCAGCCTCGTGGCCAGCGTGCTGGCGGCCGGCGGGCTGGACCCCACCTTCGTCATCGGCGGGCGGCTGAACGCGGCCGACGCCAACGCGCGGCTGGGCCAGGGCGACTACATCGTCGTCGAGGCCGACGAGTCCGACGCCTCGTTCCTGAACCTGCTGCCGGTGATGGCGATCATCACCAACATCGATCTCGACCACATGGACACCTACGGGCACGATGTGGCGCGCCTGAAGAGCGCCTTCGTCGAGTTCACCCAGCGCCTGCCCTTCTACGGCAGCGCGGTGCTGTGCGTGGACGACGCCAACGTGCGCGAGATCATCCCCTTCGTGTCGCGGCCGGTGACGACCTACGGCATCGACATGCCGGCCCAGGTGCGCGCGCGCGACCTGCGCGCCGACGGCACCGTCATGTGCTTCGAGGTCGAGCGCGACAGCGGCCAGGACCGGCTCCCGCCCCTGTCCGTGCGGCTGAACCTGCCGGGCCGGCACAACGTGCTCAACGCCCTGGCCACCATCGCCGTCGCCACCGAGCTGGGCGTGCCCGACGCGGTCATCGCCGAGGCGCTGGCCCAGTTCCGCGGCGTGGGGCGCCGCTTCACCCAGGTCGGCCGCTTCCCCGTGGCGGAGAAGAACGGCGGCGGCACGTACGCCGTGGTCGACGACTACGGCCATCATCCGGTCGAGATGGCGGCGACCCTGGCGGCCGCGCGCGGCGCCTGGCCGGACCGCCGCATCGTGCTCGCCTTCCAGCCGCACCGCTACACGCGCACGCGCGACTGCTTCGAGGACTTCGTGCGCGTGCTCGGTTCGGCCGACGCGGTGCTGCTGACCGAGGTCTATCCGGCCGGCGAGACGCCCCTGGTGGCCGCCGACGGCCGCGCCCTGGCGCGCGCCCTGCGGGTGGCCGGCAAGGTCGAGCCGGTGTTCGTCGAGGACGTGGCCGACATGGCGGCCGCGATCGGGGATTTCGCCCGCGACGGGGACGTCGTCATCATCATGGGGGCGGGCTCCATCAGCCGCGTCCCCGCGCAACTGGGGAGCCCGCTATGAGCCAGGCATTCGGCCGCGTGGGCGTGCTGTACGGCGGCAGTTCGGCCGAGCGGGAAGTCTCGCTGATGTCGGGTGCCGGCGTCTGCGCCGCGCTGCGCGAGGAAGGCGTGGACGCCCATCTGTTCGACACCGGCGAGCGCAGCCTGGCGGAGCTGGCGGCGGCGGGCTTCGACCGCGTCTTCATCGCCCTGCACGGCCGCTATGGCGAGGACGGCACGCTGCAGGGCGCGCTGGAGCTGCTGCGCATCCCCTATACCGGCAGCGGCCCGCTGGCCTCCTGCCTGGCGATGGACAAGATCGCCACCAAGCGGCTGTGGCTGCAGCACGGGCTGCCCACGCCGCGCTTCGCCGAGCTCGCCTGCGACGCCGATCCCTCCGGGCTGGCCGATACCCTGGGCCTGCCGCTGATCGTCAAGCCGCCGCACGAGGGCTCGACGCTGGGCCTGACCCGCGTCGAGACGGCGGAGCAGCTGCGCGAGGCGCAGGCGCTGGCCTGCCGCTTCGACGACCTGGCGCTGGCCGAGCAGTTCATCCGCGGACGCGAGCTGACCGTGCCGGTCCTGGGCTCGGGGGCGGACGCGCGGGCGCTGCCGATCATCGAAATCATCGCGCCCCAGGGCAACTACGACTACGAGCACAAGTACGTGTCCAACGACACCCGCTACGAATGCCCGGCCCGCCTGCCCGACGCGCTGACGCGGCACATCCAGGACCTGGCCGTGCGCGCCTACCGGGCGCTGGGCTGCGAAGGCTGGGGCCGGGCCGACGTGATGCTCGACGGGCAGGACCGGCCCTGGCTGCTCGAAATGAACACCTCGCCGGGCATGACGAGCCATTCGCTCGTGCCCATGGGCGCGCGCGCCGCCGGCATGAGCTACGGCCGCCTGTGCGTGGAAATCCTGTCCACGGCGCGCTGCAAGCTGCGCCCGGCGGGCTGAGGGGAGGATCCGGACGTGTTCGCCGAAGCCCGACTGACCAACCTGATCGCCAACCTGCTGGCCCTGCTGGCGGTGTTGGCGATCGTGGCCGGCGTCGTGCTCTGGACCATCCGCAGGCCCTATTTTTCGATTTCCCGGATCGAGCTGGCCCCGGTGGCCGGCGCGTCCCTGCAGTACGTGACGCCGCTGAACCTGCAGACCGCCCTGGCGGGCCAGGTGCGCGGCAACTTCTTCCTGATGGACCTGGACGCGGCCCGGCGCCGCATCGAAGCCGCGCCCTGGGTGCGCCACGCCGTCGTCCGGCGGGTGTGGCCGGCCACCCTGCAGGTGCGCATCGAGGAGCAGCAGCCGCTGGCCTTCTGGAACGAGAACCAGATGATCAACACCTGGGGCGAGGCCTTCACGGCCAACCAGGGCGAGCTGCCCGACGAGCTGGACCTGCCCCAGTTGAACGGCCCGGTGAATTCCGAGCGGCTGGTGGTGCAGCGCTATGCCGAGATCGCCCGCTGGTTCGCCCCGCTGGGCCTGAGCGTGCGCGAGGCCACGCTGACCCCGCGCTACGCCTGGGAAGTCACGCTGTCCGACGACGTGCGCCTGACGCTGGGCCGGGATCCGGCCGCCGACGTCGCCGATCCCCACGGCCGCTCCGGCGCCCTGCCGTTCGCCGCCCGCATCGAACGCTTCGTCCAGGCCTGGCCGGAACTGACCCGGCGCCTGGGCGGCCGCATGATCGCCAGCGCCGATCTGCGCTATCCGAACGGATTCGCCATCACGCTGGCCCCCGAAACCTCCGCATCCTCCCGATCGACCCGACCATGACCCGTGACATCAAAGATCTGATCGTTGCACTCGACATCGGCACCAGCAAGGTGGCCGCCGTCGTTGCCGAAATCCTGCCCGACGGCGGGTTCGAGGTGCTGGGCCTGGGACAGCACGAGTCCGAGGGCATGCGCAAGGGCGTGGTGGTCAACATCGAGTCCACCGTGAATTCCATCCAGCGCGCGCTGGAAGAGGCCGAGCTGATGGCCGACTGCAAGATCCGCGAGGTCTACACCGGCATCGCGGGCAGCCACATCACCAGCTTCAACTCCAGCGGCATGGTCGCGGTCAAGGACAAGGAAGTCACCGCCACCGACGTGGCGCGCGTGATCGAGACGGCCAAGGCGGTCAACATCCCGACCGACCAGCAGGTGCTGCACGTGCTGACGCAGGAGTTCATCGTCGATGCGCAGGAGGACATCCGCGAGCCGATCGGCATGAGCGGCATGCGCCTGGAAGTGCGCGTGCACATCGTCACGGGCGCGGTCAGCGCGGCCCAGAACATCGTCAAGTGCGTGCGCCGCTGCGGCCTGGAGGTCCAGGACCTGATCCTGCAGCCGCTCGCCTCCAGCCTGGCCTGCCTGACGGCCGACGAAAAGGAGCTGGGCGTGGTGCTGGTGGACATCGGCGGGGGCACCACCGACATCGCCATCTACACCGGCGGCGCGATCCGCCACACCTCGGTGATCCCCATCGCGGGCGACCAGGTCACCAGCGACATCGCGGCCATGCTGCGCACGCCCACGCCGGATGCCGAGGAGATCAAGCTGCGCCACGGCGTGGCCAAGCAGGCGCTGGTGGACGCCGAGGAAATGATCGAGGTGCCGGGCCTGGGGGACCGCCCCAACCGCAGCGTCAAGCGCCAGGCCCTGGGCGCGGTGATCGAGCCGCGCATGGAAGAACTGTTCGGCTTCGTGCAGCAGGTGGTGCGCGAATCCGGTTACGAGGAATTGCTGTCGTCCGGGGTCGTGCTGACCGGGGGGACGGCGCTCATGCCGGGCATGGTGGAGCTGGCCGAGGACGTGTTCCTCAAGCCGGTGCGCGTCGCCGTGCCCATGTACGAGGGAAGTCTGGCCGACGTGATGCGCAATCCGCGCTTCTCGACGGTGATGGGCTTGCTGACCGAGGCGCGCATGCAGCGCGCCCGCGGCCGCAAGGTGGCGCAGCAGAAGGGAACGGTCAAATCCATTCTGGCGCGCATGAAGGAGTGGTTCATGAATTGAGGCGGCGCCAAGGCCGCACCGGACATGGGCTTTTCAGGGGAAGTTGTTCGTTTTTCCGTATGTGAGGGAGTCAACCATGATGAATTTTGAAATGCTGGATACCAGCAGGAACGGCACCGTGATCAAGGTCGTGGGTGTCGGCGGGGCGGGCGGCAACGCCGTGGCCCACATGATCCGTTCGGGCGTGCAGGGGGTGGAATTCGTCTGCGCGAATACCGATGCCCAGGCGCTGGTCACCAGCGAGGCGCCGGTCCAGATCCGCCTGGGCCGCACCGGCCTGGGCGCCGGCGCCAAGCCCGAGCAGGGCCGCGCCGCCGCCGAGACCGCGCGCGAGGAGATCCGCGCGGCGCTGAACGGCGCCCACATGGTGTTCATCACCGCCGGCATGGGCGGCGGCACCGGGACCGGAGCCGGCCCCGTGGTGGCCGAGGTCGCCAAGGAACTGGGCATCCTGACGGTGGGCGTGGTCACCAAGCCCTTCGTCTTCGAGGGCAGCAAGCGCATGCGCATGGCCGAGGAAGGCATCCGCGAACTGTCGCGCCACGTCCATTCGCTGGTGGTGGTGCTCAACGAGAACCTGTACGAACTGATGGACGAGGACGCCACGCAGGAGGACTGCTTCCGCGCGGCCGACGACGTGCTGCACAACGCCTGCGCCGGGATCGCCGAGATCATCAACGTCGAGGGCAACGTCAACGTCGACTTCGAGGACGTCAAGACCATCATGGGCGAACAGGGCCAGGCCATGATGGGCACGGCCGTGGCTTCCGGCCCCGACCGGGCCCGCATCGCGGCCGAGCAGGCGATCGCCTGCCCGCTGCTGGAAGGCGTGGACCTGCACGGCGCGCGCGGCGTCCTGGTGAACATCACCGCCAGCCGTTCGCTCAAGATGCGCGAGACCCGCGAGATTATGGACACCATCGGCAGCTACGCCTCGGCCGACGCCACGGTGATCTTCGGCACGGCCTACGACGAGTCCATGGGCGAGGACCTGCGCGTCACGGTGGTCGCCACCGGCCTGGGCTCGGCCGCGGCCCGCCCGCAGCTCGTGTCCAACAATGTCGAGGCCCAGCGCACCGGCACGGACAACATGCCGGTGAACGTCAGCCACGACTTTTCCGGCACGGACGTGCCCTCGGTGATCCGCAATCCGCGCAGCCACGCCTCGGCCCAGGTCCGGGCCCTGGAGACGGCCGGCATGGATCACTTCGACATTCCGGCTTTCCTGCGCAAGCAGGCCGACTGACCCGGCCCGCTGCGGCGCATCACCTCACATCGCGGCTGTCGTACAGCAGTTCGCGGCGCCTGGCGCGTCTTCCCCTGCCCCTGGGGGAGGGCGCGCCTTCGCTTTGCTTTTTTCCGCCGGGTTCCGCGTTTCGCCTCTGTTGCGTTCGGCTCTGTTGCATTCGGATATCGTGGAAAACCCGGATATTGATTACAATTGCCCGATCGGCCGATGCGGGCGCGCCTCGCATGGCCATTTTCCGTAGATGAAGACTCCCATGCTCCTGCAGCGCACCATCAAGCAAGCCGTCTCCACCACCGGGGTGGGCCTGCATTCCGGCCGTCGCGTGGAAATCACCCTGCGTCCGGCCGAGCCCAATACCGGCATCGTGTTCCATCGCGTGGACCTGCCCGAGATCGTGGACCTGCCCGCGCGCGCCGACGCGGTGGGCGACACCCGCATGGCTTCGGTCCTGCAGCAGGGTTCCGTGCGCGTGTCCACCGTCGAGCACCTGATGTCGGCCCTGGCCGGCCTGGGCGTGGACAATCTGCACGTCGATCTCGACGCCGAGGAAGTCCCCATCATGGACGGCAGCGCGGGCACGTTCGTCTATCTGCTGCGCAGCGCCGGCCTGCTGGAGCAGGCCGCGCCCAAGCGCTTCCTGCGGGTGCTGAAACCCGTCGAGGTCCGCGAGGGCGAAGGCCCGGCCGCCAAATGGGCGCGGCTGGAGCCCTACGACGGCTTCGCCCTGTCCTTTTCCATCGATTTCCGGCATCCCGCCATCGATTCCACGGCCAACACGGCCGAAATCGACTTCGCCCGGGATTCCTACGTCAAGACCATCGCCCGCGCGCGCACCTTCGGCTTCGCCAGCGAGGTCGAGGCCCTGCGCTCCATGGGCCTGGCGCGCGGCGGCAGCCTGGACAACGCCATCGTCATGGACGAATACCGCGTCCTGAACGCCGACGGGCTGCGCTACGACGACGAATTCGTCAAGCACAAGATCCTCGACGCCATCGGCGACCTGTACCTGGCCGGCAAGCCCCTGGTGGCGCGCTACGTCGCCTGCAAGTCCGGCCATGGCCTGAACAACCAGCTGGTGCGCGCGCTGCTGGCGCGCCAGGATTGCTGGGAACTGGTCAGCTACGAATCGCGCGACACCGCGCCGGCCGCCTTTACCCGCGACTGGCAGCTCGCCTGATCTCGGTCGGTCCGCTCCGTGGCTCGTCCACGTCGCGGCTTGCAAGCCGCTCCGATTCGTCAGGCACGAGGCGGTCCGCGGGGACGGCCCCGTGTCCGGACCCATCCTCACGAACGATGATGGCGCAGCAGCCGGCCGATGGCGTCGGCCAGCGGGCCCGGCGCCACCCGGCGCCCCAGGTCCTCGAAGGATCGCAGGGCGCCTTCCCCCAGGGGCTCGGCTTCCCGGTGGGGCTTTTCCGTCCAGGTGCGGCCCATGGCGGCGTCGATCCGGACGACAATCCGTTCCACGGGCCAGCCGGCGTCCCGCAGGCGGGCGGCGGCGGCCTCGGTCGACTGGCGCAGCCGGGCGGCATGCGCGGGTCCGGGAACCATCACGGTGATTTGCGGTCCATCGATGCGGGCCACCCGGATCCGGCGCGCCAGGGCGGCCGGCAGCGTGCCGGCCAGCACGGCCTGGATGGCCAGCAGCTCGCGCGCCGTGCGCATCAGCTGCGCGCCCTGGGGGTGGCGGTCCAGCCATTCCAGGGCCGGAGTGCCGGAGGATCGCTGCCGCCGCGGCGGCGTCGCCATGGACATGAGGAATTTCGAGTGACGAGAGTGACGAGATCGAAACACAGCGCTCGTGCAGCGCTCTGGCTGCATTCTAACGCGCGCCTCCTGCGCAGTCTGGGCGGAGTCTGCGCCCTGGCGCTGGCCGCCTGGGGCGGGGCCCAGTGGCAGGCCTGGCGCACGCCCGCCATGGATCCCGGCCAGCGCGAGGCGATCGACTTGCGCCTGCGCCAGGATTCGGCGGCGCTGCAGGGCAGCATCGCCGGCCTGGCGGGCAAGCTGGGCGAGCTGCAGGGCCGCGTGCTGGCCATGGAGTCCGTGCGCGCCCGCGTGGCCCAGGCGGCCGGCCTGAGCTACACGGCGCCGGAGCTCGACCCGGGTGTGGGCGCCGTCCGGGAGGCCTCCGCTTCCGGCGGCGCCCCGGCCCCTGTCTCTGCGTCTGTCGGCGGCGGTGTCGGCGCCTCCGTCCGTGCCGATGTCGGTGCCGCTGCCTCCGCCGGCGTCGCCCCCGCCGGCCGGCTGGCCGGCCTGGCGCAGGACGAGGGCGGCGACGCCCCGGTGATGGACGACATTCCCGGCCAGTCGCTGCCGGCCACCGGCGTCGGCGCCGCGGAACTGCTGGGCCGGCACATCGACGCGCTGGGCCGGCGCCTGGAGACCCAGGAGGACGCCTACGCCCTGGTGGACGCGGCCCTGTCGCGCCAGGCGGGCTTCCAGGCCAGCCTGCCCACGCTCTCGCCGGTCGATTATCCGGCGCTCAGCTCGTCCTTCGGCTGGCGCCGCAATCCGGTCAGTGGCCGCCACACCATGCACGAGGGCCTGGATTTCGTCGCCCCGCGCGGCGCGCCGATCCGGGCGGCGTCCGGCGGGCTGGTGACGCGGGCGGGCACCTGGCACGGCTACGGCCGGATGGTGGAGATCGACCACGGCAACGGCCTGCGCACCCGCTACGCCCATGCCTCCAGCGTGCTGGTGAAGGCGGGCGACATCGTCCGCCAGGGCCAGCTGATCGCGCGGGTGGGCAGCACCGGCCGGTCCACCGGCTCGCACCTGCACTTCGAGGTGCGGATGGCGGACTACCCCCTGGACCCGACCCTGTTCATCCAGGACGATGCCCGTACGCGCCTGGCGCTGGCTGCGGATCGGGTGGCGCAGGCCGAGCCCGCCGCGGCGTCCGCCGCCGATGCGGGGGCTTCCGCCCTGCGTTAAACTGCAGCGTTTACCTGCGGTCACCATTCGGCGGCCGCGCCTCACAATCTTCCGGCGTCCGATCCCCCTTCGGGCCCGCAGCGACGACACGATATGGTTTCTCTGCTCAAAAAGATCATCGGCAGCCGCAACGACCGGCTGTTGAAGCAGTACCGCAAGCAGGTCGCGCAGATCAATGCGCTCGAACCTTCCATGCAGGCCCTGTCCGACGACGCGCTGAAGGCCAAGACCGGCGAATTCCGCCAGCGGATCGCGGAAGGCAAGTCCCTCAATTCCCTGTTGCCCGAAGCCTTCGCCGTGGTGCGCGAGGCCAGCCGGCGCGTGTTCGGCATGCGCCACTTCGACGTCCAGATGCTGGGCGCCATCGCCCTGCACAACGGCAAGATCGCCGAAATGCGCACCGGCGAAGGCAAGACCCTGATGGCGACGCTGGCGGTCTACCTGAACGCCCTGAACGGCCGCGGGGTCCACGTGGTGACGGTCAACGACTACCTCGCCCGCCGGGACGCCGAATGGATGGGCCGGCTCTACGGCTTCCTGGGCATGACGGTCGGCGTGGTGGTGCCGCAGCAGGACAACGAGGAAAAGCGCGCCGCCTACCGCGCCGACATCACCTACGGCACGAACAACGAATACGGCTTCGACTACCTGCGCGACAACATGGAATTCCGCCCGGAAGACCGCCGTCAGCGCAGCCTGGCCTACGCCATCGTCGACGAGGTGGACTCGATCCTGATCGACGAGGCGCGCACGCCGCTGATCATCTCCGGCCAGGCCGAGGACAACACCGAGCTCTACATCCGCATGAACGCGGTGCCGCCCCTGCTGACGCGCATGACGGAAGAGCCCAAGCCCCACGAGCCCGAGCCCGAGGGCGACTTCTGGGTGGACGAAAAGGCCCAGCAGGTGCACCTGTCGGAAGCCGGCCAGATCAAGGCCGAGCAGATCATGGCGCGCCAGGGCATCCTGCCCGAGGGCGAGTCCCTGTACGACCCGCGTCACATCTCGCTGATGCACCATCTGCTGGTGGCCCTGCGCGCGCACAACCTGTTCCACCGCGACCAGCAGTACGTGGTCCAGGACGGCGAGGTCGTCATCGTCGATGAATTCACCGGCCGCCTGATGGCGGGCCGGCGCTGGTCCGACGGCCTGCACCAGGCGGTCGAGGCCAAGGAAGGCGTGCGCATCCAGAACGAGAACCAGACGCTGGCCTCGATCACGTTCCAGAATTATTTCCGCATGTACGACAAGCTGGCGGGCATGACGGGGACGGCCGACACCGAGGCCTACGAATTCCAGGAAATCTACGGCCTGGAGACGGTCATCATCCCGACCAACCGGCCGATGGCGCGCCAGGACCAGAACGACCAGGTCTTCAAGACCGACGCGGAAAAGTACCGCGCGATCCTGGCCGACATCGTCGATTGCCACAAGCGCGGCCAGCCGGTGCTGGTGGGCACCACCAGCATCGAGAATTCCGAGCTGCTGTCCAACGCGCTGAAAAAGGAAGGCCTGCCGCACGAGGTGCTGAACGCCAAGCAGCACGCGCGCGAGGCCGAGATCGTGGCCGAGGCCGGTAAGCCGGGCTACATCACCATCGCCACCAACATGGCCGGCCGGGGCACGGACATCGTGCTGGGCGGCAGCGTGGACAAGCAGATCGACCTGGTGCGCGCCGATCCGGACCTGTCCCCGGAAGAAAAAGAGGCTCGCATCGCGGCCATCCGCGCCGAATGGGCGCCGGCCAACGAGGCCGTGAAGAAGGCCGGCGGCCTGCGCATCATCGGCACCGAGCGCCACGAGTCGCGGCGCATCGACAACCAGCTGCGCGGCCGCGCCGGCCGCCAGGGCGATCCGGGCTCCTCGCGCTTCTACCTGTCGCTGGACGATTCGCTGATGCGGATCTTCGCCGGGGACCGCGTGCGCGCCATCATGGAGCGCCTGCGCCTGCCCGAAGGCGAGCCGATCGAGGCGCGCATGGTGTCGCGCTCGATCGAGTCGGCGCAGCGCAAGGTCGAGGGCCGCAACTTCGACATCCGCAAGCAGCTGCTGGAATACGACGACGTGGCCAACGACCAGCGCAAGGTGCTCTACGCCCAGCGCAACGAGGTCCTGGAAGCGGAATCGGTGGCCGACACGATCGCCAACCTGCGCGACGCGGAGATCACGGCGGTGTTCCGCCGCTACGTGCCGGAAGAGACGATGGAAGAGCAGTGGGACGTCCCGGGCCTGCAGTCGTGCCTGGAGTCCGACTGGTCGATCGCGCTGCCGCTCACGGAGATGCTGGAAAAGGAACCCAACCTGACGGACGACGATCTGCTGGAGCGGGTGCTGGCCGAGGCCCGGCGGCTGTACGACGAGAAGGTCGCGCTGGTCGGCGAGGCCGGCTGGCGGCCGTTCGAGCGCTCGGTGCTGCTGCAGTCGCTGGACACGAACTGGCGCGCCCACCTGGCGTCGCTGGACCACCTGCGCCAGGGCATCCATCTGCGCGGCTATGCGCAGGTGGACCCGAAACAGGCCTACAAGCGCGAGGCGTTCACGCTGTTCTCGGACATGCTGGACCGCGTCCGCAACGAGACGATCCGCGTGCTGATGACGGTGCGCATCCAGTCGCGCGAGCAGGTCGCGGTCGAAGAGCCCGCCTCGCCGGCGCTGGAAAACGTGCGCTACCACCACGCCGACTACGACGCGGCGCTGCGCGGCGAGGATCTGGGCCTGGACGAGACGCCGGCCGGGGCCACCGGCCAGAAGGCGGCGACGCCGGCCGGCGCGGTCCCGCGCGTGGGGCGCAACGATCCCTGCCCGTGCGGCAGCGGGAAGAAGTACAAGCACTGCCACGGGCAGCTGAAGTAAGTCTTTCTGTTGATGATGAAAAAGGCCGGGCGTGTCCCGGCTTTTTTCATTGCTGCGGTGGGGGGCGGGGTCTCTGGCCGCGTTTCGGTCTGGGGTGTCGGCCGCCGGTGTTCTTTTGTGAGGCTTCGGCGTCGTCCTGTGGCCGCCCCGGACGCAGGTCGTCCGGTTCCGGCTGTGCCGGAACTACCCGGCCGCCAGCCAGCCATCGGGGCGTTCGCCAAACTCGCGGGGTGGTCAGTCCCCCGGACTGACCACAAGCGTCCCGCTCGAACAGTGGCTCACTTGCCTCCCCGCTGGCTGGCTTCTGGCCGGCGGACTCCAACAGCGCCCGGTGCGGCCACAGGACGTCGCCTGACGAAGGGGAAGGCGCAGTGATGGGATACCCTGGCCTAGATCGAGTGGTTTGTCAGCAGGGCACTGGACAAGAAGCAGGACAGGCGGTTTCCGGACAAACACGGGTTTGCATCATTCGAGCGCAAAGCGCTGAACCTCTGACCCTTCATCAGCAGCACTACATGGCCTATCATCAGAAAGAGGTGTTTCAGGAATAATGAACGCTGAGGTTGGCAGGATTCCGTGTCTATGAGAACGGATATTTGGTTTGCACAAAGGCCGGTTGATGTCAGTTGCAGAGTTCATGAGATGGCCGCCGAGCTTGCAGACATCAAGGCCCGGATCAAGGCATTGCTGCAGCTCCCCTGATTTCGCCGGGCCGCACGGCCCCCTTCCGGGTGAGCTGCGCGGCCGGAAGGGGGCCGTGCGGTCGAGGTGCCGCACAAGAACCCACCGGAAACTACAGCAAGAACAGCGTCGCCAGTCCCAGGAACAGGAAGAAGCCCAGCGAATCCGTGGCGAAGGTCAGCAGCACCGACGAGCCCACGGCGGGGTCCTTGCCGAAGCGGTCGCGCAGCAGCGGGATCAGCACCCCCAGCGCCGCGCCGATCAGCATGTTGCCGACCATGGCCGCCATCATCACGCCGGCCACCGCGTAGGAACCCGAGATCATCCAGGCGAAGGTCGCCGCCACCAGGCTGCCGCAGGCGCCGACCAGGAAGGTCACCTGCAGCTCGCGCTTGACCAGCTGGGTGATGTTGGCGCCGGTGACGCGGCCCGTGGCCATGGCGCGGATGATCATGGTCATGGTCTGGTTGCCGGAATTGCCGCCGATCCCGGCCACGATGGACATCAGGAAGGCCAGGATCACGATGTGGCTGACCGTGTCCTCGAAGCGGGAAGCCACGAAGGACGCGATCGAGGCCGTGCACAGGTTCACCAGCAGCCAGGGCGCGCGGTTGCGCAGGGCGGCCAGGACGGGCGCGAAGATGTCCTCTTCCTGCAGGCCGGCGCGCGACAGCTCCTGCTCGTGGGAGTCTTCCTGCAGCACGTCCACCACCTCGTCGATGGTGACGCGGCCGATCAGGCGGCCCTGCTCGTCCACCACCGGGGCCGACACCAGGTCATAGCGCTCGAAGGCGTTGGCGGCGTCGATGTCGGGGTCCATCGGGTTCAGGCTGAGGACGTCGGGCTCCATCACCGCGCTGACCAGGGTGTCGGGTTCGCTCAGCAGCAGGCGCGACAGCGAGAGGGTGCCGCGCAGCTGGTCGGCGCGGTCCACCACGAAGATCTGGTCGGTGTGGTCGGGCAGTTCGTGCAGCCGGCGCAGGTAGCGCAGCACGACTTCCAGGGTCACGTCCTCGCGCACCCGCACCATGTCGAAGTCCATGATGGCGCCGACGGTGTCCTCCGGGTAGCCCATGGCGGCGATCAGCTGCGCGCGCTCGGCATCGGTCAGGCCTTTCTGGACCTCGGCGATGACGTCGGGCGGCAGGTCGGGGGCGAGATCGGCGATCTCGTCGGCGTCCATGGCGCCCGTGGCCGCGATCAGGTCCTCGTGGTCCATGGACTCGATCAGCGATTCGCGGACCCAGTCCTCGACTTCCAGGAGCACGTCGGCGTCGTGTTCCTGGCTGACCAGCTGCCAGACCGCCTGGCGCTGCTGCACCGGCAGGGATTCCAGGATGAAGGCGATGTCGGCCGGATGCAGCGCATTGACGATCTGGCGGATCTCGTCCTCGTGCTGGCGCTGCAGCATGCCTTCGAGCAGGTTCGAGCCGTCCTCGTCCTCGTCTTCGTGCTGGCGCTGGGCGAGCGCGTCCACGACCTCCTGGCGCTTCAGGATGGCCTGCAGTTCCTGCAGCGCCAGCTGGGCGTCTTCCGGGTCCAGGCGGCGCGGAATGACGACCGGGATGGCGGTCTCGTCGGCAACGGGCTGATCGGCCATCGATGCGCGCTCCTCAGATCGGGGGCAGGGGCCGGCTGTGGCGTTCCTCGTCGGTGGCGACGTAGGTCAGGGTGGCTTCGGTGACCTTGACGACTTCGGCCTCCAGGCGCTGGCGCTCGGCGTAGACTTCGACCGAGACCGTGATGGAGGTCCGGCCGGTGCGGATGATTTCCGCGTAGAAGCTGAGCAGGTCGCCCACGAAGACGGGCTGCTTGAAGGTGAAGGCGTTGACGGCCACGGTGGCGACCCGCCCGCCCGCGCGCCGCGTGGCGGGGATCGAGCCGGCGATGTCCACCTGGGACATGATCCAGCCCCCGAACACGTCGCCATGGATGTTGGCGTCGGCCGGCTGGGGCATGACGCGCAGGGTGACCGGGCGATCGGAGGAGGGCAGGGCAGTGGTCATGGCGGCCTCGGGATGGATGCCGGGCGCCGCGTCCGGATCGGAGGGCGCGCGTGTCGGCAAAGCGCGTATTTTAACTGTTTGTCCGGGTCGGTTTCCTGACGGCCGCGGGCCGGGGCCGCGCGCTCAGCCGGCCAGGAACCGGTGCGCCAGCAGCACCCAGTAGGCGGCGCCCAGCGGGATGATGGCGTCGTTGAAATCGTAGCTGCCGTTGTGCAGGGTGCAGGGTCCCAGGCCGTGGCCCGGCGTGCGGTGGTCGCCCATGCCGTTGCCGATCCAGACGTAGCATCCGGGGCGGGCCTGCAGCATGAAGGCGAAGTCCTCCGCCCCCATCGAGGGCCGCACCTGGGGATCGACCTGGTCGGCGCCGACCAGGTCGGCCAGCACCTGGGCGCAGAGGGCGGCCTGTTCGGGGTGGTTGACGGTGGCCGGGTATTCGCGCTGGAAGCGGAAGTCCGCCTCGCAGCGCAGCGCCTGGGCGAGCGGCCCGGTCAGCTCGCGCATGCGGGTTTCGATCAGGTCCAGCGCGCCGTGCGTCAGCGTGCGCACCGTGCCGCGCATCACGGCCTGGTCGGGGATGACGTTGTCGGCCGAGCCGGCGTGGATCTGGGTCACGCTGATGACGCCCGATTCCAGCGGGTCCAGGTCGCGGGTCAGGATGGTCTGGAAGGCCAGGGTGAGCTGGGCGGCCGCGACCACCGGGTCCACGCCCAGATGGGGCATGGCGCCGTGGGCGCCGCGGCCGCGCAGCGTGATCTCGAAGGTGCTGCTGGAGGCCATGATGGGGCCGTCGGTCAGGCCGAACGAGCCGGCGGGCAGGCCGGGCCAGTTGTGCATGCCGAACACCGCGTCCATGGGGAATTGATCGAACAGGCCGTCCTCGATCATGCGGCGCGCGCCGCCCCCGCCTTCCTCGGCGGGCTGGAAGATCACGTGCACCGTGCCGTCGAAGTCGCGCTGCCCGGCCAGGTAGCGGGCGGCGGCCAGCAGCATGGTGGTGTGGCCGTCGTGGCCGCAGGCGTGCATCGTTCCCGGGTTGCGGCTGGCATGCGGAAAGGTGTTGGCCTCGGGCATGGGCAGGGCGTCCATGTCGGCCCGCAGGCCAATGGAGCGGCCCGGCCCGCGCCCGGCGATGCGGCCGACCACGCCGGTCTCGCCCAGGCCGCGATGGACCTCGATGCCCCAGGATTCCAGCAGGCGCGCCACCGTGTCGGCCGTGCGTACTTCCTGGAAGGCGAGTTCGGGCCAGGCGTGGATGGCGCGGCGGATGTCGGTCAGGTCGGGCAGCCAGCCGCCCAGCGTGTCGAGGATCTCTTTCATGATGCCCCCTTTGTCATGGCGCCCCTTTGGGCGCGGCGCGGTCCCCCGCGCTCATGGCGCCCCCTTTGCGCGCCGATTGATCAGGCCATCCAGCGCGGCGGCGATGTGCGGGTTGGCGGCGTAGACGTAGCCGCTCTCGGGCCAGGGCTCCTGGTGGCGGATGTCCTCGCAGACGCCGCCCGCCGCGCGCACCAGCGCCGTGCCGGCGGCCACGTCCCAGGGCGCCAGGCCCATTTCCCAGTAGCCATCGTAGCGCCCGCAGGCCGTCCAGGCCAGGTCCAGGGCGGCCGAGCCCTGGCGGCGGATGCCCCGCGTGGCGTGCATCGCGTCGCGCAGCGTCGGCATGTAGAGGGATTCAAAGGAGAAGTCGCGGAAGGGGAAGCCCGTGGCCAGCACCGACTGGTCCAGCGTCGGCGTGGGGGAGCACTGGATGCGGCGGCCGTTGAGCCAGGCGCCCAGGCCGTGCAGCGCGGAGAACAGTTCTTCCCGGTTCGGGTCGTAGACCACGCCGATCAGCGGCGTGTCCTGGGGCAGCGGGGTGCGGCCGTCCAGGCGGCAGCCGGCGTGGCCGATCAGGCCGATGGAGACGGCGTAATGGGGAATGCCGCTGATGAAGTTGGTGGTGCCGTCCAGCGGGTCGATGCACCAGGTGGCCTGTGCGCCCGGCTCGCCGCCGGATTCCTCGGCGACGATGCCGATGCCGGGGGTGCGGGCGCGCAGGATGTCGATGATGGCCCGTTCGGCTTCGCGGTCGGCCTGGGACACCAGGTCGTTGCGCATCTTGTGGTCGACCACGAGATCCGCGCGGTGCAGGGCGTGGGTTTGTAGAATGGCGGCTGCGGCATGCGCCGCCGTGACGGCGGCATCCAGGCAGTCTGCCGACAGGAAGTGCGAACTGGACATGAAGCGCTGATTCCCGTGATGCGTCCGCAGGCCGCCAGCCGGCCCGCGTGGCGTGTTCATCCCATTGTACGTGACCACCGGACGAGTGTCCCCGCATGTCGGACAAGCATGAAATTTTGAAGCCTGCCTCATGGCGGGAGGACGAGCAGGGCGTGCCGCGCAGCCTGGAATACGGCGACGTCTACCACGGCGCCGCCGGGGCGCTGCCGCAGGCGCGCCACGTCTTCCTGGCGGGCAACGGCCTGCCCGGGCGCTGGCGCGGGCGGGCGGCGTTCACGATCGCCGAGACCGGCTTCGGCCTGGGGCACAATTTCCTGGCCGCCTGGCGGGCCTGGCTGGACGATCCCGCGCGCAGCGGCCGGCTGCATTACCTGGCGTTCGAGGCGCATCCCTTCGCCGCGGAAGACCTGCTGCGGGCCTGGCGCCGGCTGCCCGACGAATGCCGGCCGCTGGCCCATGAGCTGGCCGGGCGCTGGCCCGCCCTGCTGCCGGGCGTCCACCGGCTGGAACTGCAGGACGGGCGGGTCGTCCTGACCCTGATGTTCGGCGACATCCGCCGCCTGGCGCGCCAGGCGCAGGCGCGCGTCGACGCCTTCTTCCTGGACGGCTTCGCGCCGCGGGTCAATCCCGACATGTGGTCGCCCGCCGTCTTCGGCCAGCTGCGGCGCCTGGCGGTGGCCGGGGCCACGGCCGCCACCTGGTGCGCGGCCGGCCAGGTGCGGCGCGACCTGCGCGACGCCGGCTTCCTGGTCGAGAAGGCACCCGGCCTCGCCGGCAAGCGCGAGATGACGGTGGCCGTCCTGCGCCCCGGCCTGGGCGCCGCGCCGCCCGAGCCGGACCGCCGCCGCGTGGCGGTGGTGGGCGGCGGCCTGGCGGGCGCCGGAGTGGCGCAGGCCCTGGCCGCGCGCGGCCACGAGGTCGAGGTCTGGGATCCCCTGTGCGCCCTGGACGTCGATCCGGCCCTGCGCCGCCGGGGCGCCGCCGCCCTGGTGCCCGCCCTCAGTCCGGACGACGACACGCGCTCGCGCCTGAGCCGCGCCGGCCTGGCGCGGGCGCGCGCCCGCTGGCTGGACCTGGACGGCCCGGCCCGGCCGCAGGCCTGCGGCGCGCTGGTCTGCGCGCAGTCGGAGGCGCAGGCGGATCTGCAGCGCCGGGCGCTGGCGCGGCTGGGCTTCCCGGCGGACTGGGTGCGCTGGCTCGATCCGGCGCAGGCGGGGCTGCGGGCCGGGGTCGGCGTGCCCTGGGGCGGCCTCTGGTTCGCCGAGGCCTTGCGCGCATGCCCGGGCGAGCTGATCGCCGCGCTGCTGAGCCTGCCGGGCGTGACGCGCCGGGCCTGCGCCGTCGGCGCGCTGGCCGCGGCGCCCGGCGGCGGCTGGTCTTTGCGGGACGCCGAGGGGCGGGAACTGGGGCGCGCGGACCATCTCGTGCTGGCCAACGCCCTGCATGCGCCGGCGCTGCTGGCCGGCGTGGTCCCGGTCGAGCCCCTGGCCGTGCTGTCGCGGCTCGCGCCCCTCGCCGGCCAGGTGAGCCTGTATCCGGCGGGGGATGCCGCGGTGCCGCGCTGCGTCCTGTCGGGGCGCGGCTACTGCCTGCCGCCCCGCGACGGCTGGGGCGTGGCCGGCAGCACCTACCGGCCCGATGCGTCCGAGGCGGTCGCGGACGAAGCCGGCCACCAGGACATCCTGGCGCGCGTGCGGGACTGGGTCGATGCGCGCGACATCCCCTGGCTGGGACGCGGCGCGGCCGTGGGATGGGCCGGCTGGCGGGCCGCCACGCGCGACCATCTGCCCGTGATTGGCCCGGTGCCGGATCGGCCGGGCCTGTGGCTTGCCTGCGCCTACGGATCGCGCGGCCTGAGCTGGTCCGCCCTGGCGGGCGACCTGATCGGCGCATGGATGGACGGCGAGCCCGTGCCCGCCGAGCGCGAACTGGTCCGGCGCATCGCCCCGCGCTGATCCCGCGCCGGCCGCGGATGGATCGCCGGGCATGCGCCGGCATTTTATTTTATGGCGCAAATCCGTCAGAATAACGTCTTTTATATAAGACTCATGCGGGTAGAGTGCCCAGAGGATCACGCTGTGTCGCCCACCATCGAATTGGCGGACCAAGTTTTCGAGACCGGCCCGGTCGTCATGACGCCCTCGTGCGTCGAATGGGCGCTGCACGCCGATGAGTGGCGCTTCCGGATCGAGGCGCACGCGCCCGGCGTCTTCCGGCTGCGCTGCGGGCCGCGCACCTGGCTGGAGCCGGCCAAGCCGACGCCGCGCGCGCAGCGCCAGGCCGACATGCTGCTGGTGCGCCAGGAGCCCGTCGGCGAAATGGAATGCCGGCCGCTGGAATCCGGCGGCTGGCGCCTGACGCAGGGCGACGCCGGCCTGGAGGTCGGCGGTCCCGATGCCGGCCTGCGGCTGTCCCGCGGCGACCAGTGCGTGGCCCGAGTCCGCCTGCCGGTGCGGCCGGCCGGCGGGGGCGATGCGGGCCTCTGGACGCTTGCCTGGACGCTTGAGCCCGACGAGGGCGTGTACGGCCTGGGCGAATCCCTCGCCAGCCTGGATCGGCGCGGCGTCCGCCTGGTGTCGGACGCGCCGGCCGACCGCGCCCTGCCGCTGGCCTGGAGCCCGCGCGGCTGGGGCATGCACGTCAATACGCTGGACCGCGTGGAACACGACCTGCGCGCCGAAGGCGCCTACGCCGTCCAGGCGCGGGGCGCGGGCCTGGACCTGTTCCTGTTCGTCGGCGAGCCGTCCGAAATCCTCAACCAGTACACGGCGCTCACGGGGCGCGCCGGCCAGCCCAATCTCTGGCCCATGGGGGTCTGGCTGGACCAGGCGCCGGGCCAGTCCGTCGAGGCCAGCCTGCAGCAGGTCCGCAGCCTGCGCGGCCAGGGCATGGCGCTCGATGCGCTGCTGCTGGCCGATCCGGCCATCCTGGGCTTCCAGGTCGACAAGCCGGTATTCGAGTGGGCTGCCGACCGCATTCCCGACTGGCGTGCTTGCGCGGCGGCGGCGTCCGCGCTCGACGTCCACCTGGCGGGCGCCTGCATTCCCGGCGTCCTGCAGGGCACGCCGCTGTTCGACGAATGGGCAGACCGGGGCTGGCTGCTGTGCGACGACGAAGGCGAGCCCTGGGTCTGCCCCGGCACGCCGGCCTCCGGCGGGCGGCCGTTCGGACTGCTGGACCTGACGCACCGGGACGCGGCCCGCCTGTGGACCGAACGCCATCTGCAAGCCGTGGAAGAAGGCCTGGACGCGCCGGCCTGCCAGGCGCAGTTCGACCTGCCCGACGGGATCGAGGCCCGCGGCGGCGAAACCGGCGCGGTGCTGCGCACGGCCTATCCCCACCTGGCGCGCCGCGCCCTGTTCGACGCCGTCGCCGGCCCGCGCACGCCCCAGGAAGGCGTGATGCTCAGCCGCGACCTGTTCCCCGGGGTGCAGCGCTTCGCCTGGCAGCAGGGGCCGGACGTGGACAACGACTGGGACGGCTACGCGGCCACGCTGCGGGCCGCGCTGGCGGTGGGCAACAGCGGCGTGGCGGTGCAGACCCATCGTCTGGGCAACGCCCAGCGCCCGGCCGACACCATGACGCCCGAGCTCTATCTGCGCTGGCTGGCGATGGGCGTGTTTTCCGCCAATTTCAGCTTCCAGGGGCTGCCGGCGCTGATGCCGGACGCCTTCGACGCCGACACGCGCGCCCTGGTGGCGCACTGGCTGCAGTGGCGCTACCGGCTGCTGCCCTACGTGGCCGGCATCATCGACGACGCCGTGCGCACCGGCCTGCCGGTGCAGCGTTCCATGGCCCAGGCCTATCCCGCCGACGCCGACGCGCATGCCTGGGACACGCAGTACCTGCTGGGGCCGGCGCTGCTGGTGGCGCCGGTGATGCGCCCCGGCGGCGCGACCGAGGTCTATCTGCCCCGCGGCGACGCCTGGTGGGACCTGAACACGGGCTGGCGCTACGAAGGCGGCACCCGCTGGACGGTGCGCCCCGGCCTGGACACGCTGCCGGTCTTCGGCCGCGAGGGCCACATGCTGTGCCTGGGGCCGGCGGCCCAGCACACCGGCGAGATCAATTCGGCCCGGATCCTGGAAGAAGTCTGGATGTTCGGCATGCCGGAGCACAATCCGGTGGTGATGCGCAACAAGATCCGCGTCATGCAGATGCAGGGCTCCAGCTACATCAAGGGCCTGGAAGGCCTGCGGATCCTGCCGTCCGAAGGTCTGGAGGTCAAGCGCCGCGGGGCCGAGGTGCGGATTTCCCGCGCGAGGTAGGGTCGTGGGCAAGAAGCCCGCGACTCTTCCGGTTGGCGTATTTTCCCGCCTCGCGGCTTGCGGGCCGCTCGGATTCGCCAGGCATGGGGCAGTCCATTGGGACTGCCCCATGCCCAGGCTCATCCCGGCGGCGAAAAGAGGACCCTACGCCTGCAGCGCCTCGGCGCGGCAGGGCACGTCGATGCACAGGCCGGGATCGAAATCGGGGTTCTCGTTCGTGCCGTTGAAGTAATAGCCGCGCGGGTTGCAGACGACGCGGGCGCCATATACCGAGTAGTCGAAGCTGTCGTGCGTGTGGCCGTGGATCCACAGATCGGCCCGACCCAGCAGGCCGGCGCATTCGGACACGAAGCTCGCGCTGACGAGCGATTCGGCGAAGCGCGGATGCACGCTGCGCATGTTGGGCGCGTGGTGGGTGATGACCACCGTCGGCCCCGGGTGGGGCGCGTCCAGCTGGGCGTCCAGCCAGTCGTACTGCTCGCGGAACAGCGCGGCGGCGTCCCGCGGCGTGAAGCGCGTGCCGTCGCCGTTGCCGATGACCTGGAAGTCGCGCAGGTATTCCGCCGAGCGTTCCATGGCCAGGTCGCGCAGCTCGGCGCCGAACAGCTCGAAATCCGCCCACAGGGTGGCGCCCAGGAAGCGCACGCCGCCGATCACCACGGCCCGCTGGTCCAGCAGTTCGATGCCGCGGGCCTGCGCCTGCTCGGCCAGTTCCGCGCGCACGGCGGGGATGGTGCCGCCGTAGAATTCGTGGTTGCCCGGCACGTACAGCACGGGGCGGGGAATCCGGCCGGCCCATTCCATCGCCGCCCGGGGGCGGGCGATGTCGCCGGCGAGGATGGTGAGGTCCGCCTGGACGTCGGGCGGTTCCAGGCCCTGCAGGCTGAGGTGCAGGTCGGACAGGATGTGCAGCCGCAGGGGCGGTCTGGCGGTGGGGTGGGGCATGGAACGGTCTCTCGTGGTCTCCGGGTGCTTGACGCTGTATTGATGCAATGTCAAAATAAAAGGCTTCGTGGGTCGTTAGCTCAGTCGGTAGAGCACCGGACTTTTAATCCGTTGGTCGCGCGTTCGAGCCGCGCACGACCCACCAGAATCCTCCTTGCGAATCCAGCGTCCGGCGCCTCCCCTCGGGGAGGCGCCGCGCTTTTCGGGGTGCGGTCCGGGCGGGCGGCGGGCGACAACACCCGGTGCGATGGTGTCATTGTGCGATCCAGGCCGCGGGTCCGTGAATCCGTATTTCCGCGCATGTGCCCCGAACGTGCCTCGCGCCCGTCCCGCGGGAGCGTCTCCCGGCCCGATCGGACCGCCCGATCGGACCGCCCGTCCGGCCAGCCCGCCCGCCTGGGCTCTCCGTCCCGCCGGCCTGGGCTCTCCGTCCCGTCAGCCCTCGTCCGATCAGCCTCCGCCGGCCCGGACGCCCGCCCCGTCAGCCTGCGCCGTCCGGGGCGATGCCCGGCGCAGCCAGCACCGCGGCTTGTGTCGCGGCGGCATCCTGGCCGGCCTGGACCGCGAGCCAGCCCTGGGGACGGGTGTGCCGCCGGAGCTGGGCGCGCACCACGTCCGCGGTGGCGTCGGACGGATCGTTCCTGCGTGCGCGCACGCGCGCGACCAGCGTGTCGGGGTCGGCTTCCAGCCAGATGCCCTGGAAGGGCGCGCCGGCCTCGGCGGCGCAGCGCTCGATGCGCTGGCGCTCCTCCTGGCGGGAGAACACGGCGTCGGCGATGCAGGCGTGGCCCAGGGCGAGCGTGCGGGCCGCCTCCGCCGCCAGCGCGGCGTAGACGTGGTCGGACGATTCCCGGGTGTAGCTGTCGGGCGGCAGGGGCGTTTCGGCCGGCACGCCCGCGAGGCGCTTGCGGATGCGGTCGCTGGCCAGGATGCGCGCGCCCGGCGCGGCGCCGATGCGGTGCGCGATGGCCGCGGCCACCGTGGACTTGCCCGTGCCGCTCAGGCCGCCGATGGCCAGCAGCCGCGCCGGGGCCGGCCGCAGCAGCGCCATGGCCAGGTCCAGGTAGGCGCGGGCCTGCGGGAGGATGTCCTGGCGCGCCGCGCCCGGCAGCGCCGCCTGGGTGGACAGCACCTGCGCGCGGATCGACGCGCGCAGCGCCATGAAGAAGGGCAGCAGCGGCAGGCCGCCGGCGTCGCCGCTCTCGTCCATGTAGCGGTTCATCACCCAGTTCGCCTCGGCGCGCAGGCCCGTCTGCCACAGGTCCATGAGCAGGAAGGCCAGGTCGTAGAGGACGTCGATCGTGGCGATCGCTTCGTTGAACTCGATGCAGTCGAACAGGGTGGGCTGGCCGTCGAGCAGGCAGAGGTTGCGCAGGTGCAGGTCGCCGTGGCAGCGGCGGACCTTGCCGGCGCGCGCCCGTGCGTCGAGCAGCGGCGCGTGCCGCGCCCAGGCCTTGCGCAGGGCGGCGCGCAGCGCGTCCACGGCCGCGGCGCCGAACGCGGGCGCCATGTCCGGGCATTGCTCGTTGAGTTCGAGCACGTCGAGGATGCGCTGCGCGCCGTCCTCGCCGGGCGCGCGTGGCGCCTGGGCATGGAAGCCGGCGATGGTGCGGGCCAGGGCGGTCAGCAGCGGGCGGTCCAGGCGGCCCGCCTGCGCCAGCCGGGTGAACAGGGTGTCCTCGGCGAAGCGCTTCATCTCGACCACGGCGTCCACCAGCTCGCCCTGGCCGTCGAAGGCCAGCGCGCCGCCGGCTTCGCGGGTGATGCGCCGCACGCCCAGGTACAGCGCCGGAGCCGTGCGCCGGTTGAGCGCCACTTCTTCGCGGCAGGCGTCCAGACGCAGGCCGGGCGTGGAAAAGTCCAGGTAGGGCAGGCGGATGGCGCGCTTGAGCTTGTAGACCCGGTCGCGGCCCAGCAGCAGGATGGAAATGTGCGTCTGGACGGTTTCGGGGGCCTCCGCGCCGGGGGTGCGCAGGCGTTCGGCCAGAAAGGCCAGGACTTCGGACGGCTCGTCTCGCGGCATGCGGCCCCTCTGGAACGGAATGCGGTGGGGATGCCGGAGATTCTAGCCCACCCGCGCCCGGGGATCGTTTTTATGATTCCAAGTAATATGTTATCGGCATAATCAGCCAAATCGGCATGGTAAATTCCTGTTTCGCATCCCGTTGATCCGGGAGCGTTTTTTTTCATCACCGGGCCGCTCCCAAGGCGGGCGGCGCGGGATGGCTTCCAGTGGCTCCGCATCTTGATCGATCTCGAGAACATCCGCAAGACGTACGAATCCGCCGGCCGGGCGGTGAACGCGCTCGTCGACGTCAACCTGAACATCCGCGAGGGCGAGGTCTTCGGCATCATCGGGCGTTCGGGCGCGGGCAAGAGCACCCTGATCCGCATGCTCAACCTGCTGGAGCGCCCCACCGAGGGCAGCGTGCGGGTGGACGGGCGCGACATCACGGCGTTCTCCGACGCCCAGCTGCGCGAATACCGGCGCTCGGTGGGCATGGTGTTCCAGCACTTCAACCTGCTGCGCTCGCGCACGGTGATGGACAACGTGTGCTTCCCGCTGCGCCTGTCGGGCCTGCCGCGCGCCGACCGCGAGGCGCGCGCCCGCGAGGTCCTGAACCTCGTCGGCCTGGCCGACCAGGCGCACAAATACCCGGGGCAGCTCTCCGGCGGCCAGCAGCAGCGCGTGGGCATCGCCCGCGCGCTCGCCAGCAAGCCGCGCCTGCTGCTGTGCGACGAGGCGACCTCGGCGCTGGACCCGGAGACCACCCAGTCCATCCTGCGCCTGCTGGGCGACATCAACCAGCGCCTGGGGCTGACCATCGTGCTGATCACGCACGGCATGGACGTCATCCGCGCGGTCTGCGACCGGGTGGCGGTGATCGAGGGCGGCCGCATCGTCGAAGCCGGCCAGGTGCTGGAAGTCTTCCTGCATCCGCGCCACGACGCCACGCGCGCGCTGCTGTCCGAAAGCGGCCTGGACGGCGGCGAGGGCTGGCGCACCCTGGCGCAGGGCGTGGCGGGCCGCCTGCTGCGCCTGAGTTTCCGGGGCGACAGCACGGCCAGCCCGCTGCTGAGCCGCCTGAGCCGCGACCTGGGCCTGGACCTGAGCATCCTGCAGGGCTCCGTGGGGCGGATCAAGGACACGCCCTACGGCCAGCTGGTCGTGGCGGCCCAGGGGACCGCGGCCGGCCTGGACGCGCTCGTCCCCGCGCTGGACGCGGCGGGCGTCGATTACGAGGTATTGCGGCCATGATGGCGAACGTGGACTGGTGGATGATCGGCGAAGCCACGATCGACACCCTGCTGATGACCGGCTTTTCCCTGCTGTTCACCGTGCTGATCGGGCTGCCGGTGGGCGTGCTGCTGTTCCTGTCCAGCCCGGGGCAGGCCATGGACAACCGCGCCGTCTACCAGACGGTCGCCTTCGTCGTGAACGTGCTGCGTTCGGTGCCGTTCCTGATCCTGCTGATCGTGATGATCCCGTTTTCCCGCCTGGTGGTGGGGACGGCGCTGGGGGTGCAGGGCTCGATCCCGCCGCTGGTGGCCAGCGCGGCGCCTTTCTTCGCCCGGCTGGTGGAAAACGTGCTGCGCGAACTGGATCCCGGCGTGAGCGAAGCCTGCCGCGCCATGGGGGCGACATCCCGCCAGACGGTGCTGTGGGCGCTGCTGCCCGAGGCGACCACCGGCATCCTCGCGGCCATCGTGGTCACGGCCATCACCCTGGTGGGCTATTCGGCCATGTCGGGCGTGATCGGCGGCGGCGGCCTGGGCGACCTGGCGGTGCGCTACGGCTACCAGCGCTACCAGGGCGACGTCATGGCGGTCACGGTCGTGATCCTGGTGATCATGGTGCAGGTTTTTCAGGTGTTTGGCGACCGCTGGGTGGCCAGACTCAACAGACGGTAAATCCTCGTTTCAGGAGATTCTCATGTTCAAGAAATTCGCGCCGGTCCTGGCGCTGGCATTGCCCCTGGCCTTCGCCGTCCCGGCGCAGGCGGCCAAGCTGTCCGTGGCGGCCACCCCCGTACCGCACGCCGAACTGCTGGAATTCGTCAAGCCCGACCTGGCCAAGGAAGGCGTGGACCTGGACATCAAGGTGTTCACCGATTACGTCCAGCCGAACCTGCAGGTCTCCGACAAGCAGATCGACGCCAACTTCTTCCAGCACCAGCCCTACCTGGATTCCTTCAACAAGGAACACGACACCAAGCTGGTGCCGGTGGGCCTGGTCCACGTCGAGCCCTTCGGCGCCTACTCGCAGAAGATCAAGGACATCAAGGACCTGAAGGACGGCGCCCAGATCGCCATCCCGAACGACCCCTCGAACGGCGCGCGCGCGCTGCTGCTGCTGCAGAAGCAGGGCCTGATCAAGCTGAAGGACCCGAGCAACATCCTGGCGACCGCCCGCGACGTGTCGGAAAACCCCAAGCACCTGAAGTTCCGCGAACTGGAAGCCGCCACGCTGCCGCGCGTGCTGCCCGACGTGGACGTGGCCCTGATCAACACCAACTACGCGCTGGAAGCCGGCCTGAACCCGGTCAAGGACGCCCTGTTCATCGAGGACAAGGATTCCCCCTACGCCAACCTGGTGGTGACCCGCGCCGACCGCAAGGACGATCCCGCGATCCGCAAGCTGGTCGACGCCCTGCACACCGCCAAGGTGCGCGACTACATCCTGGAACACTACAAGGGCGCCATCGTCCCCGCGTTCTGATTTAGGGGATTTCCCCAAAATCGCGGCCCGTGCCCGCGATTCCGGCCCTCCGGGGCGCAGGAATCGCGGGCATTTCAGTTAACATTGGCGGGGACGCGGCGAATCGGCCGCAGCAGACGAATCCCACAAGGAGACTCCATGATGTTGTCCAAGACCCTCAAGGCCGCCCTGGCCGGACTGGCCCTGACCCTGGCGCTGCCGATGACCCAGGCCAGCGCCAAGGACCTGATCGTCGCCACCGACACCGCCTTCGTGCCCTTCGAGTTCAAGCAGAACGGCAAGTACACCGGCTTCGACATCCAGCTCTGGGAAGCCATCGCCAAGCAGGCCGGCCTGAAATACCGCCTGCAGCCGATGGATTTCAACGGCATCATCCCGGGCCTGCAGACGCGCAACGTGGACGTGGCCCTGGCCGGGATCACCATCCGCGAGGACCGCGCCAAGGTCATCGACTTCTCCGAGCCCTACTACGAGTCGGGCCTGGCCATCCTGGTCTCCAGCGACAGCCCCATCCAGACCGCCAAGGACCTCGAAGGCAAGACGGTGGCCGTGAAGATCGGCACCGCCACGGTGGACTACATGAAGGCCAACGTGCCCTCGGCCAAGCTCAAGCTCTTCCCGAACATCGACAACGCCTTCCTGGAGCTGGCCACGGGCCGCGTGGACGCCGTGGTGCACGACACGCCCAACGTCCAGTACTACGCCAAGACCGCCGGCAACGGCAAGGTCAAGGTCGTGGGCTCGCTCAAGAGCGGCGACTTCTACGGCATCGCCTTCCCCAAGGGCAGCGAGCTGGTGCCCGTGGTCAACAAGGCCCTGTCCGAGCTGAAATCCAACGGCACCTACGACAAGCTGTACGAAACCTGGTTCGGCCAGAAGGCCAGCGCCGTGAACTGAACGCGGCCGATCGATCCGACGGCGGCGGCCGGATGCATGCGTCCGTCCGCCGCTTTTTCATCGCCGGGCCGCCCCGGCTGAACAGCCTCTCCCGCCGGGCCGCCGGTCCGCCGGGCGCGGCGCCGGTGGCCCGTCTTTCCATGCGTCCGCCCTGCGGACGCCGATCTTCATGGGGATAGACCATGACTTTTGAATGGTCGGCCATCTGGGCCGCCTGGCCCGACCTGATGGCCGGTTCGTGGATGACGATCCAGATCACCCTGCTGGGCCTGGTCGGCGGCACGATCATCGGCGCCCTGTCCGGGGTGGTGGTGACCTACGTGCCGGTGCCCGTGACGCGCCGCACCCTGGCCTGGAGCGTCGTGGTGCTGGCGGCCGCCGTGGCCCTGCTGCGGCTGGCGGCCTGGCTGGATGCCGGCCCCCTGGCCGGCGTGCCCGACGCGGCCTGGTGGGCCCTGCGGCTGGCGGTGCTGGCCCTGCTGGCCTGGCGCTTCCTGTCCTGGATCCCGCTGGTGCTGTCCTTCCTCTCCCAGGTCTACATCCTGGTGATCCGGGGCACGCCGATCGTGGTGCAGGTGATGTTCATCTATTTCGCGCTGCCGCTGCTGGTGAACCTGCGCATCGACGGCTTCACCGCCGCGACCGTGACGCTGATGATCAATTCGGGCGCCTACATCGCCGAGATCGTGCGCGCCGGCCTGCAGTCGGTGCCCAAGGGTCTGTACGAGGCCGGCCAGGCCATGGGCCTGCCGTTCCACAAGATCCTCGCCCGCATCATCGGCCCGGTGGCGCTGCGGCGCATGATCCCGACCATGGGCAACCAGTGCATCATCAGCCTCAAGGACTCGTCCCTGTTCATCGTGATCGGGGTGGCCGAACTGACCCGCCAGGGCCAGGAGATCATCGCCGGCAACTTCCGCGCCGTGGAGATCTGGGGCGCGGTGGCGGTGATCTACCTGATCATGACGGGCTGCATCGCGCTGGCGCTGAAATACATCGAACACAGGACGCGCATCGTATGAGCATCGTCGAATTCAAGAACGTCACCAAGCGCTTCGGCGACAACGTCGTCCTGGACGGCATCGACCTGAGCATCGACGCGGGCGAGGTCGTGGTCGTGGTCGGACCCTCGGGCTCGGGCAAGTCCACGTTCCTGCGCTGCATCAACGTGCTGGAAACCATCCAGGGCGGCGACATCATCGTCAACGGCCACAGCGTCCTGGGCCCGCCGGCGCAGGTGCGCGAACTGCGCCGCGAGGCCGGCATGGTGTTCCAGCAGTTCAACCTGTTCCCCCAGCTGACGGCGCTGGAGAACGTCATGTTTGGCCCCCTCCACGCCCGCGGCACGCCGCGCGACCAGGCCCGCGCGCAGGCGCTGGAGCTGCTGACCAAGGTCGGGCTGGCCGAGCGCGCCGGCCACTACCCGGGGCAGCTGTCCGGCGGCCAGCAGCAGCGCGTGGCGATCGCCCGCGCGCTGGCCATCAAGCCGCTGCTGATGCTGTTCGACGAGCCGACCTCGGCGCTGGACCCGGAATTGCGCCACGAGGTCCTGAAGGTGATGCAGGACGTGGCCGAGGAAGGCATGACCATGATCGTGGTCACCCACGAAATGGAATTCGCCCGCAAGGTCGGCAGCCGGCTGATCTTCATGGACGCGGGCAAGATCGCCGAGGACGGCGATCCCGCGACCCTGCTCAGCCAGCCGCCCAGCCAGCGCCTGAAGGACTTCCTGCAGCACGTGGCCTGACCGCGGGGCGGCGGGCGGGGCCCGCCTCCGGCCCGCGGCGGTGCCCGGCGGGGCGGGCGCTTCCCCGCGGCGGCCGGTCAGCGCGCCGCGGTGACGTGGAAGGTGCGCGTGGCGATGATCTTGTCGGATCCTTCCGCCATGACCTGGATGGTGACCTGGCGCGGGCGGAAGGCCTTGTTCGGCAGTTCGGCGCGGCCTTCGACGACGATGTAGCGGCCCATGTCCAGGGGCTGCGTGGCGAGCTCGACGTGGGCGGCGTTGCCGTTGGGGTAGGACCCCTGCGCGATCAGCCTGATCTGGCCGCGCAGGGTGGGGGCCTCGGTCTGGCCCTCGGGCAGGTCCTGGATCAGCAGGATGCGGTAGTCCACCCCGCCGTCGCGCGCGACCATGTCGGCGCCGCGGATGCCCGGCGAGGTGCCGCGCGGATCGGGGGGGATGGCCTGGATCAGGCTGGCGACGCCGGCTTCCATGTCGGCCGCCTGCTTGCGCAGCTGCTCGGCGCGCGCGGCCTGCTCCTGCTGGTCCTGGCGCGCCTGCTTGATCTGCGCGCGGATCTTCTCGGCTTCGGCGGACAGGCGCTGGCTTTCGAGGTTGGCGGTGTTCAGGTCCGTGCGCAGTTGTTCCGATTGCTCGACCGTGAGGCGCTGCGGGCCGTAGCTGCGCTGCAGGAACAGCACGCCCCCGGCACCCAGGATCACGCCGGTGATCAGCAGCAGCAGCCAGCGCGGGATCCCGCGGCTGCGCCGGGTGTAGCCGTAGGGGGTGGGCTTGAAGGTGGGGCGTTTGGGGCCGAGCGACATGACGAAATTCCTGGATTGCTTGAAGCTTGCGTAATGGCTTGCGTGATGCGTCGCGCCGCGTGGCGGCGCGGGTGCGAAACCAATTAGGATAAACGGTTTCGCGGTTTCGCTGGGAATGCGCCTACATCCGGTTGCGATTTTCCGCCCGCGGGCGGGCGCCGGGGCCGGCGGCGTGCCCGCCCAGCGCGGCGTCCAGCGCCGCCAGGCGCGCGGGTGTGCCGACGTCCACCCATCGCCCCGCGTGCCGTTCGCCGTCCACGGCGCGCGCCGCCATGGCCTGGCGCAGCAGCGGCGCGAGCGGCGCGGGCCGGTCCGGGTCGGTGCCGGCGAACAGGGCCGGGCGATACAGGCCGATGCCGGCGAAGGTCAGGACGGGCGCCGCGGCGGCCGGCGTCGGGGGAAGCGGGGCGGCCGCCGCCGGCGTGCGGCCGGGGCCGTCCGGATGATCCCGGCCCGTGTCGGGGCGGAGGTCGAGGCCGGGACCGGCGTCCGGGCGCGGCGCGACGAGGCCGTCGGCCTGCAGCACGAAATCGCCTTCCGGGTGGTGGGCGGGATTGTCCACCAGCACCAGGTGCGCCAGGCGGTCGGCCGGCCACGCGGCCGCGAGCCGCGCCGCCCGCGCGGGATCCCAGTCGCACCAGACGTCGCCGTTCAGGACCAGGAAGGGCCGGCCCTGGAAGAACGGCAGCGCGCGCGCGATGCCGCCCGCCGTTTCCAGGGCGGGGGTCTCGGCCGAATAGCGCAGCCGCACGCCGTATGCCCGGCCGTCGCCCAGCGCGGCCTCGATGCGCTCGCCCAGCCAGGCGTGGTTCACCAGGACGTCGGCGATGCCGGCCCGCGCGAGGCGTTCCAGGTGCCAGGCGATCAGGGGGCGGCCGCCCACGGGCAGCAGGGGCTTGGGGCAGGCGTCCGTCAGCGGACGCATGCGCTCGCCGCGCCCCGCGGCCAGGATCATGGCGCGCATCAGAAGGAATACCCGTCGGCCTGCGGCACGCGCTCGGCCTGGTCCAGCAGGCGCAGCAGGGGGCGGAAGACGCCGTAGCGCCCCGCGACCTGGCGCACGTAGGTCCGCACCCGGGGCATGTGGTCCAGGTAGTGGTGCTTGCCGTCGCGGTGCGACAGGCGGGCGAAGACCCCCAGGATGCGCAGGTTGCGCTGCAGCCCCATCCATTCATAGTCGACGTGGAAGCGGGCGAAGTCGTCCGCCACGGGCAGGCCCTCCGCCCGGGCGTATTCCCAGTAGCGGATGGCCCAGTCGAGCTGGCGGGCCTCGTCCCAGGTGGTGCGGGCGTCCATGGCCAGCGAGGCGATGTCGTAGCTGATCGGGCCGTCCAGGGCGTCCTGGAAGTCGATGACGCCGGGCGCGGCGTCCGGCCCGTCCGGGCCGAGCATCAGGTTGGGCGAGTGGTAGTCGCGGTGCACGAGGACGCGCGGCTGCGCCGCCGCCCGCTGCGCCAGCAGGCCGAAGATGTCCGCCAGCGCGGTCTGGGCGGCGGCATCGGGCGCGTGGCCCAGATGGGTGCGCAGGTACCACTGCGGAAAGACGGCCAGCTCTTCGAGCAGGCGCGCCTCGTCGTAGGGCGGCAGGCCGCCGGCCGGGCAGCGCTGCAGCGCGACCAGGGCGCGCAGGGCGCCGCGGTAGTGCCGCTGCAGGGCGGCCTCGTCCTGGTCCAGGCCGTCGCGCAGCGCGTCGAGGAACGTGTGCCGCCCCAGGTCGGAGAGCAGCAGGAAGCCCTGGTCGAGATCCTGCGCCAGGACCTCGGGGACGCGCAGCCCGCCCGCGGCCAGCAGGGCGGCGATGCGCACGAAGGGGGCGCAGTCCTCGTGAGGCGGCGGGGCGTCCATGGCGATCAGGGTGCCGCCCGCGGCCTGCAGGCGGAAATAGCGGCGGAAGCTGGCGTCGCCGGAGACGGGGGCGAGGCTGTCCAGAACCAGGCCCAGGCGATCGGCGTGCCGGCCCAGCCAGTGGCGCAGGGCGTCCAGGCGGGGGTCCTGAGTGGGGGTAGGGATCATGCGCGGGATTCGGGGAAAATTCGGAAAAAGGGATGGGCGCGGATCGGCCGGCCGGGAGGCCGGGACACGATGCGGTCCGGCTTCTCTATAATACTGGGTCGCTGGTCGTCGCGGGTGGGCCGATCGGCCGTCGTCTTTCAACCATTTCGGGGAACCGGGTCTTGGCGCATTGGATCGGTCGCATCATCTTCCTGGGCCTGTGCCTGCCGGCGCCGGTCCTCGCGGCGCAGCCCTCGCCGGATGCGGACGGTATGCGGATGGTCGGCAGCCTGCGGCTGCATCCGGGCCTGAAGGACGACGCCCTGCCGTCGTTCCTGATCGGCGACGACATCAGCCGCGACGCCGAAGGGCGGGTGGTCCTGCGCGGCAACGCCCAGGTCCGCCGGCTGGATTCCGTGATCAAGGGCGACCGCATCGAATACCTGCAGTCCTCCGGCGAGGCCGACGTCCGCGGCAACGGCCTGATGATGCGCGACGGCAACGTCGTGCGCGGGCCGCACCTGCGCTACAACGTCGATACCGAAAAGGGCCTGATCGAGCAGCCGCGCTTCTGGCTGGGCGGCACAGCCGGCGCCGGCACGGCCGACGAGGCGGAAATCCTCAGCCGCCAGCACATGCGCCTGAAGAACGTGCGCTACAGCGGCTGGACGGGGCCGGATCCGGCCTGGACCATCGATTCCAGCCGCGTCGATCTGTATCTGGACGAAAACGAGGGCGCGGCGCGCAACGGCGTGCTGTACTTCAAGGGCGCGCCGATCCTGTATTCGCCCTACCTGACGTTCCCGCTGGGCAAGGACCGCAAGTCCGGCTTCCTGCTGCCCACCTACGGCACGTCCAGCAACGGCGGGATCGAGATCACCGTCCCGTACTACCTGAACCTGGCGCCCGACTACGACGCCACGCTGTACCCCCGCTATCTCAGCAAGCGCGGCCTGCTGCTGGGCACGGAATTCCGCCACCTGAGCGCCAGTTCCCATTCCGAACTGTTCGGCACCTACATCATGCGCGACCGCGAGACGGGCGACAAGCGCTGGATGTATTCGGTGCAACACACGCAGGCGCTGGGCAATGGCTTCAGCGCCTACCTGGATGCGCGCAAGGTCTCCGACGACAATTATTTCCGCGATTTCTCGTCCTTCGGGCTGACGGACGCGGCCATCACCTACATGCCCAGCCAGGCGCTGCTGTCCTGGACGGACCACCGCTACCTGTCGGGCTCCCTGCAGTTCTACCGCTACCAGACCCTGCAGGACAGCACGGGTTCCTTCCTGGCGCCGCCCTACGACATCCTGCCCCAGCTCAACTTCACCGCGCAGCGCTACGGCTGGCACGGCCTGGACGTGGTCTCCACCAACACGGCTTCGCGCTTCGTCGCGCCGATCTACCGCGGCGACGCCTTCCCGGAGCAGGCCGGCCGGCGCCTGATGCCCAACGGCACGCGCCTGACGTCCTACACCTCGATCTCGCGGCCCTTCGTGCTGCCCGGCGCCTACCTGACGCCGAAGGTCGGCCTGCACATGAGCCAGTACGAGACCGAATGGTTCTCCGGCACGCCGGGCATGGAACGGTTCGCCGGCCGCCCCGCCAGCCAGTCGCGGGTGCTGCCGATCGCCTCGGTGGACACCGGCCTGACGCTGGAGCGTGACGCCTCGCTGTTCGGCAACGCGGCCATCCAGACCCTGGAGCCGCGGCTGTACTACCTGTACGTGCCGTACCGCGATCAGTCCGACCTGCCGGTGTTCGACACGGCGCTGGCCACCTTCAACTACCAGCAGGCCTTCGACGAGAACATCTTCAGCGGCGGCTGGGACCGCATCGCCAACGCCAACCAGCTCACCTTCGGCCTGACCAGCCGCTGGCTGGACGCCGACACCGGCTTCGAGCGCCTGTCCCTGTCGCTCGCCCAGCGCTTCTATTTCGACAACCAGCGGGTGACGCTGTCCAGCGAGGCGCCCCGCATCGACACCGAATCGGACTATCTGGTCGGGGCCAGGGCGGCGCTGACCGACAAGTTCTCGGTGTATTTCGACGGCCAGTTCGACCACGAGACGCAGAAGCGCAACCGGCTCAGCGGCGGCGTGCGCTGGACGCCCAAGCGCCTGGCGACGGTGTCCCTGTCCTACCGCTACGAGCGCGACGTCAACAGCTATGCCGACCCCTATGGCGTGCTGCCCTCGGATGCCGTCCCGGCCACCCGCGAGCAGGTCAGCCTCAGCTCCCAGTGGCCGCTGTCCATGCGCTGGTACGGGGTGGGCCGTTATGATTATTCCCTGGCCGAAAAACGCAACACGCAGTCCATCGTCGGCCTGGAATACCGCGGCGACGGCGGCTGGGCCGCGCGCGTGGTGATGCAGCGCTACGCGGTGTCGGCCCAGAAGACCAACACGGCGCTGTTCCTGCAGCTCGAGCTCACCGGGCTGGGCTCGCTGGGCACCGATCCCATGTCCCTGCTGACCGATCGGGTCATCGGCTACCAGCCCGTCACTCCCCCCACGCCTGAAAAAACCGTTTTCGAGAGGTACGAATGATGTCTGGCTTGCGTCATCCCGCCTGCGCCCTGTCGCTGGCCATCGTGCTGGGCGCCGGGGCATCGGCCCCCGCCCTGGCGGCCGGCAAGCCGGCGCCCCGTCCGGCCGCGCCGGCCGCGTCCGAGCAGTTCGTGGACGGCATCGCCGCCGTCGTCGACAAGGAAGTCATCACCCTGGCCCAGGTGGACGCCAAGGCGGTCCAGGTGCGCCGCCAGATGGAGCAGCAGCGCATCCCGGTGCCCGAGGCGCCCGTGCTGCGGCGCCAGGTGCTGCAGCAGATGATCAACGCGACCCTCCAGGATCACGAGGCCAGGCGCGTCGGCATCCGGGTGTCCGACGCCCAGGTCGATCAGGCGGTGCAGACCATCGCCCAGCGCAACCGCATCACGGTCGACCAGTTGCGGCGCGAGATCGCCGCCAGCGGCATGAGCTGGGACGACTACCGCACCGATCTGCGCTCCCAGATCCAGGACGACATCCTGCGCCAGCGCTTCGTCGAGGACCGCATTGCCATCAGCGACAGCGACATCGACGCCTTCCTGTCCATGAACGCCGGCAAGCCGCTGGCCGCCCCGCCCGCGGCGGAGCCCGCGCCCGCGCCCGCGGAGCCCGAACCGGCGCCGGTCCCGACCGGCCCGGAACTGGTCGAACTGGCGCAGATCCTGATCGAAGTGCCCGATTACGCCAGCGAGAGCATCGTCCAGGAAAAGCGCAAGCAGGCCGAGGACCTCCTGCGCAAGCTGCGCAGCGGCGCCGACTTCGCCGGCGTCGCCGCCGCCTCGTCGAACGGCCCGCAGGCCCTGGAAGGCGGCAACATGGGCATCCGGCCCCTGCACGACTGGCCCGACCTGTTCGCCCGGGCCATTGCGAACACGCCGCCCGGCGGCCTGAGCGGGATCGTGCAGAGCGGCCGAGGCTTCCACATCCTGAAGGTCCTGCGCCGCGGCTATGCCCAGCGCCCGGCGCCCAAGGCCGCCAGGTCCGCTGCCGCCGCCCAGGCCCAGGCCCAAGCAGCCCAGGCCCAGGCCCGCGCCCAGGCGCAGGCCGCCGCGTCCCGCTCGCCGGCGCCCTCGGGCCCCATGATGGTGACGCAGACCCATGCCCGCCACATCCTGATCAAGACTTCCAAGGTGGTGGACGACGCCAAGGCCCGCGCCACCCTCGAAAGCCTGCGCAACCGCATCGCGCACGGCGAATCCTTCGCCGAACTGGCCCGGCGCTATTCCGAGGACGCCTCCGCGCCGCAGGGCGGCGACCTGGGCTGGCTCAATCCCGGCGAGACCGTGCCCGCTTTCGAGCAGGCCATGAACGCGCTGCAGGACGGCCAGGTCAGCGAGCCGGTCAAGTCGCCGTTCGGCTGGCACCTGATCCAGGTCGAGGGCCGCCAGACCAAGAACATGGAACAGGAATTCCGCCGCATGCAGGCGCGCCGCGAGCTGATGGAACGCCGCGTCGGGCCGGCCTACGAGGATTGGCTCGACCAGCTGCGCAGCCAGGCCTACATCGACAACCGCCTGGAAAAGGCCGCGGCCGGCGGCCGCTGAGATGGCACACCGGAAAACGCCGGGCCGCCCCAGGTTTTCTGATGCCCCCCGGGGGGATGGCGGGGCGCAGCCCCGTCCAGGGGGCGCGCATTCGGCCCGCAAACGCTTCGGCCAGCACTTCCTGGCCGACGAAGCGGTGGTGGACGCCATCGTGCGCGCCATCGATCCGCAGCCCGGCGACGCCATGGTCGAGATCGGCCCGGGCCTGTCGGCATTGACGGCGCCGCTGCTGGACCGGCTGGAGCGGCTGACCGTGGTCGAACTGGACCGCGACCTGGCTCGGCGGCTGCGCGGCCGCTGGGGCGAGGACCGCCTGCGGGTGGTCGAGGCCGACGCCCTGACCGTGGATTTCGGCGAACTGGCGCCCGCGCCCGCGCCGGGATCGGCGCCGGCCGCGGCGGATGCCGCCCGGCTGCGCGTGGTGGGCAACCTGCCCTACAACATCTCCAGTCCGCTGCTCTTTCACCTGCTGCGCTGGGCGGACCGGATCCGCGACCAGCATTTCATGCTGCAGCGCGAAGTCATCGACCGCATGGTGGCCCGCGCCGGCGACAGCCAGTACGGACGCCTGTCCGTCATGCTCCAGGCGCGCTACCGGATGACGCACCTGTTCGACGTGCCGCCCGAGGCCTTCGATCCGCCGCCCCGGGTGATGTCGGCCGTGGTGCGCATGCGCCCGCTGGCGCCCGAGGCGCTGCGCCAGCCGCGCGACGCGCGGGTGTTCGAGCGGCTGGTGGCGCGGGTGTTCGAGCAGCGCCGCAAGATGATCCGGGGCAGCCTGGGCGCCTGGGCCGAATGGCTGGACTGGGACGCCCTGGGGGTGGCGCCGACCGCGCGGCCCCAGGAACTGACCGTGGCGCAGTTCATGGACATGGCCGACGCCCTGGCCGCCGCCGGCGTGACGCCCACCGCCTGAAGGTCCCTTTTTGCCGCCGGGCCGCCCCAAGGGGCAGCACGCAGCCGCATGCTGCGCAGCGTGGGGGGCCCTTACTTAGTCTTAGTCTTCGCGGCCCGCCCGCTGGATCAGCTCGATCCGGTAGCCGTCGGGGTCCTCGACGAAGGCGATCACGGTGGTGCCGTGCTTCATCGGGCCGGCCTCGCGCACGACCAGGCCGCCGCGCGACTTGATGGTGGCACAGGTGTCGTAGGCGTCCTCGACCTCGATGGCGATGTGGCCGTAGCCGGTGCCGAGCTCGTAGTGGTCGGTGTCCCAGTTGTGGGTGAGCTCGATGACGGCGCCGTCGGCCTCGTCCTGGTAGCCGACGAAGGCCAGGGTGAAGCGGCCTTCCGGATAGTCCTTGCGGCGCAGCAGCCGCATGCCCAGGGTCTCCGTGTAGAACATCAGGGAACGGTCCAGGTTGCCGACGCGCAGCATGGTGTGCAGCAGGCGCATGATGAGATTCTCCGGTGGTGCGATTCACTCCATCATACGCATTTTTCATCGCGGGGATCGTCCGCGCGTGCCAGGATCGTCCGCGCGTGCCGGGATCGTCCAGGCGTGCCGGGATCAGATCAGCGGCAGGGTGTCGGGAGGCTGGCGGCGCAGCGTGTCGCGCGCCGCCCGGAAATCCGGGCACAGGCGCTCGACCTCGCGCCAGAAGGCCGGCCCGTGGTTCATTTCCTTCAGGTGGGCGATTTCGTGGGCCACCACGTACTCGATCAGGGCCGGGGCGAAATGGATCAGGCGCCAGTTCAGGCGGATGCGCCTCTGGCTGGTGCACGAGCCCCAGCGGCCCTGGGCGGACGAGAGCCCCCAGCCGGCGATGGATTGCCCCGCGCGGTCCAGGCAGCGCCGCAGGCGCGCGTCGAAATCGATCCGCGCACGCGCCTGCAGCCAGGCCTGGGTGCGTTCCTGGACGCGGCCGGCGTCGGCCGCGTCGGGCAGGGGCAGATACAGGCGGTCGCCTTCGGCCGGGGCGTCCGGGTCGCCTTCGTAGCGGGCCGGCCGGGCGCCGTCCAGCCGCAGCTCGATGGCGACGCCCAGGTAGGGGATGCGGCCGCCCGGCCGCCATTGGCCGGCCTGCAGGGCGAGCTGCTCCAGCCGCCGGTCGCGGTCCTCGAGCTTGTCGCGGATCCAGGCCGCCTTGTGGCGGATGGCATCCTCGATCTGCGCGCGCGTGGCCCAGGCAGGGGCCTGGATCGCCAGGCCGGCGTCGCGCACGTGCAGGCCGATGGTCTTGCGGCGCGCCCGGCGCAGCGCGTAGCCCAGCGTCCAGCCGTCCAGTTGCAGGGTCAGCCAGCAGGCGCCCGGGGGCAGGGCGGGCGGTGGCTCCGATGCGGCGGGCGGGCGCGGGCCGGGGAGGATGGGGATGGCGGAAGGCGGGATGGCAGGACGGGGCGTCCGGCCGGCGGGCGCGGCCGCGGGGGCGCCCGCCGGCCCGTCGCCGGCGCCGAACAGGTCGAGCTGGCGGCTGTCAGCGGCCCGCATAGCGCTCGGGATTGAGACGCCGCATCTCGGCCTCGATCCATTCGCGCACGGCGTTGTTCAGGGAAGCCGGCGAATGTCCGGCCGGATCGATGGCCGGGCCGAAGGACACGGTCACCAGCCCCGGGGTCTTCAGGAAGGCGTTGCGCGGCCAGCATTCCCCGGCGTTGTGGGCGACCGGGATCACCGGCACCCCGGTGCGGCAGGCCAGCAGCGCGCCGCCTTGCTTGTAGCGGCCGGTCTGGCCGGGCGCCACGCGGGTGCCTTCGGGGAACAGCACCGGCCAGCGGCCTTCCTGGAGGCGCCGGGTGCCGATCTTCACCACCTGGTCGAAGGATTCCTTGCCCTTGGTGCGGTCGATGGGAATCATGCTGAGCAGCGCCAGGCTCCAGCCGAAGAAGGGCACGTGGTGCAGTTCCTTCTTGTAGACGAAGACCACGTCGCGCGGCAGCTTGACCGCGAAATACAGGGTCTCCCAGGCGGACTGGTGCTTGGACAGGATGATGGCCGGACCCTTGGCGGGCAGGTGTTCCCAGCCCTGCGCCTGGTAGCGCATGCCGAGGATCCAGCGCGCGCCCCACAGCGCCATGCGCGGCCAGCCCAGGGTCAGGCGGTAGCGCCAGGACAGCGGCAGGGGCGCCCACAGCACGCAGCACAGGGCGTAGGGGATCACCGTCACGACCAGGAAGGCCATGTAGAGCGCGGAGCGCAGGTAGGTCATGGCGCGGCCTTCAGCAGGGTGTCGGCCACGGCGGCCAGATCGTCGCGGACCTGGGTGCCGGCGGGGAGTTCGCCGCTGGTGCCGGAGGTCTCCCAGGTCTTGCGGCCCTTGCCGGTCAGGACCAGCCAGGGGGCGCAGCGCGCGGCGGCCGCGGCGCGCAGGTCGCGCAGGCTGTCGCCCACCAGCGGGACGCCGTCCAGGCGCACGTCCAGGCGCTGGGCGATGTCGTGCAGCATGCCGGGCAGGGGCTTGCGGCAGGCGCAGCCGTCTTCCGGGCCGTGCGGACAGCAGAAGATGGCGTCGATGCGTCCGCCCGCTTCGGCCACCACCTGGCGCATGCGGGCGTGGATCGCGCCCAGGGTCTCCATGGTGAACAGGCCGCGGGCGACGCCGGACTGGTTGGTGGCCACCACCACGCGCCAGCCGGCCTGGCTGAAGCGGCCGATGGCTTCCGGGCTGCCGGGGATCGGCAGCCATTCTTCCGGCGACTTGATGAACGCGTCGCTGTCGTGGTTGATGACCCCGTCGCGGTCCAGGATGATGAGCTTCACCGGGCGAGCCTCGACAGGTCGGCCACCTGGTTCATCAGCCCGTGCAGCGAGCGCAGCAGGGCCAGGCGGTTGGCCCGCACGCGCGGGTCCTCGGCCATGACCATGACGTCGGTGAAGAACGCGTCCACGGCGGCGCGCGCCTGGGCCAGGGTGGCCAGGCTGGCGGCGAAGTCGCCGGCCCGCAGCTGGGCCGTGGCCTGGGGCTCCAGGCGGGCGATCGTGTCGGCCAGCTGGCGCTCGGCCGGTTCGGCCAGCAGCGCCGGGTCGAAGCCCGGCTGCGTGTCGTCGGCCTTCTTCAGGAGATTGCTGACGCGCTTGTTGGCGGCGGCCAGGGATTCGGCCTCGGGCAGCGTGGCGAACCGTTCGCAGGCCTGGACGCGCGCCGCGACCTGGTGCAGCGGCGGGCGCAGGGCCAGCACCGCGTCGATGGCCGAGCGGTCGCAGGCGGCCGCCAGCTGGTTGCGGTAGCGCTCGTAGACGAAGTCCAGCACGGCTTCGGCCGTGCCCTCGGCGAGCTGCCCGGGGGCGAAGCCGGCCGCCGCCCGCTCCAGCAGGGCCGCCAGGCGCGCCGGGGAGTCCTGGCTGGCCTGCAGGCGGCCGCCGGCGGTGAGCTGCTCGTAGGCGCTGATCAGGCCCAGGGCCGCGCGGCGCAGGCCGTAGGGGTCGCGCTCGCCGGTGGGCGCCAGGCCGATGCCCCAGATGCCGACCAGGGTCTCGGCGCGTTCGGCCATGAACAGGACGGCGGCGGTGAGCGTGTCGTCGGTGACGGGCTCGTCCAGGCGGATGCGGTACTGGTCGCGCAGGGCGCGCACCACGTCGGCGGACTCGCCGTCGTGCGCCGCGTAGTAGGCCCCCATGATGCCTTGCAGTTCGGGGAATTCGCCCACCATCTGGGTGCCGAGGTCGGCGTGGGCCAGCAGGGCCGCGCGGTCGGCCGATTCCGCCCGCCCGCCCAGCAGCGGCGCCAGCCAGCGGGCCAGGGCCCGCACGCGCTCGGTGCGCTGCAGCTGGCTGCCGAGCTTGTTGTGGTAGACGCTGTCGGCCAGGCCGGCCACGCGCTCGGCCAGCGGGGTCTTCAGGTCGGTCTGGTAGAAGAACTGCGCGTCGGCCAGGCGCGGGCGCACCACGCGCTGGTTGCCCTGGATGATGTGGACCGGATCGGCGGGCCGCATGTTGCTGACGATGAGGAAGCGGTGGGTCAGCGTGCCCGTGGCCGGATCGAACAGGGGGAAGTATTTCTGGTTCAGCCGCATCGTCAGGATCAGGCATTCCGGCGGCACGGCCAGGAAGGCTTCCTCGAAGGCGCCGACGTAGACCGTCGGGTATTCGACCAGGGCGGCGACTTCGTCGAGCAGGGCCTCGACCTCGGCGCCCTGGCCGATGGTCGCGCCCAGCGAGGCGGAGGACTCGGCCAGCTGGCGGGCGATGAGCGCGCGCCGCTCGGCGAAGGACGGCACCACGCGGCCGTCGGCCGCCAGGCGATCGGCCCAGGCCTCGGCCGATTCGATGGTCAGCGGGCCGTTTTCCAGGAAGCGGTGGCCCAGGGTGGTCCGGCCGGCTTCCAGGCCCAGCGTGCGCACGGGCACGACGTCCGCGCCCCACAGGGCCAGCAGGCGCTGGGCCGGGCGTACGAATTTCACGCTGGTGCGGCCGTCGGCCAGCTGGTATTGCATGACCTTGGGGATGGGCAGGTGGGTCACGGCGTGATCCAGGGCCTGCTGCAGGCCGTCGGCCAGCCGCGCGCCGGGGGCGGTGCCTTCGGCGTAGAGCACGTCCTGCTTGCCGTCGTGCCTGCGGACGAGGCCGTCCGCGCCCAGGTGCCCCAGGCCCTTGGCCTGGAGCTTTTTCAGCAGCGCCGGCGTGGGCGCGCCGGCGGCGTCCAGGCCGATGGCGGCGGGCATGAGTTTTTCGGCGTAGGCCTGGTCGGGCGCCTGGCCCAGGACGGCGTCCAGCCGCACGGCCAGGCGCCGGGGCGTGGCGTAGGCGGCGCAGGCGCGGGGCTCGGCCAGCAGGCCGAGCGCGTCGAGCGTCTTGCGGATGCCTTCGGCGAAGGCCTGGCCCAGGGCGTCCAGCGCCTTGGGCGGGAGTTCTTCCGTGACCAGTTCGACGACCAGCGCGCGCGCGTTCGGATTCGTGCTCATGATCACGCGACCTCCCGCAGCATGGGGAAGCCCAGGCGTTCGCGCGCGTCGTAGTAGGCCTGCGCCACCGAGCGGGACAGGGCGCGGATGCGGCCGATGTAGGTGGCGCGCTCGGTGACGCTGATGGCGCCGCGCGCGTCGAGCAGGTTGAAGGTGTGGGCGGCCTTGAGGGTGGCCTCGTAGGCGGGCAGGGCGAGCGGGACTTCGATCAGGCGCCTGGCCTCGGCCTCGTAGTCGTTGAAGTGGGCGAACAGCATGGCGGTGGAGGCGATCTCGAAGTTGTAGGTGGACTGCTCGACCTCGTTCTGGTGGAACACGTCGCGGTAGTACACGGGCGTGCCGTCCGGGCCCTGGGTCCAGACCAGGTCGTAGACCGATTCCACGCCCTGCAGGTACATGGCCAGGCGCTCCAGGCCGTAGGTGATTTCGCCCATGGTGGGGTTGCAGTCCAGCCCGCCGACCTGCTGGAAGTAGGTGAACTGGGTGACTTCCATGCCGTTGAGCCAGACTTCCCAGCCCAGGCCCCAGGCGCCCAGCGTGGGATTTTCCCAGTCGTCCTCGACGAAGCGGATGTCGTGCTGCTGCGGATCGATGCCCAGCGCGCGCAGGGAGCCGATGTACAGGTCCAGGATGTCGAGCGGCGCGGGCTTGAGCACGACCTGGAACTGGTAATAATGCTGCAGGCGGTTGGGGTTTTCGCCGTAGCGCCCGTCCTTGGGGCGGCGCGAGGGCTGCACGTAGGCCGCGCGCCAGGGTTCCGGGCCGATGGCGCGCAGGAACGTGGCGGTGTGCGAGGTGCCGGCCCCGACTTCCATGTCGTAGGGCTGCAGCAGGGCGCACCCCTGGCGATCCCAATATTGCTGGAGCGATAAAATCAGTTGTTGGAATGTGAGCATGGCGTGGCGGGCCAGGCCCGCGATGGTTGTGTCGTCCGATGAACGCGGCCTGGGCCGCGTCCGGAACGGCCATTTTATCCACTTCTCTTTTTTCGGAGAAAACATGAGCGATTGCCTCGACGTGCAGCGCCTGGACGGCGTGCTGATCATGCAGCTCAACCGGCCCCAGGCGCGCAACGCGATCAACCTGGAGACCGCCCAGGCCCTGGCGGCGGCCCTGGACACCCTGGACAGCGATCCGGACCTGCGCCTGGGCGTGCTGACCGGCTCCGGGGGAAACTTCTGCTCCGGCATGGACCTGAAGGCCTTCGCCGCGACCGGCCAGCGCCCCTACGTGGGCAAGCGCGGCTTCGCCGGCCTGTGCGAACAGCCGCCCGCCAAGCCGCTGATCGCCGCCGTCGAAGGCTATGCGCTGGCCGGCGGCTGCGAGCTGGTGCTCGCCTGCGACCTGGTCGTGGCGGCGCGCGACGCGCGCTTCGGCCTGCCCGAGGTCCGGCGCGGCCTGGTGCCGGGCTCGGGCGGCATGCTGCGCCTGCCCTCGCGCATTCCCTACCACGTCGCCATGGAGGCCGTGCTCACGGGCGAGCCCTTCGGCGCCGAGCGCCTGCACCAGCTGGGCCTGGTCAACCGCCTGGCCGAGCCCGGCGCGGCGCTGGACGAAGCCCTGGCCATGGCGCGCGCCATCGCCGCCAACGGTCCGCTGGCGGTGCGCACGGCCAAGTCCATCATCGCGCAGTCGCGCAACTGGCGCCCCGACGAAATGTTCGAGCGCCAGCGCCCGCTGATCGCCCACATCTTCACCTCCGAGGATGCCCGCGAGGGCGCGACCGCCTTCGCCGAGAAGCGCCCGCCGGTCTGGAAGGGACGCTGAGGGCCGGGGCGGCCGGGGCCGTTTGCCGATATGATGAAACGATGAACGACGAAGTTGCACGAAGGGGGTTTTCCATGCATGACACATCGATGCGTTCGGCGCTGTTCGTGCCGGCCAGCCGGCCGGAGCGCATACCCAAGGCGGTCGCCAGCAGCGCGGACGCCGTGATCGTCGACCTGGAGGACTCCGTCGCGCCCGAGGCCAAGGCCGGCGCGCGCGACGCGCTGGCGCGCCACGCCCAGGCGCATCCCGGCGACCGCCTGTGGGTGCGCATCAACGACGGCACCACGCCCTGGTTCGAGGACGACCTGGCCCTGTGCCGCTCGCTGCCCTCGGTCGCCGGCATCGTCCTGCCCAAGGCCGAGGCGCCCGAGCACGTCTACAGCGTGTCCGGCGCGGGCAAGCCGCTGATCCCGGTGATCGAATCCGCCGCCGGGCTGCAGGCGCTGGACCGCATCGCCGAGGCCCACGGGGTGGCGCGGCTGTCCTTCGGCATCCTGGACCTGATGGTGGAATTCGGCACCCGGCCGGGCACCGACGCGGCCCGCTTCGTGCTGGACCAGATTCGTTTCCGGATCCTCGCGGCCAGCCGCATGCACGGGCTGGGGGCGCCGCTGGACTGCGTGCACCCCGACTTCACCGACCTGGACGCCCTGGAGCGGTCGGCCGTGTTCGCGCGCGACATGGGCTTCGGCGGGATGCTGTGCATCCATCCGGCGCAGGTGCCCGTGGCGCATCGCATCTATCGGCCGCTGCCCGAGGAGATCGACTGGGCGCGCCGGGTGGTGGACCATGCCGACTCGACCGGCGAATACGCCTTCCGCCTGGACGGCCGCATGGTGGACCTGCCGCTGATCGAACGCGCCCGGCGCATCCTGGAACGCTCCGCATGAAGGCTTACCTGGACCTGGTCCGCTCGATCTTCGAGCAGGGCGCCTGGCAGGAGAACCGCACCGGCGTGCGCACCCTGAGCCTGCCGGGCGCCTGCCTGCGCTTCGACCTGCGCCAGGGCTTTCCCGCCGTCACCACCAAGCGCCTGGCCTTCAAGTCGGCCATGGGCGAGCTGGTGGGTTTCCTGCGGGCGGCCGACAGCGCGGCGGACTTCCGCGCGCTGGGCTGCCGCGTCTGGGACCAGAACGCCAACGAGAACCGCGCCTGGCTGGACAGCCCCTGGCGCGACGGCCCCGACGACCTGGGGCCGGTCTACGGCGTGCAGTGGCGCCAGTGGCCGGCCTACAAGCTGCTGCCGGCCGACGCCGCCGCGCGCATCGAGGCCGCGCGGGCGCAGGGCTACCGCCTGATCTGCCCGGTGCAGGACCAGGGCCGGCCGCACGTGCTGCTCTACAAGGCCGTGGACCAGCTGCGCGCCTGCCTGGACACGCTGATCCGCGACCCGGGCAGCCGGCGCATCCTGTTCCATGGCTGGAACTGGGCCCAGCTCGATGAAATGGCCCTGCCGCCCTGCCACCTGCTGTACCAGTTCCTGGCCAATCCGGCCACGCGCGAACTGTCGCTGTGCCTGTACATCCGCAGCAACGACGTGGGCCTGGGCACGCCGTTCAACCTGGCCGAGGGCGCGGCCCTGACGCACCTGGTGGCGCGCCTGACGGGCTACGAGCCGCGCTGGTTCACGTATTTCATCGGCGACGCGCACATCTACGAGACCCACGTGGAGATGCTGCGCGAGCAGCTGCGCCGCGACCCGCTGCCGGCGCCGCGGCTGCGCCTGTCGGACCGCATCCCGGCGTACGCCGACACCGGCCGCTACGAGCCCGAATGGCTGGAGCGCCTGGAGCCGGGGGATTTCGCGCTCGAAGACTACCGCCACCACCCCCCGCTGACGGCGCCGATGGCGGTGTAGGAGGGGCTTGCCTGCGGCGATCCCGTCCGACGGACGCCCCCCGCCGGAACAGGCTGCGAACAGTCCCGCCGGGGGGTATCCGCCGTCCTGACGAAGGAGACCCGCGCCGTCTCAGGCGGCGACGATCTCGATCGAATGCGTGATCTCGGCCGTCTTTTCCAGCATGGCGATGGCCGAGCAGTATTTCGTGTGCGACAGTTCCACCGCGCGCTCCACGGCGGCGGCGGGCAGGTCGCGGCCCGTGACCCGGAACGCGTAGTGGATCTTGGTGAAGACCTTGGGCTCGGTGTCGGCGCGCTCGGCCGTCAGGGCGACCTGGCAGCCCGTCACGGCATGGCGGCCGCGCTTCAGGATCAGCACCACGTCGTAGGCGGCGCAGCCGCCGGCGCCGGAGAGCACGGTTTCCATCGGCCGGGGGGCCAGGTTGCGGCCGCCGCCGTCAGGGGCGCCGTCCATGGCCAGGACGTGGCCGCTGCCGGTGCGGGAGATGAACAGCATGCCCTCGGGGCCCTGCCAGTCGATGGTGCATTCCATGATGAGTCTTTTTCCTGTGGATGGCCTGGCGGACCGGCACCGCGGGACGGCGCGCCGGCGCCGCGGCCGGGCGTGATGTCCGTACCACGATTAGGGTAATTCAGGCTTGATATTCTCGCGTAGATTTATCATAGATCAAATCTATGCCTACAATAGCGGGTTGCCGGGGCCGGTTTTCGGCCCTTGCGCGTCTTTTTGTCCTTCATCGGAAGCGCCGTGGATACCGTCACCGTTTTACTCCTGACCTTCATATTATCCGTCACCGGCCTGGGTGTCTTCATCTGGTCCCTCAGGCGGAACATGTTCGACAACAATCCCGAGGCCGCCGGGGTGATCTTTTCCACCGGCGAGATCGGCCACGTCGAGGATCCCTCCGCCACGCCGGAGCAGCGGGCCGGCCTGCAGAAGGTCGTCACCGACGGCGGCAAGGCCGTCGTCGATCCGTCCCTGGCCGACAAGCTGAAGAAAGAACTCGTCGACCGCCTGGAGGCCGACCAGTCGACCGCCTACGTCACCTTCACCTTCCTGTGCTGTGCCATCGTCTGGCTGGTGCTGGCCTCGACCTTCGGCCTGATCAGCTCGATCAAGCTGCACAATCCCGAATTCCTGACGCAATACGCCTGGCTCACCTTCGGCCGCACGCGCACGCTGCACCTGAACATGGTGGCCTACGGCTGGTGTCCGATGGCGGCCTTCGGCGTGGCGATCTGGATGCTGCCGCGCCTGCTGAAGACGCGCCTGTACGGCGGACGCTTCGCGCTGCTGGGCTGCATGCTCTGGAACGCCGGCCTGATCGCCGGCCTGGGCAGCATCGCCGTGGGCATCAACGACGGCCTGGAGTGGCTGGAAATCCCCTGGCAGATCAGCATCCTGCTGGTGCTGGGCGGCGCCCTGATCGCGCTGCCGCTGGTGTTCACCCTGCGCAACCGCAAGGTCGAGCACCTGTACGTGTCGATCTGGTACATGGGCGCGGCGCTGTTCTGGTTCCCGGTGCTGTACCTGGTGGGCAAGGTGCCCGGCGTGCACTTCGGCGTGGAGCAGGCCACCATGAACTGGTGGTTCGGCCACAACGTGCTGGGCCTGTACTACACGCCGATCGCCCTGGCCTCGGTGTACTACTTCCTGCCGAAGATCATCGGCCGTCCGATCCAGTCCTACAACCTGTCGCTGATCGGCTTCTGGGCGCTGGCCTTCTTCTACGGCCAGGTCGGCGGCCACCACCTGGTCGGCGGCCCGGTGCCGCACTGGCTGATCACGCTGTCGATCGTGCAGTCCATGATGATGATCATCCCGGTGCTGGCCTTCTCGGTGAACCAGCACCTGACGATGCGCGGCCACTTCAAGACCATGTACTACTCGCCCACGCTGCGCTTCATCGTGCTGGGCGCCATGATGTACACCCTCAGCTCCTTCGAGGGCTCCTTCGAGGCGCTGCGCAGCGTCAGCACGGTGGCGCACTTCACCCACTTCACCGTGGCGCACGCGCACCTGGGCCTGTACGCCTTCTTCTCCATCGTGATGTTCGGCGCCATCTACTTCGTGATGCCGCGCGTCATGTCCTGGGAATGGCCGCATCCCAAGCTCATCATCGTGCACTTCTGGCTGGTGGCCCTGGGCATCGGCATCTATTTCGTCAGCCTGTCCATCGGCGGCTGGCTGCAGGGCCTGGCGATGCTGGACGCGACCAAGCCCTTCATGGACTCCGTGCGGGTCACGATGCCCTACCTCGAAGGCCGCACGGTGGGCGGCGCCATGATGACCCTGGGCCATCTGGTGTTCGCCGTCCACTTCGTGCAGATGGCCCTGCGCTACGGCACGCGCCGCGTGGGTCCCGCCCTGTTGCACAACCGCAAATCCTCGCCTGAGCCTCAGGCATTCGCAGGTGCCTGATCATGGAAAGCGAATACAAACTCCTCAGCGGCGCGATGGTGACCCTCGCGCTGGCCACCGCCACCCTGGTCGTGCTGCCCTACATGCAGCTGTCCGACGTGCCGCCCTCCGAAGGCCTGAAGCCCTATACGGAGCAGCAGTTGCGCGGGCGCCAGGTCTACATCGAGATGGGCTGCGTCTACTGCCACTCGCAGCAGCCGCGCAGCCAGTCCCAGGCGCCGGACTTCCAGCGCGGCTGGGGCCGCGCGCCGGTCGCGGGCGATTACTACTACGACCGTCCGCACCTGCTGGGCACCATGCGCACCGGGCCGGACCTGTTCAACATCGGCGCGCGCCAGCCCAGCGTGGACTGGAACCTGGGCCACCTGTACGAGCCGCGCGCCTACACGCCGGGCAGCAACATGCCGTCCTTCCCCTTCCTGTTCAAGCTCAAGGACAAGGCCGAGCCGGGCGACAAGGTCGTCAACCTGCCGCCCAGCTTCGCGCCGGTCGGCAAGGTCGTGGTGGCCACGCCCGAGGCCCTGGATCTGGTGGATTACCTGATCGGCCTGGATCACACCTATCCGGTCAACCCCGGCTCGCAGTTGCCGGAACTGCCCAAGCAGGCCGGCGGTGAAGGAGCGAAGCAATGAGCGAGTCCCGATTCAACCAGCAGCGCCGCGAGCAGCCCGAGCCGCACGAGGGCAGCCGTCCGGTTCCCAAGATCGTCCTGACGGTCATCGGCCTGCTGCTGCTGTGGGCGGTGGTTCACCTGTATACCAGCTTCAATCCGATGCCCGCGTCCGTGGGCGACGATCGCGTCGCGGCCGACTTCGCCGTGCCGGCGACGGCCGACGGCGGCCAGCTCTACACGGCCAACTGCGTGGCCTGTCACCAGGCCAGCGGCGCCGGCGTGCCGGGCGTGTTCCCGCCGCTGTCCAAGTCCGAATGGGTGGACGCGGGCGATCCGGGCATCATGATCCGCATCCTGCTGCACGGCATCCACGGCCCGCTGACGGTCGAGGGCGCCCAGTACAACGGGGAAATGCCGAACTTCGCCAAGTTCTCCGACGAGGAGATCGCCGCCCTCGTGACCCACGTGCGCTCCAGCTTCGGCAACGCCGCCTCGGCCGCCGACGCCAAGACGGTCGCCCAGGTGCGCGAGGAAACCAAGGGTCAGCAAGGCCCCTGGAAGGGCGACGAGGACCTGCGGCCCCTGCTGGGCAAGTAGCCCGGGCGGAGAGCCGGCGTGCGCTGGATCCTCGCGCTGGCGCTGGCCCTGGCGGCCGGCCTGGGGGCGCTGTACGGCCTGACCGGCGGCTTCACCGTCCTGACGGCCGAGGCCGCGCGCCGCCAGGACGTGGCCCGGCATCCCCGGGCGATTCCGGCCGCCGAGGTCCTGGCCGGGGACGGCCGGGTCCTGGACCTGGACCGGGAGCTGCGCCGCGACGGGCGCGTCGCCCTCGTCAATTTCTTCTACACCCGCTGCCTGGCCCTGTGCCTGGCGCAGGGTTCCCTGACCGAGCGCCTGCAGCAGGCCATCGAGGCGCGCGGACTGCAGGACCGCATCCGGCTGATCAGCATCAGCTTCGATCCGCGCGACCGGGCGCCGGACCTGGCGCGCTACGCGGCGCGCATGGGCGCCGATCCGGCCGTCTGGCAATTCCTGTCCTTCGCCCGCCCCGCGCAGCGCGATGCCGTGCTGGCGCTGTTCGGCATCACGGTCGTGCCGGCGCCCCTGGGCGAGTTCGAGCACAATGCCGCCTTCCACGTCGTGACGCCCGACGGCCGCCTGGCGCGCGTCTTCGACCTGGACGACCCCGGCCTGGCCCTGAGCGCGGCAGAGGATGAGGCCGGACGCGGGCCAGTCCCCGCGGCCCGGCCTGCGCCCGGCGAACCGGAGCGGCCCGCGGGCCGCGACGCGGGCGGCGTGTAGCGAGGACGCATCATGAATACGCCTTCCCCGACGCCCATCGGCCCGGCCGGCCCGCCGGACGCCGCCCTGCCTTCCGGGGGCGGCCGGCGTCCGCCCGGGCCGCTGGCCTGGGGGATCGCCGCCCTGGCCTGCCTGGGCCTGGCCATGGGGTTGCGCGCGCCGCTGACGGCGCTGATGAGCCTGCACATGCTGGTCCAGATCCCGCTGCTGGCGCTGGCGGGCCTGTTCGCCGAGCAGGCGTGGCACGCCGGCCGTCCGCCGCCGGCCGGCGGCGCGGGCGCGCGTCCGGCCTGGTCCTATAATGAATACGGCATGCCCGGCCTGCTGCTGGTCAGCCTGGTCGGGGCGGGCTGGATGATCCCCAAGGCGCTGGACGACGCCCTGACGGACTGGCGCGTGGCGGCGTTCAAGTACCTGGGCCTGCCGCTCTGCGGCTGGGTGCTGCGGGCCTCGCTGCGGCGCGCCAACGTGGTCATCAAGCTCTTTTTCCTGGGCAATTTCTGCTGGATGAGCGCGATCGTGGGCATGATCTACCTGGACCAGCCCATCCGCCTGTGCAACGCCTATCTCCAGGACGACCAGGACTGGTCGGGCCGGGGGCTGATCGCCCTGGCCATCGTCCTGCCGTCGTGCTGGCTGCTGGCCGAGCTCAAGCCGGTCTGGCGCTTCCTCAACCGTTGAAAAAGGATTTCTCATGGAACAGGCGACATACGGAGCAGGGGGCATGGAGCCCGCCGCCGGCGCGGACGGCGGCCGTGGCGCGGCGCCGGGCTGGCGCCGCCGGATGGGCCGGCTGGACGCGGTCCTGGCCGAAGCCGGCCGCGCGCTGCGGGTGCTGGACGGCTCCGTCTCCCACGAGCGGGCCAATCCCGCGGGGCCGTCCGCGGCCGACGATCCCGTGCTGTTGGACGCCGAATCGCGCCACACCGCCGGCCTGATGCGGGTCAACCACGTGGGCGAGATCTGCGCCCAGGCCCTCTACCGCGGCCAGGCGCTGCTGTGCCGCGACGAAGGCATCCGCCGGGTGCTGCTGCGGGCGGCCGAAGAGGAAGTCGATCACCTGGCCTGGTGCCGGCAGCGGCTGGACGAACTCCACAGCCGCCCCAGCCTGCTCAATCCCCTGTGGTATGCCGGGGCCTTCGGCCTCGGGCTGCTGGCCAGCCGCGCCGGGATTCCCTACAACCTCGGCTTCATGGCCGAGACCGAGCGCCAGGTCGAGGAGCACCTGGACGGCCACCTGAGCGCCCTGCCGGACCGGGACCGGCGTTCGCGGCGGATCGTCACGCAGATGCGCGACGACGAGATCGGCCACCGCAACACCGCCGAAGACCACGGCGCGGCGCCCCTGCCCGCGCCGGTGCGGGGCGCCATGCGGCTGATGTCCAAGGTCATGACCACCACGGCCTACCGGATCTAGCCAGGAAACCGGCGGATCCGGCTAGGGACTTACCCTTGTTTGTGATCGAAAAACGACAAAACACTGGGTATTGTCTATTGACAACAAATTGATCTTGCAACGCAGCAAGTTTCTTCTATATAATTTGCTTATCGGATGTCGAAACGTGATTGCAGCGGGAAAACCCCTAATCACGGCGGCTCGGAACCCAGGTTCCTCGCAGCCCGACATGCCCCGGTTGTCTCCTCCACCCTCCTCCTTTGGTGGATTTAGCCCAGGATCTTCGGATCTTGGGCTTTTTTTTACCTGAATGTCCGATCCCGCCTGGGCGCCTGCGGCGCCTAGGCCACGCCGTATTGCTGGATGATCTCCAGGACGCCGTTGATGACGAACTGGACCGCCATGCAGACCAGCAGAAAGCCCATGACGCGCGAGATGGCTTCGACGCCGCCCTGGCCGATCACGGCCACGATGCGTCCGGCCGAGCGCAGGCAGACCCAGAACAGCAGGCCCAGCAGGGCGAACACGAGGACCGGCGTGGCGGCCAGCACCCACGGCGCGAACCCCTGCCTCGCCGCCGCATCGACCGACGTCGCGCCGCTGATGATCATGGCGATGGTGCCCGGCCCGGCGGTGCCAGGCATGGCCAGCGGCACGAAGGCGATGTTGGGCACCTGCCGGCCGCCCTGCGCGCCGGCGGCGTCGGCGTCGGCCGCCGAGGGGCTGGGGCCGGTCGACGGGAGCACCATGCTGAAGCCGATGCTGGCCACGATCAGCCCGCCCGCGATGCGCAGCCCGGGAATCGAGATGCCGAAGGTATGCATGATCCAGGCGCCGGCGTAATAGGTCACCATCATGATGCCGACCACGTAGAACGCCGCCTGGGTGACCTGCCGCCTGCGTTCCTGATAGGGGATGTGCTGGCCCAGGGACAGCAGCAGCGTCATGGAGGTCAGCGGATTGGCCAGGGGGAGCATCAGGGCGAGACCCAGGCTCGTCAGGGTGGCCAGCTGGATCAGGTCGTCGATCATGGCGTGTCGTGTGGAACGGCGTGAGGCCCATTGTAGAAAAGAAACGGGCCGGCCATCGATGGCAGGGGTGGCCATCGACGGAAGGTGGCCATGGGAGGCGGCCATCCATGGGAGGCGGTTATCGACAGGCGGCCGCCGGAGGGCGCCCGCCAAGGCCTCGCGCAGGCATCGCGCGCGAGGCCCGCCTCACCGGTCACGGCCTGCGCCAGGCTCCCAGGCGCTCGGACAGGCGGTCGGCCAGCTTGCGGATGGCCTGCCCGGCGCGTTCTTCGAGCGCCGGGTTGGCCTCCAGCGAACGGATGCTGACGGCCACGCCCGCCACGGCTTCGGGGTGGTGCGAATCGAAGACGGGGGCGCCGTAGCAGTACATGCCCTCGCGCACCCATTCGCGGTCGGTCGAATACCGCCGCTGGCGGATCCGCCGCAGTTCGTCGATGACCGCTGCGGTGTCGCGCAGGCCGTGGTCGGTGAGGGGGACGGGCCAGCCCCCGGGCAGGCCGTCCAGCAGCTTGCGCACGCTGGCGTCCGGCAGGGTGCTGAGCATGGCCAGGCCGGTGGCGGTGTAGACCGCCGGCAGCCGCATGCCGGCGTGGAACCGCAGCCCCAGGGGGTGCTGGCCGTTGCGGCAGGCGATGTACACGACCTCGGCGCCGTCGCGCACCGACAGCGTGATGGTTTCTTCCGGCAGGACGCGCATGTCGTCCCAGGACGCGAAGAATTCCTGCGTGATGTCCAGCCGCGCCATGAAGGCGTTGGCCCACATCATCACGTGCGGCCCCAGCGTCATCTGGCCGCCGTCCAGCCGCGTGATCAGGTTCAGGTGTTCCAGCGTGGCGCACAGGCCGTGCAGGCTGCTCTTGGGCAGCTGCAGCGCCCGGGCCAGTTCGGCCAGGGTGGCGGGACGGCCGCTGCGGGCCAGCAGATCCAGCACGGCGGAGGCGCGGGCGACGGCCGGCGCGAGGATGCGTTCGGGGGATGCTGGGTCGGCGCTCATGGGATCGGGAAATCGGAGGCTCAGGGGCTCAGGGGATCGAGAGATCGGGCCATCGGCGTGGGATGGCCGGTGGCCCCCCCGCCGGGATGTGCCGGGCACGGCCCGCCGCGGCGGATTGACGCCGGGCGACGCGGGCCGGTATGATCGAGTTGTTCATTCCAACAAACACCGTTCATTATACTGAACGCTCAATCGGAGCACAAGCATGCTGACATTGAAAAAGCCGGGCCTGCTTCGCCAGCAGGCCTATGTCAACGGTCAATGGTGCGACGCGGATTCCGCCGGCACCATCGACGTCCGCAATCCGGCCACGGGCGAAGTCCTGGGCACCGTGCCCCGCATGGGCGCGGCCGAGACGCGCCGCGCCATCGAGGGCGCCCAGGCCGCCTGGGGCGCCTGGCGCGCGATGACCGCCAAGGAGCGCGCGGCCATCCTGCGGCGCTGGTTCGATCTGATGACCGAGCACGCCCAGGACCTGGCCGTGATCATGACGGCCGAGCAGGGCAAGCCGCTGAGCGAGTCCCGGGGCGAAATCGCCTACGGCGCCGCGTTCCTGGAATGGTTCGCCGAAGAAGGCAAGCGCGCCTACGGCGACGTGATCCCCACCTTCGCCCGGGACCGCCGGGTGGTCGTCACCAAGGAACCCATCGGGGTCTGCGCCGCCATCACGCCCTGGAATTTCCCCTCGTCCATGATCACCCGCAAGGCGGGCGCGGCCTTGGCGGCGGGCTGCCCGCTGGTCGTCAAGCCGGCCGAACAGACGCCCTTCTCGGCGTTGGCCCTGGCGGTGCTGGCGGAAGAGGCCGGGGTGCCGGCGGGCGTGTTCTCCGTCCTGACCGGGGATGCCGCCGCCATCGGCGGCGAGATGACCTCCAGCCCGCTCGTGCGCAAGGTCTCCTTCACCGGTTCCACCGAGGTCGGCCGCCTGCTGATGCGCCAGTGCGCCTCCTCGATCAAGAAGCTGTCCCTGGAACTGGGCGGCAACGCGCCCTTCATCGTGTTCGACGATGCCGACCTGGACGCCGCCGTGGAAGGGGCCATCGCCAGCAAGTACCGCAATGCCGGGCAGACCTGCGTGTGCACCAACCGCTTCTACGTGCAGGACTCGGTCTACGACGCCTTCAGTCGCAAGCTGGTGGAAGCCGTCGGCAAGCTGCGGGTCGGCAACGGCCTGGAGGACGGCGTCACCCAGGGCCCCCTGATCGACGAGGCCGCCGTGGCCAAGGTCCAGGAGCACATCGCGGATGCCGTCGCCCACGGCGGGCGCATCCTGGCCGGAGGGCGGCCCCATGCCCTGGGGCATACGTTCTTCGAGCCCACGGTGCTGGCCGATGCCCTGCCCACGATGAAGCTCGCCCGCGAGGAAACCTTCGGCCCGCTGGCGCCGCTGTTCCGCTTCGGCGACGACGCCGACGTCATCCGCATGGCCAACGACACCGAATACGGCCTGGCCGCCTATTTCTACAGCCGCGACATCGGCCGGGTGTGGCGCGTGGCCGAAGCGCTGGAATACGGCATGGTGGGCATCAACACCGGGCTGATCTCCAACGAGGCCGTGCCCTTCGGCGGGGTCAAGCAGTCCGGCCTGGGCCGCGAGGGCTCGCACTACGGGCTGGACGACTATCTGGTCGTCAAGTACCTGTGCATGGGCGGCCTCTGACCCCCTGACCGCCCGCGCCAGCCCGCGCCCGCGCGGGCTGGCGCGGGGCCGGCGGGCCGCCGGGCCCTTTTGTTGCATCTGTATCCGCAGCGCCGCGCCACAAGTTACAAAATTGGCCGATAATCTCGTTTTGCCCAACGGGATCGACTTGAACGCCGCCAATCTGTCCGCCACGCTCAGCTGGCCCCTCATCGGGATCGTGGCCTTCATGGTAGGAGGCCTGATCGTCGTGTCGGAGCGCTGGCACGGCCGCCTGACGGGCGATACGGACATGCACAAGCCCCAGGCCATGCATGCCCACGCGGCGCCCCGGGTGGGCGGGCTGGCGGTGGTGGCGGGCAGCCTGGCGGGCCTGCTGGTGCTGGGCCCCAGCAACATGACCCTCACCTGGCTGTGGCCGGCGCTGTTCGTCTCGGCGCTGCCGGTGTTCGTCGCCGGCCTGCTCGAAGACATCACCAAGGACATCGGCTCCGGCAAGCGCCTGCTGGCGGCCTTCGTGTCGGCCGCCATCGCCTGGTGGCTGCTGGGCGGCGTCTCGCGCGTGGGCCTGTCGTGGGCCGACGCGCTGCTGTCGGCCTGGCCGATCATCTCGCTGCTGTTCACCATGGTGGCGGTGGGCGGCTGCACGCACGCCCTGAACATCATCGACGGCATGAACGGCCTGGCGGGCATGATCGCCACCCTGATGGCGGTGTCGCTCGCCCTGGTCGCCTGGCAGGTCCAGGACATCCCCATCTTTCTCATCGCCACCTCGCTGGCGTCCGCGACCCTGGGCTTCCTGGTCTGGAACTTCCCCTTCGGCCGGGTGTTCCTGGGCGACGGCGGGGCGTATTTCGTCGGCTTCATGCTGGCCGAGCTGGCCGTGCAGCTGGTGGTGCGCAATCCCGGGGTGTCGCCCTTCTACGCCCTGGCCGTGCTGTTCTATCCGGTCTTCGAGACCCTGTTTTCCATCTGGCGCCGCAAGTTCAAGCGCGGCGTGCCGGTCGACCAGCCCGACGCGCTGCACCTGCACCAGCTCGTGTTCCGCCGCCTGGTGCGCGTCACCTTCAGCCGGGACCGCCGCCACGCGCTGCCGGCGCTGTGCAACGCCATGACCTCGCCCTACCTGTGGGTGCTGGCCCTGATCGGGCTGGTGCCCGCCACGCTGTGGTGGGACAACGCCTGGCTCCTGTGCCTGAGCATGGGGGTCTTCGCCGCGGTCTACATCTGGCTGTACATCCGCCTGGTCACCTGGCGGCGGCCGCGCTGGCTGCTGCTGCCGTCCCTGGGCCGGGGCGTGCGGCGCGACTGAGCGCGGCGCGATTAAAATTCCATCCTGTCCAATCGGCATGATGCCGGGGAGAACCAAATGAACATTCAGGACGTCCGTCTGGCCGTCGTCGGTCTGGGATACGTGGGCCTGCCGCTGGCGGTCGAATTCGGCAAGCACCGCGACGTGCTGGGCTTCGACATCAACACGCGGCGCATCGAGGAACTGCGCGCCGGACGCGACCACACCCTGGAAGTCGACGGCCCCGAACTCGCCCAGGCCAGGCACCTGCGCTATTCGTCGGACCCTGCCGAGCTGGCCTCCGCCAACGTGTTCATCGTCACCGTCCCCACGCCCATCGACGAGTACAAGCAGCCGGACCTGACGCCCCTGGAGCGCGCCAGCGAGACCATCGGCCGCGTGCTCAAGCGCGGCGACATCGTCATCTACGAATCCACGGTCTACCCCGGCGCCACGGAAGAAGTCTGCGTGCCGGTGCTGGAGCGCATCTCCGGCCTTCGCTTCAACGTCGATTTCTACGCCGGCTACAGTCCCGAGCGCATCAACCCGGGCGACAAGCAGCACCGCGTCTCCACCATCCGCAAGGTCACCTCGGGCTCCACGCCCGAAGTCGCCGACCTGGTCGACGCGCTGTACCGCCAGATCATCACGGCGGGCACGCACAAGGCGCCCTCGATCAAGGTCGCCGAGGCCGCCAAGGTCATCGAAAATACCCAGCGCGACGTGAACATCGCCCTGATCAACGAACTGGCGCTGATCTTCAACCGCCTGGGCATCGACACGCTGGACGTGCTCGAAGCCGCCGGCACCAAATGGAATTTCCTGCCCTTCCGTCCGGGCCTGGTGGGCGGCCACTGCATCGGCGTCGATCCCTACTACCTGACCCACAAGGCGCAGTCCATCGGCTATCACCCGGAAATCATCCTGGCCGGCCGCCGCCTGAACGATTCCATGGGCAGCTACGTGGTGTCGCAGCTGGTCAAGGCCATGACCAAGCGCCGCATCCAGGTGCAGGGCTCGCGCGTGCTGGTGATGGGCCTGGCCTTCAAGGAAAACTGCCCCGACCTGCGCAACACCCGCGTGGTGGACATCGTGCGCGAGCTGGGCGAATACAGCATCGAGGTGGACGTCTACGATCCCTGGGTCGATCCGGCCGAGGCGCGGCACGAATACGGCATCACGCCGGTGGCCCAGCCGGCCGCGGGCGCCTACGACGGCATCATCCTGGCCGTGGCGCACCACCAGTTCGCCGCCATGGGGGCCGCCGCGCTGCGCGCGCTGGGCAAGCCCGAGCACGTGCTGTACGACCTGAAATACGTGCTCGCCGCCGGCGAGTCCGATCTGCGTCTCTGAGGTTCCGGCATGACATCCCGCTACGAATCCGTCCTCGCCGAACTGCGGGCGCAGCCCCGCACCTGGCTGGTGACGGGCTGCGCCGGCTTCATCGGCTCCAACTTGCTGGAAGCGCTGCTGGGCCTGGACCAGGCCGTCGTCGGCCTGGACGACTTCTCCACCGGCTACCAGCGCAACCTGGACGAGGTCGAGTCCCGCGTCGGCCCCGCGCGCTGGGCGCGCTTCCGCTTCATCGAGGGCGACATCCGCGACCTGGACACCTGCCGGCAGGCGGTCAAGGGCGTGCGCCACGTGCTGCACCAGGCGGCGCTGGGCTCGGTGCCGCGCTCGCTGCACGACCCGCTCACCACCAACGCGGTCAACGTCGGCGGCCAGCTCAACATGCTGGTGGCGGCGCGCGACGCCCAGGTCGAATCCTTCGTCTACGCGGCCTCCAGCTCCACCTACGGCGACCATCCCGGCCTGCCCAAGGTCGAGGACCAGATCGGCAAGCCGCTGTCGCCCTACGCCGTCACCAAGTACGTCAACGAGCTGTACGCCGACGTCTTCGCGCGCGCCTACGGCTTCAAGGCCGTCGGCCTGCGCTATTTCAACGTCTTCGGCCAGCGCCAGGACCCGGACGGCGCCTATGCGGCCGTGATCCCGAAATGGGTGTCGGCCATGATCCGCGACCAGGAAGTCGTGATCAACGGCGACGGCGAGACCAGCCGCGATTTCTGCTACATCGACAACGTCGTCCAGGCCAACGTGCTGGCGTCCCTGGCCGGCCCGGAAGGCGTCAACCAGGTCTACAACGTCGCCTTCAACGCCCGCACCTCGCTCAACCAGCTCTTCGAGCTGCTGCGCGACATCCTGGGGCGCAACGGCGTGGCCTACGCGCGCGCGCCGCGCCACGGCGATTTCCGCGCGGGCGACGTGCGCCATTCCCAGGCCGACATCGCCAAGGCGCGCGGCCTGCTGGGCTACGACCCCCAGTTCGACATCCTGCGGGGCCTGGAGGTCGCCATGCCCTGGTACGTCCGGTTCCTGCGTTGACCGGGGACGTGCGGACCGGATCCTCGTTTGCGAGGCTGACGTGATCGCGCCGCTCAAGCGCCGGCTGGCGGGCCTGCACGCCGACCACCGCCGCATCGCCCTGGGCGCGGCCCGCGTCGCCTTCTTCCTGCTGATGGGCAAGGCGGTGGGCGCGGTCAAGGAAATGGCGGTGGCCTACCGCTACGGCGTCAGCGACGCGGTGGACGCCTACCAGTTCACCCTGACGATCGCCAACTGGCTGCCGGTGACGCTGGTCGGGGCCTGTTCCGTGGTGCTGATCCCGGCCCTGGTGCGCAGCCGCCAGGGGGAACCGGCCCTGCACGGCCGCTTCCTGGGCGAGCTGCAGGCCTGGGCCTGGGCGCTGGGCGCCGCGGCGGCCGTCCTGCTGGGGCTCGCCTGGCCGATGGTCCTGGACGTGGCGGGGCAGGGCCTGTCGCCCGCGGTGCGCGACATGAGCCTGCTGCTGATCCTGGGCTTCGCGCCGGCCGCCTTCTTCACGATCTGGACCGGGCTGGGCGCGGCGCGCCTGCGGGCGCACGAGCGCCACATCAACACCCTGCTCGACAGCGTGCCGGCCCTGGCGATCCTGGTCTGCGTGCTGGCCGCGCCCGTGGGCGCGGGCATCCTGCCGCTGCTCTGGGGCACGCTGCTGGGCTACGCCATCCAGGCCGTCTGGCAGGACGCCCTGGCGCGGCGCGCGGACCGCGTCCCGATGCGGCCGCGCCTGAGCCGGCACGCGCCGCAATGGTCCAGCCTGGCCGCCGCCGCGGGCATCATGCTGGTCGGCCAGCTGGCCATGAGCTTCGTCGGCCCCATCGACCAGTACACGGCCGCCGGGCTGGGTGCCAACGCCAACGCCACCCTGGGCTACGCGGCGCGGCTGCTGTCGCTGATGATCGGGCTGGGGGCGGCCTCGGTCGGCCGCGCGGCCCTGCCGGTGCTGGCCGACATCCAGGCGCGCGGCGACGCGGCGCACGCCCGCGCCATGGCGCTGAAATGGTCGTTCGTCCTGCTGGCGCTCGGCGCCTGCGTGGTGCTGGCCGGCTGGTGGCTGGCGCCGTGGCTGGTGTCGCTGCTGTTCGAGCGCGGCGCCTTCACGGCGCAGGACACGATCGCCGTGGCGCACGTGCTGCGCTGGGGCATGCTCCAGCTGCCGTTCTATTTCGGCGTGCTGATCCTGGTGCAACTGCTGGCCAGCCAGAACCGCTACGGCTGGATGGCCGCGATCGCCGTCCTGAATTTCGGCCTCAAGGCCTGGATGAACACCGTGCTCGCGCCTTCCATGGGCGCGGCGGGCATCATGCTGGCGACCGCCCTGATGTACGCCCTGTCCTACGTCTGCTACCTGGGCCTGGCCTGGCGCGTGCGGCCGTCGGGGGAGGCGCCATGAACGCGCCGGAGCGCCCCCTGCGCGAATCCGGCGGCGCGCCGCCCGCAGCCGGGCCGGCCGCCGACCGGATCGATCTGATGATCGTCATCCATTCGCTGCGCGGCGGCGGCGCCGAGCGCGTGGCCGTGGACCTGGCCGCCGCCTGGCGGGCGCGCGGCTGCCGGGTGATGATCGTGACCCAGACGGACGACCGCCAGGACGCCTATCCGCTGCCCGACGGCGTGCGGCGCCACGCCCTGGGGCTGGCCGGCGAGAGCGCGGGCCCGCTGGGCGCCCTGTGGGGCAACCTGCTGCGGGTCGCGGCGCTGCGCCGGCTGGTGCGCCGCCACCGTCCGGCCGTGGTGCTGGGCATGATGACCCGGGGCTCGGTGCTGGCCGTGCTGGCCGCGCGCGGGCGCAGCCGCGTGATCGCCACCGAGCACGCCCATCCGCCCAGCCTGCCGCTGCCGGCGTTCTGGGAACGGCTGCGCCGCTGGACCTACCCGCGCGCCGACGCGGTCATCGCCCTGACCCGGGGGACGGCGCAGTGGCTCGACGCGCACCTGCCCGGGGTGCGCGCCCAGGTCATCCCCAATGCCGTGCGCTGGCCGCTGGCCGACGGCGAGCCCGTGCTGGAGCCGCCGCCCGCGCCCGGCCGGCGCCGGCTGCTGGCCGTGGGCCGGCTGCATCCGGTCAAGGGCTTCGACGGCCTGCTGCGGGCCTTCGCCCAGCTGGCGGGGCCGTTTCCCGACTGGGACCTGACCATCCTGGGCGAGGGCGAGCAGCGCGGGGAACTCGAAGCCCTGCGCGACGAGCTCGGCCTGGCCGGGCGCGTCAGCCTGCCGGGGCGCGTGGGCAACATGGCGGCCTGGTACGGCGCCTCGGACCTGTACGTGCTCAGCTCCCAGGCCGAGGGCCTGTCCAACACCCTGATCGAGGCCATGGCCTGCGGCCTGCCGTGCGTCGCCACCGATTGCGACACCGGCCCGCGGGAAATCATCCGCGAGGGCCTGGACGGCCTGCTGGTCCGGCCGATCGACGATCCGGACGCCCTGGCGGCCGGCCTGGCGACGCTGATGGCCGATGCCGGCCTGCGGGCGCGGCTGGCCGGCCGCGCCGTCGATGCGCGCGACCGCTTCGGCACCGCGCGCATCATGGCCCTGTGGGAACAGGTGTTTCAGGGCCGGAGGGTGAACTAGTGTCCCGTTCCGATGCGCATGAGCGCGTGTCCCGTTCCGCGGCCGATGCGCGCGCCGCCGGGCCGGAGCGCCCCCGGCGCATCCTGTTCCTCGTCAGCTCCATGCACGGCGGCGGTGCCGAGCGCGTGGCCGCCACCCTGGCCAACGCCTGGGCGCGGCGCGGCGACGAAGTCACCCTGGTGTGCTGCTATTCCGGGCGCGGGCGCTGCGACCAGGCCCTGGACCCGGCCGTGCGCCTGCTGTGGCTGGCCGACCGGGTGCGCGGCCCGGCCTGGCTGCGGCCCGTCGCCAAGCTCGCCGCCCTGCGGCGCCTGGCGCGGGAATGCCGGCCGGACCGGGTGCTGTCCTTCCTGACCAACGTCAACGTGACGGCGCTGCTCGCCCTGCGCGGCCTGGGCCTGCCCATCGTCGTCGGCGAACGCACCGATCCGGCCCACAGCGTCAACCTGGAACCCGTCCTGCGCCGGCTGCGGCGCTGGACCTATCCCTGGGCGCGCCGCGTCGCCGTGCAGACCCGCCGCGGCGCGGTCCACCTGCTGCGGGTCGCGCCGGGCGTGCGCCGCCTGGCGGTGATCCCCAATCCGCTGCCCGACGGCCTGCCCGCGTGCCGCGCCCGGGAGCCGGCGGGGCCGCGCTACACGCTGGCCGCGCTGGGGCGCTTCAATCCCGTCAAGCAGTTCGACCGGCTGATCGAGTGCTTCGCCGCGCTCGCCCCGCAGTGCCCGGACTGGGACCTGTGCATCTGGGGCGACGGCGCCCAGCGCGACGCCTGCCTGCGGCGCGTCCGCGAACTGGGGCTGGAATCCCGCATCCGGCTGCCCGGCTTCAGCCGGACCCCCTGGGAGGACCTGGCCGCGGCCCATGCCTTCGTGCTGAATTCCCGCGTCGAGGGCTTCCCCAACGCGCTGCTCGAAGCCATGGCCCTGGGCCTGCCCTGCGTGGCGACGGACTGCCCCTCGGGGCCGTCGGAGCTGACGCTGGGCGGCCGCCTGGCCGAGCTGGTGCCCCTGGACGACGAGGCGGCCCTGGGCGCGGCCCTGCTGCGGGTGATGCGTGCCGCCCCCGCCGAGCGCGAGGCCCGCGGCCGGGCGGCGGCCGGGTCGGTGCGGTCCCGCTACGGGCTGGACGCCGTCCTGCGGGCCTGGGATGATGCCTGGACGGAGGCGGACGGGACGATCGGCGCGGCGGACGGGGACGATGCGCCCCGCCCGGCGCCTTGATGCCGCCCGATGGCTCCGATGGTCGAGGAAACCTCATGAATGGAAACGAAGCGGGCCTGCCCGCCACCCCCTCGCCGGACGGCGAGTCCGCGCCCGCGGCGCAGCAGGCCTCTGCGGCGCGGCAGGCCCCCCTGCAAGTCATGCACGTGATTTCCGGCCTGCTGCACGGCGGCGCCGAGACCGTGCTGTTGCGCCTGGCCACGGCCCCGGGCGGCACGGTCCGGCACACGGTGGTGTCCATGCGCGGCGAAGGCGTCATGGGCGCGCGGCTGCGCGCGGCCGGCGTCGAGGTGGTCTGCCTGGACATGCAGGGCTGGGCCGGCGGCCTGCGGGGCCTGTGGCGGCTCTACCGGCTGCTGCGCGAGCGCCGTCCCGACGTGGTGCAGACCTGGATGTACCACGCCGACCTGATCGGCGGCCTCGCGGCGCGCCTGGCCGGCATCCGCGCCGTGGCCTGGGGCGTGCGCAATTCGGGCGTCAGCCTGGGCGAGAGCAGCCGCTCCTCCCGCATCGCGGCCTGGGCCTGCGCGCGGGTGTCGGCCTGGGTGCCGGGCGTCATCGTCGCCTGCGCGCGCAAGGCGGCCGAGGTCCACCGGGCCTGGGGCTACCGCGCCGACCGGGTGCTGGTGGTGCCCAACGGCTACGACCTGGACGTCTGGCATCCGGATGCGGCAGGCGCCGCCGAACTGCGCGCCCGCTGGGGCGTGCCCGAGGGCGCGCCGCTGCTGGGCAGCGTGGCGCGCTGGAATCCCCTGAAGGACCATGAAAACCTGCTGGCGGCGCTGGCCCTGTGCGTGCGCGCCCATCCGGACCTGCGCTGCGTGCTGATCGGGCTGGGCATGTCGCGCGACAACGCCGAACTGATCGCCCTGGCGCGGCACTACGGCCTGCTGGACCACCTGATCTTCCTGGGGCGGCGCGACGACGTCCCGGAACTGATGCGGGCGCTGGACATCCACGTGCTGTCGAGCAAGGCCGAAGGCTTTCCCAACGTGGTCTCCGAGGCCATGGCCTCCGGCGTGGCCTGCGTGGTGACCGACGTGGGCGACGCGGCGGACATCGTGGGCGAACATGGCTGGGTGGTGCCGCCGGGCGACGCGGTGGCCCTGGCGGGCGCCATCGACCAGGCGGCGCGCGCGGTGCGCGAGCCGCAGTGGCCGGCGCGGCGCGACGCGGCGCGCGCCTCCGTCGAACGGCGCTACAGCCTGCAGGCCATGGTGGAGCGCTACGAGACCGTCTGGCGCCGGCTGGCCGCCGATTTCCCGGCGGGCGGGGCGGGGCGGCCGACGGCCGTCGGTCCGGCCGATTCCGCGGCGTCCCGCGACGCCGCCGGGGCAGCAGGGGCCAGGACCACGGCGCAGGCGAGTGCGGCGCCGGCGGGCGGTCCGGCTCCCCGGCTGCTGTTCTTCATCACCAATCCGGCGTTCCTGCTGTCGCACCGGCTGCCGGTCGCCCTGGCCGCCCGGGACGCGGGCTACGAGGTCCACGTCGCGTCCATGGGCGGGCCGGCGGTGGCGCAGATCGAGGCGCTGGGCCTCGCGCACCACGTCCTGCCCCTGTCGCGCACCAGCATGCGGCCCTGGACCGAGGCCCGCAGCCTGTGGGCGATCTGGCGCCTGTTTCGCCGGCTGCGGCCCGGCCTGGTGCACGCCGTCACGCTCAAGTCCGTGCTCTACGGCGGCATCGCCGCCCGCCTGGCCGGCGTGCCCGCCTACGTCGCGGCGATTTCCGGCCTGGGCTACGTGTTCATCCGGGGATCGGGCGTGCGCGGCGTCCTCAAGCGCCTGGCCCTGGTCCTGTACCGCCTGGCCCTGGGACACCCGAACAGCCGGGTGATCTTCCAGAACACCGCCGACCGCGACGTGCTGGAGCGGGCCGGCGCCGTGCGCCCCGGCCAGGCGGTGCTGGTGCGCGGCTCGGGCGTCGATCTGGACCGGTTCGCGCCGCGGCCCTGGCCCGCAGGGTCCGTGACCGTCGCGATGGCCAGCAGGCTGCTGCACGACAAGGGCGTGCGGGAATTCGTCGAGGCGGCCCGGATGTCCGCGGCGCGCGGCGACGGGCTGCGCTGGCGCCTGGCCGGCAGCCTGGATCCGGACAATCCCGCGTCGGTGACGGCCGGGGAGCTGGAAGCCTGGCGCGCGGAAGGCGCGATCGAGTACGTGGGCGAATGCGCGGACGTCGCCGGCTTCTACGCCCAGGCCCACATCGTGACGCTGCCGTCCTACCGCGAGGGCCTGCCCAAGTCCCTGATCGAGGCGGCCGCCTGCGGCCGGCCGGTGGTGACCACCGATGTGCCGGGCTGCCGGGACGCGATCGAGTCCGGCGTCAGCGGCGTGCTGGTGCCGCCCCGGGACGCGCGCGCCCTGGCCGACGCGGTCGCGGCCCTGGCGCGGGACGAGGCCTTGCGCGTCCGCATGGGCGCCGCGGGCCGGGCGCTGGCGGAGCGCGATTTCGGCCTGGACCGGATCGTCCGGGCGCACCTGGACGTGTACCGGGCCCTGGCCGGACGGTGATCCGCGCCGCGCCGGCCCGCGTGCCGCCGCCCCGCGCTGCGTGGCCCGGCGCGCCGCCGGCGGGGCGTGCGGCGCGCGGCTTCAGTCTTCCGTATCCAGCGGCGGCAGCTCGACGGCCGGAACCCGGTCCAGCGGCGCGCTCAGCAGGCGGTCGATCTGGGCGTAGGTCTGGTCGATGAGGTCGCGCCCGATGGCGGCCTCGATCAGCTGGTACTGGGCCTCGACCAGCGGGGCGATCCGGTCGTAGACCGCCTCGCCCTGCGGCGTCAGGCTGATGATGATCCGGCGCTGGTCGTGCGGCGCGCGCTCGCGCACCACCAGTTCCTGCATCTGCATCCGGTTCAGCACGCCGACCATGCTCGGGCTGAGGATCTGGCAGGCGTCGCACAGCTGATTGGGTTCCAGGGGACCCTGCTCGCGCAGGCTGCGCACGATCCGCCATTGCTGCTCGGTCAGGCCGTAGTGCGTCAGGATTCCCCGGAAATGCCCCAGCAGCGCATCGCGTGCCTTCAGCAGCAGTTGCGGCAGGTTGCGGTGGATTTTCGGTGTGCTCATGTGTCTCCCGTTCCCAGGGTGGTTTCCATACTTGACTTGCTAATATGTTAGCTTTATAGTGGCTGAAAATAACAATAACATGTTAGTGAATCCTTGGCTGTATCCAGCCGATGCTCATAGAACGTCCATAGAACCCGTTCCCTTCGGAGAAGACACATGCAACGACGACTCGCCGCACTGGCCCTGGCCTTGGGCGCTTCCATCGGCAACCCCGCCGCCGCCGCCCAGGAAGTCACCCTCAAGATCGCCCATTTCCTGCCGTCGGCCGCCGCGGCACAGCAAATGGTACTCGAACCCTGGTGCGCCACGCTGGCCCAGGAATCGTCCGGCCGCATCGGTTGCCAGATCTACCCCGCCATGCAGCTGGGCGGCACGCCGGGCCAGCTGGCCGACCAGGCCCTGCGCGGCGTGGCCGACATCGTCTGGACGGCGCCCGGCTATTCGGCGGGCCGCTTCCCGGCCATCGAAGCCATGGAGCTGCCCTTCGTCGTCAGAGATGCCGCCAGCGGCAGCCGCGCCGCCTGGAATTTCTACGAGCAGTACGCCCAGCAGGAATTCTCCAAGTACAAGGTGCTGGCCGTGCACGTGGACGGCGGCGTGGCCCTGCACACCTCCAAGCGGGCCATCGCCAGCCTCGGAGACTTCAAGGGCCTGAAGCTGCGCACGCCCACGCGCATGGCCTCCAAGACCCTGGCCGCCCTGGGCGGCGAGCCGGTCTCCATGCCGCCGGGCCAGGTCACCGAAGCCATTTCCAAGGGCGTGGTCGACGGCGCCATGGGCGCCTGGGAAGTCGTGCTGCCCACCAAGCTGGACGAGGTGACCAAATATCATGCGCAGCCGGCCGCCGGCCAGACCTATCCCGCCGCCACGGTGCTGGTGCTGCTGATGAACCGGCAGAAGTACGATGGCCTGGCGCCCGACCTGAAGGCGGTCATCGACCGCAACAGCGGCCCGGCCCTGGTCGAGCGCTTCGGCAAGGTCTGGGATGACGTGGCCGCGCAGACGCAGGCCAAGGTGCGCGCCGCCGGCGGCCAGGTGGTCGACATCAGCGAAGCCGATCTCAGCGCCATGAAGAACGCCGCCCGCGCGGTCGATACCGAGTGGCGCGCGGAGATGGACAAGAAGGGCCTGGACGGCACGAAGCTGTCCGAAGCCGCGCACGCGCTGGCGCGCCAATAAGCGGACGGGCGCGGATCATGGACTACACCGGAACCGAACAGGCGCGCTGCAGCCGGGGCTGGCCGATCCTGAACCGGCTGGCCACGGGGCTGGCGCTGGGCGGCGGGTTGCTGTTCATCCTGCTGGTGGGCATGTCGCTGGTATCGATCGTCGGGCGCAAGCTGGGCTTTGGCTCGATCACCGGCGACGTGGAGATGATGCAGGTGGGCACGGCGGTGGCCGCCGCCGCGTTCCTGCCCTACTGCACGCTGGTGGGCGATCACCTGCGTGTGGACCTGTTCACCGAGCGGCTGTCGGTGACCACCAAGAGCCGGCTCGACGCCGCCTGCGAGTGCCTGCTGGTGGCGGCCATGCTGGTGCTGGCCTGGCGCACCGCGCTGTCGGCCGCGCACCTGCGCGAGACGGGCGACTTCACCACCCTGCTGGGCCTGCCGATCTGGATTCCCGTGGCCGCCATCGTGCCCAGCCTGCTGCTGACGACGCTGTGCGCGCTGTGGCGCGTGCGCGCGGCGCTCGGGCATGCGCGCTACCTGGGCCGGCGCGAGCAGATGGCCGTCGATCATGGGGTGTCGGCATGAGCGGGATGGCGGTGGGCCTGAGCGGCCTGGCGGGGTTGCTGGTGCTGCTGGTGTTCCGGGTGCAGATTGCCGTGGCGATGCTGCTGGCCGGGGCGGCGATCTACGTGGTCTCCAGCGCCGGTGCCCTGAACGGGCTGCTGTACACGCTCAGCGACCTGGTCTATGCGCGCCTGTCGAACTACGACCTGGCGGTGGTGCCGCTGTTCATCCTGATGGGGCAGTTCGCCACGCACGGCGGGCTGTCCAAGGCGCTGTTCGATGCGGCCGGCAAGCTGATCGGGCACTGGCGCGGGGGCATGGCGATGGCCTCGGTGGCGGCGTGCGCCTCGTTCGGGGCGATCTGCGGCTCCTCGCTGGCGACCGCCGCCACGATGGGGCAGGTGGCGCTGCCCGAGCTGCGCGCGCACGGCTACTCGGGGCGTCTGGCCACGGGCACGCTGGCGGCCAGCGGCACGCTGGGCATCCTGATCCCGCCCTCGGTGCCGCTGATCATCTACGCGGTGCTGGTGCAGGATTCCATCGGCAAGCTGTTCATGGCGGCGGTGATCCCGGGCATCCTGGCCGCGCTGGGCTACCTGATCGTGATCCGCATCCTGGTCACGCGCGATCCGGCCTCCGGCCCCACGGGGACCAAGGCGCCGCGGGCCGAGGCGCTGGCCGCGCTGCTGCGCACGGTGCCGATCATGCTGGTGTTCGTGGTGGTGGTGGTGGGGATCTACGGCGGCTGGGCCAATCCGACCGAGGCGGCCTCGATCGGGGCGGGGGCCTGCGGGCTGATCGCGCTGGCCGGCGGCATGCGCTGGGAGGGCACGCGCCAGAGCCTGCTGGGCACGGCGCGGGTGACGGGCATGATCTTCATGGTGCTGATCGGCGCGGACCTGCTCAATTCCTCGCTGGCGCTGTCGCAGATGCCGCACGAGCTGGCGCAGTGGGTGATCGACAGCGGGCTGTCGCCGATGATGGTGCTGTTTGCGATCCTGCTGATCTACATTCTGCTGGGCTGCGTGATGGACTCGCTGGCGATGATCCTGCTGACGATCCCGATCTTCTATCCGATGATCATGGGGCTGGACTTCTTCGGCCTGTCGGCGGGCGACAAGTCGGTGTGGTTCGGCATCATGACGCTGATGGTGGTGGAGATCGGGCTGGTGCACCCGCCGGTGGGCATGAACCTGTACATCATCAACAAGCTGGCCAAGGACGTGCCCATGAAGGAGACGGCGCTGGGGGTGATGCCCTTCCTGGCGTCCGATTTCCTGCGGATCATCGTGCTGGCGCTGTTCCCGGGCATCACCCTGTGGCTGATCCACGCGCTGGGCTAGGGCGCATGCGCGCGGCTCCCGGCAAACCCGCTTCCGTAGACGAGACATGATCGAAACCGAAACCCTCCTGCCTTCCGACGCCGCCGTGTACGGCGTCATCATGAACGACTCCGCCAGCGTGTCGCGGCTGGGCGAGGCCGCGCTGCAGCCGCCCTACAAGGGCCTGCCCGCCGCCCCGGTGCTGTACATCAAGCCGCGCAACACCTGGGCGGCGGACGGCAGCGTGGTGCGCCTGCCGCGCGGCGAGTCCGCGGTCGAGGTCGGCGCCGTCGTCGGCCTGCGCATGGGCCGCGACGCCGCCCGGCTGCGGCCGGAATCGGCCCTGGAGGCCGTCGACGCCTGCCTGCTGGCCGCCGACCTGAGCCTGCCGCACGCCGACTACTACCGCCCGGCCATCCGCCAGAAATGCTTCGACGGGTCCCTGCCCATGCGGCTGCTGCCGGCGCAGGCGGGCGCGCTGCAGTCCCTGACGCTCCAGACCTGGATCGACGGCGTCCGGTGCGACGAGCGCCGCCTGGCCGACCTGCTGCGCGCGCCGGCCCGGCTGCTGGCCGACGTGACCGAATTCATGACCTTGCGCCGGGGCGACGTGCTGCTGACCGGGGTCGTCTATCAATCGCCCGTGGCTCGCACGGGCTCCACCGTACGCGTCGAAGCGCCGGGCCTGGCCCGGCTGGAATTCACCGTGCGGACCGAGGAGGAATCGGCATGAAACACGCACGCATCGCCTGGCAGGGGGCGGTCCGCCCGGCCACGGTCGAGGACGACGGCACGCTGCGCCTGGCCGATGGCCGCGCGGCGCCCGCGGAGGAAGTCATCTGGCTGCCGCCGGTGCGGATCTGCACGGCCTTCGCGCTCGGGCTGAACTACGCCGACCACGCCGCGGAGCTCGCCTTCAAGGCGCCCGAGGTCCCGCTGGTCTTCCTGAAAGGCCCCAATACCTTCATCGGCCACCGCGCCGCCACCCACCGGCCGGACGGGGTGAAAAGCATGCACTACGAGTGCGAGCTGGCCGTGGTCATCGGGCGCGGCGGGCGCGGCATCCGCCGCGAGCACGCTTACGAGCACGTCGCCGGCTACACCGTGGCCAACGACTACGCCATCCGCGACTACCTGGAAAACTGGTACCGCCCCAACCTGCGGGTCAAGAACCGCGACGGCTGCACGCCCATCGGGCCCTGGATGGTCGACCGCGACGACGTGCCCGATCCCATGGCCCTGAAGCTGTGCACGCGCATCAACGGCCAGGTCGTGCAGCAGGGCACGACCGCCGACATGATCTTCGACGTGCCGTTCCTGATCGAATACCTGTCGGCCTTCATGACCCTGTCGCCGGGCGACGTGATCCTGACCGGCACCCCGCAGGGGCTGGCCGAGACCCGGCCCGGCGACGTGGTCGAGACCGAGATCGAATCCGTGGGCTGCCTGGTCAACACCATCGTGGGCGACGAGGCCGGCCATTCTCAAACCGCTGACTAGGGATGAATCTTTCATGATCAAGCATCTGATCGCCGGGCGCGAAGTCGAAAGCGCCGACGTTTTTGAAACCCTGAATCCCGCGACGGGCGAAGTCCTGGCCGAGGTCGCCAGCGGCGGCGCCGACGAGGTCGATCAGGCGGTGCGGGCCGCCCAGGAGGCGTTCCCGGCCTGGGCCGCGCGTCCGGCCGCCGACCGCGCGGCCATCATGCATCGCCTGGGCGAGCTGATCACGCGCGACGTGCCCGAGCTCTCCCGCCTGGAAACGCAGGACACCGGCCAGGTCATCGGCCAGACCGGCAAGGCGCTGGTGCCGCGCGCGGCCAACAACTTCCATTTCTTCGCCGAGCAGGTCAAGCGCCTGGACGGGGAAAGCTATCCCTCGGACACGGGCCACCTGAACGTCACGATGTGGCAGCCGGTGGGCGTCTGCGCCCTGATCTCGCCCTGGAACGTGCCGTTCATGACGGCGACCTGGAAGCTCGCCCCCTGCCTGGCGTTCGGCAACACGGCCGTCATGAAGATGAGCGAGCTCTCGCCCCTGACCGCGGACCGTCTGGGGCAGCTCGCCCTGGAAGCCGGCGTGCCGCCGGGGGTGTTCAACATCGTCCACGGCTACGGCGCCACGGCGGGCGAGGCGCTGGTGTCGCACGCCGGCGTGCGCGCCGTGTCCTTCACCGGCTCGACCGCCACCGGCCACCGCATCGTGCGCGCCGCCGGCCTGAAGAAGTTCTCCATGGAACTGGGCGGCAAGTCGCCGTTCGTCGTGTTCGACGACGCCGACTACGAGCGCGCGCTGGACGCCGCCCTGTTCATGATCTTCTCGAACAACGGCGAACGCTGCACGGCGGGCAGCCGCATCCTGGTCCAGCGCGGCATCTACGAGCGTTTCCAGGCCGACTTCGCCGCCCGGGCGCAGCGCCTGACGGTGGGCGATCCGCTGGATCCCAAGACCATCGTCGGGCCGATGATCTCGGCCGGCCACCTGGCCAAGGTCACGGGCTACATCGAGGCCGGCCGGCGCGAAGGCGCCCGCCTGCTGTGCGGCGGCGGCACCCCGGACGTGGGCGCGGCCTTCCGCGGCGGCAACTGGGTCCAGCCCACCGTCTTCGCCGACGTGGACAACGCGATGAGCATCGCCCAGGACGAGATCTTCGGCCCGGTGGCCTGCCTGATCCCCTTCGACGACGAAGCCCAGGCCCTGGCCATCGCCAACGACACGCCTTACGGCCTGTCGTCCTACGTCTGGACCGAAAGCACCGGGCGGGCCCTGCGCATGGCGCGCGGCATCGAGGCCGGCATGGTGTTCGTCAACAGCCAGAACGTGCGCGACCTGCGCCAGCCCTTCGGCGGCGTCAAGGCCTCGGGCACCGGACGCGAGGGCGGGCATTACAGCTACGAGGTGTTCTGCGAAGCCAAGAACATCTGCATCTCATACGGGGATCATCCGATCCCTCGCTGGGGCGTCTGAACCCCGGCCAACGTTGCATCATGACCCCCTTACGGAGGAGACACCATGGGTAAGCTCGCTTTGACCGCGAAAATCACGCACGTGCCGTCGATGTATCTGTCCGAGCTGGACGGACCGCACAAAGGCTGCCGCCAGGCCGCCATCGACGGCCACAAGGAGATCGGCCGCCGCTGCCGCGAACTCGGCGTGGACACGATCGTCGTCTTCGACACGCACTGGCTGGTGAATTCCGGCTACCACATCAATTGCGCGCCGCATTTCAAGGGCATCTACACCAGCAACGAACTGCCGCACTTCATCAAGGACATGGCCTACGAGTACGACGGCAATCCGGAACTGGGCCGGCTGCTGGCCGATGCCAGCACGGCGGCCGGCGTGCGCACCCGCTCGCACGAGATCGCCAGCCTGGAACTGGAATACGGCACGCTGGTGCCGATGCGCTACATGAACGAGGACCGTGCGTTCAAGGTGGTGTCGGTGGCGGCGCTGTGCACCGTCCACAACATGGAGGACTCAGCCAAAATCGGCGCCGCCATGCGCCGCGCGGTCGAGGAGCAGTACGATGGGACGGTGGCCTTCCTCGCCAGCGGCTCGTTGTCGCACCGCTTCGCCCAGAACGGCGTGGCGGAAGACTACCTCTTCAAGGTCTGGAGCCCGTTCCTGGAAACCGTCGATCACGCCGTGATCGACATGTGGCAGCGCGGCGACTGGGCGACGTTCTGCGACATGCTGCCCGAGTACAACGCCAAGTGCCACGGCGAAGGCAACATGCACGACACCGCCATGCTGCTGGGCGCCCTGGGCTGGGACCAGTACCGCGGCAAGGCCGAAGTGGTCACGCCGTATTTCGGCAGCTCGGGCACCGGCCAGATCAACGTGGTCCTGCCGGTCCAGTAAATCCCGGCGCTTCCGGCCCCGCGCGGACGGCCCCGGCCGGCCGCCGCGCGGGCCCACCCCTCCGCCCCACGAAGGCGGGGGACCGACATTCCGCATCCTGGGTCTCATACCATGGCACATCTGATCTTTGAATATTCAGGCAATCTCGCCCAGGAAGGCGACATTCCCGGCCTGCTGCGCAAGGCCAACCACATCCTGATCGACACCGGCCTGTTCCCCCCGGGCGGCATCCGCTCGCGCGCCCTGCGCCTGGACGAATACTGCGTCGCCGAGGGCGACCACGACGACGCCTTCGTGCACGCCACCGTCAAGATCGGCGCGGGCCGCGCGCCCCAGGCCGTGCGCGACACCGCCCAGGCGCTGTTCGACATGATGAAGCAGCATTTCGATCCGCTGTTCCAGCGCCGCACCCTGGCCCTGTCTCTGGAATTATCCGAATTTTCCGAGGCGGGCACGCTCAAGCACAACAACATCCATGCCCGCTATGCCAAACACTGATACCGCCACCGCCGACCGCCCGCGCGCGTCCGCCGCGGAGTCCCTGCCGCGCGACGCCATCGCCCGCATCGCCGCTTCCCTGCACGAGGCCGAACGCGCCCGCGTCCAGGTGCGCGCGCCGTCCCTGGACCATCCCGGCATCACCATCGAGGACGCCTACGCCATCCAGAGCGAGGGCATCCGCCTGAAGCTGCAGGAAGGCCGGCGCATCATCGGCCGCAAGATCGGCCTGACCTCGCGCGCCATGCAGCGGTCCTCGCAGATCGAGGAGCCCGACTACGGCGTGCTGCTCGACGACATGCTGTTCGAGAACGGCCAGGACATTCCCTTCGACCGCTTCATCGTCCCCATGGTCGAGGTCGAGCTGGTGTTCCACCTGACCCGCGACCTGGCCGGGCCCGAGGTCACGCTGTTCGACGTGCTGGACGCCACCGACTACGTCATGCCCGCCATCGAGCTCATCGACGCGCGCTGCCACCGCGTCGATCCGGCGAGCGGGCGGCCGCGCCTGGTGATGGACACGATCTCGGACAATGCCGCCAACGCCGGGCTGGTGCTGGGCGGGCGCGCCATCCGCCCCATGGACCTGGACCTGCGCTGGGCCGGCGCGCTGCTGATGCGCAACGGCGTGATCGAGGAGACCGGCGTGGCCGCCGGGGTGCTGAACCATCCGGCCAACGGCATCGTCTGGCTGGCGCGCAAGCTGGCCCGGCACGGCGCCGGCCTGGAGGCGGGGCAGCTGATCCTGGCGGGCTCCTTCACGCGGCCGGTGGCCGCGCAGCCGGGGGACACCTTCCACATCGATTACGGCCCGCTGGGCAGCATCTCCAACCGTTTCGCCTGATTCGTCCGATTTCTCTCCGTCCGGCCCTTTCTTTCGGAGGATACGCATGGCCGCGCTCCACAATTCGTTCAAGGCCGCCCTGCGCGGCGACCCGGCGCCGCGCATCGGCCTGTTCATGGGGCTGTGCGATCCCGGCGTGGCCGAGCTGCTCGGCGACACCGGCCTGGACTGGCTGCTGATCGACGGCGAGCACGGCCCGAACGACCTGCGCACCGTCCTCGCGCAGCTGCGGGCGCTCGAAGCCTGCCGGGCCGACGTCCTGGTGCGCATCGTCGATCACGACCCGGCGCTCATCAAGCAGATGCTGGACATCGGCGTCCAGTCCCTGCTGGTGCCGATGGTGGAGTCGGCCGAACAGGCGCGCGCCCTGGTGCGGGCCACCCGCTATCCGCCCGCCGGCATCCGCGGGGTGGGCTCGGCGCTGGCGCGCGCGGCGCGCTGGAACGGCGTGCCCGACTACCTGAAGCGGGCCGACGACGAGATCTGCCTGATCGTCCAGGCGGAATCTCGCGCCAGCCTGGACGCGCTGGACGACATCCTGACGGTGGAGGGCGTGGACGCCGTGTTCATCGGCCCTTCGGACCTGGCCGCCTCGATGGGGCACCTGGGCCAGCCGGAGCATCCCGAGGTGCGCGCCGCCGTGCTCGGCGCCCTGGAGAAGGTCGTCCGCAGCGGCAAGGCCGCCGGCGTGTTCGCCACCCGGCTGGACACCGCCCGCCTCTATTGCCAGGCGGGGGCCCGCTTCGTGGCCCTGGGCACGGACACCCTGCTGCTGCGCCAATCGGCCGCCGGCCTGGTGCAGGCCTTCCATGCCGGCGCCGCCCAGGCGGCCGGCGCCGGGTACTGAGCCGGGGCCGGCGCCGCGGCGCCCGGCCGGCGGGGCCTAGAATGGCAGCGTCCGCCCGGGCAGGAGCTCGGCGAAGGCGGCGCGGAATTCGTCCTGGATGCGCGCCAGGGCCTCGGGCGTGTCGCCCTCGAAGCGCAGCACCACCACGGGCGTCGTGTTGGACGCCCGCGCCAGGCCGAAGCCGTCGGGGTATTCGGCGCGGACGCCGTCGATCGTGACGCGGTCCGTGGCGCCGGGGAAGCGGCCCTCGGACTGCAGGCGATGGATGAAGGCGTGCGGCTCGCCCTCGGCCATGGGCAGCTTCAGCTCCGGCGTGGAGAGGCCCTGCGGCAGGGATTCCAGCACCCGGCTCGGATCGTCGCCGCGCGACAGGATTTCCAGCAGGCGCGCGCCGGCGTAGAGGCCGTCGTCGAAGCCGTACCAGCGTTCCTTGAAGAAGATGTGGCCGCTCATCTCGCCGGCCAGCGGCGCGCCGGTCTCGGCCAGGCGCGCCTTGATCAGCGAATGCCCGGTCTGCGACATCAGCGGCGCCCCGCCGGCCTCGCGCACGGCCCGGCCCAGGTGGCGGCTGCACTTGACGTCGAAGATGATCGAGGCGCCCGGCTGGCGCTGCAGGATGTCGCGGGCGAACAGGATCATCTGGCGGTCGGGCCAGACGATTTGGCCGGAGCGGGTGACCACGCCCAGGCGGTCGGCGTCGCCGTCGAAGGCCAGGCCCAGTTCGCAGTCGGTGTCGCGCAGGTGCGCGATCAGGTCCTGGAGATTGGCCGGGTCCGCCGGATCGGGGTGGTGGTTGGGAAACAGGCCATCGACCTCGCAGTACAGTTCGTCGACCGTGCAGCCCAGCGCGCGGAACAGGCGGGCGGCGGCCACGCCGCCCACGCCGTTGCCGCAGTCGATGGCGATGCGCATGGGGCGCGCGAGGCGGACGTGGCCGGCGATCTCGCGGATGTAGGCGTCCATCAGGTCGGTGGCGACGCTCAGGCCGGGGATCGTGCCCACGGGCGCCTCGATTCCGTCCATGGCCTGGCGCAGGGCCTGGATCTCGTCGCCATGGAGCGTGCGCCCCGCCATCATCATCTTGAAGCCGTTGTAGTCGGGCGGATTGTGGCTGCCGGTGATGGCGACCCCCGAGCCGCTGCCGTCGCGGTGGGCGGCGTAGTACACCAGCGGCGTGTGCGCCAGGCCCAGGTCCACCGTGTCGATCCCGCCGGCGTGCAGGCCGGTCTTGACGGCGTGGGCCAGCCCGCGGCTGCTCAGGCGCCCGTCGTAGCCGACCGCCAGGCTGCGCACGCCCTCGCGCCGGGCCTGGGCGGCCAGGGCCAGCCCCAGGCGGTGGGCGAAGGGTTCGTTGATCTGTCCGGGCACGGTGCCGCGGATGTCGTAGGCTTTGAAGACGGCGGAAGGCAGGGGTGCGTTCATGGAAGATTCCGGCGTAAAGATCGGCTAGGGAAGGTTTGAGCCGGTCGAGCGGAAAGCGGGCGCAGCAGACCGCCCGAGACCGCAGATGCACGCGGCGTGAGGACTGGTTCAGACCTTTCCTCATTATCGCCGATTACAATCGGAGGTTCTTTTCACTTCTTATCCGCGCCGCGGCACGCGGCGCAACGACGAAGGCCATGGATCATCTGGATGCTTTGCGCGCGACGGTCGGCGCCGCGCAGGTGCTGACCGGCGCGGACGCGCTGCCCTGGGAAACGGACTGGCGCGAGCGCTACCGCGGCCGGGCGCTGGCCGTGGTGCGGCCGGGCGCGACCGACGAGGTCGCGGCGGTGGTGCGCCTGTGCGCGCAGGCCGGGCTGCCCGTGATCCCGCAGGGCGGCAATACCGGGCTGTGCGGCGGGGCCACGCCCGACGATTCCGGCCGGGCGGTGATCCTGTCGCTGCAGCGCCTGAACCGCGTCCGCGGCATCGACACCGACAACGACACGATGGAAGTCGAGGCCGGCTGCGTGCTGCAGTCCGTGCAGCAGGCCGCGCGCGAGGCCGGCCGGCTGTTTCCGCTCAGCCTGGCGGCCGAGGGCAGCTGCACGATCGGCGGCAACCTGGCCACCAACGCGGGCGGCACGCAGGTCCTGCGCTACGGCAACATGCGCGAACTCACCCTGGGGCTGGAGGTCGTCACCGCCCAGGGGGACGTCTGGCACGGCCTGCGCGGCCTGCGCAAGGACAACACCGGCTACGACCTGCGCGACCTGTTCATCGGCAGCGAAGGCACGCTGGGCGTGATCACGGCGGCCACGCTGAAGCTGCATCCGCTGCCGGTGGCGCGCTGCACCGCGCTGCTGGCCCTGGATTCGATCGAGGCGGGCATCGCCATGCTGGGCCGCGCCCGCGCGGGACTGGGCGCCTCGCTGACCGGCTTCGAGCTGATGGCCGGCAACTGCCTCCAGGACGTGGTGCGCTGCTTTCCGCAGCAGCGCCTGCCCTTCGAGGGCCCGTCGGCCGACAGGCCCTGGTACGCGCTGCTCGAACTGTCGGACAGCGAATCCGAGGCCCACGCCCGCGAGCGCTTCGAGGTCGTGGTGGGCGAGGCGATCGAGGCCGGCGTCGTCCTGGATGCCGTGATCGCCGAATCCATGGCGCAGAGCCACGCGCTGTGGCACCTGCGCGAAAGCATCCCCCTGGCGGAAAAGGAATCCGGCAAGAGCATCAAGCACGATGTCTCGATCCCGGTGTCGCGCATGGCCGAGTTCGTGCTGGGCACCAACGCCGCGCTGCAGGCCGCGTTCCCCGGCATCCGGCACGTGATCTTCGGCCACCTGGGCGACGGCAACCTGCACTACAACGTCGCGCGCGGGCCGGACTGGGCCGAAGGCAGGCTGCTGGCGTGCCAGGACGCGGTCTACGAGCTGGTGCATGACCGCGTGCACGCGGTGGGCGGCTCGATCAGCGCCGAGCACGGGGTGGGGCAGCTCAAGCGCGACGTGCTGCCGCGCTACAAAGACCCGGTGGAGATGGCGCTGATGCATCGCATCAAGGCGGCCCTGGATCCCCAGGGCATCATGAATCCGGGCAAGGTCCTGGCGGGGTAGGGCGCGCGGGATCCGGCCCTGCTTCCGGGCTATGATGGCGCCTTCCTCCACTCCCTTTGGAAGCTGTCGTCATGACCATCCAGCGCATCGAACCCGGCGCCCGCATGAGCGGCGCCGTCGTCCACGGCAACATCGTCTACCTGTCGGGCCAGGTGGGCCATGAGGGCGACGACGTCCAGACCCAGGCGCGCACGGCGCTGGCCGAGGTCGATCGCCTGCTGGAGAAGGCCGGCAGCCACAAGTCCCGCATCCTGCAGGCCACCCTCTGGCTGGCCGACATGGCCGATTTCCCGGCCATGAACCCGGTCTGGGAGGCCTGGATCGACCCGGCCAACCCGCCGGCCCGCGCCACGGGCGAGGCGCGCCTGGCCGCGCCCGGCCTGAAGTTCGAGGTGATCGTCGTCGCCGCCCTCGACGATTGAGATCCCGCGCCCGGGCTCGCCGGGCCGCGTTCCGGACTCTGGACGGCGCGTCTCGCAGGCCGCGCGGGGCCGCAGGTCCGGCCCCGCGCTAGCGCTTCTGGCATCCCGGGCAGAAATAGGTCGCCCGCTGGCCCTGGACGATGCGCCGGATCGGCGTGGCGCAGCGCGGGCAGGGCTGGCCCTCGCGTTCGTAGACGGCCGCGTGCAGCGTGAAATACGCGCCCGGGGCGCCCTGGGCGTTGACGTAGTCGCGCAGCGTGCTGCCGCCCGATTCCAGCGCCTGGCTCAGGGTCTGCAGGATCGCCGCGTGCAGCCGGGCGCTGCGCGGGCGCGACAGGCGCGCGCCGGGCAGGCGCGGGTCGATGCCGGCCAGAAAGAGCGATTCGGACGCATAGATGTTGCCCACGCCCACGACGATCCGCCCGCCCAGCAGCAGCTGCTTGACCGTCTGGCGGCTGCCCCGCAGCCCCGCGTGCAGGAGCTCGGGGGTGAAGGCCGGGTCGAAGGGCTCGATGCCCAGCCCGGCGAGCAGCGGATGGGCCTCGATCGGGCCGGCGCCGGCCGGATGCCACAGGACGGCGCCGAAGCGGCGCGGGTCGTGCAGCAGGAAGCGCGCCTCGTCGAACAGCCATTCCACGTGGTCGTGCTTGCGCGGCGGCTCGTCCATCGGCACCCGCCGCAGCGAGCCCGACATGCCCAGGTGCACGATCTGCGTGCCCTGCGGAAAGCGGATCAGCAGGTACTTGCCCCGCCGCTCGCAGGCCAGCACCTCGGCGTCGCGCACCAGGGCGGGCAGGTCGGCCGGCACCGGCCAGCGCAGCCGGGATTCGTGCACGATCAGGCGGCGCAGGACGCGCCCGGGCATGACCGTGGCAATTCCACGACGGGTTGTTTCGACTTCTGGCAGTTCCGGCATGGCAGGGTGATAACATCCACTTTCGATGACGCAATTTTGCCACCAGACGCGGTTTCTTCCTGCGTTCCGGCCATGGTTACCGCAAATGAGATTTCCCGCTTCCGTGATTCCCGTGGTGCTGGCGCTGGCCGCCGCACACGAGACGGCGTGGGCTGCGCCCCCCGCAGCCGCGCCGGCCGATCCGGTCGAAACCATCCATTTGCGTAGCGGCGAGCCGCCGGCCGTCACGCTCACTCCCGAACTGCTGTACCGCCTGCTGGTGGCCGAGCTGTCCGCCCAGCGCGGGCAGTACGACGATGCCGCCCAGGAGCTCCTGTCCCTGGCGCACGACACCCTGGATGCCCGGCTGGCGCGGCGCGCCTTCCAGATGTCCATGACCGGGCGCAACCTGGCGCTGGCGCTGCGCTCGGCCCGCGAATGGGCCGCCCTGGACCCGTCCAACCCCGAGGCGGTGGCCGCGTCCCTCGCGCTGTCGGCCTCCAGCGGCCAGACCGACGGCCTGGCCCAGACGCTGGCGCGCCGCATCGCCTCGGCCGACGATCCCGACCAGGCCATCGTCCAGGCGGCCGGCATCGTGTCCAAGATGACCGACAAGCGCCTCGGCCTGGACGTGCTGGACAAGGCGCTGGCGGGCGTGTCGGGCACCTCGGCGCTGGCCCGGCTGGCCCTGGCCGACGCCGCCTGGGCGGCGGGCGAGCCCGTGCGCGCCGTGGACGAGGCGCGCCGCGCCCAGGCGCTGGACCCGGATTCCCAGGACGCCGCCCAGCGGGTCCTCGAATACGGCCTGCGGGTCGAGCCCTCGCAGGCCATCAAGGACACCTACGCCTATCTGGAGCGCCACCCGGACCGGCGCGGCCTGCAGCTGCTGCTGGTCAGCCGCCTGACGGGCCGCGGCGCGTTCGACGAAGCCCTGGGCCTGCTCGACCGCATGCGCCGCCGCGCCCCCGAGGACTTCGACCTGCTCTATACCGAGGCCGAGGTCAACGCCCGCGCCGGCCGCTACGATGCCGCCAAGGCGCTGCTGGGCCAGTACATCACCATCCAGCAGCAGCGGCGCCAGGCCGTGCGCGACGACGCCACCAACGCCCAGGCCGACGTGTCCGACGCGCGGCTGCTGCTGGTGCAGATCGCCGAACGCCAGAACGACCTGCGCGAAGCCATCCGCCAGCTGCGCAGCATCGACGAGCCGTCGCTGCAGTTCCAGGCGCGCACGCACGAGGCCGTGCTCTACGGTAAGCTGGGCGAGCTGAACCAGGCGCGGGCGATCCTGGACGCCATCAAGCCGGCCGACCGCCGCGAGCGCGTCGTGGTGCGCCTGACCCTGGCCTCCATCTACCGGGACGCGGGGCGCACCGACCAGGCGGTCGAGCTGCTCAAGGCGACCGACCTGGAAATGCCCGACACCCCGGAAATCAAGTACGACCTGGGCATGCTGCTGCACCAGCAGGGCAAGACGGCCGAATTCGAGGCCCTGATGCGCCGCGTGATCGAGCTCGATCCCGACAACGCCAACGCCTACAACTCGCTGGGCTACACCTTCGTCGAGCAGAACCGCAACCTGACCGAGGCGCGCGACCTGCTGGAGCGCGCGCTCGACCTCGATCCCGACAACGCCTACATCCTGGACAGCGTGGGCTGGTACCTGTTCCGCATCCGCGACTACCAGGGGGCGCTGGAATACCTGCGCCGTTCCTACGACCAGATGCCCGCCGCCGACGTGGCCGCGCACCTGGGCGAGACCCTGTGGGCGCTGGACCGCCGCGACGAGGCCCGGCGCATCTGGGCCGAAGGGCGCAAGGCCGATCCCGACAACGCGACCCTGCGGGAAACGCTGAACCGCCTGGGGGTCAGGCTGCCATGAGGCCGTCCGGTCCTGCCCGGCGATCCGGGCGGATGCCCGCGGCGGCGTCCCCGGCGGCATCCTTCCGCGCGCGCGGCACCGCGGCGTCGCGCGGCCTCGCGGCGTACCTCGTGCGCCTGCGGCACGTCTGGCTGACGCTGGTCCTGGCGGGCCTGCTGGCCGCCTGCGCCGCGCCCCAGCGCATCGGCGGCGCCGGCCCCGCCTTCGAGCGGCAGGGCCGCTTCGCCGTCAACCTGCAGCCGGCGGGCGCCGCGCCCACCGCGGCCCAGGGCGGCTTCTCCTGGCGCGACGACGGCCGCGTCCTGCGCCTGGATCTCGTCTCCCCGCTGGGCAGCGTGCTGGCGCGGATCCGGGTGGAGCCCGGCCGCTCCGAGCTGGAGCGCGCCGACGGCAGCCGCGAATCGGCGCCCACGCCCGACGACCTGCTGGCCCTGGTCTGGGGCCATCCCATGCCGGTGTCCGGGCTGCGCCGCTGGATCCGTGGCGAGGCCGCGCCCGGCCTCGTCGTCGATGCGCAGCGGGACGCGCAGGACCGGCTGACGGCGCTGCGCCAGGACGGCTGGGAAGTCAGCCTGTCGGCCTACGACGCCCAGGGTCCCGGGCGCGTGCGCCTCTCGCGCCTGGACAGCCAGGGGCAGTGGCGCCTGCAGCTGATCGTGGACCGGCCCTAGGCCCATGCACCGGCCCTGATGCGCATGGCGGCCCTGTACGACGTGCCGGCCCCGGCCAAGCTCAACCTGTTCCTGCACGTGGTGGGGCGGCGTGCGGACGGCTACCACCTGCTGCAGACGGTCTTCCGCTTCGTGGACCTGTGCGACACCCTCGATTTCGACGCCACGGCCGACGGCTCGCTGGCGCGCGAAGGCGAGGGCCTGGCGGGGCTGGCGCCGGACCAGGACCTGGTGCTGCGCGCCGCGCGCGCGCTGCAGCGCGCCACGGGCGCGCGCCAGGGCGCGCGCATCCGCTACCGCAAGCGCATCCCGGCCGGTGGCGGCCTGGGCGGCGGCTCCAGCGACGCGGCCACCACCCTGATCGCCCTGAACCGCCTGTGGGGCACCGGCCTGACGCGCGCCGAGCTGATGCGCCTGGCCCTGCCGCTGGGGGCCGACGTGCCGGTCTTCGTCTTCGGCCGCGCCGCCTTCGCCCAGGGCGTCGGCGAGGATCTCACGGCCGTGGACCTGCCCGAGCGGGCCTACTGGATCGTGCGCCCGCCCGCGCACGTGGCCACGGCGGACGTTTTCCGCGATCCCGATTTGACAAGAAATTCCGAATCGGTAAAAATTGCGGTCTTTACTGATTGGCAGACAGGGCAGCGCGCCGGGCCGTTATTTGGCCGCAACGACCTGGAAGCCGTGGTCTTTCGGCAGCATCCGGATATCGCCGCGCTTGCGCGGGCGATACGAGGCACAGAGGGCGCGGGGGTCGAAGTCCGCATGACGGGTTCGGGTTCGTGCCTGTTCGCGGAATTCCCCGACCTGGCCCAGGCCGGGATGCATCGGGACCGAATAATCGGTAAAATGGAAAGCCCGCCCGATGGGGCGATCGAAGGGTCCTGGATCTGCCGGGGCCTGGCGGATCACCCCTTGCTTGGCTGGGTCGCAGATTGAATATTGGGGAATCGCCAAGCTGGTTAAGGCACCGGATTTTGATTCCGGCATGCGAAGGTTCGAATCCTTCTTCCCCAGCCATCCTTTCCGCGCCGGCGCGCATGCTACCAGGCTGTTGAACCGCCCCGCTTCCCGCGGGAAGGCTGTCAACAGCCTTGTCATTTGACACATTGGTTCGACACCATGGCACAAGACAGATTCATGATCTTCACCGGCACGGCCAATCCTCGTCTGGCCGTCGATGTCGTGAATCACCTGGACATGTCGCTGGGCAAGATGACCGTCGGCCGCTTCTCCGACGGCGAGGTCATGGTCGAGATCAACGAAAACGTCCGCGGCAAGGACGTCTTCGTGCTGCAGCCCACCTGTGCGCCGACCAACGACAACCTGATGGAAATCATGGTGATGGTCGATGCCCTGCGCCGCGCTTCCGCGCGCAACATCACCGCCGCCATCCCGTATTTCGGCTATGCCCGCCAGGACCGCCGGCCGCGTTCGGCCCGCGTGGCGATCTCGGCCAAGGTCGTGGCCAACATGCTGCAGGTCGTGGGCGTGGACCGCGTCCTGACCATGGACCTGCACGCCGACCAGATCCAGGGCTTCTTCGACATCCCCGTGGACAACATCTACGCCGGGCCGATCCTGCTGGGCGACATCTGGAGCCGCAACTTCCAGAACCTGGTGGTCGTCTCGCCCGACATCGGCGGCGTGGTGCGCGCCCGGGCCCTGGCCAAGCAGCTCGAATCCGACCTGGCCATCATCGACAAGCGCCGCCCGCGCGCCAATGTCTCCGAGGTCATGAACATCATCGGCGACGTCAACGGCCGCACCTGCCTGATCATGGACGACATGGTCGACACCGCCGGCACGCTGTGCAAGGCCGCGCAGGCCCTGAAGGACCGGGGCGCGGGTTCCGTCTACGCCTATTGCACGCACCCCGTGCTGTCGGGCGAGGCCATCAAGCGCATCCAGGACTCCGCCCTGGACGAGCTCGTCGTCACCGACACCATTCCGCTGAACGAAGCCGCGCGCGCCTGCGCGAAGATCCGCCAGCTCTCCTGCGCCTCGCTGCTGGGGGAGACCATCCTGCGCATTTCCACGGCGGAATCGGTCAGCTCGCTGTTCGCCGACTGACGGCGGCCGCGACGTATTTTTTGTGGCCCCGCGCTGGTCGCGGCGCGGGGCCGTTTCGCAGCTTCGGCTGCTGTGCTGTCAGGGGCCGTCCGTAGGCCCCGTTTTGGAGTTTTCCATGAAATTCACCGCCACTTCGCGTAGCGTCCAGGGTTCGAGTGCGAGCCGCCGCCTGCGCCGCGCCGGTCGGGTGCCCGCCATCGTCTACGGCGGCAAGTCCGCCCCGGCCAATATCGAGCTCGACCACAACGAGATCTACCACGCCCTGAACAAGGAAGAGTTCCACGCCTCCATCCTGGACATGGTCCTGGACGGCAAGACCGAGCCGGTCCTGGTGCGTGCCGCCCAATGGCACCCCTACAAGCCCCTGGTCCTGCACGTCGACTTCCAGCGCGTGGACGCCTCCCAGGCCGTCACCACCAAGGTCCCGGTGCACTACCTGAACGCCGACATCAGCCCGGCCGTCAAGCTGGCCGGCCAGATCGTCACCCACGGCCCGACCGAACTCGACATCACCTGCCTGCCGGCCAACCTGCCGAAGTTCATCGAAGTCGACCTGGGCGGCCTGGTGGGCAATGCCCGCCTGCACCTGTCGGACGTCACCCTGCCGATGGGCGTGAAGTACGTCCCCCACGGCGAGGACACCAACCCGCTGCTGGCCCAGGCGTCCGCGCCCAAGGGCACGGCTGCCGAAGGCGCCGCCGACGTGCCGGCCGCCGAATAAGCCGCCGTCCGCAAGCCCCGGCAAGACCCTACGGAACCCCCGCGCGGCCGCAAGGCCGGCGGGGGTTTTGTCGTATGATGGGTGCTTTTCTTCGGACCACCCCTCCCGATGACGACAGCGCCCATCCGCCTCATCGTGGGGCTGGGCAACCCCGGCCCCGAATACGAAGCCACGCGCCACAACGCCGGATTCTGGCTGGCGGACCATTTCGCCGACGACCTGCGGGCCTCCTTCACCCTGGAAAAGCCGTTCTTCGCCTGGGTCGCGCGCGCGCGCCACGCGGGCCAGGCCGTGATCCTGGCCAAGCCGGTCACCTTCATGAACAAGTCCGGCCAGGCGGTCGGCGCGCTGGCGCGCTTCTACAAGCTGCGGCCCGAGGAAATCCTCGTCCTGCACGACGAGCTCGACCTGCCGCCGGGCGCGGTCAAGCTCAAGCTGGGCGGCGGCCATGCCGGCCACAACGGCCTGCGCGACATCCAGTCCGCGCTGGGCAGCCCGGACTTCTGGCGTCTGCGCATCGGCATCGGCCATCCGCGCAGCCTGGGCCTGGCCCAGCAGGTGGTCAACTTCGTGCTGCATCCGCCGCGCAAGGACGACATGCCCGGCATCGAGGACGTCATCAACCGCTGCCGCGTGATCCTGCCGCAGCTGCTGGACGGCGCCTTCGACCGCGCCACCGAACGCCTGCACCAGGCCAACCACTCCTGACGCGGCGGCCATGCCCCTTTTCCAGCGTCCCGCCGGCCTGCCCACCATGGGCCAGGAAATCGTCGATTTCCTGCGCTTCGTCGTGCGTCCGCGCCCCGGTCCGCGCCTGGGCGGGCGGCGCGCCGGCTCCGGCATGCGGGTGGACCTCAGCCTGAACGCGCCCTGGTGGCGCCTGGCCCACTGGGCCGTGCTGCTGTGGACGGTGAACGTCTTCGTGTTCGCCCCGCTGGCCCTGTCGGCGGCCGACGCGGGCGGGGCGCAGCACCGGCTGGACATCCACAACCTGCCCTGGATGACGGCGCTGATCTGGGCGCCCATCGTCGAGGAACTGACCTTCCGCCACGCGCTGCGCCGCCCGGCCATGCTGTGGTGGTTCGTTCCCCTGATGGCCGCCATCCTGGTCCAGGGCGCCGGCATCGCCTCGGGCCTGATGGCCGCGGCCGCGGCGCTGCTGGCGCTGGCGCCGGCCTGGTACCCGGCCGACCACCGCTGGCGGGCCGGCTGGCGCACGTCCTGGCGCGGCCGCCGGCTGGCGCGGCGCGCCTACCCCTGGCTCTTCCACGGCGCCGCGCTGGCCTTCGCCGCCGTGCACCTGTTCAATTTCCGCCTCAACGCCATGGCGCTGGTGCTGCTGCCGCTGCTGGTGCTGCCGCAGTGGGTCACCGGCCTGGTGCTGGGCTGGATGCGCGTGCGCCGGGGCCTGGGCGCCTCGATCGCCTTGCACGCCATCTTCAACGGCGGACCGCTGCTGCTGATCGGGCTGGTGCTGCACTGGGCGCCGGAGCTGGCGGTGGGCTGAGCCCGCCGCCGCGCCGCGCCCGGCTCAGCGCGCGCCCAGGATGCGCTCGATCGCCAGGCCGGCGTCCAGGATGCGCGCGTCGGCGTGGGCGGGGCCCGCGACCATCAGGCCGACCGGCGCCTCGCCCGGGGCGTGGCAGGGCAGGCTCAGGGCGCAGCCGTCCAGGAAATTGATCAGGGTGGGATTGCGCAGGATCAGCCCGTTCGCGGCGAAATAGGCCTCGTCCGAGGCCTGCAGCGATTCGATGGTGGGGGCGATCACCGGCACGGTGGGCAGCAGCAGCGCGTCGTAGCCCTGCAGCCGGGCCTCGACGGCGGCGATCCAGCGCGCGCGCCGGGCGTGCAGTTCGATGTAGTCGGCGGCGTCGATGTCGCGGCCCCGCAGGATGCGCGAGGACACCCGGGGATCGTAGCGCTCGATCTGCCCGTCCAGCAGGTCGCGGTGGACGGCGTAGGCTTCCGCGCAGACCAGGCCGCCCTTGCGGTTGATGTGCGCCAGTTCCTGGAATTCCGGGATCTCCAGCGTGTCGATGGCGATGCCGGCCGCGCGCAGCCGCGCCACCGCGGCGCCGAAGGTGCCGCGCACGGTGTCGTCGGCGCCGTCCAGGACCAGGGTGTCCGTCACGGCCAGCCGCAGCCGGGCGGGCGGCGGGGCGGCCGGCAGCCGGCGCGCCTCGTCGCCCGCAAGAATGCCGTCCAGGATCGCGCAGCACGTCACCGAGGCCGCCAGCGGCCCCACCGAGTCCAGGCTGGTCGCCAGCGGGAAGGCGCCGGCGGCGGGCACCCGCGCGGCGGTGGGCTTGAAGCCCGTCAGCCCGCAGAACGCCGAAGGGATGCGGATCGAGCCGCCCGTGTCCGTGCCCAGGGCGGCCACCGCCATGCCGTCGGCGACCGAGACCCCCGCGCCCGAGGACGAGCCGCCCGGAATCCGGCGGCGGGCGCGGTCCCAGGGACTGCTGGGCGTGCCGTAGTGCGGGTTGAGGCCCAGGCCGGAGAAGGCGAATTCCGTCATGTTGGTGTGCCCGACCAGCACGGCGCCGGCCCGCGCCAGGCGCCGCACCGGCTCGGCATGGCGCGCGGCGGGGGCGGCGTGCTCGCGGATCCGGGAACCCGCGCGCGTGACGTGTCCGGCGACGTCGAACAGGTCCTTGATCGAGACGGGCAGGCCCTCCAGCGGCGAGCGGGCCTGTCCGGCCGCACGCAGGGTGTCGGAAGTCCGGGCGGCGGCCAGGGCCTGCTCCGCCCAGACCGCGGTGAAGGTGCGCGCGCCTTCGCCGTCCGGGTCGGCGATGCGCGCCAGGGCGGCCCGCGTCAGGTCGACGGACGTGGTCTCGCCCCGGTCCAGGGCGGCTTGCAGAGCGGTGAGGGTGGGCAGCATGGGATGTCCGGGCATGGCGATGGGTGGAAGGATGGTGGAAGGGTCGAGGAAGGGTCAGGCGATTTCGGGCAGCACTTCGACACGGTATGCGTGGCGGATGCGGCGTTCCAGGACCGGATCGTACAGCTCCATCTCGAATGCCGCGGACGGGCGGATGCCGCCGATGGCAGCCATGGTACCGCAGGTCATTCCCGCGCCGTCGGGCATGCCCGCCGCGCCGAAGCAGCCCTCGATCAGTTCGGCGGGGGGGCGCAGCGAGGCCAGGGCGCCTTCCTGGTAGAGCACGCGCCGGCCGTCCTCCTCGATCCACGAGCGCAGCATCAGCGCGTCCCAGTGCGCGGCCACCTCGGCGAACGGCCAGGCCTGCCGGGCGACGGGCTTGACGCAGATCTGCTTGGACAGGGCTACGCTGGTCGATTCCAGCTTGCGGTCGGTGTGGTCGGAGGCGAGGCTCACCAGGAGCCGCCCCTCGTGCATGAAGACGAAGACCTCGGCCTCGCCCGAGGAATGCGGGCCCACCGCCTGCAGCTGGTCGTCCTGGCTGACCTGGTTGGCCGCGATGCGGTAGTACAGCGGGACGGCGCTGGGGCGGGGCACGCCCAGGGCGGCCAGTTCCTCGATGTGGTGCTCGATGGCGGCCAGATCGCGGCCGGCCCAGCCGGCCACGATGCATTGGCGGAGCTCGACGGCCACGCGCTGCGCGGCCGCCTGGGTGGAGATGAGGTCGAAAAACAGTTTCATGCGGTGTTCCAGTCGGGGTGTTTCGGTCGGATGTTCCGGTCGGATGTTCCGGTAGGGGTGTTCCAGCAGGGCGTTCCAGCAGGGAGCGGGGTCAGCCGAAGACGCGCGGCACCCAGAGGGCGATGTCGGGCGCGATGGCGAGCAGGGCGATCATGACCAGCATCATGATCACGAAGGGGAAGGCGCCGGCGATGACGTCGTTCATGCTGCCCGAGGTGCGCAGGCTCTGCACCACGAACAGGTTCAGGCCGACCGGCGGGGTGATCAGCGCGCATTCGACCAGGATGATGATGACGATGCCCAGCCAGACCGGATCGAAGCCCAGGGCGAACATGATGGGCGCGACGATGGGGATGGTGGTGATCATCATCGCCAGCGTTTCCATGAAGCAGCCCAGCACCAGGTAGAACAGCACCAGGATCAGCAGCATGACCCTGGGCGAGACGCCCAGCCCGCTGATGGTGTCGATCAGCGCGTTGGTCAGGCCGATGGCGGACATGATGAAGTTCAGGAAGGCCGCGCCGATCACGATCAGCATGATCATGGCCGAGGACTTCATGGTGCCTTCGAGGGCGTCGCGCAGCATCGGCCAGTTCAGCCGGCCCTGGAACAGGGCGAGGCACAGCGCCCCGACCACGCCCAGCGCCGCCGCCTCCGTCGGCGTGGCGACGCCGGCGTAGATCGAGCCCACCACCAGCAGGAAAATCCCGATCGGCGGCACCAGCTGCGCCAGGCTGCGGACCCGCTGGCCCCACGACGCGCTGATCCGCTGGCCACCCCACTGCGGACGCAGCAGGCAGGCGATGGCGATGGCCAGCATGAACAGGCCGGCCAGGGCCAGCCCCGGGACGATGCCCGCCAGGTAGAGCCTGGGCACCGAGGTGTTGGTGAGCACGCCGTAGATCACCAGGTTGATGGACGGCGGGATCAGGATGCCCAGCGTGCCGCCGGCGGCGATGCTGCCGAGGAACAGCGAGGCGTTGTAGCCCTGCTTCCTGATCTGCGGGATGGCGACCGTGCCGACGGTGGCCGCCGTCGCCACGCTGGAGCCGGACGTGGCGGCGAACAGCGCGCTCGCGCCGATGTTGGCGTGCATCAGGCCGCCCGGCAGCCACGACAGCCACAGGCTCATGGCGCCGTACATGCTTTCGGCCATGCCCGAGCGCAGCAGGATCTCGCCCAGCAGGATGAACAGCGGGATGGCGACCATCAGGAATTCGTTGCTGGTGCTCCAGGACACCTCGCCCATGGCCTGGGTGAGCGGCAGCATCGAATACAGGGGGTCCAGGATCAGGCCGGGCACGCCGAGCGCGGCGCCGACCGGGATGCTCAGGCCCAGCAGGACGAGCAGGAGGACGAGGGCGGCGGCGATCATCGCGCGTCTCCTTCGACCAGCCGCTTGCCCGCCTCGGCTTCGGCATCGGCTTCTTCCCGGGTGCTGCGCACGCCGCAGATGTCCCGCACGGTGCGCAGGTCGCCCGTCACCAGCGCGAGGGTCGAGCGCAGGAGCATGAGGGCCAGCACCACGCACAGCCACAGCAGGCCCGCGACCCAGAGGGACTGCGGGATCCACAGCGGCGTGGCGAAGGTCGTGTTGGCGGCCGACTGGTTGTCCCAGGACAGGCCGGCGACCGTCGCGGCGTAGCGCGTCCAGTACACGATGAACACGCCCAGGACGACCAGGGCGAGCCAGTCGAGGAGGGCGCCGACGCGCGGCGGCAGGTACTGGTACAGCGCGTCGATGCGGATGTTGGCGCGCTGCAGGGTGGCGAACGACAGCGCCCAGGAAATGCTGATGGCGAAGGCGTAGCCCGACAGCTCGTCGGCGCCCCCCAGGGGCCTGCCCAGGAAATAGCGCGCCAGCACGTCGCCCGTGATGTAGAGGGCGCTGGCCAGCGTCAGGGCGCCGGCCACCCAGATGGCGGCGCGGGAGAGCGCGTTCGCCCGGCGCAGCAGGCCGTCGAGCGCGCGGTATCGGTCGGATGAAGTCATGATGGATCCGGGATCGGAGCGGCCGGCGGTCTGCCGCCGGCCGCGGGACGAAGGGCGCGGCGCGTGCCGCGTCCGCCTACTTGGTCGCGGTGACGCCCACGATCTTGCCGATCGTGCCGTTGAAATCCGCGACGCATTGCGCCGAGCAGCGCGCGGCCCACTTCGGCACGATGGTCTCGGCCAGCACCTTCTTGAGCAGCGCCTGGTCGGCCTCGGAGGGCTGGACCAGCGTCATCTTGCCCTTGACCGCCTGCCTGCAGCCGGCGGCGCCGGTGTTGCAGTCGTAGCCTTGCTGCGTTTCGGCGGCGGCGTCGGCCCAGATCTTCTCGAACATCACGTCCAGGTTCTTCTGCAGGAAGTCGCGGACCGTGGGATCGAGCTTGTTCCAGTACGCCTTGTTGGCGGCGTGGATCTGCTGGTTCCAGTTGATCGGCAGGGCGTACAGGTGCGTGCTGACCTCGTACCACTTGGCCGAGTAGCCCGACATCGAGCCGGTGATGGCGCAGTCGACCACGCCGTTCTGCAGGGCCGGCACGACCTCGCCGAAGGGCAGGGTCACGCTGCTGCCGCCGAAGGCCTGGACGAACTCGGCCTGGGTGCGGCTGCTGGTGCGCACCTTCTTGCCCTTGAGGTCGGCCAGCCCGTTCATCGCGCCGTTGCAGAACAGCACCTGCGCCGGATAGGAGGAAAAGCCCAGCACCTTGATGTTCTGCTTGTCGTAGAAGGCCTCGTAGGCCGGCGTGTAGGCGTCGGTCACCTGCTTGGCGATGGCGGCGGTGGGCGCCAGGCCCGCCAGGTCGATGGCCTCGTTGATCGGATTGTCGCTGGCGAAGTAGGCCAGGGTCGAGGTGCCGACCGGGATCACGCCCTGGGACATCAGGCGCAGCATTTCGGGGCCCTTCAACCCCATTTCGTTGAAGCCCTTGATCGTGGCCGTGACCTGGCCATTCGACAGCTCGGGCACGGTCTTCGTCCAGAAGGGCTGCTCGAAATTCTGGTAGAGCGTCAGGTTGCTGAGCGCGCCCGCGACCTGGATCTGGGTCTTGGGCAGGCCGTCCACCTTGTCTTGCGCGACGGCGGCGGAGGCGAGCAGGACGGCGCCTGCGGTGAGCGTGATGGTGGCCAGGTGCTTCATGGGGTCTCCTCGGGGTGTCGAGAGCATCAAGTGCATCGGGTGCATCCGGTGCATCGGATGCATGGCGTGCATCGAATGCATCGTGTGCGGTGAGTGGATGACACCTCGATTGCAGCGTGGCGACCCCTCCGGCGTCCAATCATCAATCGGCATGCCCGGTCATAATGAATCTTTATCGGTCATTCATAAGATATGGATTTTTAATGGATTCTTGATGTTCCGTCGGAGCGGTGACGGCCGGATTCCAAAGTTTCCATCAGGGTTATCACTGACGCTTCCGCGCCCCCGCCTGGTGCGCGATTTCCTGCGCCATCCGCGCCACGGTCAGCGCCGTATGGCTGTCGGGCGTGTCCAGCCAGCAGGCGTGGAAGCCGATGTCGGGCAGCGGCGTGCCGTCGGTGCGCAGGATGCGCAGCTTGCCCTGTTCCAGTTCCTCCGCGATCACGGCGGGCGCGATGACGCAGGGCCCCATCCCGTGGCGCGCCAGGTGGACGATGGTGCTGAGCGACGCGCTGCCGTGCAGGCGGGGCTCCTTGATCCCCGCGTCCTGCAGGATGCGCTTGACCGCCTGGTGCGGCACGCTGGCCGGCGGATAGGTGATGATCGGATAGCTCGCCAGCTCCTCGATCGCCACCGTGCGCCCGTGCAGGCGCAGGCTGGGGCTGGCGACCCAGGCCAGGGAATAGTCCCAGAGATGCAGCCGGTGCTCGCGCGGATCCTGCGACGTGCCCACCAGCATGGCGAGATCGATCTGGTGCGCCAGCATCTGGGCATGCAGCACGTGGCTGGTGTCCACCTGCAGCTCCACCACCAGCGCCGGATGCCGCGTATGCAGCCGTTCGAGCAGTTCCGGCAGCCAGGTGTGCACCAGGGTCTCGGCCACGCCTAACCGGAACAGTCCGCGCACCGGCGACGCCTGCTGCGCGGCCGTCAGCATCTCGGTGCGCATGTCGATGATGCGGCGGGCATGGGACAGCAGCTCCTGGCCCTTTTCCGTCAGCTTGATGCCGCGCGCGCTGCGCTCGAACAGCCGCACGGACAGCGCCGATTCCAGCGCCGCGATGCGCTGTGAAATGGCCGGCTGCGTGGTGTGGAGCTTTTCCGCGGCGATCCGGAAGCTCTCGACCTCGGCGACCCACACGAAGGCTTCGATGTGCTTGAAATCCATGCTTGGACGCGGTGGGAACCCCCTGCCTTCAGAGGGGGGAGGGTGTCGATGGGCGGGGTACAATCGCAGTTTCCTCCGGGCCGGACCCCGATCCCGCCTTCCGAACACAAGGATAATCGAATTCATGGCACTGCAATGCGGCATCGTTGGCCTGCCCAACGTCGGCAAATCCACCCTGTTCAACGCCCTGACCAAGGCCGGCATCGCGGCGGAAAACTATCCGTTCTGCACCATCGAACCCAACGTCGGCGTGGTCGAGGTCCCGGATCCGCGCCTGGCGCAGCTGGCCGCCATCGTCAAGCCTGAGCGCATCGTGCCTGCCGTGGTCGAATTCGTCGACATCGCCGGCCTGGTGGCGGGCGCCTCCAAGGGCGAAGGCCTGGGCAACCAGTTCCTGGCCAACATCCGCGAGACCGACGCCATCGTCCACGTCGTGCGCTGCTTCGAGGACGAGAACGTCGTCCACGTCGCCGGCCGCATCGACCCGATCTCCGACATCGAAGTCATCAACACCGAGCTCGCCCTGGCCGATCTGGCCACCGCCGACAAGGCCCTGCAGAAGAACCGCAAGCTCGCCAATTCCGGCGACAAGGAAGCCATCCGCCTGGTCGCCCTGCTGGAGCGCATCGTGGCCGCCCTGGACCAGGGCAAGTCCGTGCGCGGCCTGGGCCTGGACGAGGACGAGCAGGCCCTGATCAAGGGCTACTGCTTCATCACCGCCAAGCGCGCCATGTACGTCGCCAACGTCAAGGACGACGGCTTCACGGACAACCCGCACCTGAAGGCGGTGCAGGACTACGCCGCGGCCGAACACGCCCCCGTGGTCGCCGTCTGCGCCGCCATCGAGGCCGAGATCGCCGACCTGGACGACGAGGACAAGGCCGTCTTCCTCGAAGACATGGGCATGACCGAGCCCGGCCTGGACCGCGTCATCCGCGCCGGCTACCAGCTGCTGGGCCTGCAGACCTACTTCACCGCCGGTGTCAAGGAAGTCCGCGCCTGGACCATCCCCGTCGGCGCCACCGCCCCCCAGGCGGCCGGCGTCATCCACACCGACTTCGAGCGCGGCTTCATCCGCGCCCAGACCATCGCCTTCGACGACTTCATCGCCTGCAAGGGCGAGCAGGGCGCGAAGGAAGCCGGGAAGATGCGGGCGGAAGGGAAGGAATACGTGGTGAAGGATGGGGATGTGATGAATTTTTTGTTTAATGTCTGAGTCGCCAAGCCGTTTTCCTGATGTTTCATGAAACACCGGGAAGGTATGTAAATCCCAATAAAACCGCGCAGTTGCGCGGTTTTATTGTTTCATTGTGCTGCTCCAAGTTTCCCGAGCAGTCAAAGCATGCCTGAGTACGATGGTGAGTACAGTTTTTGGATGGCGTGCGAATAAATGAGTATAGTGCCGCTGTCGCCATGACAAGGAGTCAGCCACCATGCTTACCGACGCGCACTGCCGCAACGCCAAGCCCAGGGAGAAGCTCTACCGCTTGAATGACCAGCGCGGGCTCTACCTCGAAGTCAAGCCCAACGGAGTCAAGGCTTGGCGATACCGCTTCACACTGGATGGCAAGGCCAGCATGTTTGCGCTTGGCGAATACCCTGCTGTTACGCTCTCTGAAGCCAGGGAACGCAGCGAGGCCGCACGCAAACTGGTCAAGCAAGGCATCAATCCCGCCCAGCAAAGGCAGCTCGACCGCATCCGGCAAGCCAGCGAAGCTAAGAACACCTTCGAGATCGTCGCCAAGGAGTGGCTGCAGACAAAGGACTGGGAAGATGTCACCAAGAACCGGCGTCTGGATATGCTGGAGCGCGTGGTATTCCCCAGTATCGGCAGCATGCCGGTTCGCGAAATAGCGCCAGCCCATGTCCTGGAGATCCTGCAGAAAACAGCAAAGCGTGGCGCCCCCACGGTCGCCGCCGAGGCGCGGCGCACCATGTCCGCCGTATTCGAGTTCGCCGTCGCCACCCTGCGAGCGGACAGCGACCCGGTTTGGCCGGTACGCAAGGCGCTACCAGCAAACAAGACCCAGCACAAACCGGCGCTGAGTAAAGAGCAGATCGGCAAACTGCTGAGTGACTTCGCAAACCACCGCTGCAGCTTTCAGGTAAGTCATTGCATGCAACTGATGTGGTGGACCTTGGCGCGACCGAGCGAAGTGGCCGAGGCGGCTTGGGATGAGTTTGACCTTGAGAAGGCTGTTTGGCGTATCCCTGCGCAGCGCATGAAAGCGCGCAAGGAGCACCTCATGCCTCTACCACGTCAGGCAGTGGACATGCTCAAAGGACTGCATGCCATTACCGGCAACCGTAAGCACCTGTTTCCCGGCCGGGATGATCGCAACGCCCCTATGTCCGCCGCATCGCTTCGCCAGGCGCTCAAGGTTTTGGGGTGGAGCGGCGCCTATAGCCCACACGCCACGCGGACCAGCGGCAGCACCCGTCTTAACGAGATGGGCTACCGCCCCGATGCCATCGAGGCGCAGCTTGCCCATGCCGACCAGAACAATGTGCGTCGTACCTACAACCACGCCACCTATTTCGATGAGCGCCGCACCATGATGCAGGAATGGGCGGACAAGTTGGATGAATGGAAGGGGCAAGCATGAAGCCGATCAAAACATCAAGCGATGGGCATGCCTTTCTCCCCCTCGGTCAAATTGAATATGAAATTTTCGCCAGCAGAACCCGTTGTGGCCTTCCTGTTTTCAGAGACCCCGCTGCTTTTTCCGAGCAGCTCAAAACTTTGGCGGCGTGGCATGCGGACCAAATCAAGCCCCTCAGAGACGAAGAGAGAAAAAAACGCTACCAGGCCGTTGCCAAAGCCGTTCACCTACTGCAAGAAACATTGCTGGGTTTAAAGCCTGATGAAATCGAGTGGCTCCTAAGTGAGGAAAATCGATATTTGTCGTCAGGCACGCTTGATGCGGCAGCTAATGAGCCGGATGACGAGCAGTTGTGGGCGGAGCTAAATATCGAACCCGCACAGTGCCATGAGCACGTCCTGATCCGACACAACCTGCACACACTTCAAATGATTGCAGAAGGGCTCGCTTCTAACAAAAGAGGTAGGCCATCACTTACCGCCGAGCTTGATACCGCGGCGGAGTTCGTTTTGATTTGCCACATCGCTGGTTGGACGCTTGGCGTTGCAAATAGCGGGAGAGAGAGAAAACGGGGGGACCAAGTCCTGGAGTCCGACGCGGTACGTTGCTTGGCCGCAGTCTTTCACGAAGCGGGAGAAAACCCCGTAACCAGTATTCAGCGCGCTAAAACCATGCTTCGCAAGATGCGCAAGGGGGAAAGATGCTACCTCCATGGTGACAAACACGTATCCGGTGAAATCAGCTACCGGATCAGTTTTCAAGGCGTTTCTATAAACTCTCCGGATTGATCTAGCAGCTCGCATCCGCTGGAGGGGATTTACGACGGACAGAAAGTGACGCTGTTTTTCGCATATTTAATGTCCGTGCGCACGGCGTCAGTCAGTCGCAGCATAGCCTCGTGTTCAAGATCATTCGAGGTGTTTCATGCGCGTCATAAAGGTTCAGGATGTCTGCGACAAAATTGCCGTCAGCCGGACAACCCTCTGGCGACTTTGCCAAACTGAAGATTTTCCGAAGCCAGTTCGGCTAGGCCCTGGCGGCCGTTCGATTGGCTTTTTTGCCCACGAGATCGACGCGTGGCTTGAGACCCAGGCGGCGGAGCGTGAGCACGCCGTTTGTCTGGCTCGCCAGAGGGCGAAGTCATGAGCCGCATCCGCATTGACGACTCCGCCGAATACTGGTGGTCTCTGCCTTGCAGCCTGTTACGCGACTCCCGGTTGAGCTATGAAGCACGAGGCGTGGCTTGCCATTTGCTTTCGCTGGGCCGCAACTGGCAGCTGCGCGCTGTCGCACTGCCGCGCGTGCTGAACGATCAGTCACGAGCGAAAGGCCATCTCGGCCGAGACCTTTGCCGCCGCATCCTGCGCGAACTTGAAGACGCTGGCTACCTGGCGCGGAGGAAATTCCAGGACGAGGAAGGGCTTTGGCGATGGGAGTCCGTGTTGACACCCGTTTCGCAAAAGGTGCCACAGAAATCCATGGCCGGCTTGGCCGGCGACGGAGAAGCCGTGGACGGCACATCCGTCGCCGGTCAGGGCGGTGATATAGGTGTAGGTGAATACAAGGAAGAAGTAGTAGTAAAAAATATAAAACCACTACTACAGACCGGGGCTGTGGATAACTCTCAGAAAATTGGCGAGGCTTCCGCGCCCTTGGACTTGTCGCACCCTTCTCTTCTGCCCTACCTGCGCGTCATCGCCGACGTAACCCGCCGCTTCGGCCCCTCGCTCACGGTAGAACAGATACAGCTTGTCGCCGACGAGCTGGCTGGCGTGCTATCGGCGGCCGGCAGTGGCAAGCACGCGGGCATACGCTCCGTGCGCTCATGGCTATTGGCCGTGATGAATAGCGCTGTCGCGGGAGAATTCATCGCCGAGTTCGCACCGAATATCGCCCGCTGGCGAAAGAATCGACAGAAGGCGATGGAAGCAGCGGCATCGCGCCCCACTGTGCAGCAGTCAGAAGCCGAGCGTCAAAAAGCAAAGGCTGAACGCGCAAAGGCCATCGCCGATTTGAAAGCGATGTTTCAGGGCCGGAAGCCATGATCGACGCTGATGAGATGGTTGCGCTCATCGAGAGTTGCCGGCGCGAGATGCAAGCCATGCTTCCGGCCGATGAATTTGCCAGCTTGAGTAGCAAGACCAGGAAAGACTATCGCCAGCTCGGCCGAACGCTGTTGCAGCGTGCCCGCTACACCGAAGGTGGAATGGCCGAAGTCATCACGACCACCCAGCGTCCGACAACCTACTACAAGCGCGTCGCAGCGCTTCGCTACTGCCTGTACGCCGATCTTGTCGAGCGCCTGAAAAGCCTGCATTCCGCGCTCTCTGCTCGACCTGTGGACGAGTTGCAAGTAATGGCCATCCAGGCTCAATTGCAGCAACAGCGGACGGTTTTGCGCGAGTTCGAGGCAGCCCGACAAAGTGGCCCTACTGGCGAGCGCCGTAAGCGTGCCAGCAAGCGGCAAGCCTTGCGCGGCCTCCCCGGCGACTGGCGCGAGCAACTGTATCAGCGCGCCGCGAAAGGCAAGTATGCCGATGCAATTCTGGTCGCCGCGCTGACCGGCTGCCGCCCGGAAGAACTGCGGCGCGGCGTGCTCATTCGCTGGGTGAACAATCCGCGCAGCGACATGGGCGAGATCAATTTCGAGATCGATGGCGCCAAGGTCAAAGCGCATCAAGGCCAGCCGCAGCGCTTGATCGCCTATGGAGCACACGATCCTCATCCATTGCTGGAGGCACTGCGTATCCGTCTAGCAGGGCGGCGGGAATTGCTCGCTTGCATTGACAGTCCGGTCAACTTCACCGTCGAAATCCGTCGGCTGGCACGTCACCTCTGGCCGAAGCACAAGCACGCCATCACGGCGTACTGCCTGCGCCACCAATGGGCGGCCGACCTGAAACGGCACGCGGCTGCGGATTCAGTCAGCCAGGGGTTGGGACATGCCAGCGCCAAAACACGGCGACACTACGGGCAAGCCAATCAGGCCAGCAGCCGGCATGCCCTGCAACCCATCGTCATCGAGGCTGAGCGCCCTGTAAAGCCGACTGCCACTAAGTTGCCGTGTTATCGAGCAGCCTCAAACACGGAATCCACGCCCTGAAGAGAATCATGGCGGGGTGAGGCAAAATGCAGTACATTTGCGTGACATCAATGACGAGACGCCGCCATGTCACGCCTGAAGGACGAAACCCTATCCATCCGCACCTCCGCCGAGATCAAGCAGCTTTTGCGCTTGGCGGCTGAGCGCGAGCGCCGCTCGGTGGCTTCAATGATCGAAATTCTGGTGCTGGAATACGCTCGTACGTATGACCTGAAACCAGATCCTCAAGGTCTGTCAGTAAAGGGAAATATATGAGGGTGGCGAATGCCGAGGAGGTGCAAGCGCACGTCAAAATCAAGAAGCTGAGGAAATGGAGTAGTCAGAGACTGATAACAGGGTATTTGTAGAGACAATACCCCATTTAAAGGCTATGATTACCCCATTTACACAGCCTGGGCTTACATTTCCATGCACTCGCTCACACCCGAGTACCTTGCCGCGCTTCGCTTCGATGGCACCCAGGCCGCCACGTTGCGCACACTGGGCGAGTACCAGGGCAAGCAGCAACTCTACGCCGCGCAGTCGCCCGAAGCCCTCAAGGGCCTGCGCCAGATCGCGGTGGTGGAGTCCACCGAGTCATCTAACCGGCTGGAAGGTGTTGTCGTCGCACCCTCGCGGTTGAAGTCGCTGGTCATCCGCAACGCAACGCCAAAGAGCCGTTCCGAACAGGAGATCGCCGGCTACCGCGATGCCCTGGCGCTGATCCACGAGTCTGCCGCGCACATGCCCTTCAGCGAGGGTGTTGTGCTGCAACTCCACACCCTGCTGTACCGTTACATGCCACAGGCGGGCGGGCGCTGTAAGGCTACCAATAACGACATCATCGAGCGTCACCCGGACGGCACGTCACGTCTACGCTTCCAGCCGGTCGCTGCGCACCTCACACCCATGGCTATGACCGATCTGGCCGGGCGCTACGCCACCGCGCTGGATCAACACCTGGCCGACCCCCTCGTACTGGTGCCGCTGGCGATGCTCGATTTTCTGTGCATTCACCCCTTCCCGGACGGCAACGGTCGCATGTCCCGCTTGCTGACCCTGCTGCTGCTCTACCACTTCGACTATGCCGTGGGGCGCTACATCAGTTTGGAACGCATCTTCGAGGAAACCAAGGAAGGCTATTACGAGACGCTGGAAGCCAGCTCGCAGGGCTGGCACCAGGGGCAGCACGACGCAAAGCCTTGGCTCGACTACTTCTGGGGTGCCTTGCTGCGGGCATACCGCGAGTTCGAGGAGCGTGTCGGCACCATCGAGCGGGGGCGTGGTAGCAAAGGCGACCGGGTGAGGACGGAAGTTCTGGGGCGCACCCGGCCGTTTTCGATTTCCGAGATTGAAGAAGCCTGCCCGGGCGTGAGCCGGGACATGGTGCGGCTGGTACTGCGGGCGATGAAATCAGAGGGGTTGATCGAATCGACCGGCAAGGGGCGAGGGGCGAAGTGGAAGCGCATCACAGCAGGCGCATCCGGTAGTACAGCGGTTCTGACGATTGGCCACAAGAAGGATCAGTAAGGGCTCTCCATGGATAACGTTTTCCAATTCCGCGACCAGCTCATCGAACGATACGGCAGCTTTTCCCGCAGTTTCGTTCGCATCGCTGCGCCTGATATCCAAGCCGAGGTCGAACATCAATATGCTCAAGGCCGCTATTGGCCTGAGCCGCTGGTGCAGATCAATCCGAATTACCAACGCCAGGGCACGGTGCAGAAACTGGTGGCGCAGGGGGTATTGCATGCTGCCTGCGCAGAGATCTTCCAGGTCGGGAAGTCTGAAGGTTCGCCAGAACCCCTGCATCTTTACAAGCACCAGATGGAAGCCTTGGCCAAAGGCCAGGAACGCCAAAGCTATGTGGTCACGACCGGAACGGGGTCGGGGAAGTCCCTGTCCTTTTTCATCCCGATCATCGACCGCATTCTCAAGGCCAAGCAATCTGATGGCAAAGCACGTACCAGGGCTATTGTCATCTATCCGATGAATGCTCTGGCCAACAGCCAGTTGGAAGAACTCGACAAGTTTTTGCATGGCTATGCGCCAGAGCTTCGTCCCTTCACCGTCAAGCGCTACACCGGCCAGGAAAGCAAGGCGGAACGCAGCGCCATCGCGGATGACCCGCCCGATATCCTGCTCACTAACTTCATGATGCTGGAGTACATCCTCACGCGCTTCGACGAAGTGGATCGGCGCGTGGTGGAACACTGCGAGGGACTTGAGTTCCTGGTGCTGGATGAGCTGCATACCTATCGTGGCCGTCAAGGGGCGGACGTTGCCTTGCTGGTGCGTCGCCTGCGGGAGCGCTTGAAAGCCGAACAACTGGTCTGTATCGGCACGTCTGCCACCATGTCCAGCGCAGGCAGCCAAGCTGACCGCAACCGCGTGGTGGCTGCTGTGGCCAGCAAACTGTTTGGCACTCGGATCACCGAGCATGATGTCATCGGCGAGACCCTGGAGCGCGTCACCAACCCACTCAAGGATGTCAACGCCATCCGCGCAGAACTGCCGGAAGCCGTTGCGCGAAAGCAGGATATCTGGGCTGATTTCGACGCTTTTCGCGATGATCCGTTGGCTATCTGGGTGGAATTGAACCTGGGTATCGAGCTACCTGCGGACGAGCCTCCAAGGCGCGCGAAACCCATGACGCTGGAAGAGGCCAGCTACCGTCTTGCCGAAGATGCGGGCTGCCAGCCTGAAGCCGCTCGCGCCGCCCTGCAGCGCTTTCTGGTGGCTGCCCATGATGTGCGCACGCCCCAGGGCAGGCCGCCTTTCGCGTTCAAGCTGCACCAGTTCATCAGTGGACCGGGCAAGGTGCTCACCACGTTGGAAGAGCGAGGCAAGCGCCATGTCACGCTCGATGCCCAGCGTTTCGCACCGGGGCGGCAGCAAGAGAATGTGCTGCTTTACCCCACGCATTTCTGCCGCGATTGCGGCCAGGAGTACCTGCCTGTCTGGCACGCACAGCAACCGGTCAGCTTCAGCCCGCGTGAAATCGACGATATCGCAGCAGAAGACGACACCGCCAGCTATGGCTTCCTGTGCCCACTGGTGCCCGGGCAGCAATACGGTGGCCTGCTTGAAGACCTGCCGGAAACCTGGATCGACCTCAGCCGAAGCGAGCCCAAAGTCAAGTCAGCCTACAAGAATGCCGTTCCCTATATGGTCACGGTCGATGCCAAAGGACAAACAGGCTCCGGGACGGAGTTCTGGTTCATTCCCGGAAAGTTCCGCTTCTGCCTGAACTGCGGCACAACACACGAAGCCCACGGCAAAGATGCCAACCGCCTCTCCAGTTTGTCCGGGGAAGGCCGTTCTTCGGCCACTACCATGATTGCCCTGGCGGCCTTACAGCAACTGTTTGCACTTCCCGAGCCAGCTCCAGGCCAACCTGATCCGCGTAAATTGCTTGGGTTTACCGACAACCGCCAGGATGCAGCGCTGCAGGCGGGTCACTTCAACGATTTCATTTTCCTGTTGACGCTGCGTGCCGGCTTGATCGGCGCACTACAGGCAAGTGGCGGCCAGCTTGATGAAGAAAACCTGGCCGAAAGCGTATTCAAGGCCCTCGGCTTTCAAGGGGTCGATGAAGCCACCTTGGTGGAATATCTGCGCACTCCCAAGCTCATGGGGCTGGCACGGCAGGAAGCGCAACGCACCTTGCGATTCATTATTGCCTACCGGCTGCTGCGCGATCTACGGCGTGGCTGGCGCTTCAATAATCCGAATCTGGATCAGCTTGGCCTGTTGCAGATTCGATACCGAGACCTGGCTGCCTTTAGCGCTGACACCAGCATCTTTGCCGCAAACAGCACCTTGAACAAACTGACGGCGGTGCAGCGAGCAGTTCTGTACGAATTACTGTTCGACACGCTGCGCCGCCATCTGTGCCTGGAAAGCCGTTACCTCGACCCGGTTGAGCAGGACAAGGCACGTACCAGCGCCCACACCTACCTGAATGAACGTTGGGCTTTTGCCCCCGACGAGAAACTCGATACCGGCCGCTATCTCATCCTCGGCAAGCGCCCGGAATACAAGGGCAAGCCGCGCACCGACCTGGTGACGGGTGGCCCACGCTCCCGACTGTTGCGGCAAATCAAGACGGTCGCCTTCTGGCGCAACAGCGCATGCGCCAGCGAGGTAGCGCAGTGGAAAGATGCCGAGTGGGCCGTTCTGATCGAAGACATGCTCAAGGCAGCCAGCAACTATGGTTATGTGCAAAAACATGCCATTGATTCGCAACTCGCCGGCTGGCGCCTGAACGCAGCCGCCCTGGACTGGTGCCTGATTGCCGATCAGCCGCAAACCGATAGCAATCGCATCAACCAGTATTTCCGCACCCTGTATCTCGGCATTGCCGACCTGCTGCGTCAGCCTTCACATCCGCTGTTCGACTTCGAGGCCCAGGAACACACCGCCCAGGTGGATGCGCCACGCCGGCAACTGCTGGAGCAGCGCTTCCGCTACACCGAAAAAGACAGGCAGGACTGGGCGCAGAACCCGGCCCACGAAGCGCCGCTGGAGCGCCTGCCGGTGATGTTCTGCTCCCCCACCATGGAGCTGGGTGTGGATATCTCCGCGCTCAACACCGTGTACCTGCGCAACGTGCCGCCGACCCCCGCCAACTACGCCCAGCGCAGCGGCCGTGCGGGTCGTTCGGGCCAGCAGGCGCTGGTCATCACCTACTGCGCGGCACTCAGTCCGCACGACCAGTGGTTCTTCCACAATGCCAACGAGATGGTGCATGGCGTGGTACGCGCACCCACACTCGATCTGGCCAACCGCGACCTGATCGACAGCCATCTGCAAGCGGTCTGGCTGGCCAGCACCCAGGTGCCGCTGGACGACAGCATTGCGCCCATGCTGGATCTTGAGCGGCCCGGCAAACCACTGAAACAGCCCTTGCAGGAAGCGCTACAAGCGCAGACCGTCCAGCAGCGTGCCCTGGCCAGTGCCTGCCGGGTCATCGATCAGCTCAAGGAAGAGCTGGCAAGCAGCGCCTGGTTCACGCCTGACTACGTACACCAGGTCATCGCCAATGCACCCAAGGCGTTCTCCGAAGCGCTGGAACGCTGGCGCGTGTTGTTCGATGCGACACTTCAGCAGATGGCCATGGCGGATCGCATCGTCAAGAGCCATACAGCTTCGCACACCGAGCGCCAGAATGCCCAGCGCCGTTACGGCGATGCCGCGCGCCAGTATGCCGTGTTGCTCAAATCCGGTAATGGCCAGAACAACGACTTCTACACCTATCGCTACCTGGCCAGCCAAGGCTTCCTGCCCGGCTACAACTTCCCGCGCCTGCCGCTTATGGCCTGGATTCCCGCCCGTGGCGGTCAGACCGTCAATGGCAAGGATGACGAAGGCAGCATGGTCAGCCGTCCGCGTTTCCTGGCCTTGTCAGAATTCGGCCCTCGCAGCCTCATCTATCACCAGGGCCGCATGTACCGCGTGGTGCGCGCCAAACTCAACGTCGGCAATACAGACCACATTTCCGGCAACAGCCAGTTGGCCACCATTGCCTCTCTGGTGTGCAGTCAGTGCGGCTACGGTCATCTCGGTGAGCCGGGCGGCGAACAGCCGCTGGTCAATCGCTGCGAGAACTGTGACGCCCTGCTCACCGAGCAAGATTGGGTGCGCGAGCTCTACCGCATCGAAACCGTGGAGACGGTAGCCACCGAGCGCATCTCCATCAACGACGAGGAACGCCAGCGTCAGGGCTTCGAGCTGCAGACCACCTACCGTTTCCTGCCCGGGCCCGATGGCCAGATTCAGAAGCAGAAAGCCGAAGTCCGACTGGGCGAAGAATTGTTGGGCGAACTTACTTATGCGCCTGCTGCGCAAATCTGGCGTATCAACCGCGGTTGGCGCAGGCGCAAGAACAAGGAGCAACTGGGCTTCTACATCAATCCCATTACCGGCACCTGGAGCAAGCAGGACGCACCGGATGCGGAAGACGACAAGGGCAACGACGATGCCTTGCTGGAAAAGGTGCCGCCCCAGCGCATCGTTCCTTTTGTGGAAGATCATCGCAATCTGCTGATCTTCGCGCCTTTGCATGCCCTGTCGCTGGAGGCCATGGCCACTCTGCAGGCTGCCCTCAAGCGTGGCATCGAAATGACCTTCCAGATCGAGGAATCCGAGCTGGTGGTCGAGCCACTGCCCAAGGCAGATGAGCGCCGTGCCTTGCTGTTCTACGAAGCGGCCGAAGGCGGTGCAGGCGTGCTCACTCGTCTGGCGAATCATCGCGACGACCTTGCACTCGTCGCCAGCAATGCCCTGCAACTGATTCACTACCGCGCACCGCAGAGCGGCGTTTGGACGCTGGACGATCTGCCGTCACTGGAGCAGACCGATGAACTGGGCAATCATCAATGCGAGGCCGGCTGTTACCAATGCCTGCTCTCCTACTTCAATCAGCCGGATCACGAGCACATCAACCGCCGTAACGCGGATGCACTCAAGCTGCTGGTCGCGCTTGCCAATGCTCAGGTGCAGCCCGTAGCGAACAGCCCGGCCACCGTTGCCGCAACGACTTCAGAAGACGAGCTGCTCGACGTCTGGCTGTCCGCACTCCGCCAGGTCGGGGCTAGACAACCTGATGCGGTCAATGTACCCGTCAACAATGGCGCGGCCATCGCCGCAGCCCAGTACAAGGCATCTCGTGCGTTGGTGTTTCTGTCCACAGTGGATGAGCAGACCGCCAGCGTATTGCAGGACAAAGGCTGGCAGGTGCTCGATTTTTCGGACGCTTCACAGTGGCCACAACAGTTCGCCGCACACGCCGATGTGTTCGGCCCCAAGGAATAAAGGCACATGACAACCCTTGAACACGACTTTCTGCCCGGCAGCCTGGTACGTGCCCGAGGCCGCGAATGGGTGGTGCAAAACGACTCCCGCCGCGACTGGCTGCGCCTGCGTCCATTGAGCGGCGCCGAGGACGAAAGCATCGCCCTGATCCCAGAGTTGGAACTCCATCCCGTCGAACCAGCCTCCTTCGAATGGCCCGATCCCGCGCACGCCGGCAACCACGCCGCCGCGCTGTTGCTGCGCGATGCCTTGCGGATGACACTGCGTGCCGGTGCCGGCCCGTTCCGCTCCTTTGGCAATATCGCCGTGGAGCCGCGCGGCTACCAGCTTGTGCCGCTGCTGATGGCACTGCGACTGTCTACCGTGCGCCTGCTGATTGCTGATGACGTCGGCATCGGCAAGACCATCGAAGCCGGCCTGATCGCACGTGAGCTCATGGACCGTGGCGAAATCGCCCGCCTGGCCATCCTATGTCCGCCACATCTGGTCGAGCAATGGCAAAGTGAGCTGGAAACCCGTTTCAACCTGCACGCGATCGCGCTGACCTCGGCATCCGCATCGCGCATCGAACGCGAACTGCCGCATGGCGTGCGCCTGTTCGACCATCATCCCGTGGTGGTCGTCAGCCTGGACTACATCAAGAGCGAACGCCACCGCGAACAGTTTCTTGCCGCTGCCCCCGAATGCATCATCGTTGACGAAGCCCACACTTGCGCCAGCAGCGGCACCGGCAAGCAATTGCGCTTCGAGTTGCTGCAACGCCTTGCCCGTGACGCGCAGCGACACCTGATCCTGCTGACCGCCACTCCGCACTCCGGTGACGAAACCGCCTTCTACAACCTGCTGTCGCTGCTCGATCCCCGCTTTGCAGCGCTGCAAGGGCGCATGACGGCCGCCGATCCGCTGCGTCAGGAACTCGCCCGCCATTTTGTGCAACGCCGCCGCAAGGACATCGCCGAGTGGCAGGCCGAAACCCAGGATGGGCGGGGCTTCCCCCGCCGCATGAAAACCGAGCTCACCTACCAGCTCAGCGGCGAATGGGGTGCGTTCTTCGATGCCGTGCAGGACTACTGCCGAGAAATGGCGGAAGCCATTGAACAGCAGGACACGCAGCAAGGTGGCGCCCGCCTCATCTGGTACGCCACCCTGGCCTTGCTGCGCTGCGTGGCATCATCGCCTGCGGCTGCCGTCAAGGCCCTGACCACGCGGCTGGAAGGCACCATGGCGGATGACGACTTGCTCAGTGACGAGCGCCTGCACGATGGCGAAGCCGACGACCTGATGGGCAGTGACCTGGAGCCCCCCGCCCAATTGCAGGACGCCAGCCGCCTGCACGACCTCATTGCCGAAGCACAGCGCCTGTCCGGCAAGAAGGGCGATCCCAAGCTGGCCGCGCTCATCCGGCACATCGGTTCCTTGCTTGAAGATGGCTATCACCCCGTGGTGTTCTGCCGCTACGTTGCCACTGCCCATTACGTGGCCGAGCACCTCAAGGCCGCCTTTCCCACGGCCACCGTCGATGCCGTCACCGGCGAGCTCACCCCGGAAGAGCGCCGTGAGCGCGTGGAAGACATGGAGGATGCCGGGCAGCGCATCCTTGTCGCCACAGATTGCCTTTCCGAAGGCATCAACCTGCAGCATCTGTTCACCGCCGTCGTCCATTACGACCTGGCCTGGAACCCCACACGCCACGAACAACGCGAAGGCCGCGTCGACCGTTTCGGCCAGCAGGCCGAGGAAGTCCGTTGCACCATGCTCTACGGGCAGGACAACCCGGTCGATGGTTTCGTGCTCAACGTCATCCTGCGCAAGGGCGAAACCATCCAAAAGGAACTGGGCGTGCTGGTGCCCCTCCCTGAGGACGAAGCCCGCATCAACCAGGCCCTGGTCAAGGCCGCGCTCATGCGGCGCAGCAACAGCAGCATGGCATCGCCGCAAGCCAGTTTCGATTTCGGTGAATCCGAGCAACTGCTGGCGCCATTGCAGGCCCAGTGGCAGGACGCCCTGGAGAAAGCCAAAGCCAACCGCACCGTCTTTGCCCAACGCCGCATCAAGCCCGACGAGGTGTTGCCAGAGTGGCATAAACAGCAACAAGCCCTGGGCACCCAGGCCGATGTACAGCGTTTCCTGCAAAGCGCCTGCGTGCGCCTCGGATCGCCCTTGGAAATGAGCCGCAAGCAGGCCCGCTTCCTGCCCCAGCATCTGCCCGAAGCCCTGCGCCAGCGTCTAGCCGACGAAGGCATCAACAAACCGCAAAGCATCGACTTCGCCGAGCTGCACCGCAGCCACCCACTGGTAGGCCTGCTGGCGCAGCACCTGCTGGAAGATGCACTCAGCAGCGAACGTCCGCTGGCTGCCCGTTGTGCCGCCACGCTGACCGACGACGTCGATGTCGCCACCACAATCTATTTGCTGCGCTTGCGGCATCAGCTCAGCTACGTGCGCCGTCGCGAGCCGTTCCAGATGATGGCCGAGGAAACTGTGGCACTGGCCGTGCGCGGCCGAACCAATCCGCAATGGCTGGCCGATGACAGCGTGAACCGCCTGCTCGAATGCACACCCAGCGGCAACCTGCCCGCAGAAGCCGTGCAGCGCGAAGTGCGCGCTGCGCTCGATTTTCTCGCCGCGCATCCCCAGCCACTGCAAGCTCTGGCAGAGCAACGCGCCCAAGCCCTGTTGACCGACCATGAGCGCGTGCGCGCCGCTGCCCGCGACGTGGGCCACCACAGCGTCAGCCCTTGTCTGCCGGTCGACGTCATGGGCGTTTACGTCCTGCTGCCGGATGCGCTCTGATGGATCATGCACTCACCATGACGGAAACCGAAACCGTCGAACTGAAAAGGGCTCAACCACATTGGCCGCCATGCCACAAGATACCGGCTCTAGGGCCGAACTTCTTGCCATGATTATTAAGGCGAAAAACAAGGAATGATGATGTCCCCGGCTGTCACATTGCACTATCGGCTTGGCGCCATACCGGTGACAGGAGTGGGCCTTGGCCTGCCTGTCGATCAACTCGATCGGCAGCTTGCCGGGCCGGTGGGCGCTCTGGTCTTTGATGACGCCGGTGCCCACAACCTTGGCGAACTGCTCGATGGTCTGGCCGATACGGAGTTCTCGCGGGAAAATCTAGATGCGTTATTGGCTGACACCTCGGCACCAGAGGACTGGCGTGTTGGTGAAGCATTGGCCGAGCATTATCTGAGTGAAAATCATGACTGCTTCTTTCCGTGGCCCGATGGGCGTGATGAGCGCAAACGTGGCTCCAGCTTGCCGGGCGCAGACCTCGTCGGCTTTCAGCACAAGGACGGCCGCGAGCGTTTTGTGTTTGGCGAGGTGAAAACCTCGTCCCATACAAGTTACCCACCGGGTGCGGTCTATGGCCGGCACGGACTGAAACAGCAGATGGAAGATTTGCGCAACCGCCGCGAGATACGCGATGGCCTAGTGCGTTACCTAGGGCATCGAGTGAGTGGAGCAGCTTGGCGCGAACGCTATCAGGCTGCGGCGGCGGTTTATCTCAACGACACCTGCGAGGTACGCCTGTTTGGGGTGCTGGTCCGGGACGTGCCTCCCCATGAAGACGATTTGCGCGTACGGGTCAACACACTTACGGAGGCTTGCCCTGATGCGATGACGATTGGCTTGATCGCAATTTATCTGCCTGCTGGAAGCATTGCCAATCTCTCGGCCAAGGTGGTCGCGTCCCGTCAGCACGGGGGTGACGCATGAATCTTAAGCAAGAGGCATTGGAGCAATTGGAATCGCACTGGGCGGTGGCGGCAATCCCTGTCGATGCGCGTCAGCAAGCCACGGAATTGGCACATTCCAGCCTGGTGCAAAAAGCAGTGGGAAGGCAGTTGCACTTGCCAATGGCAGATTCCGCCCATGCGGAAGATTTGCTAAAACGGGTGGCGCTGGCCTACGAAATGGCCGCTATCGAAGGTTTGCCCGCGTTCCTCAGTCAGTCGCCCGAACAGGATGACTTGCGCCTGCAATGCGTGGCGGGAGCTTGGCGGGCATTCGAGTTCCGCCGGTTAATGCCAGTTGCTACCACGGCTGAAGAAAGGATTTTTCAAGTGCTGCACTTGTCGGGGCTGGCCTATTGCGGCGACCGCTGGTCAGACATCCGGCGCTGGCTCACGGAGAACCGGGCGGCCATTGCCGTGCCGTCCGCAGCCAATCAGCCGTGGCATTTGCGTCTGCTGTATCGCCTGTTCGATTGCTGGGTACGGTTACTGCGCAAGAACGGCTGGGACGATCTGGATCAGATCCGCGAGATTATTGCCGGGTTGCGGGAAGATCAGTCCGAGTATGAAAAATCCTCGCTGAACAGCGGTTCCGACGCCCAGGATCGGGCGATGGCCTTGCGCCTGATTGCGTTCTACCACTGGGCCAAAGCGACCGAAGTGCTAGCCTGCTACGTCCTCCAGGGAGAGCCTCGCGGTGTTCATGCCGTGCTCGACAAGCATTTCGAAGCAGCGACGGATGCTGCCACGGTGTGTGGCGATGCAGCGCTGGAAGTGCTCATGCGCTGGCTTCATGCAACCTCGCGCCAGATGGTTACAGGCTCACTGTGGTGGGTTGCCCATTCGATCAATTCCAGGGTGACGCGCTTCGTCGGCTCCATCACCAAGCATCAAGCCATGTTCGAGTTGCTGCCGCCCCAGCGGGCCGCACTACAGGAACAGGGACTGCTGGATGCTGCCGCGACCGCCGTGGTCATTGACCTGCCGACTTCAGGTGGAAAAACACTGCTTGCACAGTTCCGCATACTCCAGGCATTGAATCAATTTGCCGAACGCGGCGGCTGGGTAGCCTATGTCGTGCCCACCAAGGCATTGGGCAACCAGATCACGCGCCGATTACGGCGCGATTTCGGCCCTATCGGTGTGCGTGTTGAGCAGCTCACGGGCGCAGTGGAAATCGACGCCATCGAAGAGTCCTTACTTTCTTCGACGGAGACTGGCGAAGCCAGAGCATTCGATGTGCTGGTGGCCACACCAGAAAAGCTGCAATTGGTCGTTCGCAACAAGAAGGTGAGTCGCCCGCTATCGCTGATGGTGATGGACGAGGCGCACAATATGGAAAGCGAGAAGCGTGGCCTGCGCATTGAACTGCTGCTTGCTACCGTCAAGCAGGAATGCACAGGCACCAACTTCCTACTGTTGATGCCGTTCGTAGAGCGCGCCAATGCCCTAGCGCGCTGGCTGGCAAACGACCCGAACTCCGGACGCTCCATCAGTGTTGGCACCAGTCCCTGGCGCCCCAATGAGCAGTTGGTGGGTATGTTCCGTGCCAAGGCAGACGATACGGTTCGTGCCGGATGGCAATTGGAGTTTGAGTCCCTGCTGACCACGCGCAAGACGATTCATTTCGCTGGCACGCATCCGGTCGGTAGCGTTAAACCATTGGATGTCGCCAGATCGAAGTTCATCAAGGCAAATGGGCAGCAGCAAGGTTTCAATTTGCAGGCCGCGGCCATGGCTAAGGTGTTTTCCGCTCGCGGAACCAGCATCGCAGTGGGGAGCGATCCGAGCACGACGTGGAATATGGCGCGGGAAGTGGTCAAGGCCCTACCAACAATGGAGAGTGTGTCTGATCGGGTTCAGCTTGTTCAGCGTTTTCTGGCGGCGGAAATCAGCCCACAGTTCGAGCTGATCGATATGCTCTCGCATGGGGTTGGCGTGCATCACGCGGGCCTGTCAGATGAGGTTCGTTCACTTATCGAGTGGCTGACAGAGGAAGGAGACATCAAGGTTCTGTGCGCGACCACGACCCTGGCGCAGGGAATAAACTTCCCGGTTTCATCGGTGTTCCTCGCAACGATAAAACATCCTTATGGCATACCGTTCAAGAAACGGGAATTCTGGAATCTTGCCGGACGCGCAGGGCGGATGAATCAGGACAGCGTTGGCGTGGTCGGTATTGCTGACACCAACCGCGCAAACGAAATTCGACAATATGTGCGCGATGCAGCGGGAGAGCTGGTATCCCAGCTTGTCAGCGTCGTAGCGGAACTCGATCAGGCGAACGACGGCGAGGCAATGCTGGGGGTGCTTCGCAATGAGCAGTGGGAAGACTACCGTTGCTATGTAAATCACCTTGTCCACGAGATTGGCAATCTGGATCGCGTGATCGCCAATGTAGAAAACTCGCTTCGCAATACCTACGGCTATCGGGTCTTGCAGGAATCTTCCGAAGGCCAGGCTCGCGCACAAAAACTGATTGAGGCCACCAAACTTTACGCGCGCAAGATTTCAGAGAATCCTGGGCAAGTCGCACGCGCGGACAACACCGGATTTTCATTTGAGGGTGTTGGCAGGGCATTGCACGGCATCCGTGAGTTGAATCGTGAACTGACAACGGCAGATTTTTCGGCGGACAACTTGTTTGGTAATGCTGCCAGCATGTCCGATCTTTACGGCATCATGCTCAAAATTCCCCAGCTGGCCAGAAATCTCGAAGAAATCACGACCAATGGAGTGGGACATCAGCAGTTGGCATCCATCACGCGGGATTGGGTCGATGGCAAGAGCATTCAGCAAATAGCGTCGGCCTACTTCCAGGCTAAAAAAGACCAAACGCAGGCTATTACGAATGCATGCAAGGCCATCTATCGAAACCTCATCAACAACGGCACTTGGGGATTATCGGCTTTGAGTCGGTTGTCTGGCATTGATTTCGATCAGTTGCCCGACGAGCAAAAGCGCCACATCAATCTGCTTCCAGCCATGATTTACCATGGCGTGAGGACGGAAGAGGGCGTTTTGATGCGGATTAATGGTGTGCCGCGCTCCATCGCAGAAACGTTGGGTGAAAGTTACCGTCAAGCATCAGGTGATTCAAAACGAACAACTTCCATCCACGCGGTGCGTGACTTCATTGCATCGGCGGACATTACGGTTTGGAACAAGGCAAGACCAAAAAGCTCGCCGCTTTCTGCATCTGATTACCGGAATGTCTGGCGCGTCTTGTCCGGCGTGGAAGGGTGACCTCACCATGACGGAAACCGAAACCGTCGAGCTGAAGAAATCCCTGGCTGAGCTGAAGCAGGGCCTGATCTCGTTGGCCGCCATGCTCAACAAACACGGCCAGGCCGAGCTGTGGTTCGGCATTGCACCCAACGACAAAGCCGTGGGTCTGGAGATCAGCGAAAAGACCCTGCGTGATGTATCCCAGGCCATTACCGCGCATATGGAACCGGCCATCTATCCACACATCACCCAACAGTGCATCGACGGCAAGCATTGTCTGCAAATCAAGGCCGAGGGCTGGCAGCAGCCTTATCTCGCTCTGGAAAATGCCCCAAGCACCAGCTTTGACGAAATCGGCGGCCTGTTCATCACCCGTTTCAACCGGCCATCCGCGCTGGATGCCTCGCAAGATGCACCCGCGATCAGACAGGAAACCAGCCTGAAAACTACCCAGGAACTACCGCAGGCTACCCAAGAAACTACCCAAGAAACTACCCAAGAACTACCAAGGACTACCCAAGAAATCCTGCTGCAACACCTGCGCAGCCAGCCAGGCATCACGACCGTCGAGCTGGCGCGGGTAACGGGGCTCAGCCCCGACGGTGTCAAGTACCACCTCAACCAGCTCAAACGCACCGGCAAGCTACGCCGCCATGGCCCCACCAAGGGCGGCTATTGGGAAGTTGTTACAAAGGCCGACGAATAACATGAAACGCATCCGCAAGACCCAGGCCACGCTGGATTTGCCCACTCTCAAGCTTGAAGGTGGCCTGTTCCTGCCCGACCAACTGGAAAAAGCCGCCCAGGGCCGCGCCAGCGCCCAGAGCGAGGCCGATTACGGCACGCCCAAGGGCGTCAAGCTCAAGGACGAATACAGCCGCGCCTTCCAGATCGCCTGCGCCCAGTGGCAGCACTTCGCCGCGCAGATGGAGCGCGCCGACGTCGATGCCGCCCAGCTCACCACCGCTTTCGTGCACGAACTGCTGCGCGATGCCTTCGGCTACGCCACCCTGCAAGCCGCTTCGGCACAGTCGGTGGGGGAACTGCGCTACCCCGTCAGCCTGACGAACGGCAGCCTGCCCGTACTCGTTGCCCCGTATTCCCTGGGGCTGGACGAGGCCGACGCGCACTTTGCCGTGCAGGGCGGCGGCAGTCGCAGGAAGGCCCCCTTCCAGGCCATGCAGGAGCTGCTCAACGCCAGTACCGACCACCTCTGGGGCATCGTCAGCAACGGCAGGCAACTGCGCCTGTTGCGCGACGCCGCCAGCCTCACCCGCCCCAGCTTTCTCGAAGTCGATCTGGCCGACCTGCTGGGCGGCCAGCGCTACGCCGAATTCGCCAACGTCTGGCGCCTGCTGCATGCCAGTCGTGCGCCCAGCCACCACGATCAAGGTGGCGCAACCTGCATCTGGGAACGATGGCGCAGCGAAGGCCAGCAAGAAGGCACCCGCGTACGCGATGGCCTGCGCGATGGCGTCGAGCAGGCGCTGCTGACCTTCGGTCAGGGCTTCCTGCAACATCCCGACAACCACGCCCTGCGCACCGCCCTGCATGACGGCACACTCAGCAAGGACGCCTTTTTCCAGCAACTGCTGCGCCTGGTCTACCGGCTCATCTTCGTCTTCACCGTGGAAGAGCGCGGCGTGCTGCACCCGCAGGAGGATGGCGCCGAAGCACAAGCCGCCCGCCGCGCCTATGCCGAAGGCTACGCCCTGGCCCGCCTGCGCGAGCTGTGCCTCAAACGCCGTGCCCGCACCCGGCACGACGACCAGTGGCAGGCCATCCGCATCATCTTCCGTGGCCTGGCACAAGGCGAGCCGCGTCTGGCCTTGCCCGCCCTGGGCGGCCTGTTCGCTCCCGCGCAATGCCCAGATCTGGATGCCGCCAGCCTGGACAACGCCCACCTGCTGGCCGCCCTGCAACATCTGCGCTGGGCCAAGCCGACCGGCGCGCAAAGCCTGGTGCCGGTGGACTACCGCAACATGGGCCCGGAAGAGCTGGGCAGTGTCTACGAAAGCCTGCTGGAACTGGTGCCCGCCATCGACCTGCCCGCCCGCACCTTCGGCTTCGTCGGCCGCACCGAGGAAGGCAGCACCGCCGGCAACGCCCGCAAGCTCACCGGCAGCTACTACACCCCCGACAGCCTGGTGCAGGAGCTGATCAAGAGCGCGCTCGACCCCGTCATCGAACAACGTCTGGCAGCCAACCCGACCAACCCCACCGAGGCACTGCTGGCCATCCGCGTCATCGACCCGGCTTGCGGCAGCGGCCACTTCCTGCTCGCCGCTGCCCGCCGGCTGGCCGAAAAACTCGCCCAGTTGCGCAGCCTCGAAGGCGGGCAGGAAGGCGCCATCCAGCCGCAGGACTACCGCCACGCCCTGCGCGAGGTGGTAGCCCGCTGCATCTACGGGGTGGACCGCAACCCCATGGCCATCGAACTGGCGCGCATGGCGCTGTGGCTGGAAGGCTACGAGGAAGGCCGCCCGCTGGGCTTTCTTGACCACCACCTGCAAGTGGGCGACGCCCTGCTGGGCCTGACCGACCTGAGCGTGCTCGAGCAAGGTATCGCCAAGGACGCCTTCAAGCCCTTGAGCGGCGACGACAAGGACGTCTGCAAGGCACTGGCCAAGGCCAATGCCGCCGGTCTCAAGCAAATAGACAAAGATCTGAACCGAAAACAGATGCTGCTGGGTGTGGACAACCGCAGCGGCCTCGATGCCCTGCGCGCCATCGAAACCCTGCCCGCCGACACCCCCGAGCAGGTGGCCGCCAAGGAACAGGCCTGGCGCCGCTTTCTGGAAGACTCCGCCCACAGCCCGCTGGCCCACGCCGCCGATGTGCTAGTGGGCGCCTACCTGCTGCCCAAGACGGAAGACACGGCAGAAACCGTGCCCACCAGCATCACCCTGCATGCGCTGCTGACCGACCCGCAACGCGCCCAGACCGAGCACGCCGCGCCCATCGCCGCCGCACGCGCGGCCTGCGAACAGGCGCGCGTGTTCCACTGGCCGCTGGCCTTCCCGCAGGTGTTTGCGCAAGGCGGCTTCGACTGCGTGCTGGGCAATCCGCCGTGGGAGGTGTCGCAGATGGGCGAGGAGGAATTCTTCGCCACGCGAGCACAGCACATTGCAGAACTGGCGGGCGATGCGCGCAAACAAGCCATTGCTGCACTGCCTGAAACCGATCCGCGTTTGTGGGATGAGTTTGTCAAAGAAAGCCAACGGATTGCGGCCGCCAACAACTTCTATCGGGAATCGGGACGCTTTCCGCTGACGGCTGTTGGCAAGCTCAACACCTATCCCTTGTTTGCCGAAACCATCCTGCAAATCCATGCCGACAGTGGCCGCGCCGGCTTCGTCGTGCCCACCGGCATCGCCACCGACGACAGCACCAAGGCGTACTTCGGCCACATCACGCAGAACCGGCGGCTGGTCAGCCTGTACGACATCGAAAACCGCGAAAAGCTGTTCCCCGCCGTCGATAGCCGCATGAAGTTCTGCCTGCTTACCCTGGGCGCAGCGGACCAGGCCGAATTCGTCTGCTTCGCCACTCAGGTCAGCCAACTGGCCGACCCGCGCCGTCGCTTCACCCTCACGCCCGACGAATTCCGCCTCATCAACCCCAACACGCTCACCTGCCCGGTATTCCGCAGCGAGCGCGATGCGGAATTGACCAAGAAGCTCTACCGCGCCGCCCCGGTGCTGATGCGCGATGCCGTGATCGCAGGCGAGGGCAAGCAGGCCAAGGTGGTGGAACCCGCGCAAAACCCGTGGGGCATTACGTTCTCGCAAGGTCTATTCAACATGACCAGCGCAAGCCACCTGTTCAAGGACGAGCCAGCTGCCGATCGCCTACCGCTGTACGAGGCCAAACTGATCCACCAGTTCGACCACCGCTGGGCCACCTACACGCCGGACGGCAACAGCCGCGATGTCACACCGGCGGAAAAGGCCGACCCGGCTTTCACCGTCACCCCGCGCTACTGGGTAGACGCCCGCGAAGTCTGGCTCCGCGTCGCCCGCCTGCCCGAAGGCTTGATGAAGGCATTGAAGGACAACAATCGCAAAGCCATTGTCGTGAGCGTGAACCATTTGTTGTTTTTCTGGTGGCTGGCCGAACAACGCCAGACCCATCCCGGCCTGCGCCTTTACCCGGCCTGGCAAGGTTTCGTCAAACAGCATCCGTATGCGCAACAGGTCTCGCCGTGGTCCTTGGGGCTATGTGGCAATAACCCCACCGTGCTGCAACCACTCAATGACGACTACTTGCCCGGTGCGCCCGAACCGGAAGTGGTGCGCTACACAGAAGGGGCACGCAACGCCACCGGCTGGATTGCCATTGATCCGCAGATCGAAGAAGCCATGCTGAGATTGGCTGCTGATTACTGCCATCTACCCGCACCGGATGAGCCTTTGGCAGACGAGCAGGCCGTGCTCGCCCTGGCTGAACGCTGGCTGCAGGCCGCCTGCCCACAGTGGTTGATGGGTTGGCGAGATATCACCAATGCGACCAATGAGCGGACGGTGATTGCGTCGGTCGTGCCGTTGGTGGGAACAGGAGATACCTTGCTACTGATGTTTCCCGATACCAAACATGGCGTTCGCCGTGCATGCTTGCTGGCAGATCAGTGCTCGTTAGTACATGACTTTGTTGCCAGACAAAAAATCGGTGGCACACATCTGAAGTATCACGTCAAAAAGCAGATCGTGAATCTGCCCCCAGACCGCTACACCGAAGCCGACCTCGCCTTCATCGTCCCTCGCGTACTGGAGCTGACCTACACCGCCCGGGATTTGCAGCCCTGGGCCGAGGAATTGGTGAGCGCATGGAAAACGGAAACCGGCGACTGGAAGCACTGCACCCCCGAGGCCATCCGCCGCTCGCCGCTCACCCCTTATCCTTTTGACCCCGACCGCCGCGCCATCCTGCGCGCCGAACTCGACGCCTACTACGCCAGACTCTACGGCCTCACCGAGGAAGAACTGCGTTACATCCTCGACCCCGCCGACATCATGGGCGAAGACTACCCCAGTGAAACCTTCCGCGTGCTCAAGGACAAGGAGCTGAAGGAGTTCGGCGAATACCGCACGCAAAGGCTGGTGCTGGAGGCGTGGCACAGGATTCAGACAGGAGATTTGCACTGATGCTCACACACCTGCACATCAAGAACTTCAAGGCCTGGAAGGACACCGGCTCGATCCGCATTGCTCCGCTAACCGTCATCTTTGGCGCCAACAGTGCCGGGAAAAGCAGCCTCGGGCACTTGCTGCTGGGCCTGAAGCAGACGGCATTGCTGACCGACAGGCGACGTGCCCTGCATTTGGGAGATGCCAACTCGCTGATCGACCTGGGCATGTTTTCGGATTGCCTTTACGGCCATGACCTGAAGTCCAGACTTGAATTCACACTCGGCTGGAAGTTGCCGAATCAGGAGACCTTGCGCGACTCCTTGAGTCCCGGGCGGTCCTATGTTGGAGAGCGCATGCAACTGGAATCGATTCTCCGGGCAGACGCCCGCGGCCTTCCCGAGGTAGAGCGATTCCGGTACGAACTGCAAGACAATGAGGGAGCTTGTCAGCTCAGTGTTGAGCATGGTTTCAAAGAGGGAGCCAAATCTGCGTATCTCGAAGCCTCGCCGTTAAGGCTAGTGATGAAGCAGGGACGCAAATGGCCTATCGAAGCGCCCGAGAAATTTTATCGATTCTCCGAAGTAACCCTTGCGCGTTACCAGAACGCCGATTCGTTCAGCCAGTTCCCGCTGGAAGTGGAGCGCCTCCTCTCCGATCTTACCTATCTCGGTCCGCTGCGCGACCATCCACGCAGGACGTATTCATGGGCGGGCGACGCCGTTCCGGACGTAGGGCACAAGGGCGAATTCGCCATTGCAGCATTGCTTTCGGCAACGAACGAGAACCGGCGGCTGAACCGGGGTTACAGAAGAAAGATATCGAGATTCGATACCTTCATTGCGGAATGGCTACGCGACATGGGCGTGATCGAAAGTTTTTCCGTCAAGCCGCTCGGCAAGGGAAGGAAGGAATATGAAGTTCTGATACGCACGTATGCGGGCGCACCGGAAGTGAAATTGACGGATGTCGGGTTCGGCATTTCGCAGGTGCTGCCGGCCTTGATTCAGGCGTTTTATGCGCCAATGAATTCCACTGTATGGATGGAGCAACCGGAAATTCACTTGCATCCTCAGGTGCAGGCCGAATTGGCCGACGTCTTCATCAGTGCAATCAAGGCCAACGAAAACAGCAGACCGAGAAATGTTCAACTGATCGTGGAAAGCCATTCCGAACATTTCCTGAATCGTCTGCAACGCCGAGTCGCGGAAGGCGAGATCACGCCAGATGATGTGGCCGTTTACTTCTGCCGCCGCAGCGACACGGGGGCGGAGATGGAACCGCTACGGCTGAACATGTTTGGCGAGATTGAGAACTGGCCCGAGAATTTTTTCGGTGATGAGATGGCTGATATTGCAGGTCGGACATTGGCCGCGATAGCGCGCAAGAAAGCAATCAGCTAACAAGGCAGTGAATGATGAAGGCGGTGATAGACACCAACGTGCTGCTGGTGGCCAATGGGCAGCACCCCGATGCCTCGGACGACTGCGTGGCCGAATGCGTCAAACGCCTGCAAGCCATGCAGCAGTCCGGCATTACAGTTATTGACGATGGCTTCCGCATATTGGGCGAGTACAAGCACAAGACTTGTCTCAATCCGCCCAAGGGGGTGGGTGATGTTTTCTTGAAATGGCTGTTGCGCCATTTGGCCACAACGAGAGTCGAGCAAGTGACCTTGAACGAAAGAGCGAAAGACACATTCGCGGAATTTCCTGATCCAGAGCTGGAACCATTGTTCGATGCTCCGGATCGCAAGTTCCCAGCTGTTGCCTATGCTCATGACGACAAACCCGAGATATGGCAAGCCGCTGACTGCAAATGGATTGATTGGTGGCCAGCATTGCGCACGAAGGGAGTGGAAGTAAAGTTCTTGTGCGCAGACGACGTTTGCAACTCTTATCGAAAGAAATTTCCTGCCAAGCCTGAGCCAGAATTACCTGGCTGATCTTCCATGTCAGACTACTTCCGATTCCCCTCCACCCCGCATCTCGCCTGGCTGGCCAAAGATGGCATGCCACGCGACGACAAGGTGCTCTCGCCTGCCGAGGCGCAATCGCTGCTCTCCGGCGATGTGGTCGTGGAGGAAAAGCTCGACGGTGCCAATCTGGGCCTGTCACTGTCGCCCGATGGCGAGCTGCGCACGCAGAACCGCGGGCAGTATCTGGTTGAGCCCTATGCGGGACAGTTTGCACGGTTGCCAGCCTGGCTGGCGCGGCATGAGGTCGGATTGCGTGCCGTGCTTCGTCCCGAATTGATGCTGTTCGGCGAATGGTGCGCTGCTCGCCATTCACTGGACTACAACGCGCTGCCTGATTGGTTCCTGCTGTTCGATGTTTATGACCGTAATAGTGGGCGTTTCTGGAGCACATCCCGGCGCAACGCTCTGGCCAGCCAGGCCGGCCTGTTTACCGTGCCGCTGATAGCGAGTGGCCACACCACACTGGTGGAGTTGAAGCAGCTGGTCATGAATACCTCCAGTCGGTATCGCACCGGGCTACCGCTGGAAGGCGTCGTAGTGAGGCGTGAGTCGATCGACTGGTGCGAGGCTCGCGCCAAGCTGGTACACCCGGATTTTGTCCAAGCCATCGATACCCATTGGCGCAAGCGCGCCATCGAGTGGAACCGGGTGGGTTGGACGCAGACATGAATCCCCTGCAACGCACCCTCATCGAAAAAACCGGCCACGACAATGGCTTCGAGCACGTGTTATCGCCGGCTGGCGATGCGGTAACACTGGCTTCGGCCCGTCATCGCAGTCAGGCAGTGGTGACAGCATTGGCCGAAGGCTTTGAAGTGCGCTTTCAACCGGCCACGCCCGCACTGTTGCCGGAGTTGCTGCGCAGCTTTCAGCCCTGGGCCGCTGCTGGTGATGTGTTTTGTGCCCCCACCCTGGCCGACCTGGCCGCCCTGCTGCGCCGTGCAGCCAGTCTGTCGCAGGCCTTGCCGAACCAGGCGGTAAGCGACTACCACGCTGCCGTGGCGCAAGCGGTGGAAGCGATGCCTGCCGAAGCCCGGGGCACGGAAGTCGAACGCCTGGTGCGTCAGCGTGTGGGACAGGCGCGTTACCGCGATGCCTTGCTCACCTATTGGGGTGGCGCCTGTGCGGTAACCGGCATCAATGTGCCCGAGGTGCTGCGTGCCAGCCATGCCAAACCCTGGGCCGAGTGCGCCGGTGATGCCGAGCGGCTGGATGCCTTCAATGGCTTCTTGCTGGTGGCCAATCTGGATGCGTTGTTTGATCGCTTTCTGATCAGCTTCGACGATACCGGACACCTGATGACCAGCCCTCGCCTGTCCGCTGGCGATCTGCAGGGGCTTGGCATTCAGCCGGGCATGAGGCTGCGCTGGCTGGCCCGCGAGCACTTGCATTATCTGCAATGGCACCGCGAGCGCTTCCTGCTCACATCCTGATCGAGGAAATAGCATGGCCAAGGCCGAAGCAAGCGTTGAAGAACTGGTTTCCATGATCGAGCGCGGCGAGCTGCGCTTGCCGGAAATGCAGCGCCAGTATGTGTGGCGTTCTACACGGGTGCGCGATTTGCTGGATTCGCTGTATCGCGGCTACCCATCGGGCGCCATCCTGCTTTGGGAAACGGATGAAGCCGTGCCGCTGCAGGATTTCGCGGTCAGCCAGAGCACGAACCCCTACCAAAGCACGCGGCTTCTGCTGGATGGTCAGCAGCGTCTGACATCACTCTCGGCCGTCATTCGCGGCGAGCCGGTGTCGGTGCGCGGCCGTCGTCGGCCCATCGACCTGTTGTTCAACCTCGAGCATCCCGACCAACTGGCGGTTGTGACCGAAGTGGAAGAAAACGGTGGCGATGAGGAGGATTTCGATGAGGACGGCGAACTGATCGGTGACGAGACGGACTCGACCGAGGACGAACTGCTCAAGCGCTTCAACAAGATGACCTTCGTGGTGGCAACCCGCAAGCTGGAGCAGCTGCCGCAGTGGGTGAAGGTATCGGACGTGTTCAAGACCGACAACGATGCGCCGTTCCTCAAGCGTGCCGGCGTCAGTGGTTTTGACGATCCGCGTTACGAGAAGTACAGCCAGCGCCTGGCCCGGCTGCGAGGCATCCGCAAGTACGTTTACCGGATGGATGTACTGGAGCGCACGCTTTCATATGACGAGGTCACGGAAATCTTCGTTCGCGTGAATTCATTGGGCGCCAAGCTGCGCAGTTCCGACCTGGCGCTGGCGCAGATCACCGCCAAGTGGCGGCACTCGCTGCAGACATTCCAGGATTTTCAGAAAGCCTGCGCAGACACGGGCTTTGACCTCGATCTCGGCTTGCACTTGAAGAACCTGATGGCGTTTGCCACCGGTCAATCGCGGTTCCAGATCGTCGCCAGCCTTAGTGTGGAGAAGCTGCAGAAGGCATGGCAAGAAGCCTGCGAGGGAATGGAATTCGCGCTCAACTTCGCCCGGAGCAACCTGGGCATCGATAGCCCGGCGCTGCTGTCGTCGCCCTTCCTGCTGGTGGTGCTGGCGTATTTCGGACATAGCCGCAACTATGCGCTGAGCAACGACGAGGCTCAGCAGTTGCGCTACTGGGCCTTGGCTGCCAATGCCAAAGGCCGTTTCTCCCGTGGCTCCAGTGAGACCATTCTGGATCAGGATTTGGCGACCATCCGCAATCGCGGCGGCGTCAATGAACTGATCGACCGACTGCGGCTGCAGTTCGGCCACCTTGAGATCACGCCGGAAGAACTGGAGGGGCGCAACCAGCGCAGTGCGCTGTTCAAGACCATGTTCCTGGCGTTTCGTGCGGCAGGCGCCAAGGATTGGCGCAGTCACCTGGCCATTGACCTGGACCACTCGGGCAGTCAGCACCGCTTGCAGTTCCATCACATTTTCCCCAAGGCGTTGCTGCGAGGCAGCTATACTCCTCGCGAGGCCGACGACATCGCCAACTTGGCTTTCATCGCCGGCAAAACCAATCGCGCGATCAGCGACAAGGCGCCTGTGGCCTACCTGTTGCCCCTGGTGGCGCAGCACGGTGCAGCACCATTCGCAGCACAGTGCATCCCGGTGGAGGAGGAACTGCTGGCACTGGATCACTACAAGGCGTTCTTGCAAGAGCGCCGTAAACGAATCGCGGCGGCACTGAATGCTTTCATCCATGCGGTCGCTTGAACTGTCAGCGCCACCTTGTTGCCACACGGTGACCCACATGTCGCCACAATGCTGCCGCCATGTTCAACACAATGTTGCCACGCTGTTCACCACATTGACGCCACTTTGTGCACACAGTGTTGCCACCATGCCTGACACATTCCGGCCGGGACGCAGCCTGAGAGTCGCTCGTCCCCGGCGCGATGAGCACATTCTTTGTGCTGGCTCGCGAGAGCACAAAGAATGTGGCCGCTGGGCTCGATTTCGCCAGAAATCGGGCGCGGCGGCGTGGGGACAACGAATGGTCGATGCGTCCAGCCTGCACCTTATGAAACCCCGCTGCGGCCATGCGCCGGGTTGCCGCCCTGTGCGGCTGGCGGGTGAGAGCATGCCGCACAGGGCATGCCTGCTCGGTGGTGGGAGACTGAACTGACATGGCCAACCCTCGCTCGCTGGTTTACGCGCTTTACACCCATTGGGACACCGTGGAGCTTTTGGTGCGGCTGTCGCGCGAGTTTGCCGTGCTGACCAGCGATCAGGTGTTGAACGGTATTGCCAAGGTATCCGGGCAACGGGATGCCGAAACGCAGGGCGCGGTGCTGCGCGCCCTGGTCAATGCGGACATCCTGCAAACCTTGCCGCGCAGCAGCGATCTGCAGCTCAATGCCTATGTGCTGGAGTTCGTGCGCGGCCTCACCCGTGAACATGAGCTGGGCCTGGCTGCCGTACTGCAGGCTCGTGTTGCTGCGATCCGTGAAGCCACCGAAGCACTCAATGAAGGGATGCTCGGGGCCGACATGGATCGCGTGCGCGGAGCCGCCAACAAGCTGGCAGAACTCTTCCGCCAGATCAGCCTGCAGCTCGATCAGGACCGGCACGCGCTCTTTGAACTGGCGGAAAACGCTAAAAGCGCCGACAGCAGCATGCCGATCAGCCAGCGCTACCGCGAGGTGCTGGAAGCCTACGATCATTATGTGGAGCCGATGAACCAGATGATGGACAGCGGCTCGCAGGGCACCTTCTATCGCTATCTGGAAGAAGCGGAGCGTGCGCTCGACTTGAGCCTAGAGCAATTGTCGGTACAGGGTGCGCTCTACTCGCATCGCCTGCAGTTACGTCAGGTGGCGCACCAGGCCAAGGAGCTGCGGCGCTTTGGCCGGCTGGTTGCGCAACAGTGCGCCGATACACTGCTGCCCTTACGCGAAGAGCTGCGTCAGCACAATGCACTGACCAGTGCCATCAGCTTGCTGTTGGGGCAGGTGCGCAAACGCGGCCTGCGTCGCGCACTGTCGCACCCGGCGGATGAGACCGCACTCCCCGTCTGGCGCAATGAGCGCGGTTTCAAATTGCAATTGGGCGATGAGGTGCGGGCGGTCATGGCTGCCGCGCGCCAATACCAGCCGCAGGCGGTGGCCTTTCCGCAGGATGAGCCTGGCGATGACGCTCCCTTGCTGGAGCAGGTGGACGAAGCCGCTATTCGTGCGCATCTGGCCCGCAGCCTGCCGGTGGAAAATCTGCTCGATTGGCTGCACCGCCATTACGCCCACCTGCAGGATGCCACCCTGCTGCGCCTGTTCCATGACCTGCAACATGAGCCCGGCTGGCAGTTCGAGGCAGCCAGCCAGCCTGAAAAAACCACGCTGCAGACGATTCGCGTCCTGCATCACCCTCACCGCGTGAGTATCCCGCAATGACGATCCCACATGCTCTGGCAGCCGCCCTGTCGCAAATGCCGGCATTGGCCGAGCTGTTCCGCTTGTTTCTCTCCGGCAAACACCTGAATCGAATGGCCGAGCCCGCGCTGTGGGCGGAGCTGGAACAGCACGAGGCCAGCTATGTCGGCTTGTTTGCCGCGCTGGGGTTCGAACTGCGCCTGGATGCCAGGGGCTTTGCCTGGTTTCACAACAGTGACGCCAACAGCAACATCGGCAAAATCAGCCGCCAGCTGGCCTTGCTGTTCATGGTGATCTTCGATGCCCAGGCCAACGCCGGCAAGGCCCTGCAGCGCTTTACCGATTGGCTGATCGACAACGCCTGGCTGGCCGAGGTTTACAAGCAACAGCAAGACCTGCTGGATGCCGAGGGCCTCAACCCCGACGCCCTGGTGGAGCTGATGGGCCGCGCCTGCAACCTGGGCTTTGCTGTGGCTGAGCCGGCGGGCTGGCGACTGCTGCCCGCTGTATGCCGTTACCTCGATCATTTCGAAAGCCTGGCGTTGACGGCCAAGACCGATGGCGACGAAGAGAGCACGCCCGCAGCGGAAGACTGGACTGCGGATGCACCAGACGACGAGGAGAACACCTGATGCAGTACGGGTTCCAACGTCTGGTCCTGCTGGGCAGCGCTGGCTACTCGCGCGCCGAGCTGCCGCTCGATGGTGCGGTCTCGCTGGTGGCGCCCAACAATACCGGCAAGACCAGCCTGATCAATGCCCTGCAGTTTCTGCTGATCATCGACCGCCGCCGCATGGATTTTGGTGCGCACGATGTGGATAAGAGCCGGCGCTTCTATTTTCCCAACAACAGCGCCTATGTGTTGCTGGAGGTGTCGCTGCCGGAGTCCGGCACCGTGGTGCTGGGCTGCGTGGGCAAAGGGGTGAGCTTCGAGTACGAGTATTTCGCCTATGCCGGGCCGCTGAAGGTCGAGGAGTTCTGCCTGCCGGATGGCACCTTGGTGGCACAACCGCAACTGGCCAGCCATCTGGCCAGCTTTGGGCGCCGGGTGTTCAGCTACAGCAGCAGCGAATTTGCCGACATGGTCTATGGCGGGCGCAACCGCAAGCTCGCCAGTCAGCAGGATTTCTGCGTTTTCCGCCTGGAGCACGCCAGCGATGCCAGCGTTTTTCAGCGGGTGCTGACCCGTACGCTGCGCCTGGACAAACTGCGCTCCAGCGAGGTAAAGGACTATCTGCTGCAGATTTTCCGGCGTGACCTGCCGGATGCCAGCATCGACTTCAAGGCTGAATGGGACAAGGCGTTTGCCGATCTCAACGCCGAACGCAGCCAGTACCTAGCCGCCGTGCGGCTGCAAGCCACCCTGGGAGAATTGGAACAAAAACAGGATGCCCGCCTGGAGTTGCGCGGCAAATTGCTGTGTTGGCGCCCCTTGATCGACGCAGCACTGGGCCAGTGGCAACAGCATTACGAGACCCGCCAGCAAACCTTGCAGCATGAGTTGGCGCAGTGCGATACCGTGCTGCAGCGCCTGCGCGAACAGGATATGCAGTCGGCTGGCGAGAAGAAAGAGTGCGAGTTGGAACAACATCAGCTCCGCCAGCAAAGCGAACAGTTGCGTGCGTTGCAGCAGCGTTTTGCCTTGATCCCTGAACGCGCCCTGTTGGAGGCGCGCCGCCGCGAGCTGCAGGAACAAAGGGATGCGCTGGTGGTACGGATCGGCCAAGCCCAGAGCCGCACGCCTGCGGCCATCGAGCGCGAGCTGGCCCGGATCGAACGGGAATCCGCGCAGTTGGCTCAGGAGTTGCGCACCCAGGGGCAGAACCTCTATCAGCAACTGGCCGGTGTCGTATCTGCGGAACAACTCAGTGCGCTGAACAAGATGCTGGCCAAGCCGGTACTGACTTTGGGCAGCGAAGACTTCCATCTCGATGGCAAGGCGCTGATTGCAGCCTTGGCCGATGCTGATGCCCGGCAACTCAACTTGCCTGGCCTGCAACTGCGGCTGGAAGCCCTGCCCGCGCAGTATCAGCAACGCACTCTGACGGAACTGGGCGAATTGCAGCAGGAGCTGCAGCAACAGCAGGCTCAGCTGCAAGAACAACTGGCCACCGCCCTGGCTCTGGAAAACGTCAAACAGCAACGCCAGGCATTGGAGCAGCAACTAGCCGAACTGGATGCCGAGTTGCGGGACTACGCGCACATGCAGGACTTGCAGCACAGCGAGGCCGAGCGCGAGGAACGGCTGCAGACACTGGCGAAAAAGCTCGCCGAACTCGGCGCCAGTCTGGCGCAGTCGGCAGAGCGGCACCGCGCATTGGATCAGCAGCGGCAGCAGCGGCAACAGGATTTGGCGGCCTTGCAGCAGCAACACCGGCAGATCGAGCAACGCCGTCATCAGCGCATCGACCACGAAGGCCCCTTCACCTGGCTGGCCGAGTTGCCACACCACCCCTGGCTGGCCCAGCCCGAGTTTGCGCCGGAACAACTGGCCGAACGGCTGCAGACTTATCTGACTGACTGCCGCCAGTTGCTGGAGCTGGATGAGCAGATCCGCCATCTGCTGGGTGAAATCCATAGCGGCGGATTGACCAAGTATCAGTTTGTCGGCGAACCGGAAAGCGAGATTGTTCGTCTCGTTGAATTCGCCCATCACCTGCCGCAGGAAGCCGAAGCCCTGGAAAAGAAAGTACGCTCGGCTGTGGTGAATGTGGCCGCCTGCCTGCGCGAGCTGCGTGACGGCCTGTTTGCCTTCAAGCGCCGGATGCGCGAGTTCAACCGCAAGATCAGCGGCCGACAACTCTCCGACCTGGCCGTGTTCAAGATCGAACCCGAGGACGAAACCCTGCTGGTGGAGGCCATCGAGCTACTGATCAATACCGCTGCCACCGTGGACAGCGGCGAAACCTTCGAGCTGTTCAACCAGCAGAGCGTCCTTGACGACGAACAGATCAATCGCGCCAAGACCCTGCTGATCGAAGAGGGCAATGCCCGCCACGGCCTGCGCGTGGCCGACCTGTTTCGCCTGCGCTTCTGGGTCGGCAAGGCAGACCGCGAGCCGGAAGCCTTCGATGACCTCGACAGTGCCGCCTCCAATGGCACCGTGCTGATGGCCAAACTGGTGACGGGGCTGGCGATGCTGCATCTGATGCAGGATCAGCGTCGCCCCATCCAGGGCATCTGCTACCTGGACGAGGCACTGGCCCTGGACGCCCGCAATCAGCGCAGCCTGATCGACACGGCGGCGGAGTTCGGCTTCTCGCTGATTTTTGCCTCACCCGCGCCGCTGACCACCGTGCGCTACTGCGTGCCGATTCACACGCGCAACGGCAGCAACCAGATCAGCCGTCATAGCTGGCAGATCATCGAACCGCTGGACGCCTGAGCATGGATCGAACCCTGCGCGCAGCCTTGCTCAAACTGCATGGCCAACAAGCCCTGCCGGCCAGCTATTTCACCGCCGCTCAGCGCAGCGCTCTGGATCGCTTTGCCCGGCAGACAGGAGCGGTAATCTGCCAGCGTCAGGGGCGCGGTGATGTTTACCGTGTCAGCGATCCGCGACTATTCGATATCCATCTGAGCGCACTCTCCCCCCAAGTCGGGATGCTGGCCACGGACGACCTGCCGCTGCGGGCGCAACACATCGCCCACGCGCGCGACAGCAAAGCGCGCAATCATCAGCATGAGTGCTACTACCCCTTGCTCAAGGCCGTTGGCGAAAAGGTTCTCTGGCGGCAAGGCGAACACGGGAGCGAACTGCCACTCAGCCAGCTCACGCACCACTTCGGGGCTACCAGCCTGCGCATTGAAACTGGCGACACCTGGCAAAGCGGGCAGCCGCTCTGGCTGGTGGAGAACCAGGCGCTGTTTGACCGCACGGATTGGCTGCCAGTAGGAACGCAAGCCACCCTGCTGTACTACGGCGGACAGCTTGATGGCCGGCTTCTCGCCTGGCTGGGGCAGCGCCCGCGTGCAAGCCGTGTCGTACTGTTCCCGGACTATGACGGCGTGGGGCTGGCCAATTTCGCGCGACTCTTTGCACAGCTTGGCGACACTTGCGAATGCTGGCTGATGCCCGACTGGCAAAGCAAACTGGCACGCTATGGTAGCCAGCGGCTATGGCAGGATACGTTTCGGGACTTCGCCAGTGCCGTTGCCCAGTTGCCCGACTATCTGAGCCCGTTAACCGCACAAATGCGCCAATCCGGACTGGCGCTCGAACAGGAAGCGGTCTGGCTACCTGTTCTGTAGGTGCCCTTTGAGTAAGCTCGCAATGTCACCTGGGGCCAGGCCAGCCTCTAGGGACCGCCTCAGCGCCTGCTCCAGTTGTTGCCAGCCCTGCGCTGAAGTGACATTACTGCCTAATGTTTCGGTCAGACGGAACATCAGCCCTTCCAGCAGTTCTTCGTCACCCATGTCCGTTGCGGCCTGCTCCGCCAGCGCCAAGAGGACGTTGCGCGCTGATGCCAACGAGTCGATTGGCACCCCGGCCAATGCTGCAGGGGTGCTGATGACACGATCCACCCTGACGACTGTCGCCAGATCAAGGGCCTGATCGACGCCCGGCTCGATCTCCATGCGGATCAGCACATCGCCAGCCAACAGAAAGCGGGTCTTGATCAGCCCCGGCTGCTCATCCTGAAACAACCACACCGGCTGGTTGTTGGCCTGCAGCAGGCTTAGCACGAGCTTGCTGTCATCCAGTGCCCCACGATCCTGCCACTGGTGCAACACGTCGCTACGCAGGCGACCGCCTTCCATACCGAGATGATGTAACAGGCCGACCACACGTTTGGCGGAGATCACCTGTTCCTTGCCACGCAGCCAGACCGAGAGGTTGGCGGCGCGGATACCGGTGGCTTCAGCGATCCGCCCCAGCGTTTCCCCGCGTAGTCGTATCAAGGCGGCGGCAAAGGCTGGCAATTGTTCGGAGGCAAGGGTTGGCATGTTTGGTTCTCTGGATTCACTGTAAATCACTATAAGACTTATTGGCCGACAAGACGAGCGCGCGGAGTTTGGCGATTCGTGTAAATTGTCGTTATAGTAAATTATAGTTAGATGTTTTGAGAGGCCATCATGCGCAAGCCGAAGCAAATCCGTCCGTTGCGCCTGCGGGAATACGAAGCTGCCATTACTGCGCTCAAGGCGCAGCATCCCTGGCTTGCCCGGCAGATCGTCGAACCCGCGCCAGGGCATCTGGCTTTGGTAGCACATCTGTTTGCCCAGGTGGAATGCCTGCTGCCGCCCACAGTGCTCGCACGAAAGGGCTCACTGTCAGTGAGCTGCAACCGGGATCGCCTGGCCATTCATTACCAGCCACCGCGACACCACAGCGAACGTGCAGCGGCCGTGCTCGATCTGATTGCCCAGACCAAGCATCTTTCGCAGCAACAATGCCCGGTTTGCGGTGCGCAGGTTGTCGGGGATGGCATCCGTCCGCAACGCTGTCCGCAACACGACGGCATCCAAGGGTTGTTTGCCGAAGAAGTGCGCCGCAGCCGCCAGCTCATCGTCGAACAAGGTGTGCAGCAGGTGGTGCGCGACTTGGGCAAGGTAACGAGCGAGGATGCACGTGCCGCCGTGGCAGCTGAAAATGAGCCGGTCTTGAGTGAAGCCGAACCGGAGCAGGTTCAGGAACAGTCGACAGAAGCGGCCAAATCAGAGCCAGCGCCGAGCATCGTCTTTCTCGATGAAGCCGGGCTGGAGGCGTTCGTGGATCGCCACCGACCAAAAGGCGACGACAAGTTCAAGCGCGCACAGGCGATGGCAGAGCGGATCAAGCGGGCGGGCCATGGCAGCCGCCAACTGGGCCTGCTACCCCCGGACTGGAAAGCCCTGCTGGATGAGTTCGCGCAGGCTTTCCCAAACTTCCATGAACTGGCCGAGCTGCTGCGTGATCACTTCGCCTTGTCCAGTCTGGGCGATGGCCGCGTGTCCTGGCCTGCCGTGTTGCTGGTCGGCCCGGCGGGCATTGGTAAAACCGAGGCGGCACGCTGGCTGGCCGATCAGCTCGTGCTGCCGTTTCGGGTCTTCGATATGGCGAGCACGCAATCGAGTTCGCCGCTCGCAGGTTCCGAATCGTTCTGGAGCAATTCCGAGCCAGGCCAGCTTTTCGAGCTGCTGGCCTACCAGCCGCTGGCCAACCCGGTGGTGGTGCTCGATGAGCTGGATAAGGCCAGCAACGGGCGACCGCAATACGATCCGCTGGCGGCGCTCTATACGCTTCTGGAGCCGCGCAGTGCGCGGAATTTCATCGACCTGTCGATCCGTGATTTCTCCATCGACGCCAGTCATGTCAATTGGATGGCGACCGCGAATGAGCTGGAAGCGATTCCAGGGCCGCTGCGCTCACGGCTGACAGTGCTGCACATTCAACCGCCCAAGCCGGAGCAGGTCAGAAGCATTGCGCAGTCGATCTACAACCGGCTCCGCGACGAGTCCAGCTGGGGCACAGCTTTTGCCGATCGACTGGGTGATGATGTCCTGTCCCGTCTGCAAGCCTTGCCGCCGCGCAGTGTGCGCCTGATTCTGCAGCGGGCCTTGGGCTCGGCAGCTCGTGATGGCCGGGGTGTTGTCCAAGTGCAAGACATCAGGCCGCCGGTCGAGATCAACCGCCGTGGCGTTGGCTTTGTCAGCGAGGGCTGGAATTGAGGTTGCTCAGCGTTGTCCGGATAGCCAGGCCGCACCGGCGGCCAGTGCATCGGCCTCGCTGGGGTAAGTGGTCGATGGGCCGCTGATGATGCAGGGCTGGGTTTCGCCGTCGCCTTCCACCGTCCACAGCTCCCAGGTTCCGTCATTTTTCCAGCTAGGGATGGCGGTGTAGGGTTTGTCTTTCAGCGCAGCCAGCGCGGCATCTACTTCGGGGCGAATCTGCAACTCACCCGAGTAGATATAAGGTGTCGCGCAGCGGGTATCAGATCGGCTCATGTTCCGCACTCCAGAAAAGATCCAGTAGCGCGCTCGCCTGCAGGTAAATACCGGGGTTGCGTGCTTCACTCGGGCCAGCAATGTTGAGGATGGCGATGGCATGACCAACCAGCCAGTCTTGCCATGCCGCCAACAGCTCTTCTGTAGGGGCATGCAAATCGCACAGCAGCAGCGGTTTGCCGTGTCCCGCCGCCAGATCGCGAGTGAGCAGGCTGCCGCCTTCGAGCCTGCCCCGGTAAAGGATCAGTGTGGCATCAGAGTCCAGCACATTGCGTTTGGTGCGCTGGCGGTAGCCGCTGGATTCGGTTTCTAGCAACTGGTAGCGAGCATCCAGTACGCCATCAGCGGCCCGTCGGCCTGCCGGGCACCAGCCTCCATGCGGAATGTGCTGGGCAATGGCGAAATCCAGCGCTGCCCGGTCTACGCCGGTTTGGCCGCCGGAGAGGATGCGCTGAATTTTCACCCTTGCCCCGTTGCGGCGACCGTGCAACTCACTTGAACCTCTGCGCCGGGCTGATCTGCCGAGAGCTGGCCGATGCGTCCGCGCTGGCTGGCAAGTGTCAGTTGCTTGCGTACCTGTGCCAGGCTGCGCTTTTCGATCACTGCGGTATAGCTCGCACCCAATTCACCATCCGGGTCGATGAGCAGCTCGATCCGCTTCACCGGCAGGCCGAATGCCGTGAAGCTGCGCGCCGGCGTCAGCGACCAACTGCCGGGAGCATTGGGCGCAATGCCGTCCAGTACGTGCAACGGCAAGGCTTGACGGCATTCCACGGCGGCTACGATGGCTGGCTCGATTCGCAACCAGTGGTTGAGGTCTGGGGCAGTGCCATCCATCAGCACCACCGGCATGGCTGCCAGTAGCAACGCTTTCATCCCTTGATATTCCTGATCCAGAAGCGACGGTCATCGACCGTGAAGTTGGGGTCATAGCCGACCAGCGTCAGCAACGAGCCGACATAGTAAAGGCCGAACTGATTCATCAGCCAGCGCTCCATCGCCGGGTCGCTGGGCAGCTTGCTGTACGGTGGGATCGGCCCATCGCTGCGAACCTGACCGCTGGTATTGCCGGAGATGGAAAAGCTCTTCCAGGTCAGTACGAAGTTATTTGACTGTTTCGGCAGCTCCGGCGCGCAAAGCGACAGATTGCTGAAGCGCTCGGAGCGCTTGGCGTCGTGCCAGAGCACTGCGTCAAAGTGAATGCAATCACTGGCTTTGAGCGTGAGGCTACGGGTCAGCGTCATCTGATCAGCCGGAATTTGCAGATTGCTGATCACCACCTTGGGCCACTCCGGGGCGCGACCGTCGGTAGACAGATTCTGGCGCAAGGCGTTATGCAGTGGAGTGCCCAGCAGGCTGTTGCGGTTTGCCGCGCTTGCGGGCGTAGCCGCTTGCGACAGACTGGTCCCAATGGATTGTCCCAGTCCGCTCAGTGAATCCAGCGCCCCTGCATGTCGGTTGTGACGCAGCCCGTCAATACAAAAGGCAGAAGCAGCAAGCTCCGGTAGTGTTTCATCGCAGTTCCTCGCGAGCTTATCCGTTGAAGATGGCATTGAGCCGGGCACACCAGGTTTCCGCCGCCCGACGGCTCATGGGGAAACTGAGCACTGGTCGTTGCGGATCGGCGGTTTGCAGCTCGATGGCGAAGTTTTTAGCGCGTACCGTGCGCTCGAAGGTCGGCACGCTCATGCCACTGGCGTTGACCTGACGGCTACCGCCGTTCATCTCCATGCTCTCGACCTCGCGCCAGGTCATCCGCCACCCAAGCAGCCAGGAGAAGTCGTGGATACGCCAGGCTTCATCCACGATTGAGCAGACAGCCAGTTTGCGATGCTGCCGGTCAAACACCAGAAAGGCTGGCGCGGGGTAGCCCAAGAGATGCCCAGCATCGAACGACAGACCCTGCTGAGCGTTGAGCTCGGCTACAAGTGCCTGACAGCGGGCCTGCAAGCGCGCCAGAAAGCGGAAGGACAGCGTGAAAATCGCCAGTGAAATCAGCAGATAGAGCATCAACTCACTGGTCAACAGCCCCCACAGCGATGTCTGTGACAGGCGCGCAGGCCCCACGCCAAACATCGCCAGTACAAGAATCAGCGTAAGACCAGCGGCAGCGAGACCTGAAAGCCCAGCCACCGGAACAGCAAGCCCCGCAGCCGCTCCCATCCCAGCAGTCTTCCAGACGCTTGCCATACGTCACTTCTCCATTTTGTTACTCATAGAGGTCATTCTATGGCGCTTGAGTTAAATTGTCACTTATAGTGCGGGCACTTATCGGGCGTAGCCCTATAGAGGGGGTACTCATAGAGTCATTTCTCTTTAAGAAGAGAGAAATATGGCCCTTGATCCCCGACTACGCTTCGGCCTGAAGCTGATAGAAATCAGAAAGACCAGAGGGTGGTCGCAAGAACGCCTGGCACTGGAAAGTGGCTTGGCGCGCAGCTACCTAGTGTTGTGTTTCATTAATTTGTTTATTTATTCAATAGTTTGAAATAAAATGGTGGACGCTTCTTTCGATGAGTGTCCACCATGAGCAAGCCGGCGGCAGAATTTCACT
>OFIS01000050.1_pt1 | contig 163461 bp, 179 predicted proteins | sample 1775071 | NCBI WGS metagenome assembly OFIS01 (sample SAMN08195774, study PRJEB24354) | sludge metagenome | isolation source: sludge from phenol fed wastewater aerobic bioreactor C | place: India: Nagpur | collected 2016-09-17 | reverse complement strand
TGAGGTGCGTCAGCTGCTGACGGGCGAGCGGCCCGCGCGGCAGCATGCGCTGCACGGCCTTCTCGAGCACGCGCTCCGGGAAACGACCCTCGAGGATCTTGCGCGCGGTGCGCTCCTTGATGCCGCCCGGATAGCCGGTGTGCCAGTAGTAGACCTTGTCGTTGTACTTGTTGCCGGTGAGGACAACCTTGTCGGCGTTGACGACGATGACGTTGTCACCGAGATCGACGTGCGGCGTGAAGGTCGGCAGATGCTTGCCACGCAGACGCATGGCGATCAGCGAAGCCAGACGCCCGACGACGAGCCCCTTGGCGTCGATGAGCACCCACTTCTTTTCGACCTCCGCCGGCTTGGCAGAAAAAGTCTTCATTTTCTTCGTACCTCGTGCCGGTCGAAACGATCCGGCGAAACCCACACCCGACGGGCGCTCGACACCGGAAACGACGATGACGGCCCGAAGGCCGCCGTCTCGCGGCTGGAGATACGCAAGTTCGCCCCCCCTGTCAAGCGCCGAGGCGACACTTCAAAAAGGATTAAACCACGCAAAAACAATGACTTGACTTATGAGGTAACATGATAAGAAGAACTTGGTATCATGATACCGCAGATTTTTCGCCCTGCGGGATCGAATAGGTCAAGACCGCGTGCGCCACCGGGTCGGTGTCGCCGTCCGAAGTGACGAGACAATCGATCACCACGAGCCGCTTGCCGCGCTTCAAGATCCGCGTCTCGGCGATGAGATCGGTGGGCGCCGGCTTCTTCAGAAAGTTGATGTTGGCCGAGGTCGTGACCGCCAACCCGACCGGCCCGACCGCCGCCAGAACCGCGATGAAGGCGGCGAGATCGACGAGATAGAACTGGACCGGCCCGGAGACGGTCCCGCCCGGCCTGAGGTGACGGTCGTCGACCACGAGCCGCACGCGCGTGTGGCGCGCGTCCGCCGCCTCGACGATCGGCGCGCCCATGCTCCCGTTCACCTGAGGGAACTCCCGAGCGATGAAGGCCGTGACCTCCTCCGCCGTCATCGCCGCGCGCGCGCGTCCACCACCCGTCATCTCGTCCCCGTCCCCAATTCGCGTTTCGACCGACGCTCTTCTTCGGTTAGAATAACGTGACGAATAGGAAAAGAAGAAGCCCTATTGGAGAGGAAGTGCCATGTCGGAAATCGCCGAAATCGCCCCGATCACGATCGTCGACGGCGATGGCCTGCGTCGCATCACTCTGGTCGACGCCAAGCGCCGCAACGCGCTGTCGATGCGCATGATGACCGCCCTCACCGAGGCGATCGCGGCGGCCGGCGCCGATCCGGCGGTGCGCGTGGTGATCGTCGCCGCCGAGGGCCCCGCCTTCTCGGCCGGCCACGATCTGAAGGAACTGACGGCGGCGCGCGCCGACGCCGATCGCGGCCGCGGCTTCTTCACCACCACCATGCGCACCTGCGCGAACCTCATGCTGTCGATCGTGCGCTGTCCGAAGCCGGTGATCGCCGAGGTCGCCGGTGTCGCCACCGCCGCCGGCTGCCAGTTGGTCGCCTCCTGCGACCTCGCCGTCGCCGCCGAAGGCGCGAGCTTCGCCACGCCCGGCGTCCACATCGGCCTCTTCTGCTCGACGCCGATGGTGGCCCTGTCGCGCAATCTCTCGCGCAAACACGCCATGGAGATGCTCCTGACCGGCGCCCCGGTCTCCGCCGCCGACGCCGCCCGCCTCGGCCTCGTCAACCGCGTCGTCGCCCGCGAGGCTCTGACGGCCGAGACCGAGGCCCTCGCCCGGGTGATCGCCTCGAAGTCCCCGCTCACCCTGAAGATCGGCAAGGAGGCCTTCTACGCCCAGGCCGAGATGGGCCTCGCCGAAGCCTATGAGCTGACCGCTCGCGTCATGGTCGAGAACATGCTGATCCGCGATGCCGAGGAGGGCATCTCCGCCTTCGTCGAGAAGCGCACGCCGATTTGGGAAGGCCGCTGATCGGCCCCGGCTGCGGCCGGAATGCAACGCTCGCCGCCGCAGTCGCGCCGGCCGCTCGACGGCGGTCGGCGATCGAGTCATGGTCGGTGTGATCGGCGCCACCACCCGGAGTGCGTGCCGCGCGAGACCCGCCCGTGACCAGCTCTCCCCCGCCCAGACCGCCCTCGACCGACGCGACCGAGCCGCTCCCCGCCGACGATCTCCGGACCGGCCCCGTCGACGACCGCCTCTATCTGCGCCCCTTGTGGGTGCTGCCCTGGGCGACGATCCTGCTGGCCGTCGTGCTGATGCTGCTCTACGGGCGCGAGGTGCGTCCGAACGAGCAACGCGCCGCCGTCGCGCTGGTCGGCTTCGCCGTCGTCGGCCTCGCCACGACCGTTCAATGCCTGATGCTGATGGCGATCTCGGCCGCGCGCCACCCGCGCCTGCGCCGCCTCGCGATCGATCTCACCACCGCCGTGATCGCCCTCGGCACCACCGCCTTCTACGGCGTGCTGCTCGACGTGCTGATCCGCGACCGCCACGCCCTCCCCGGAGCGCTCCTGAGCCTCGATCCGGTCGTCGACGGTTTCCTCGCCCTCGTCGCCGTGGTCGTCTGGGGGGTCCTTCTCCTCGTCTTCGTCGCTGGCCTCGGACTGGTCGACGTCGCCGATTCCCGCGATGCCCGACGACGCGCCCGGGCCGGAGAGACCGAGGAATTTTCATAGAAATAGTCTATGAAACTTTTTCAGATCATCGATTGGACCGATGATCTGTCGGCACCTATCGTCCCCTCCAGTGACACCCGAGAGGACGAGACCATGACCGACACGCGCATGACCACCACCGCCGGCGCCCCCGTCGCCGACAATCAGAACAGCCTGACCATGGGCCATCCCGGGCCGATCGCCCTGCAGGATTGGCAGCTGATCGAGAAGCTGGCGCATCAGAACCGCGAGCGCATCCCCGAGCGCGTGGTCCATGCCAAGGGCTGGGGCGCTTTCGGCACCTTCACCGTGACGAACGACGTCACCGCCTACACCCGCGCCGCGATCTTCGGCGCCGTCGGCAAGACCACCGACGTGCTGATGCGCATGTCGACGGTGGCCGGCGAGATGGGCGCCGCCGACGCGGAACGCGACGTGCGTGGCTTCGCGATCAAGTTCTACACCGAGGAGGGCAACTGGGATCTGGTCGGCAACAACACGCCGGTGTTCTTCATCCGCGATCCCCTCAAGTTCCCCGACTTCATCCACACCCAGAAGCGCCACCCGCGCACCAACCTGCGCTCGCCGACGGCGATGTGGGACTTCTGGTCGCTGTCGCCGGAGAGCCTGCACCAGGTGACGATCCTGTTCTCCGATCGCGGCCTGCCGGTCGCGCCGCAGTACATGAACGGCTACGGCTCCCACACCTATTCGTTCTGGAACGCGGCCGGTGAGCGCTTCTGGGTGAAGTTCCACTTCAAGACGATGCAGGGCCACCGCCACTGGACCAACGACGAGGCGGCGCAGGTCGTCGCCCGTTCGCGCGAGAGCTTCCAGGAGGAGTTCCACGGCGCCATCGAGAAGGGCGACTTCCCGCGCTGGAAGATGCAGGTGCAGATCGTGCCCGAGGCCGAGGCCGACCGCTTCGACTTCGATCCCTTCGACCTCACCAAGGTCTGGCCGCACGCCCAGGCGCCGCTGATCGATGTCGGCGTGATCGAGTTGAACCGCAATCCGGAGAACTATTTCGCCGAGATCGAGCAGGCCGCCTTCTCGCCCTCGAACATGGTGCCCGGCATCGGCGCCTCGCCCGACCGCATGCTCCAGGCCCGCATCTTCTCCTATGCGGACGCCCATCGCTACCGGCTCGGCACCCATTACGAGGCGCTGCCGGTGAACGCCCCGAAGTGCCCGGTCCACCACTACCACAAGGACGGCGCCATGCGCTTCTTCGGCTCCACCACCGGCAATGCCGACGCCTATTACGAGCCGAATTCCTTCGGTGGGCCGAAGCAGGATCCCTCCGTCGCCGAGCCGCCGCTCGCCGTGACCGGCCCGATGGCCCGCCACGACCACCGCGCCGGCAACGACGACTACGTCCAGCCGCGCGCCCTGTTCGACCTCTTCGACGCCGGCGAGAAGGCCCGGCTCTATGCCAACATCGCCGCCGCCATGGGCGGGGTGCCGCGCGAGATCGTCGAGCGCCAGCTCGCCCATTTCGAGAAGATCCACCCGGACTACGCCGCCGGCGTCCGCGCCGCCCTCGCCGCCTCCGCGTGAGGTCGACGGCCTCACGCGAGCCTCGACGAGGACGGCTCTGCCCCGAAACGACGAAGGCCGCGGATCGCTCCGCGGCCTTCGAACATGTCGGGAGGGACGGGCGCGATCAGCGCGCGCCCTTGACCATCATCATGAACCGGGCCTGTTCGGCCGGATCCTCGCGGAAGACCCCGGTGAATTCGGTGGTCAGGGTCGACACGCCCGCCTTCTGGACACCGCGCATCGACATGCACATGTGCTCGGCCTCGATCATGATCGCCACGCCGCGCGGACCGAGATAGTCCTCGATGGCGTTGACGATCTGCGCCGTGAGGCTCTCCTGGGTCTGCAGCCGGCGCGCATAGACGTCGACCAGACGCGCGAGCTTCGACAGGCCCACGACCCCCTTGGACGGATAATAGGCGATGTGCGCCTTACCGACGAAGGGGACCATGTGGTGTTCGCAATGCGAGAAGAAGGGAATGTCGCGCACCAGCACGATCGATCCGTATCCCTCGACTTCCTCGAACACCCGGTCGAGCACCTCGGCCGGATCTTCGGTGTAACCGCGATAGAGCTCCTCGTAGGCCTTGACCACGCGCTTCGGCGTATCGATCAGGCCTTCCCGGTTCGGATCGTCACCCGCCCAGAGAAGCAGGGTACGCACGGCAGCCTCGGCGTCTTCGCGGCTGGGTCTTGCGACCGGCGCGAACTTCGCGGCGCCCGTCTCGCGACGGGCATCGACGACGGCATCCATGGTTGGAATCTCCCGTTGGTGGAATACATCACCCAAATACGTGTTCCACTTCATTGCGGATCACCGGATCTGGGGATCCCTCTCCGCGTGTCGCCGCTCTCGTACTCCCGTTTCGGGCCATCATGCGGCGACGGCGGTTTCCCAGTATATAATAAGTCGACGCCGTTCCGACAGGGCCACGGCGTCGCGGCTTTCCACAATGGTGTGTTCGATGATCGACGACATCTACAACAAGCAGATTCTGGCGCTGGCGCTCGACATTCCGCGCATCGGCCGTCTCGATCGTCCCCAGGCGAGCGTCACGCATCACTCGCGTCTGTGCGGCTCGCGGATCACCGTCGACCTCGTCCTCGACGGCGATCGGGTCGTCGACTACGCCCACGAGGTCAAGGCCTGCGCCCTCGGTCAGTCCTCCGCCTCGATCCTCGCCCGCCACGTGATCGGCGCCACCACGAGCGAGATCCGCGAGGCGCGCGACGCCCTCAAGGCGATGCTGAAGGAGAACGGCCCCCACCCCACCGGCCGATTCGCCGACCTCGCCCTGCTCGAGCCGGTCCGCGACTACAAGGCCCGCCACACCTCGACGCTCCTCCCCTTCGAGGCGACGGTCGAGGCGATCGACGAGATCGAGGCGAAACGCGCGGCCGAGTGACGGCAGGGCCGTCCGGGGATCGCCCCCGCCGCTGGAGCCCGTGGATCCCCGGGTCGAGCCCGGGGATGACGCCCGTAGAGAGGCCTTCCCGCGCCGCGCTCACGGCGCTCGGGCCAACTCGTAGGGTGCAATAGCGAAGCGTATTGCACCATTCACCGACGCCGAAGACCGCCCGAACGTCCCTCGCCGGCGCGGCCGGTGGAATGCGCGTTCCGCACGTTCCACCCTACGGCGCAACCCCGTCCTGGCCGGGCTCGACCCGGCCATCCGTCGAGCCGGTCGGTCAGATGTCCAACGCCGCCTCGTCGGCGAAGGCGGCGCGCTCCTGAATGAAGGAGAACCGCGCCTCGGGCTTGTTGCCCATCAGCCGCTCGACCGAATCCATCGTCGGTGTCTCGTCGGCGTCGAGGATGGCGACGCGCAGCAGCGTGCGCGTCTTCGGATTCATGGTGGTCTCCTTGAGCTGGTTCGGCATCATCTCGCCGAGGCCCTTGAAGCGGCCGAGTTCGGGCTTCTTGTTCCTGAAGATCGTCCGCATCAGCTCGTCGCGATGGGCCTCGTCGCGGGCGTAGACCGTCTTGGCGCCGTGGGTCAGCCGATAGAGCGGCGGCACGGCGAGGAAGAGATGGCCGTGACGGATCAGATTGGGCATCTCGCGCCAGAAGAAGGTGACGAGCAGCGAGGCGATGTGCGCCCCGTCGACGTCGGCGTCGGTCATCACGATGATCTTGTCGTAGCGCAGATCCTCGTCGCGATATTGCCCGCGCATGCCGCAGCCGAGCGCCTGGACGAGATCGGCGAGCTGCTGGTTGGCCTGGAGCTTGTCGCGGGTCGCCGAGGCGACGTTGAGGATCTTGCCGCGGAGCGGCAGCACCGCCTGATTGGCGCGGTCGCGCGCCTGTTTCGCCGAGCCGCCGGCCGAATCGCCCTCGACGATGAAGAGCTCCGACCCCTGCGCCGCCGAATTCGAGCAATCCGCGAGCTTGCCCGGCAGGCGCAGTTTGCGCACCGCCGTCTTGCGCTGGACTTCCTTCTCCTGGCGCCGCTTCAGCCGCTCCTCGGCCCGCTCGATGGTCCATTCGAGCAGTTTCGCCGCGTTGGCCGGCGAGGCCGCGATGAAATGATCGAAGGCGTCCTTGATCGCCGTGTCGACGATGCGCGTCGCCTCGGCGGTGGCGAGCTTGTCCTTGGTCTGGCCGACGAATTCCGGCTCGCGGATGAAGACCGAGAGCATCGCCCCGGCCGAGGTCATCACGTCGTCGGTGGTGAGCTGCGCCGCGCGCTTGTTGCCGACGAGATCGGCATAGGACTTGAGCCCGCGCAGCAGCGCGAGCCGGAGCCCCGCCTCGTGCGTCCCGCCCTCCGGCGTCGGCACCGTGTTGCAGTAGGACGAGACGAAACCGTCGCCCGCGAACCAGGCCACCGCCCACTCGACCGCGCCGTGACCGGAGGTCTTGGCGGTCTTGCCGGCGAAGACGTCGTCGACGACCAGCCGCTCGTCCTTCAGCCGCTCGGCGAGAAAGTCCTTGAGCCCGCCGGGGAAATGGAAGACCGCCTTGTCGGGAACCGGATCGCTCGCGACGATGCACTCGGCCGCGCAGGACCAGCGGATCTCGACGCCGCCGAAGAGATAGGCCTTCGACCGCGCCATCTTGAAGATGCGCTCGGCCTTGAAGCGCGCGCCCTCGCCGAAGATCTGCGCGTCGGGCCGGAACCGCACCGTCGTGCCGCGCCGGTTCATCACCTCGCCGAGGTCCTCGAGCGGGCCGAGCGGCTGGCCGCGCGAGAAGCGCTGGCGCCACAGATGCCGGTTCTTGGCGACCTCGACTTCGAGGATCTCGGAGAGCGCGTTGACCACCGACACGCCGACGCCGTGCAGACCGCCGGAGGTCTCGTAGGCCTTGCCGTCGAACTTGCCGCCCGAATGGAGCATCGTCATGATGACTTCGAGCGCCGATTTCCCCGGAAACTTGGGATGCGGATCGACCGGAATGCCGCGCCCGTTGTCGGTGATCGTCAGCGTGCCGTCGGCGTCGAGCCGGACGTCGATGTAGGAGGCATGCCCCGCCACCGCCTCGTCCATCGAATTGTCGATCACTTCGGCGAAGAGATGGTGCAGCGCCTTCTCGTCGGTGCCGCCGATGTACATGCCCGGCCGCCGGCGCACCGGCTCGAGCCCCTCGAGCACCTCGATGTGCGAGGCGTCGTAGTCGCTCTCGCCGAGCGTGGCGCGCTTGGCGGCCGTCGCCAGCGCCGCCTTGACCGCGACCGCCTTGGAGGTCGCCGTCTCGCGCTTCGGCGCCACCGGAACCGCTCCCCCGAAGAGATCGTCGTCGCCCATCATTCTGCCCAAATACCCTCTCGCGCGCCTCGCGTCACGAATCACTCGGCATCATGTCACGGAATTCCGCGCCGCGAAAACCCGTGTTCACGACTCGTTCCCTCCGTCCTCCACACGCACGGTTCCCACCTTGGCCCGCGCGATGGGAAAAAGAGACGGCCAAGACGAAACGGCACCTCGATATCACAACCGAAGCGTGCCATCTTGGGGCGCCTTCTCCTTTTACTCAATCAGAGGATTGCCTCATGGCCCTTCGCGCGTCGACTCTCGTTGCCCTGAGCATCTCCACCGCCCTCTTCGCGGTCGCCTCGCCCGCCGTGGCGGGTGCCGACGTCACCTTGGCCAAATCCGACGGCTCGAAGGTCCATATCGTCTGCAACGAGACCGGGTGTTCCGCCATCATCTTCGATGGAAAAGGCAATAGGGTCGCCACCGAGATTTCGGACGGCGGCAATTGGGGCTACGCCCAGATCCTCGAGAAGTTCAAGGCCAAGGGCTACAAATGACCCCCTCTTGACCCCCTCTCGACGCGCCTGGGGAGGAGCCTGCACGTCTCACGGCAGCGCTTCGTCCGCCTCCGCCGCCCGCCCTCGGCCATAGGCCTGCGCGGCGATCGCATGCGCCTCCCAGAACACCCGCTCGAGGCCCGGATCGACCGGCCCGCAGGCTTCGACCACCGCCGCCGCCCAGTCGACGTAGTCGAGGAGCCGCGCCTCGGTCCAGCCGACCGGCGGCGTGCGCACCAGCGCGCGGAGATTGGAGGTCTTGTCGGCGAGCTTGATCAGCTTGGCGTCGTGCGGCAGGCCCGGCGCGTGCTCGATCTGCGCCGCCTTGCGACGGTCCTTGGAGAGCGTCTTGTCGTCGGTGACGTACATCACCAGCTCGGCGACGCGCGGCCCGAATTCCGCCACCAGCTGCGCCTCGGTGACGCCGACGTCCTCGACCGTGTCGTGGAGGAGCGCCGCGATCACCACCTCGATCGCGCCGGGCTCGTCGGCATGGGCCACCAGTTCGGCGACCTCGAGCAGATGATTGACGTAGGGCTCGGCGTCGATGCCCTTGCGCTGCTGATCCTTGTGCGCCCTCGCCGCCCAATGCGCGGCATGGCTCAGCCGCGCGATGGCGTGAGGAACGGGGCTCGTCGGGCGCGGCGTCATGGGCGGGTCTCGGGTTGCGGATCTCGGGTTTCGGCTGCATCACGCCGAAACTTGGGATAAGTCTCAGTCTCATGGTGCATCGCACCGGAAACTGACCCGATCGGCCCGATCACGCAACCGCCATGTGCCTCCGCTGCCGCATTCCCTTACGTTATTCGAGCCCCGACGAGCGTTCCGGCGCGGCGGCGACCCCGCGCGGCCGCCCGCTCGAGCCGCTCGCCGCCTCGTGGAAGCGGCCGCACGTGCTCCTGGCGCGCCTGCTGGTGCGCGCCTATCGGCTGACGTTTTCCGCCTTCATGGGCCGCACCTGCCGTTATTTCCCCACCTGTTCGGAATATACGGAGGAGGCGATCGCCACCTACGGTCTGTGGGCCGGCTTCTGGATCGGGCTCGCCCGGATTCTCAGATGCCACCCCTGGGGTCCGAACGGGCTCGACCCGATTCCGGAGCAATTGCCTCCCGATTCGCGCTGGTATATGCCCTGGCGCTACGGCCGCTGGACCGGCGACCACATCACCACACGCCTCTGAGGAGGCGTCACATCCCCCCTCGCTTACCCGGGTTGTTGCCGGGAGTGAGCCCACGAGGAGCTGCATCCCATGATCTCGATCACCTTCCCCGATGGCGCGTCCCGATCCTTCGAAGCCGGCGTCACCGGCCGCGAAGTCGCGGAACAGATCGCCAAGTCGCTCGCCAAGAAGTGCCTCGCGATGGAGGTCGACGGTGTCGAGACGGACCTTTCCGATCCGATCACTCGCGACGTGCGCCTGCGCTTCGTCACCAAGGACGACACCCGCGAGGCGCTCGAGCTGATCCGCCACGACGCCGCCCACGTCATGGCCGAGGCCGTGCAGGAGCTCTTCCCCGGCACCCAGGTGACCATCGGCCCGTCGATCGAGAACGGCTTCTATTACGACTTCTACCGGGTCGACGATCAGGGCGCGCCGAAGCCCTTCACCGTCGACGATCTCCCGGCGATCGAGGCCAAGATGCGCGAGATCATCGCGCGCAACGCCGCCTTCACCAAGGAGGTGATGCCGCGTGAGGAGGCCAAGCGCCGCTTCGCCGCCATGGGCGAGACCTTCAAGGTGGAGCTGATCGACGCCATCCCCGGTGACGAGCCGATCAAGATCTATACCCAGGGCCAGTGGTTCGACCTCTGCCGTGGCCCCCATCTGCCCTCGACCGGCTTCATCGGCACCTCCTTCAAGCTGATGAAGGTGGCCGGCGCCTATTGGCGCGGTGATGCGAACAATCCGATGCTGTCGCGCATCTACGGCACCGCCTGGCTGAACGACAAGGACCTCGCCGCCTATCTCACCATGCTCGAGGAGGCCGAGAAGCGCGATCATCGCCGCCTCGGCCGCGAGATGGACCTCTTCCACTTCCAGGAGGAAGGCCCCGGCGTCGTCTTCTGGCACTCCAAGGGCTGGTCGCTGTTCCAGAGCCTCACCGCCTACATGCGCCGCCGTCTCGTCGAGGACTATCAGGAGGTCAACGCCCCGCAGGTGCTCGACAAGGTGCTGTGGGAGACCTCCGGCCATTGGGGCTGGTACAAGGAGAGCATGTTCCAGGTGGAGTCCGCCGGTGACGAGACCGAGGACAAACGCATCTTCGCGCTGAAGCCGATGAACTGCCCCGGCCATCTCCAGATCTTCAAGCACGGCTTGAAGTCCTACCGCGAACTGCCGATGCGATTGGCCGAATTCGGCCTCGTCCATCGCTACGAGGCCTCCGGTGCCATGCACGGACTGATGCGCGTGCGCGGCTTCACCCAGGACGACGCCCACATCTTCTGCACCGAGGCCCAGATGGCCGAGGAATGCATGAAGATCAACGACCTGATCCTCTCGGTCTATTCCGACTTCGGCTTCGACGAGATCACCGTGAAGCTCTCGACCCGGCCGGAGAAGCGCGTCGGCTCCGACGCGCTGTGGGATCATGCCGAGGAGGTGATGGGCAAGGTCTTGGAAGAGATCGCCGCCCAGTCCGGCGGACGCATCAAGACCGCGATCAACCCCGGCGAGGGCGCCTTCTACGGCCCGAAGTTCGAATACACCCTGCGTGACGCCATCGGCCGCGAATGGCAGTGCGGCACCACCCAGGTCGACTTCAACCTGCCGGAGCGCTTCGGCGCCTTCTACGTCGACGCCGACGGATCGAAGAAGGCCCCGGTGATGATCCACCGCGCCATCTGCGGCTCGATGGAGCGCTTCCTCGGCATCCTGATCGAGAACTACGCCGGCCATTTCCCGCTGTGGCTGGCGCCGACCCAGGTGATGGTGACCACCATCACCTCCGACGCCGACGCCTACGCGGCCGAGGTCCACAAGAAGCTGCGCAAGGCCGGCTTCCGCGCCGAAATCGATCTCAGGAACGAGAAGATCAACTACAAGGTCCGCGAACACTCGCTCGCCAAGATCCCGGTGATCCTGGTCTGCGGCAAGCGCGAGGCCGAGGAGGGCACCGTCGCGGTGCGCCGTCTCGGCTCCCAGGCCAACACGGTGAAGCCCCTCGCCGAGGTGATCGTCGAGCTGACCGAGGAAGCGGTGCCGCCCGACGTGAAGCGCGACCGCGCAGACGCCTGAGGCGAACGATCCGAACCAACCGAAGGGCGCCGATGGCGCCCTTCGTCGCATCCGGGGGGCCTCACGCCCCGCTGCCGCGCGGACGGGCCGAGACGCGACGTCGTAAAAGTTCGACTTACCATATATGTTCAAAGATCCGACAGTCCGAGGGGCGCGGCGCATCGAAAGCGTCGACCACCCGCCGTCTCGCCCGCCTCCCGCGTCGCGAGCGCCCCCCCACGAAGAGAGGATCCGAACCGTGACCCGGACCATCGCCATACCCTCCGACGCCCCCGGCGGCCTCACCGCTTCGATCTCCGCGCATTTCGGCCATTGCGACGTCTTCACCCTGGTCGAGATCGACGACGGGCGGATCCTCGGAACCTCGCTTCTCGCCCCACCCGACCACGACCACGGCGGTTGCCTCGCGCCGGTGGCGGTGCTCGCCGAGGCCGGCGTCTCGGCGATCGTCACCGGCGGCATGGGCGTTCGTCCGCTGATGGGCTTCCTCGACGCCGGGATCCACCCCTATTTCGCCGAGGACTGCGCCGACGTCGACGACGCCGCGCGTGCCTTCGCGGCCGGTGAACTGCCCGCCTTCGCCCGGAACCGCAGCTGTGGCGGCGGCGGCGAAACGGGCTGTTGCGGGGGACACGACCACGGCTGACCCGGCCGAGGTTCTCCTCTCCTGCGCCGACCACGGCCTTGACCCCGGCGGGAGCCGCGCCTAATCGACTCCCATGACCGAAACCGCCTTCTTCCCCGCCCCCGCCGGCGATGCCGACGCCCTCGAGATGGGCACGACCCTGATGCCGCGTTTCGGAGCCGACGGTCTCGTCACCGCCGTCGTCGTCGACGTCGCGACGCGTGACGTCGTCATGCTCGCCCACATGACCGCCGAGGCGCTGGCCAAGACCATCGCAACCGGCGTCGCCACCTATTGGAGCCGCTCGCGGAAATCGCTCTGGGTCAAGGGCGAGACCTCCGGCAACCGCCAACTGGTGAAGCGCCTCCGCGTCGATTGCGATCAGGACGCGGTCGTGCTCGAGGTCGAGGTCGAGGGCCACGGCGCCTCGTGCCATCGCGGCTTCCATTCCTGCTTCTATCGCGAGGTGCCGGTCGGCCACCCCGGCGCGCCCCTCGCCTTCGTCGAGAGCGATCCCACCTTCGATCCGAAAGCGGTCTACGGCACCGCCTCGGGCCACGCCCACGGCCCCGGCTGCGGCTGCGACGACGAGGCGTGAGGCGACCGTCATCGGGGCTTCATCGTCGCGGAGGAAACGGAACGTTCCCTTCGACCCGGAGCCTCCCATGTCGCCTCAGCCCCCCGCCGCTCGCCGTCCCTCCTGGTCGCTCGCGGGCGGGCGCGTCCTCGCCGACGGCCGCCTCGACGCGGCGACGCTCACCCTCGACGACGGTCGCATCGCCGAGGGAGCCGGCGCCACCGACCGCCGCTTCGACGCGACCGACCTCCTGGTGCTGCCCGGCATCGTCGACGTCCACGGCGACGCCTTCGAACGCCAGTTGATGCCGCGCCCCGGCGTCGGCTTCGATCTCGCCACCGCCCTCTTCGACACCGATCGCCAGATGCTGGCGAACGGCATCACCACCGCCTTTCACGGCGTCACCTGGTCGTGGGAGCCCGGCCTGCGCGGCGCCGAGAATGCCCGCGCCCTGCTCGACGCCCTGGAGACGCTCGGCCCCGACCTCCTCGTCGACACCCGCTATCACCTGCGCCACGAGACCTACAATCTCGACGGCGAGGCAGAGATCCTCGAGTGGATCGCCGCGCGCCGCATCGGCTGCCTCGCCTTCAACGACCACACCACCGGCATGGCCAAATATCGCGGCAAGCCGGAGAAACTCGCCAAGATGATCGAGCGCTCGGGCCTCGACCCGCGCGATTTCCTCGCCCTGGTCGAGGACGTCCACGCCCGCGAGCCCGCCGTCGCCCCCTCGGTCGAGCGCCTCGCCGCCGCCGCCCGCGAGGCCGGCATCCCCATGCTCTCCCACGACGACATGTCACCCGACATGCGCCGCTGGTATCGCGGCCTCGGCGTCGCCGTCGCCGAGTTCCCGATCGACGAGCCGACCGCCCGCGAGGCCGTGGCGATGGGCGAGGCGACCGTCTTCGGCGCCCCCAACGTGGTGCGCGGCGGCAGCCACACCGGCTGCCCCGCCGCCGCCGACATGGTGGCGAAGGACCTCTGCGCCATCCTCGCCTCCGATTATTTCTATCCCGCCCTCGCCGCCGCCCCGTTCCGCCTCGCCGCCGACGGCGTCCGCCAGATCGAGACCGCCTGGGATCTCGTCTCCGCCAACCCGGCCCGCGCCTTCGGCCTCGACGATCGCGGCCGCCTCGCGCCCGGCGCCCGCGCCGACGTGATCGCCGTCGAGGCCCGTGCCGGCCGTCCGCCCCGCGTCGTCGCCACCTTCGTCGAAGGCCGCCTCGCCCATTGCGCCGACGGCGCCCGCATCGGCTGAGACCCTCTGAAATTCCGTCGCCACGTTCACTCTTCTTGAATCAAATCGTTTCAGTCTCCAGATCGAGTCGTGATCCGAAGGAGGGTCCCATGCTCGAAGGTGTGACGCGGCGATTGTTCGGGACGACCGGCGACGGTCACGGCGGCGGCCCTGTGGTGGTGCCACCGCGCCGGCCGAAGATCGGTCTGGCGGTCGGCGGCGGCGCCGCGCGCGGCTGGGCGGCGATCGGCGTGCTGCGTCGACTGCGCGAATCCGGGATCGTCCCCGACGTCGTCGCCGGCACCTCGATGGGCGCCGTGGTCGGCGCCTGCGATCTCGCCGGCCGCCTCGATCGGCTGGAGGCCTTCGCCGCCGAACTGACGCCGCGCCGGGTCTTCGCCCTGCTCGATCTGCGCCTCGGCGGATCCGGCTTCGTCGGCGGCGACCGGCTCGCCCGCCTGATCGTCTCCCAGCTCGACGACCTGCGCATCGAGGATCTCGCGCGCCCCTTCACGGCGGTGGCGACGGAACTCGCCACCGGCCACGAGATCTGGCTGAACTCGGGCCGGCTGGTCGACGCCCTGCGCGCCTCCTATGCCCTGCCCGGCATCTTCGAGCCGGTCCGCCTCGGGCGGCGCCTGCTGGTCGACGGGGCGCTGGTCAATCCGGTGCCGGTCTCGGTGTGCCGGGCGCTCGGCGCCGAGCTGGTGATCGCCGTCAACGTCTCCGCCGATGCCGTCGGCCACGGCACCGTGGTCCAGTCGCTGCCGGCCGAACCGGCCGAGGACGACGTCGCCGACCCGCGCGAGGGCCTCGCCCCGAGCCTCTTCCGCCGCCTGCTCGGTGGAACCGGCGACAAGCCCGGCCTCTCCGGCGTGATGATGGAGAGCTTCAACATCATCCAGGACCGCATCACGCGCTCCCGTCTCGCCGGCGATCCGCCCGACGTGATGATCGCGCCGCGCCTCTCCCACATCGGCCTCTTCGACTTCCACCGCGCCGAGGAGGCGATCGCCATTGGCCTCGCCGCCACCGATCGCGCCCTGCCCGACGTGACCACCCTGATCGCCGAACTGACACGCTGAGCCGCCGCCCCGCGCAGACGACCACGGGCGCGGAAGCTCTCGCCGCCGCGCCCGTTCGTTCGATACCGGCCCTTCGCAGGGCGCCGAGGGGCCTCGGTCACGCCGTGGCGATATAGGCGCGCATGTGCGCGGCCTCTTCCTCGGCGAGTGCGATCCGCCGCGCCACGACGTCGCCGATCGAGATCACCCCGATCAGACGATCCTCGCGCACCACCGGCATGTGGCGGAAGCGGCCGGTGGTCATGCGCCCGAGCACCTTGTCGGTCGTCTCGCTCTCGGTGCAGGTCATCACCTTGGTCGACATGTGGCTCTCGGCCGCGCGGTCGAGCGCCGCCGCGCCCTCGCCGGCGAGCGCGCGCACGATGTCGCGCTCGGAGAGGATGCCGGCGATGCGCCCCTGTCCGTCGATCAGCACCACCGCGCCGATCTTGTGGGTGGTGAGCGTCTCGCAGACCTCGCGCAACGTCTGCTTCGGACCCATGGTGACGACCTGGCGGCCCTTTTGCGAAAGAATGGCGGCAACGGTCATGGCACTTTCCTCCTGAGACTCCGGCCCGAATGCGAACCGATTAGATCGGGTTCCGACGCCGCCCTCTGCCGGGGGGACATCTTTGGTTCTGTCGGAAGCGCGTGGTCATGATGCTGCCACCCGAACGCCCGCGCAAGCCGTTCGAACGGTCCGATCCGGGAATTTCACGCCGAGGAGTCGCGCGACGTCTTGCCGCGCTCACCAGCCCGAGCGTCGCGGCTCGAAGGCGGAATAGCCGAGGAAACCCGCCAAGAAGCCACCGAGATGGGCGCCCCAGGCGATCGATCCGCCGTTGCCGCCGAAGGGGCCGGACCCGAGGAAGACCAGCACCACGTTCATGATCACCAGCGCCGCGATGGCGCCGCGCACGCGCGGTTCGCGCAGCGAGTCGCCGATGCTCCCGGTCTCCGCCCACGGCGACCGGAACACGAAGCGCAGCAACGCCCCGAGGAGCCCCGAGACCGTGCCGGAGGCCCCGATCATCGGCGCCTGCGACCCCCAGGCGACGACCAGATGCACCGCCGCCCCCGCCACCGTCGCCGCCGCGCAGAAGGCGAGGAAGCGCCCGGTTCCGAGCCTGGCCGACACCGGACGCGCCAGCGCCGCGAACATCGCCGAATTGAGCAGGACGTGCGACCAGCCGTCGTGCAGCAGCGCGTAGGTGAGGAAGGTCCAGACCAGCGCCCCCCACCCGCCCGGGTAGATCGGCGCGCCGCCGTCGAGGATGTAGCGATCCGGCACGAAGCCGAAGAGATAGTCGATCGGCACGTCGTATTGGGTCGGAAAGAACCCCCTGACGAAGACGATCGCGATCGGGATCGCCACCATCACGGTGATGACGGGCGGCAGCAGAAAGACCGGCTCGCCGCGCCGTCCCGGCCCTCTGTTCCCCTCGTTCGCGTCGCCGACCATCGCTCGTCCCTCTCGTCTCGCGTCCTCGCATATGGCGCCGATCCTTGAGGGCGGCAACCGCGTTTCGTTTCGAGGCGGCGAAAACCGGCACGACCTTCGCAAGTGTTGACGAGACGTGAACGCACGCGGCGTTCATTCGTCCCATTTCGGCACGACTCGAGAGGCCGGGAAGAGACGAAGGATCGGCGCGGCGCGGAAATCGGCCACCGGGGCAGGGCTCGCCCCGATGGGCCGTCTCGGGACGGGAGTCTCGAAACGAGGCGCCGTCCCGCGATGGGGACGACAGGGGGACTTGGAACATGAAGCATGCCGCCACGCGCGAACTCTACGACTACTGGCAGCGATTGCGCGGCGATCGTCCCGCCCCCGACCGCACCGAGATCGAACCCTCCGACCTCCGGCGCATTCTCGGCGACACCTTCATCCTCGAGGCGACCTCCCGTCACGAATATCGCTTCCGCCTCGCCGGCACCCGCGTCTGCGCGCTCTACGGCCGCGAGCTGAAGGGCAAGGACTTCCTCTCCTTCTGGCAGGGCAAGGACCGAGAGGCGGTGGCGACCCTCCTCGCCGCCGTGTCGCAGGACGCCGCCGCCGCCGTCTTCGGCTACGAGGGCGTCTCCGCCCATCGCCGCACCCTGCCCTGCGAGGTCCTGCTGCTGCCGATCCGCCAGAAGGGCGAGGGCTGGACCCGCATCCTCGGCTCCCTCGCGCCGATGGACGATCCCTATTGGATCGGCATTCACCCCCTGATGACCCAGACGGTCTCCAGCCTCCGGCTGATCTGGCCCGACGAACGTCCGAGCTTCCTGCGCCGTGGCGACGCTCCCTCCCCCGAGCCCGCCGCCGATCGCCCGCCCTCGGTCTTCCGTCCCGCGCCGATGTCGGTCGTCCCCGGTCTCGGCGAGCGCCGTGTCGGTCATCTCGTGGTCCTCGAGGGAGGAAAATCGACGGGAGCGTGAACCCCCCGTGTTTTTCGGCCGGACGCAACGCGCGGTTAACCATCACCGACCTAGAATCTCGGAAGCACCGATCATGCCGAGGCCGACATGCGTCCAACCACCACCCCCGTCCGCAACGACACGGCGTCGGCGACCGACCGCCGCATGCATCAGCGGGTCAAGGTGAACCTGCTCGGGCGTTGCATGCTGGAGGACCGGCGCGAATTCGCCTGCCAGATCGTCGACATGTCGCCGGGCGGCGCCGCCGTGATGATTCCCGCCGTCGCCCGCCTCGGTGAGCGCGTCGTCGCCTACATCGACCACATCGGCCGGATCGAGGGACGCATCGTCCGCCTGATCGAGGGCGGCTTCGCGATGTCCCTGGCGATGTCGACGCGCAAGCGCGACAAGCTCGCCAATCAGCTGACCTGGCTCGCCAATCGCCACATCCTCAACCTCCCCGAGGATCGGCGCCACGATCGCTTCAGCCCGCGCAACCCCTTCTCCAAGCTCGTCCTCTCCGACGGCACCGAGATCAAGTGTCGGATCATCGACGTCTCGCCGTCGGGCGCCGCCGTCCACATCGACCGCCGCCTCGAGATCGGCACCCCGGTCATCCTCGGCGTCATGCGTGGCCGCGTCGTGCGCAACTTCGACGAGGGCGTCGCGATCGAATTCTCGGTCGTCCACGAGATCGAGACGCTGCGCAACTTCTTCTCCTGACCGCCTTCACGCTTCCTTCACCACGTCGGCGACACCTCGCCGACGTCGCCGCTTTTCGCGGCGAAGCAGGCAAGCATCTGATCGAAAAGACTTTTCAGGCGCGGGAACGCCCACCGCGAGGCCCTTTTCGGCGCTCGCCCGGCGATCGCGTCAATTCGTGACGAACTCGAGTGAATTCCTTCAGTCCGGCGCAAGCCGGCAGGTGCATTCTCGACCCGTCGAACGAGCGCCGCCCTCCGGGGAACGCGCCGGCGACGAGACGGGAGGAGAAGATTTCGCCTTTGCGGGCCTGGTCACGTCCCCACCCTCCCCGTCCCCAGACGACCGGGTCCGAATCGAACGGGCCGGCATCGCTCCGATGCCGGCCCGTTTCGTTTCCGCCCGGTGATCGGCCCGAAGACGCGATCTCACATCCGCTCGAGGCTCGCCGCGAAGCGCGCGCCGTTGCGGACATAGCCCTCGGCCGATTTCCGGAGACGCTCGACCGCCGCCGCGTCGAGCGTGCGGATCGCCTTGGCCGGAACCCCGACGATCAGCGAATTGTCGGGAAATTCCTTGTTTTCGGTGACGAGCGCGCCCGCCCCGACCAACGAATTGGCGCCGATCCGGGCGCCGTTGAGGATGGTCGCGCCCATGCCGACCAGCGTGTTGGCGCCGATGGTGCAGCCGTGCAGCGTCACCTTGTGGCCGATGGTGCAGTCCGGACCGATGGTCAGCGGGCTGCCCATGTCGGTATGCAACACCGAGAGATCCTGGACGTTGGAGCGATCGCCGATCTCGATCCACTCGTTGTCGCCGCGCAGCACCGCCCCGAACCACACGCTCGCGCCCGACCCGAGCCGCACCCGGCCGATCAGATCGGCGGTCGGCGCCACGAAGGCCGAGCCGTCGGCCGGCAGTTCCGGGGCGATCCCGTCGAGCTTCCACATCGTCATGCCTGATCTCCCTCGTCGCTTCGCCGTCCATCAATCGTCATCGCGACGCCCTCGGCAAGAGGGACGAAATGCCGAAGGCCGCGCCCGCGCCTCAGCCCCGCCGCCGGATCAACCGATCGAGATGCTCGACGACCTGCTCCGACGCCGCGTCCATTTCCGCGAAGGCGGCGTGCGCCCCGTCGAGATCGCCGCTCGCCACCGCCTCCGCGACCCGCCGGCCGTTGCGATGCACCGCCTCGTGCGGCCCGAGCAGCGCCACGAAGTCGGGATGACGGCGCAGGCTCTCGTCCTCGACACGGTCGTACCACCGGCCGAAGCCGCACTGATGGTGATCGGAGAGCGCCCCGGCGTTCAGGGTCTTCAGGCCGACCATGACCTCGGCGAGGTTCTTCTTCCACATGAGATGGTCGGACTTGGCCCGATAGAGGATGGCGTCGCGAATGTTGCGCCCGTCGGAGAGCGCGAATTGCCGCTGCACCATCTCCTCGCAGCTGGAGATCGCCCGATTGACGTCGGCGGTGTGGTCCGAGGCGCGGTGCGTGTGGCGCTCCATGGCGTGGACGCCGGCGGAGATCTCGTCCACCGCCACGGTCTGCTCGTTGAGCACGCCGGAGATCTCGTTCATCCGGCCGGCGCTCTCCTGCACGACCAGACGCAGATCCTCGATGCGGCTGCGCGCCGTCTCCGACGAGGCGGTGCTGTCCTGCACCAGGCCGGCGACGTCCTCGATGCTCGAGGCGAGCTCGTGGACCTGTTCCTCGAGCCGGGCGATTCGCGCGCGGATGTCGTCGGTCGCCCGCTGGGTCTGCGCAGAGAGGTTCTTCACCTCGGAGGCGACCACCGCGAAGCCGCGACCGGCCTCGCCCGCCCGCGCCGCCTCGATGGTGGCGTTGAGCGCGAGCAGATTGGTCTGCTTGGCCAGCGCCTCGATCGTCGCGACGAAGGTCGAGATCTGCCCCGTCGCCGAGACGAGCTGCTCGGAGGCCGCGTTCATCCGGCCGAAGGAGGCGCCGATCGACCGGCTCGCCGCCGCAGCCGCCTCGCTCGCCTCGACCCCGACGGCGCTCGCCTCCGCCGCCTCGTGCATCGCCGTGGAGACGACGCCGGCCGCCGAGGCGATCTGACGGATCGACGCGGTGAGTTCCTCGACGCCGGCCGCCATGCCCTGACCCCGGGCGGCGGCATGACGGATCTCGCCGGTGATGTGGGCGGAAGCCGCCATCGCCATGCTCGACTTCATGGAGAAGCCGACCGCCGCGTCGAGCGCCTCGACGTCGCGGCCGCCGATGACCGCGTCCAGCGCGAGAACCGCCTCGCGTACCATCGCCGGAACCCCGTCGAGATCGGGCAGAGCCTCGCGCGCCGCCACCGCCGCCAGAGCGGCGGTGAGCCGCGTGACGTCGAGCGACGCCTCGGACGGGATTTCGACGACGCTTTCCACTCTGCGCGGGCGAACGAACATGGACATTGCATGCACTCCGATGAGATGAGTGCACCCTGTTCACGCCATGATTAACAGGATCTGAATTGACCCAAGGTCAACCGAAAAAACCACAACCAATTGAAGTTTCTGGGAAAATGTCTATTTCCAAATCGTATCCCGAAGCGCGCCTTGCCGGACCGCCGATCTCTCGGCACGCCCACCCGGCGCCCTCGCCTCACATCAGGCCGTGCCGCATCGCCAGCACCAGCTGCACCATGACGATGCCAGAGCACAGGCTCCACCCGGCGGCGATGGCCGTCGAGGCGACCAGCCAACCGACCGGGCGCTGCTCCTGCACCCGCCCGCGAATGGCGTTGCGCATGATGATGAAGGGCCCGGTGAAGGCGCACAGGACGAGGTCCACCGCCCCGCGCCACAAGGTGTTCAATTCGACCGAAAACCGCACCGGGCGGTTGGTCACCAAGGTGTAGAAGGACGACAGGACCCCCGCGGCGACGAAGCCACAAGCGGTCGCATAGGCCGCGATCGCCAACTCGAACAACATGACGCACCCACACCCCGTTAACTCTTCGTTAACTTCTATCACGCCCCCCTCGTCCCGTCGCCCCCTCGATGGGGATTCGGATGCCGTCTCTCGCCCGATGGTTAACGGGCGCGGGAAGGTGCCGCCGAGGAGCCGCCGACGATGCCGAAGACGACCTGGATCCTCGCCACCCTCGCCGCCGCCCTCGCCGTCGCGCTGGTGTTGTGGCGGGACGGCAGCAGCCGCGAGACGGCCGAGACCTCGCCCCTTCCGGTCGCCGTCGACCTCGCCGGGCACAGGCTCGAACTGCCGATGAACGCGATCCGCTTCCCCGCCCAACGCCGTCCCGGCCCGCAGGAGCGGCTCGACCTCGCTCTGCTCTTTCCCGAATGGACCGGCCGCACGCCCGCCGAGGCCGACCGTTTCGACGAGACCGGCGGCGGCGCCGACGTGATCTGGGTGACGCTGGCGCCGGCCGACACCGAGATGGATCAGGCCGCGCGCCTCGCCACCGTCTACGCGCGCCTCTTCGTCGGCGATCCGCTCGAGGCGGGCGCCGATCTCGGCCTCGTCGGGCGGCATCTCTCGCCCGAGGCGGGCTATGTCGGGGAGGAAGTGTGGTTCGAGCCGGGGGTGGTCCACCCCTTCGTCGCGCGCTGCTGGCCGCTCGCGCCGAACGGTCCGGTCACGACCTGTCTCAACGAGGAGATCGTCGACGGCGTCATGGTCGGGCGCCGCTTCCCGCGCGCCCGTCTGGCGCGCTGGCGCGAGATCCGCGACGGTCTCGACGCCCGTCTCGCGCAATGGGGACTGGGCTCGCCGCGCGGCGAGCCGTGACGGCGCCGAACCGGCGCCGCCGCCGTTCGGGATCTCAGTCCTCGAGATCCATCTCGAGGATGGCCATCTGGAGGTTCCAGGAGACCTCGCCGTCCTCGTCGTCGCGATAGATCACGGCGATGAATTCGTCACCGATGAACACCTCGGCGGAGTCCTTCTTCTTCGGGCGGGCGACGACCTTGATGGTGTCGAGCTCGAACTTGCGCTGGAGATAGGCCTGCAGCTTGGCGAGTTCGGTCTTGTCCACGAGCTTGGCTCCGGTTGATGAAGGAACGAAGCGGCGACCTCACCTGCGGCCGCCGTTTTCGGCGCCGCTTGTGGCACGCCCCCCGGCGCGCGTCAAAGGCGGACGCGGCCTTTCGCGCCGATTCTGGGGAAAACGGACGTCGCCACGGAACGTCTCCCGAAAGCCGGCGGCGGCGGAACCGCGCCGGCGTTTCGGGCCTCGCGCCGAGGGAATCGACGCCGACGTCGAGCCGTCCGCGAGATCGCCGACGCCGAGCCGACCCGTCCGACCTTTCGAGACAGGCTCTCAGCCGCGATCGTCGTCGAGCATCTGGTCCATCGCCCGCGACGGCTCCGAGCACGCGACCTCGCCGACCACCCGCGCCGGCACCCCGGCGACGGTGGTGCGCGGCGGCACCTCGGCGAGCACCACCGAGCCCGCCGCCACGCGCGCGCATTTGCCCACGACGATGTTGCCGAGCACCTTGGCGCCGGCGCCGATCAGCACGCCCTGGCGGATCTTGGGATGGCGATCGCCGCTCTCCTTGCCGGTGCCGCCGAGGGTGACGCCCTGGAGGATCGAGACGTCGTCGTCGATCACCGCGGTGGCGCCGATGACGATGCCGGTCGCGTGGTCGAAGAAGAGGCCGCGCCCGAGCGGCACCTGCGGATGGATGTCGGTCTGGAAGACCTCCGAGGCTCGGCTCTGGAGATAGAGCGCGAAGTCGCGCCGGCCGTTGCGCCACAGCCAATTGGCGAGGCGGTGGGTCTGGATCGCGTGGAACCCCTTGAAGTAGAGGATCGGCTCGATCATCCGCTCGCAGGCCGGATCGCGGTCGTTGACCGCCTGGAGATCGACCCGGAAGATCGACCCGATCGACGGTTCGTCGGCCAGCGCCTCCTCGTAGGTCTGGCGAATCAACGCCTCCTTGACGGTGGGATGGCCGAGCCGCTCCGCCACCCGGTGGACGATCGCGTCCTCGAGACGGGAGTGATTGAGCACCGACTCCCAGATGAAGCTCGCCAACGCCGGTTCGCTCGCCGCCATCGCCGCCGCCTCGGCGCGCACGCGGTCCCAGATGGGATCGACGCTGCCGGCGAAGGGCGTGGGAGTGTTGCGTGTCTTGGCCATGTCTCGTTCCTCGGGGACGACGATCGATCGTCGGGGGACGAACATAGGGCGAATCCGGTCAACATCCAATTGACGCCACCCCCGGTTTGACGGTCTCGTGATCACCGAGCCCTCCGCGACCGACGACGCCGGCCCGCGCCGTCGCCCGCCTCTCCGCCCGTCCTTTCGAAAGACAGTCCCATGACCTCGACCCCCGAAGCCGCCGCCGTCGTCACTCTGGAGAGCGCCGACCCGCGCATCCGCATCGAGGTCGAGGGCGCCGTCGGTCGTCTCGTCGTCGCCAATCCGGAGCGCCGCAACGCGGTCTCGCTCGCCATGTGGCAGGCGATCCCCGGCGCCGTCGCCGCCCTCGTCGCCCATCCCGACGTCCGCGTGATCGTGGTGCGCGGCGACGGCGCTCTCGCCTTCGTCTCCGGCGCCGACATCTCCGAATTCGCCACCGTGCGCCGGGACGCCGCCTCGGCCCGCGCCTACGAGGCCTCCAACGCCGAAGCCTTCTCGGCGCTGCGCCACGCGACCAAGCCGACCATCGCGATGATTCGCGGCTTCTGTCTCGGCGGCGGCATGGGGCTCGCGGTCGCCTGCGACATCCGCATCGCCTCCGACGACGCCGTCTTCGGCATCCCCGCCGCCCGCCTCGGCGTCGGCTACCCGCCCGACTGCATCGCCGACGTGGTCGCCGCCGTCGGCCCCCAGCGCGCCAAGGAGATGTTCTTCACCGCCCGCCGCATGACCGCCGCCGAGGCGCTCGAGATCGGCCTCCTCGCCGCCGTCCACTCGGTCGAGGCGCTGGAGAACGAGGCGATCGACCTCGCCACCGTCATCGCCCACAACGCGCCGCTGACGCTGCGCGCCGCCAAGGCCGCGATCGACGCCGTCGTCGACGGCGCCCTCCCCGCCCGCCGCGAGACGCTGGTGGCGCTGACCGACGCCTGTTTCGCCTCCGCCGACTTCGCCGAGGGCCGCATCGCCTTCCTCGAGAAGCGCGAGGCGAAGTTCCACGGCCGCTGAGGGAGGGCCCCTCCCGCCGGCACTGGCGGCGGCCGCTCGGCCGGCGCCGGCGGCCCCTCGTCGGCCCGCGAACCTTGCTTTCGCGGCCGATCTTGTCCATTGAGGGCCGGAAATCGCGCTGCCGGGAGAGCGGCGCGGTGATGTGGAGTTCGTTCGTGTCGAAACCCAAGATCGGCAGCCTGATGACCGGCGGCACCGTCGCCCTGGTCCGCCGCCTCGTCGCCGACCAGGGCCTCAGGCACTGGAAGGGGTACGTCGTCGCCTTCGTCTGCATGGCGGCCATCGCCGGCTCCACCTCGCTCGCCGCCTGGCTGATGCGCGACGTCATCGACAAGGTGTTCCTGGAGAGGAACCAGTCGGCGATCTTCGCCCTCTCCGGCGCGGTCGCCGTGATCTACGTGGTCAAGGGCCTCGCCACCTTCGGCCAGCAGGTGACGCTGTCGCGCATCGCCAACGCCATCGTCGCCGCGGTCCAGGCCCGCATCTTCGACCACCTCCTGCGGCTGAACCTCTCCTATTTCGCCGACCGCCACACCTCCGAATTCGTCGCCCGCCAGAGCTACATCGCCGCCTCCTGCGGCGCCGTGCTCAACATCATCATCACCTCGCTCGGCCGCGACCTCCTGACCCTGATCGGCCTCCTGACGGTGATGCTGGTGCAGGATCCGACCATGTCGCTGATCGCCTTCCTGGTGATGCCCGGGGCGGTCTTCGGCGTCCAGAAGCTGGTGAAGCGCGCCAAGGCGATCATGAAGGCCGGCTTCACCCAGGGCATGATGGTGGTCGAGATCACCCAGGAGACGGTCCAGGGCATGAAGGTGGTGAAGGCCTTCGGCCTCGAGGACCATCAGCGCGCCCGCATGGCCGCGACCATCGATCTCGTCCGCCACGCCGCCGACAAGTTCGCCTCCGTCGGCGCGCGCACCGCGCCGCTGATGGAGACGCTCGGCGGCTTCGCCGTCGCCGGCGTCATCCTCTACGGCGGCTGGCGTGTGACCTCGGCCGGCGCGACGCCGGGCGTCTTCATGTCCTTCATCACCGCGCTGCTCCTCGCCTACGATCCGGCCAAGCGCCTCGCCCGCGTCCACGTCGAGCTCGCCGGTAATCTGGTCGGCGTGCAGATGATGTACGACTTCCTCGCCGAGCCGGCCCCGGAGGTCGAGGACGCCGCCCTGCCGCCGCTCGCGATCGGCGCCGGCCGGGTCGTCTTCGACGGCGTCCGCTTCGCCTATCGCGACGACGAGCCGGTCCTCGACGGTCTCGACCTCGTCGCCGAGGCGGGCCAGACCACCGCCCTGGTCGGCCGCTCCGGCGGCGGCAAGTCGACCATCCTGTCGCTGCTGCTGCGCTTCTGGGAGCCGAACGGTGGCCGCATCACCATCGACGGCACCGAGATCCACACGGTCTCGCGCCGCTCGCTGCGCGCCTCGATCGGCTACGTCGGCCAGGACGTGTTCCTGTTCAAGGGATCGATCGCCGAGAACATCGCCATGGGCCGCGAGGACGCCACCCGCGCCGAGATCGAGGCGGCGGCGAAGGCGGCCTATGCCCACGACTTCGTCATGGGCTTCCCGGCCGGCTACGACACCCAGGTCGGCGAGAACGGCGCCCAGCTCTCCGGCGGCCAGCGCCAGCGCCTCGCCATCGCCCGCGCCATATTGAAGGACGCACCGATCCTGCTGCTCGACGAGGCGACCGCGGCGCTCGACACCGAGAGCGAGCGCGCCATCCAGCAGGCGCTCGAGGCGCTCTCGCGCGGCCGCACCACGCTGGTCATCGCCCATCGCCTCCAGACCATCGAGAAGGCCGACGCGATCTGCGTGATCGAGGAGGGCAAGGTCCTCGAGCGCGGCACCCATGCCGAGCTCCTCGCCCACGGCGGCCGCTACGCCGGCCTGCACGCGGTCCAGTTCGGCTGAGGCGGCGCGCCCGAACGCCGGTTCGGGCGAAGCCTCAGGGCCGCGTCGCGAGGAAGTCGAGCACCGCCTGCTTGTAGATCTTGTCGCCGACCGAGGCCATGTGGTCCTTGCCCGGCAGGATCACCGCCCGCGCCCCCGGCACCAGCGCCACGAAGTCCTCGACCGAGCCGGCGACGTCGTCCTTGTCGCCGACCGCCACCAGAACCGGCAGATCGAGCGCCGCCAGCGCCTCGCGCGGCACCGGCTGACGCGAGCCGCGCATGCAGGCGGCGAGCGCCAGGAGATCCGATCCGGTCTGTTTGCCGAAGGCGCGATAGGCCCGGCCCTTGGGCGTCAGGACCTCGGCGTCGGTCTCCGCCTCGAGCGCGGTGGCGATCGTCTCCTGCCCGCCGAGCCCCTCGACCATCGCCATGGCGAGCCCGCCGAAGATCACCGAGCGCAACCGCTCGGGATGGCGCGTCGCCAGATGACCGAGGATCCAGGCGCCCTTGGAGAAGCCCATCGCGTCGGCCCGGCCGATCTCGAGATGATCCATCAGCCGGCGCACGTCCTCGGCCATGTGATCGCCGGTGTGATAGAGCGCCGGATCGTGCGGCGCGTCGGAGGCGCCGTGGCCGCGATTGTCGAGCCCGATCACCCGCCGCCCGTCGCCGACCAGCAGGTCGACCCAGCCGGTGCCGACCCAGTTGACGCGCGAATTGGAGCCGAAACCGTGCACCAGCACGATCGGCTCGCCGTCCTGCGGCCCGACGTCGAAATAGGCGAGGCTGAGCCCCTCCGACTGGAAGAATCGCATCGGCGGAGCCCCCTTGCGGGGCGAGGTGGAGAGAGAGGTGATCTTCATGACCGGCGAGGCTAACGATCCGGACGGACGACGAAAAGCCCTTTCGCGGCGGGACTGCCCCGCGCCGCGCACTCCGCCTCTTTTCCCACTACCCACCGGCGGCCGCCGTGGCTATGGTGCCGCCTTCGATCGAGAGCATGAGGTTATCCCATGGCGGACGCTGCCGTTCCCCATTTCGCCAACGATGGCGGCATCGACAAGATCCGAATCGGTGCCCGCGAATTCATGTGCATCGGCGCGCGGCCGCCCTTCGATCACCCCCACGTCTATCTCGACATGGGTGGCGACGACGAGAAGCTCTGCCCCTGGTGCGGGACGCTCTATGTCCACGACGCCTCGCTGAAGGCGACCGAATCGGTCCCGGCCGAGGCCGAGTGGCATCCCGCGGCCGTCGCCGCCGAGTGACGCCGCCCCGACGGGCCTCCCGTCGGCCTCCCATACCGACGGCGTGATCCTCGCCCCCCGGGCGGGTTCTCGCCGTCGTCCGCTTCTACGGACCGCCCTCGCGTTCTCGCCGACGGCCCGCACCCAACCACGGGAACGGTCCATCCCATGTCGGGACACACTCTCATCGTCGCCGGAGGCGGCATCGGCGGTCTCGCCGTCGCCCTCACGCTCGCCCGCGACGGTCACCGCGTCACCGTCCTGGAACAGGCCCACGAACTGGCCGAGGTCGGCGCCGGCATCCAGATCTCGCCCAACGCCTCGCGCATCCTGGTCGACCTCGGCCTCGGCCCGGCCCTCGCCCGGGTCGCCGTGACCCCCTCAGACATTCGCGTCTTCTCCACCCGCGCCGCCGGCGAGGTCGCCCGCACGCCGCTCGGCTCGCGCCCGGAAGAGCGCTGGGGCGCCCCGTTCTGGGTGATCCATCGCGCCGATCTCCTCGCCGTGCTCGCCGCCGCCGCCCGCGCCCACCCGCTCGTCGACCTCGTGCTCGACGCGCGCCTGCGCGGCGTCGGCGCCGAACCCGGCCACATCACCGTCCACGCCACCGTCGCCGGCGAGGCCCGCGACTTCCCCGCCGACGGCCTGATCGGCGCCGACGGCGTGCGCTCGCGGGTGCGCATCGCGGTGCGCGGCGGCCCGCCCGCCCGCTACACCGGCCGCACCGCCTATCGCGCCACCGTGCCGATCGAGGCCGCGCCGGAGGAGCTGCGCCGCTCGACCGGACTGTGGTTCGCCCCCCACGCCCACATCGTCCACTATCCGATCCGGGCCGGGCGCGAATGGAACATCGTCGCCATCGTCGAGGACGCCTGGCACGACGAGAGCTGGTCGGTCGCCGCCGATCGCGCCGAGGTCGCCCGTGTCTTCGGCCTCTCCACCACGCGCTGGCCGCCGCTCGCCCGCAAGCTGCTCGACCTGCCCGACCAGTGGACCAAATGGGCGCTGTGTGGCTTCGACACCGATTTCGAGTGGTCCTCGGGTGCGGTGACCCTGCTCGGTGACGCCGCCCACGCCACCCTCCCCTTCGCCGCCCAGGGCGGCGGCATGGCGATCGAGGACGCCGAGGTCCTCGCCCGCACCCTGCGCGGCGCCCCCAACGTCGCCTCCGCCTTCCACGCCTACGAGACGCTGCGCAAGCCCCGCGCCCGCGCCATCGTCGATCAGGCGGCCAAGAACGGGCGCATCTATCACATGCCCGACGGTCTCGCCTTCTTCCGCGACACCACCCTGAAGCTCGGCCTCGGATCCCGCCTGACCGATCGCATGGCCTGGATCTACGGCTGGAAGGCGGGCTGATCCGGATCGGTTCCGGTGGGCATTTCCGCGCCTCGCCTTGAGGCTCGCCTCGCGTTGGGCTATCGAAACGAGGACGGGCCGAGGACACCAGCCGGGAGGAACCGCAGGGTCATGACCGAAGACGCAGCCTCCGCCCCCTCGGCGCCGGCCGATCGCATCGTCACCGCCGCCATGCTGGTGATCGGCGACGAGATCCTGTCCGGCCGCACCAAGGACAGGAACATCGGCTTCGTCGCCGACCGTCTGACCGAGATCGGCATCGATCTGCGCGAGGTCCGCATCGTCCCCGACGACGAGGCGATGATCGTCGAGGCGGTGCGCGCGCTCTCCGCCCGCTTCGACCACGTCTTCACCTCCGGCGGCATCGGCCCGACCCACGACGACATCACCGCCGACGCGATCGCCGTCGCCTTCGGGGTCGGCATCGATCACGATCCCCGCGCCGTGGAGATCCTGAAGGCCCGCCTCGCCGGCCGCGCCGAGATCAACGAGGCGCGCCTGCGCATGGCCCGCATCCCCTTCGGCGCCACCCTGATCGAGACCGACAACGGCATGCCCGGCTTCACCATCGGCAACGTCCACGTCATGGCGGGCGTGCCGGCGGTGCTCCAGTCGATGATGACGGTGGTCTGCCGCACCCTCGAGGGCGGCCGGCGGATGCTGTCGGAAACCATCGACGCCCATCTCGGCGAGGGCCTGATCGCCACCCCGCTCGGCGCCCTCCAGAAGGCCCACCCGGCCACCGTGATCGGCTCCTACCCCTACGAACGCGACGGACGCTACGCCACCAACGTGGTCGTCCGGGCCCGTGACGCCGCGATCCTGGCCGCCGCCGTGGCCGACGTCGAGGCGATGCTCGCCGAAGTCCGCTCCCGCTATCCCTGAGGTGCACATGTCCGGGCCGCAGCAGAAAGTCTTTCCCGTCTCCTGGGACCAGTTCCACCGCGACGCCCGGGCGCTCACCTGGCGCCTCGCCGGGCACGGGCCGTGGTCGGCGATCGTCGCGATCACCCGCGGCGGCCTCGTCCCGGCGGCGATCGTCGCCCGCGAGCTCGACATTCGCCTGATCGAGACGGTCTGCGTCGCCTCCTATCACGACTATTCCTCGCAAGGGGAACTGAAGGTCATGAAGGGGGTCTCCGACGAGCTGATCTCCAAGACCGGCGCCGGCGGCAAGGGCATCCTGATCGTCGACGACCTCGTCGACACCGGCAAGACCGCCCGCGTCGTCCGCGACATGCTGCCGGAGGCGCATTTCGCCACCGTCTACGCCAAGCCCCAGGGGCGTCCGCTGGTCGACACCTTCATCACCGAGGTCTCGCAGGACACCTGGATCTATTTCCCCTGGGACATGGGGCTGACCTTCCAGCCGCCGCTCCACGACGGCGGCGCCTGATCCGCCCCCTCCCGTCCCGTCCCGCCATGCGAAAGGCAGCCCCGTGAACGATCACATCAACGACAACGACAACACCGACCTCGAGAGCTGGGACGACGAGCAGGAGGCCCACGCCGAAGCCATCCGCGAGATGGTGCTCGACTATCTCGACGCCAACGACGTCGACGAGGGCACCGCCGTGTTCGGCCTGATCGAGATCGCCCTGTCGATCGCCATGTCGGGCTACGTCATGTCGACCGAGAAGCCCTCGGCCGGCGGCCTGCAGATGGAGCTCGACCGTCTCGCCAAGGACATCGCCGACCTCGTCCGCGAGGCGAAGAAGTCGGCCAAGACCTTCGTCGAGGAGACCCTCGCCGCCCTCGAGGAGGGCGAGGAGACCGGCGGACCGGGCGGCCGCGCCTGACGCGTCGTCGTCTCGGCGCCGGTGCCGGCATCCGGGTTCGCCTCGCCTGAAGTGGCGTCGTCCCGCTCCCTCGCCGGAGCCGGACGCCCCACGGGCGAGCGGGCGAACCCGGTCCCGGCGCCGGCACGGACGGTCGGAGGACCTCGATGATCTACCGCCTCTGTCTCGTGTTCCTCGGCCTCTCCACCCTCTGGATCGCCCTGGCGCTGCTGCGGGCACCGTCGTGGACGATCGTTCCGGGCTTCATTCTCGGCTGGGCGGTGGTCGACTTCGGCTCCGGCGTCGTCCACATGCTGCTCGACTACGTCCACCTGCCGCCGTCGTTCCGCGCCGATCTGCTGTTCTTCGCCCCGCGCCGCGACACGCCGGAATATACGCGCATGCGCAAGGCGTTCCTCGCCCGCCTCAATGCCTTCTGGCGCATCGCCTACGACTTCAAGGTCCATCACCACACGCCGCGCGCCCTCGGCCGGCGCTCGCTGCGCGAACTGACCCGCGACACGCTCGTCGTCGGTGGCCTTCCGGTGCTGCTCGTCCTCGACGTCGCCATCGCCGTCGCCACGCCGCCGCCCTGGCTCGTCGCCGCCGGCCTCGCCATGGCGATCGGCGCGATCTACATCCAGTATTTCCACAGCGTCATGCACCGCACCGACGTGCCGCCGCTGATCTCGGCGATGCAGCGCCTGCGGCTGGTGATGACCGCCGAGGCCCATCAGGCCCATCACGACGACCCGCGTCGCAGCTTCGCGATCATCAGCGGCTGGACCAATCCGCTGCTCGACCGGATCTTCGTCCTGCTCGCCGGTCTCGGGATCTGCCGCTCCGAACACCTCGTGCCCGAACGTTTCGACGACGCCGATCCCGCCGCCCCCGTCCCGGCCTGGCGCGCCTGACCGCGATCGACCCGAAACCCGTCCACCGGCACCGCCGAACGACGAAAGCCGCGACGTCGCCGTCGCGGCCCGGGGTCTCGCCTGGATCTCGAAGCGCCGGCCGGCGCGACGGCCGGGCCACCGCGCCGTGAGCACTCATTTCAGCTGTGAATGCAGCATGTCCTCGACGACGCGGTCGAACCCGTCCTTGCCGGTCGGCGCCTTGATGCGCTCCTCCGCCACCATCGCGTCGCGCTTGGCGACGAGACGGCCGAGATCGGCCTGGAGGCGCTGGCGCTCGGCCGACTTGGCGGCGATCGCCGCCTCGAGATCGGCCGGCGCGAGTTTCTGATACTCCTCCGGCAGATCCTTGGTCGCGACCTTGCCGGCGACCGCGCGGCCGGAGATGACGTCGGCGACGAGATCGCCCTCGCCCGTCACCACCTTGCGATCCGCCTCCTTGGTGGCGCGCGCCGAATAGCTCGCCATGTCCGAGGCCACCGCCGCCGGCGCCGCCGCCGCCTTGGCGGCCTTGGCGCGCACCTCCGACTGCTGCTGCCGGCTGCCGTAGGGCACGATGGTGCGGTTGAGCCGGATCTGGATCTGGAAGATCTCGTCGTCCCAGGGGGTCGAGATCTGCACCACCCCGCCCGACTGCGGGATCTGCGCGTACCGCCCGTGGCCGAGCTGGGCGATGGTCTTCCAGGCGAGTTCCGTGTCCGCCGCCACCCCGCACTGGAGCGCGTCGACCAGGATGCCCTTGTCGGCGGCGATCTTCAGCGTGTCGGTGAAGGGCACGTCCTGCGGATAGTCCATGTGCGGCGGGGCGTCGCCGACCAGGAAGACCAGCCGCCGGGTGTCGTCGCCCGAGGTCCACGACAATTTGCCGACCGCCACGGCGAGCGCCTCGTTGACCGATTCCGGCCAGTCGCCGCCACCCTGGGCGCGGAAGTCGAGGAGCTTGCCGTAGACGGCGTGGATGTCGGTGGAGAGGTCGGTCGCCTCGGTGACATAGGCGTCGCCGCGATCGCGATAGCCGACGAGGCCGATGCGGATCTCCGCGTCGGGGTGGAGCTTGCGCACCTCGTCGGCGATGCCCCAGATCTTGCGCTTGGCGCCGTCGATCAGGCCGCCCATCGAGCCGGTGGTGTCGAGGACGAAGGCGATTTCGATGCGCTTCGGCGCGCCGATGTCGGCGACCGAGGTGCCCGAGGGCGCGGCGCGCGTCTCGGCCTGCGGCGCGACGCCCTGGCCGGCGACGCCGTCGCCACCGAAGGAGCGGCCCGTGACCGCCACGAACAGCGCGGTCGCCAATCCGGACGCGAGAATGAACTTGTTCATGGGATTCTCCCCCTCGCCATGATCGCCCGCCCACCTCGAACGGGATCCCCACGATCCCGAAGCAGCGCGGCCGATGAGAGAGCCTCACCCCCGATCGCGGTCGGTCCTCGGCCGGACGATGGCGAAATGTCGGCGATTACGGACCCATGTCGTGGCGGAAGCACCGGGCGCGCCGGCCTGCTGTAACCCGCAAGATGGAATGGACAGACGGGATCTCGCGGGATTAGCCGGGATTGCGTGAAATCGGGCGCGCAATCCCGGCTTCAAGCGAGCATCGATAGCCCATGTGGCCGAAATAACTCAATTGGCAGTCACCCAACCTCGGAAGGGGAATGCGCAACGTCAAACGGCAGGCCTCAGCGGCCGTTGATGGCGGCGAGGCAGCGCTCGCCGAGGCGCTGCCATCGCGCGTAATGCTCTGAAATCGTCACCTCGCTGCGAGGGGAAGAACCATAAGTCGCGGTATCGATAACATCGACGAGCGCCGACGCCGCATCTCGGCAAACGCTCTTCTTCACGGGTGGAAGCGACAGCCCTTCCGCATCCGACATGGAATTACGCGCGTCTCGTGAAAAGGCCCCGATCTCTTCGGACGTAAGACGCCGTCCGGTGAAGATTGCAATCCGCACCTGTTTGGCCGTCTTCTTCATTCCGACGAACCAATCGCGATCCGCCGTAGGCGACGAGGATTGCGCGACCGCAGAAGTACCGACCACGACACAAAATAGGAAGACAAATGCGGGGCGTGCCATCATCACTCCAATGATCCGCCGTGCCATATGACTTGACCGAGAACACGGACAATATCCGCGAGGTCTGCGGTCAGTTCCTCAGATTGGTAAGAAGAATTGTCGGGTCGTAAGAAAATCTGACCTCTCAAGGTGCGGTCAATCCGCTTGACCAAGAGTGTATCACCGACCACGAGCGCGTAAATGCGACCAGAGGTCAACCGGCGGTCGGCGGTATCGACCACGAGCAGGTCGCGATCGCGGATGGTCGGCTCCATCGAGGTGCCAGAAGCTCCTGCGAGGACCAGGTTGGCAGCGGAACGACCGAAGACGCGGCGAACCCATGCCTCGGGCAGAACCAGGCGTTCCAATTCGTCGAAATCAGCCGCCGTCCGGCCGTTTCCCGCCGAAAGATGCACCGCGTAGTGGGGAATCGAGACTGTATTGGCCAACGGCGATGCCGGCTCGGGCGCATTCGACACTTCGGACTGTCCCGTTGCCTCTCGTCCCGTCACGAACCATGTCGGGTCGAGGCCGAGATCCGCCAAGCGGCGCAAAAGGCCGATCTTCGGCGTCGTCGCGCCGCGCTCATGCTCCTGCAGTGCCCTCGGTGAAACGCCGATCAGCTTCGCCAGCGCCTCGCGAGACCATCCACATGATTCGCGCCACTGCCGTAGGCGGCTTCCCGCTTCCAGGCCCTCCGGAGCATGAAAGAGGGAAGCCTCGCTTCCTTCTTTAGGCAGCTTCCCTCTTATCTTATTCATCAATTCAGCCAATTAGTTAGGTGGGTTTCATCTATTTTGGCCCACGGCGAAAGAAGGAAGCCGCCAAGTTCGCCTTGACAGGCCGTTTTCCGCTTGGCAATTTTCATCCTATGTCTAAGAACCGTGCAAGCCTCGACATCCCCGAGAGACCCACCGAGCGCAAGCAGTGGATCCTCTTCCAACTGAAGCTGAAGGGCTCGAATTTCCGAGCCCTCGGCCGCGAACTCGGCTGTTCCCATCAGGCCGTCGCCTGGGCAGCGGCGGGAAACGCCTCGCTCGAGATCGAACAGGCGATCGCCGCCAAGATCGGCGTCGCCCACATCGACCTCTTTCCCGAGCACTTCGACGATGCCGGAGAGCGTGTTCCCCTTGCACGTCCAAGGCAGCGCAAAGGTAAGCCCGAGTCCGAAAATGGCAACGTCTATTCGCGCGAGGTGGCCTGACATGTCGCCTCTCCCGCGTCTCGACGAGGCGGCCTTGCGCGACGCCTTCGCCACCGCGACCGACGGCGAGGAAGTCCTCTCCCGCCGCACCGTGATCCTGCTCGCCGACATGTTCGATCTCGATCCCTTGGGCATGGTCCACGTCCTCGAATGCAAGGGCCTCGCTCGGGCGGGCTCGCTCGACTGGTTTCGAGCGAACGGCAGCATCTCGCCGGAGGACATCGCTTCGGTCCGTCGCGAGGCGGCGACCGCCTTGGTGTTCTCCAGTCGAAAGGGGGTGTCATGTCGACCGCTCTGAAGCCCATCGGCGACTGCGGACCCGAATTCGGCCGCCGTGTCGAACGCGCGCTGCGCGCCGATCTGCGCCGCGACGCCCATGAGGCGACGCGCCGGTTCGCCGACCGCATGTTCGAGATCGGCCGCGACTACGACCGTTTCGATCGAGCCGAGGCGATCCAGGCCGAATGCGACCGCCTATTCGCACTCCCTCTTTCCCTCGAGGCGGAGGACGTCATGAGCCTCGACTTCTCGCCCCTCGACACCACGCGCCACCCGATCGCCGCGCCTCATCCCCTCACCGGGCTCGTCCCGACCCGGCAGGCGCGTCGAGCGGAGGGGGTGAACCACCCCGCTCCCTCCGCACGTCTCTTCACCGCCGCCTCGAGCCTCGCCAACGACCTGATCGCCTTGGCGGCGCTCGGAACGGGCATGACCGCCCTGGTGATCTGGGCCTGCGTCTTCGCCAGGAGAGTGTGATGACAAATCGAACCACGGCTGCCGATGTGCGCCGACTTTCTTCGTCGGCGGCCAAGTTGCTCGCCGAGATGGCCGAGGCCGAATATGCCGTCGGCGATGACCGGCGCGCCGAGCTGCTCGAGATGCTGCTCGATTGGCATCGGCCGGTCGAGGGCACACCGATCGAGGTCATCGCCCGGCGATATGCGCATGCGATCGCCTGCATGCGCCTCGTCACGACCCAGAAAGCCGAAGCTCCGATCTCGTTGGACCTTCCCGAAGGATTTGAAGGCGCCGACGACCTCGACCTCAATCGAACGGCCGTCTTCGAGGTCCTCCGGATGATCGGCTCGGACGATCCCGAGGCGTGGGCCTCACTCCTCGTCCTTCTTCTCGCCCTGCGCGGCGATCGCTTTCTCGAGGTGTGCGATGGCCGTCTCTGATGCGATCCGCGTCGCTTCGAGCGAGATCTCGGTTCCGGCGATCTTCGCGACCTTCTCCCCCATCGCCAGCAAGCGGTTTCTCAGCGTCTCCGCAGTGATCTCACGTCCCTCGGCGACGAGCACGAGGACCGCGTCGGCGAGGCGCTGCTTCCAGATGACCTCCTCTTTCCCGAGGTCGTCGAGCCGCCGCTTCGCCACTTCCAACTGCCTCGCCATGCGTTCTTCGAGCGTCATCCCCATTCCTCCGACTCGGTTGGTTGTGCGTCGAGTCTGAGGACACGCGTCACCTGCGGCAAGTGGTGAGACGGCGGGGGCCGACCCGCGCGTTTCCTCCCTGAACTGCCCCGGGCGGCATGTCCGCCCGGGGGCTTTTCCGAAACCATTCGAAGCGCCCCATGACCCGCTCATCCGACCCGCGCCAGACCCACTTTCTCGACGCCTTCGAGGCGGCCGAACAGCCGGAGCAGCCGGCCGACGGCAGTCTCGCGATGGCGGCGGAAGTGTGCGCGGCGCTGGCGGCGGCGATCAAGAACTGTCCCTCGTCGCGGGCCGAGATCGCCGCTCGAATGAGCGATCTCACCGGCGAGCCGATCTCCGAGCACATGCTCAACAAGTGGACGAGCCGATCGAGCGACGGCTGGCGGTTTCCGTTCGAATACGCCGCCGCTTTCGAGGTGGCGACGGGAACGCGCACGTTGCAGCTGGCACTGGCGCGGCGGCGCGGCACCTTGATCATGACGCCGAAGGATGGCCGCGACGCCGAGATCGGTCGCGCTCAGCGCGAACTGAAGGAGGCGCAGAAGCGCCTGCAGAGCCTGATCGGAGGTGCGAAATGAGCACCGTCACGATCAAGCAGATCGCGGAAGCGTTGGGGATTTCCACGCGTGCCGCCAATATGCGAGCCGCTTCGGCGCGATGGGGTCATGTCTTCGCGAAAGGTAGAGGGGGGCGTCATCGCCTCTACGACACCGCCGATCTCCCCGCCGACATCCGCGACGCGCTGGTCGGCCGGGCCTTGGTCACACGGATCGAGCCGTCGACCGCTCTCGTCGTTGCCGAACCGTACTCCTCCCACGAGATCGTCGCGCCGGAGCCGGTCCACCAGACCCTTGCGGACTTGAAGGATTGGCAGCGGGCGATCATGACCGCGCGCCTGATCCTGGTCCGCGAGGTGCTTCGGCTCGCCCGGATCGGCGGCCGAATGCGGGCGATCGAGACCCTCGTCGAAGCGGGCAACGCGGGCCGTCTGGCCCCGGAGCTTCAATCGGCGGTCGCCCGTGCCAATGCCAAACAGGGCGCTCGCGCGCCGCTTTCGACCACCTCTCTGCGCCGTTGGGTCGATGCCTTCGAGGAGGCGAAGGATCCGGCGGCGCTGGCGCCCGCGCCGTCGCCGCGCGAGCAACATCTGCCACCGCCCTGGCTCGCCGATTTCCTCGACTTCTACGCCCGGCCCGGCAAACCTTCGATCACGGCGGCCGCCCGGGCCTGCGCCGACCAGCGGCCCCACGTGGCGCTGCCGCCCGTCCGCACGATCCAGCACCACGTCAAGAAGATGCCGGCGATCGAGCGGGCGCGGGGGCGGATGGGCGCGCGGGCGCTCCGCCAGCTGAAGGCCTTCGTCCGTCGCGACGTCTCGGACCTGTGGCCGACCGCGGTCTACGTGACCGACGGTCATACCCACCACGCGATGGTCGCCCACCCGCTGATCGGCAAGCCGTTTCGCCCGGAGATCACCTCGACGATCGACGTGGTGACGCGCCGCAACGTCGGCTGGTCGGCAGCGCTGGCCGAAAACACCTGGGGTACGATCGATGCGCTGCGCCATGCCTTTACGACGTCCGGTATCCCCGACATCTGGTACGTCGACAACGGCTCGGGCTTCAACAACGTCGTCTTCGACGACACGCTGATGGGTCTCCTCTCTCGTTTCGACGTCGAGAAGCACAATCGTCTGCCCTATCGCTCGCAGGCGGGCGGCGTGATCGAACGGCATCACAAGACGTGGATCGAAGAGGCCCGCTTGCTCCCCGCCTATGTCGGCACCGACATGGACCAGGAGGCGCGACAGCGCGTCGACACACGGGTCGCCGAGGACATCGCGACACGCGGATCGAGCCCGCTGCTCCAATCCTGGCCCGACTTCATCGCCTGGATGGAGCGCGAGGTCGCCGCCTACAACGACCGGCCCCATTCGTCCCTGCCGAAGATCGTCGATGCGACGGGCAAGCGGCGGCACATGTCGCCGAACGAGGCGTGGGCCTCTTGGGTCGCACGCGGGTGGGAGCCCGATCTCGTCGAGGCCGACGACGCCGACTTCCGGCCGCAGGAGCGGCGCCGAGTGCTGCGCGCCGAGATCCAGCTCTTCACCAATCGCTATTTCGCGATCGAGCTGGAAGAGTTCCACGAGTGCGACGTGCTGGTCGCCTACGACATCCACGACGCCTCGAAGGTCTGGGTGTCGACCCTCGATCACCGCCTGATCTGCGTCGCGACCTATTTCGGAAATTCGGTCTCGTATTTCCCGCGCTCGGTCGCCGAGCAGGCCCACGAGAAGCGCGTCGAGAACCGTCTGAAGCGCAACGAGCGCAAGCGCGAGGCTATCGCCGAGGAGGGTCGCGCGCCGGTCCTGACGCTCGCCGCCTCGACCGTCACGCCGACGGTGCTGGCGACCGCCCCCGCGCCGGTCGTTCTCGAGGTGGTCGCTCCGGCCGAAGAGCCCACGAAGGCGCCTCCTCAGGCCGAGCCGAAGCGTCCGAACTTCACCGACGACGTCGAGATGGCGCGGTGGCTCATGGCCCACGACGACCAGATCACCGCGCACGACGCCCGCTACCTCGTCGAGCGGATGCGCAACTCGATCTTCCGGCTGCGCCTGGACGCCGACGGTATCGATCCGTCGGCGTTGGCGAGCCTCCTCAAACCCATCGCCTCGCAGGAGAATCGATCGTGAACAGGGATTTCGTGATGACCTCGAACGCGCAGGCGTTCCTGTCGGGCTACGAGCGCCTCGACGCGCGGGCTGCGAGCGAGAAGTGCTTCATGACCGTGGAGGGCGAACCCGGGCGCGGCAAGACGACGGCGGCCGAGTGGTTCGCGGTCCAGCACGATCTGCCCTTCATCCGAGCCAAGCGGGAATGGTCGTCGCGCTGGCTGCTCGAGGACCTGCTCGACTGTCTCGCCTCGGAACCCGATCGCACCTTCAAGGAGATGTATCGCCAGATCGTGCGCCGTCTCGCGCTCTGCACCGAGGCGGCGCGCCGCGAGGGGCGCCCCTATGCGGTGATCGTCGACGAGGCCGACCACATCGTCCACTCGACCAAGATGATGGAGACGATTCGCGACATCACCGACGCGGTCGAGGTGCCGTTCATCCTGGTCGGAATGGGCAAGCTCTCCAAGGCGTTGACCCGCTACAAGCAGATTTCCTCGCGCGTCTCGGCCGAGGTGCCGTTCCTGCCGCTGACGCTCGACGACACGCGCAAGATGGTTTCCACCCGTGCCGACATCGAGGTCGCCGACGATCTCGTCCAGCATCTGCACAAGGCGGCGGGAGGATACGCCCGCGAAATCGTCGAGGGCATCGGTTCGATCGAACGCGTCGGGCGGCGGCTGGGGCGCGCGATCTCTCTCGCCGATATGGAGGGGCAGATCCTTCTCCAGGATCGCGCGACCGGCAAGGCCGTCACCGTGAGGGCCTCGTGATGGCCGGTGAGGGATCGCGCCAGATGGAGATCGCGCGCCTGTTGGAGCCGGGGCCGTGTCTGACCGTCGACGAGATGGTGGAGCGTACGACCCTGCCGCGCCGCAGTGTCGTCGAGGCCTGCGCCTGCCTCGTGCGGCGAGGCTGGGTCGATCGTCTCGAGCGCGGCTGTCACACGCTGTCGCCGGAGGGGCGCGCGGCGCTGTCGCGCGGTGACGTGATCACCAGCGGGCCGATCGGGTCGCTGACGGTCCGGGCGCGGCGGCCGAAGCGGCGGACCTCGCGCGACAAGATGTGGGCGGCGATCCGGATCACCAAGAAGTTCGATCTCGCTCGCCTCGAGGAGATCGCCGGGGCCACGCGGGCGAACGCGCAGCGCTTCGTCCTGGCGCTCTGCCGGGCCGGTTATCTCGCCGAGTTGCGTCGTCAACCGGGTGAGGCGCCTTCGTCGAACGGCTTCAAGCGGTGGTTCCTGGTCGACGACTCCGGCCCTGCGACCCCGACGATCAAAGCAGATGGACGGATCTGGGACCCGAACACCCGCGCATTCCGGGAGGTGCGGTCATGAGCCGAGGGCCCAAGCCGAAGAATTTCCGCGAGAAGATCGTCGAGACCTGGGGCAAGTCGCCCCCCGACTGGATCGTCGTCCTCTCCGAGAAATGCACGGCACTCTCACAGACAGCCGTCGCCAAAGCGCTTGGCCGATCGGCTTCGATGATCTCCGCAGTACTCGCCAACACCTACGCCCAGAAGGGCGGTGACCTCGGCGACATCGAGCGGCGGGTGCGAGGTCTCTGGATGGGCGAGACCGTGGCCTGCCCGGCCAAGGGCACCTCGATCACCACCACCCAATGCGATGCGACGCGTCGCCGGCGGTTCTCCGCGTCGAGCCCTGCCGCGATCCGTCTCTACCACGCCTGCCGCACGTGCCCGAACAACCCCGATGCTGGAGAGTGAGATGCTGATCCCACATGCCCCCGCGCCGTCGAAGGTTCTGACCGAAATCCAGATGATGGCCGTCGCCGAGCTCTGCGCCGGCGACCGCCTCGAGATCCCGATCCGACGCTCCGTCATTTCGGTGCTCCAGGCGGTGTTCGGCGAGCTCATCGGTCAGATCGAAGTGCTCGAGGAGGGCGCGGCGGCGGCCGATCGTCTCGCCGAGGAGCTGCGCATCGTCGGTGCCGATCGCGACCGCTGGCGCACGGCGGCCGAGACCTATCGGGCCGCCTGGGCGAAGGCGGCGCGCGGATCGACGGCGCCCCCCCGGCCGAGGCCGGTCGGATGCGGCGCCGATGTGGTCGACCTCGTCGAGATCCTGCGCCGCGAGCATCGCGACGCCGGCCGGCCGATCGGGCCGGAAGGCGGTGCGGCATGACCATGAAACTCAGCGAAGCCCGCCTCGCCGCGCTGATGGCGGCCCGGGCCGGGCGCCTCTGGAAGGTCGGCCGCGTCTGGAAGCGGCGCGGCGGAGATCGCTCGTTCGACGAGCGCACGGTGGGACCGATGGTCGGCGCCGGCCTGCTCGTCGACCTCTGCGGCAGCCGCGAGATCACCGAGGCCGGCCGCCGCCGCCTCGCCGAGACGGAGGAGCGGCGATGACCGAGGTGCCGGACGAGATCTGGGCCGCGACCATCGCGACCCTGAAAGCGGTCGACCTCGTCCTCGCGGCGCGCGAGTGGGTCGAAGCGTGCCACGGCACGACGCGAGAGGCGGAGGCGATGACCGTCCTCGGCGATCGCCTGAACGACCTCGAGGACGCGTTCGACGCCCTCCGGAGCCACCACGAAACAGCGTTGAAGGACGATTGAAATGACCACGAACGCCACGCCGATCGAGGAGATCGCCGGATCCCGCTACATGCGCGACGCTTCCGGCTCGCTGGTGCCGATCGAGAACATCAAGCCGCAGGATGCCCTCATGGATGAGGTCGTCGGCAAGATCTTCGACTTCGCCACGGATCTGTCCGCTCAGATCGCTCGCTTCAAGGAACACACCTTCGCCGATCTCACCAGCTTCCAGGACCTGCTGCAGCAGGAATACGGGGTCAAGAAGCGGGACGGATGGAAGGGCAACTACACGGTCAGCTCCTTCGACGGTCTGAAGAAGGTGACGGTGCAGATCGCCGAGCGCATCGACTTCGGCCCCGAACTTCAGGTGGCGAAGACGCTCGTCGACGAGTGCCTGCGTGAATGGTCGGCCGACAGCTCGGCCAATCTGCGCTCGATCGTCAATCGGGCATTCGCCGTCGACCAGCAGGGCAAGATCAACAAGGGAGAGCTGTTCTCGATCCTGCGCCTCGAGATCGACGACGATCGCTGGCAGCGCGCCATGAAGGCGATCCGCGACAGCATGCGGGTCACCGGCACCAAGGAATACGTCCGCTTCTACGAGAGGACGAGCGCCGAGGCGCCGTGGAAGCCGGTTTCCCTCGACATCGCTGCACTGTGAAGGGGGCGGTCATGACGTTCCGCCTCACCGACATCAAAGTGATGATTCACCACGAAACCGACCGCGAGGTCCTCGTATCGATTGATGGCGACGCCGAGCAGTCGGTGTGGTTGCCGAAGAGTTCGATCGAGTTCGAGCAGCCGATCGTGATCGGACGGGCTCAGATCATCACCCTGCCGCAGCCACTCGCCGAAGACAGAGGGCTGGTGTGATGACCAACGACGAGAGCACCGGGGAGCTGCTGACGTCGCTCACCGACGAACTCGAGCGAGGCAACGGCGCCATCGTGCTCGTCCCGCAAGGCGGCGGGCTGAACCCGCATCACCTCCGGCTGAAGTCGACCCCGGTGTCGACGGTCGCCACGATCGAGGCCGCCGAATACCTGCTCGAGCATTTGGTCGAGCGATGCGAGGCGATCACCGACGGATCCGCCGCCGGGATCCTTCCTCATCTGAAGGATGCTCTCCGTAGCTTCCAGGCGATCACCGCCGTCCGGTCAGGTGACCCCTTTGTCCCCGCCGTCGGCCACGGCTGACGACCCATCCCTCGCCGGGCCGAGGCCCTCTTTCCGCCGCCGGGCCCGATGCCGGCGGCCTCATCCTCCGACCCTGATGGAGACCAGCATGACGACGAAATCGAAGAAGTCCCCGAACCCGATCGACGCCCACGTCGGCACGCGTGTGCGTCTGCGCCGGATGATGCTTGACATGAGCCAAACGACGCTCGGCGAGCACCTGGGCATCACCTTCCAGCAGATCCAGAAATACGAGAAGGGCACCAACCGGATCGGCGCGAGCCGTCTCCAGGCGATCGCTCGGGTCTTGGGCGTGCCGGTCGCCTTCTTCTTCGAGGACGCGCCGGGCAACGCGCCGGTCGGCGGCGATCAGGGTTTCGACGGGGCGCACGCCGCCTCCCACGTGGTCGAGTTCCTGTCCTCCTCCGAGGGTCTCGCGCTGAACCGCGCCTTCGTGCGCATCGCCGACGCGAGGCAGCGCCGCAAGGTGGTCGAGCTCGTCAAGGCGATCGCCGGCGACGAGGACGAGGAGGCGACCGTCGTCGCGCTCCCCACCGCCGCCGAATGATGCCGATCGGTCGCCGGCCCCGGTCGGCGACCCTCGTCCGAGAGGAGGAGCAGCCCCATGGCCCTGATGCCCGAGACCCGCACCGTCACGATCCACCTCTCCGACCCGGTCTATGCGGGCCTCGTCGAGCGTGGCCGGAAGGCGGGCTATACGCCGACGCTCTACGCAAAGCTGCTGTTCGAGGCCGCCTATGCGGCGCGGGTCGGAAAGGGTGAAAGCGATCCGATGCTCGACGCCTGTGTCGGCAAGAGCCTCGATCGGCGGCCGGCGGCAGTGCCCATGCCGTCGACCGCTTCGGCTCCGATCGTCGAGACGCGCGTCATCCATGAGCCCGTCGCGGTGCCGGTGATCGTTCCGGTGATCCTTCCCATGCCGATCCCGGTGCCCGTCCGAGAGGACGGTGCGGTGGAACGGTTGGACGTGCACGTCACCGGCTCTCAGCCCATCACCGACGAAGCCGCCGGCCATCTGGCGACGCTCATCGGGGCGGCCGTGGCGAAGCATCAGACGTGCCTCCGCGATCTGCGTTTCGACCACGGCATGCAAGGACCTTGCTCTGCCGGCCAATGCACATGGCCCGACTGCGTAGATGCGGAGCCGACGCGGTCTCCCAGTCGGGCACGGCGCGCTCTCGATCGCTCGATCCGCGCGCTCGCCGCCGCCGGCAACGATCGGAACGAGATCATGGAGGCGCTCGACTGCACGTCCGCCGATGTGCTCGAGGCTTTGGGGAGTGATGCGTGATGGCCGATCGCTCGAAGATCGCGGCCAAGATCGCCGCGTTGCGCGCCAAGACGTCGAACGCCGGCTGCACGGAGGCGGAGGCGCTCGCCGCCGCCGAGCTTGCGGCGCGGTTGATGGCCGAGCATGGGCTCTCGGAGACCGAAATCGAGATGGTGTCCGCCTCGGCAGAAGAGCGCACCACACGGGCGACGTGGCGAGGGCGGGTGGCGTGGGCGGTCTCCGTCGCCACCAATACCGCCGCCGTGTTTCATCCCGGTACCGCGTTCGAGTTCATCGGACGCACGCCCGGACCGGAGGTCGCCGCCTATCTCTACGTGGTCATGACCAATGCGATCGTTCGGAGAAGCCGCGATTTCAGGGAAACTGCGGAATACAGGCGCCGTCGCACCACCAAGACACGTCGCGCGGCCCTCGCCGACTTCGCGACCGGCATGGAGGCCCGCCTCCGGATCCGCCTCTTCGAACTGTTCCGTTCGACGATATCGGCCGACGTCCGGAAAGCAGCCGGCCAAGCGCTCGTCGAATGGTACCCGGACACTTGCAAGATAGGGATGCCAGAGCACAAGCCTCGTTTCGCGGGCGCGGTCGCCGCCGGTTACGCCGCCGGAAAATCCGTCACGCTCGCCCACGGGGTCGGTGGTGCCGACGGGCAGCCCCTCGCGATCGAGACCTCGTCATGAGCTGGATCGACCGATCCCAGCCGCCGGAGGCGGAGGATCCGCCGCCGGCGCCGCCGGCCGACGCGGCGATCGCGGATCTCGCCGCCGAGCGAGACGACCTGCGATCGAAGGTCCGTCGCGGCATCCGGTCCCGCCATCAGGACCGGATCCTCCGACGGATCGCCGAGATCACCCGAGAGATGCTCGAAAGGAAACCTCATGCTGTCGATCGATGAAAAGGCCCGCCGCATCCAGGCGCTCTCGGTCTCGGAGCGCACCGCCTTGGAACAGCGGCAGACGCAGGAGCTGGTGGACCTGATCACCACGGTGATCGAGGAGTACGGCAGTGACACCGAGCTGCCGATGCTCGGGTCCGATCAGCGGCGCGCGGTGATCAAGGCTGCCGGCCGCCTCCGCCCGAAATTCTTGGCGGCGGCGCTTCGGCGAGACCCGTCGCGCGTCCAGTCGGTCTCGGTTCGGAGGGCCGACGCATGAACACCGCTTTGCTCGCCAAGGTCCACATCGCCAAGAAAGATCTCGCGCTCGCCGACGACGACTATCGCGCGATCCTCGCCCGCGTCACCGGCCGGTCGTCGTCGCGCGACTGCACGGAGCGGCAGCTCGAGGCGGTGCTGGCCGAATTCCGCCGTCTCGGATGGATGCCGAAGAAGGGCAAGGGAGGAAGCGGCTTCGACAAGCCGCACGTCCGCAAGATCTACGCGCTGTGGAAGGAGGCCGGGATCGTCGGCGCCGTCGACAACGCTTCGAAAGAGGCTCTCAGAGCCTTCGTGCAGCGCCAAACCGGCAAGAGCACGCCCGAGTTCTGCACGCCGCCGGACGCGAACAAGGTCACCGAGGCGCTCAAGGCGATGATCCGGCGAGTGGAGGGGCGGCACCATGGCTGACCTCGCGGCGCTCGCCGCCTTGCCCAAGATCGAACTGGTGGAGCTGATCGGCCTGCTCTCCTTCCGGCTCGGCGGGCTGTCCGACGAAACGATCGCGGAGGCGCGGTTTCACGCGGCGACGAAGCGCGCGGAGATGGCGAGCGCGGCCGTCGACGAGGCGGCGAAGGCCCATGTCGACGCGCTCGAGCTCCATGCGGCGGCCACGGCCCGAGGCCTCACGCCGTCGCTCGATCTCGCCGGCCTGTCCCGAGCCTACCGGCAGGCCCTCGCCCGCGAGAAGGAGGCGTATGCCCGGCTCGGCGCGATCCGAATGGGGGTCGATCGATGATGCGCCGCGTGGACGAAGAGACGATGATCTCCGCTCATCATAGAATTGCACCCCGCAGCAGCGGGGGATTCGCTCATGGACTACGGCCCGGAAGCGATGTGGGAAATCACCTTTTCCACGTGGGATCGCATCGTCGGCGAGATAGCCGGTGGCGAGAAGGCGTTGACCTCGGCGAGGAAGCGGTGGGTCTCGGCCTTCGTCGAGGGCCACGACTGGCGCCCCGTCGAGAAGGAAATACGGCGCGATCTACTGCGGAGCCGATGGGATTGGCCATGGCATCGCGAGTGGTTCGACAGGTTCTCCTCTATGAAAATGTGGCCCCGAATGTGGGGTCCGACGTCCAGCGCCGTCTTTCGGATCGATCGAGGCTTTACGCACTGCGAGACGAAGCGCGAGCGGGAGGCGGAAAAGCGCTCGGAAATCGAGAACATCAGGGAAAACATGGGGGAATTGCTGTTCCACACGATCGCGCGTTCATCCTTTCAGGAGCGCGATCGACGGAAGGTCACCACGTTCAAAGCCATGGTCGGAGCGGGCCGTGGATGGTCGTGGGAGTTGCTGAGCGACATGGAACCACCCGCCGTCGTCGAGGCCGTGATCGATCCCCTTCGCTCCGAGTTCACCGCGCTCTATCCATTGGAAAGCGGCCCACGGCCTCCCTTCTTTCCAGGAGACACGACGTCCGTCCGTTCGGTGCCACCGCCACGGCTTCCGACTTCTTCTTGACGCCCGGCACGCATCACTCGCGCTCGACATCCTCGGACAAGAAGGGCGCGGCATGATGGAGCCCCGCCTGCACCTGCCTCATCTCCTCGCCGAACTGGCTGAAGTCGTCGGCCAAGGCCGTGCACTCGCGTTCGCCGGAGAGTTCGGCGGGCGCCGGCTTTCAGTGCCGCGCCGCGAACGGATGGGCGAAGATCATCGTCTGGTCCAGGCGCTGGGTCGGGCCGGCGCCGATCGCTTGGCCGATCTCTACGGCGGCGAGACAATCGATGTGCCGATGGGGCCGGTCGGGACTATCGCCGAAGCGCGTCGGCGCATGGCGCGCGCGCTCGACGGCGGTGCCTCGATCGACGGCGCCGCCGCCACCGCCGGCCTGCATCGCCGCACGGCGCAACGCATGCGCAAGCGGATCAAGGATGGTCGACAGGGCTCGCTGTTCTGATCCTCTCGACGCGATCCCGACGCCGGCGTAGGGTCTCTCCGTCTCCACGTCGAGCGATCGTCGCGAAGTGGGGTGACGATCGTCACCCCCGACCGCCGTCGTTCAAAGGGCCATGGTCGGTTCCATGAATTCCGGGATTTGCCCGGCAATCGGAACCGAGGCCCCTCATGTCCGACATCCGCAGCATTCAGAGCCGGCTCACCGAACTGGGCTACGTCCCCGGCCGGATCGACGGAGAGTGGGGACCGCTCACCGAAGCGGCGGTGCGGCAGTTCCAGCGGGCGCACCGTCTCGTCGACGACGGCATCGTCGGCCCGCTCACGCGTCAGGCGCTGTGGCCGGATCGCGTGGCGAAGATGGTGGAGCCGGCCGCGCCAGCCGTCGTCGTGCCGTGGCTGAAGAACGCGATCACCGAAATCGGCGTCCGCGAGACCGCCGGCAAGGACAGCACCGGCAGAATCATCGCCTATCGCGCCCTCGGCAAGACGTCCGACGATACTTCCACCGAGGACGGATCTCGCCCTTGGTGTGGCGATTTCGTCTGCGCCATGCTGGAGACCGCCGGGGTCCGATCGCCGCGATCCGGGATGGCGCGCGCGATCGAGCACGACGACCGCTTCGTGCGCCTCGACGGGCCGGCGCTCGGCGCCGTCGTCACGATGTGGCGCGGTTCGAAGTCGTCCGGTCTCGGTCACGTCTATTTCTACGCGGGCCGGACCTCCGACGGTCGCAACGTCGCGGTAGGCGGCAACCAGAACGACGCCGTCACCGCTGCGGCCTACGGCACGGACCGGGTGGTCGGCTACTGGTGGCCGAAGTCCGCCCCACTGCCGAAGACTGGTCACGTCCCGGCGATCATCCGTCCCGGCGCGACCGCCGGCCGCGAAGTCTGAGCCATTTCCTCGAGCCGAAAGAGGTCGTCATGAAAGGCCATCGCCCTCACTTTACTCTCGGAATCGTCGCAGCCACGCTCGCGCTCATGGCTCCGCTGGTGGTGAGCCTACCGCCGGCTGCCTACGCCGCCGACAACGTCGTCGTCCCGGTGGGCGACTGGATCGGTCAGGCCTCCGGGGCGATCGCCTCGATCGCGGTCGCGGTGCTCTCGTGGATCGCCGCCAAGTGGCTGCCCGCCTGGGTGCGTACCTATCTCACCGAGCAGCTGCTCTCGCGCGCCGTCGACTACGGTATCGCCGCCGTCGCCGGTGCCGCCAAGGGCAAGGTCTTGGAGATCCCCGTCGCCAACGCGGTGCTGCGCGAGGCCGCGATCTACGCGGTCGATCATGCGCCCACGACGGCCAAGTGGCTCGGCGATACGCTGACCCCGAAGCTGATCGCCCGGCTCTCCGCCGCCGGCGTCCTCCCGGCCGAGGTCTCGGCCACGTCCCTGGTGCCGTCGTGAACTGGACCACCCTGGTCGGGATCGCGCTGAAGGCGATCGTCGACTGGCTGCTCGGCCGCGAGCGTGACGCTCGCGCCGTGGAGACCGCGAAAGAGGAGGGCGCGGCCGAGGCGGCGCTCGAGACACGACAGGTGGTCGCGGACGTCGCCGATGAACAGGCTCGCATCGCTCTCGATCGTCCCGATACTGCTGATCGCCTCGCCGCCGAGCTGCGCGCGCGTGCCGCCCGCCTCGGCGGTGGTGGCGCCGGCTTCTGACGGATCGGCGCGCCACGCGGCGATCCTGCGCCAGTTGCGGGCGATCTGCCCGACCACGATGACCTCGACGGAGCTCACCCGCGCCGCCGACTATCTCGAGGCCCATCCCGATGCCATCTGGATCGTCGGGCGTCTCGATACGATGGACCGACAAGCCCGCGCCTGCAGGGGAAACCTCCCATGATCCGCCGTCACTCCCTCCTCCGCCTCGTCTTCTTCATGGTGGCCGTGCTCGTCGTGGCGGTTCTCCGCCCGGCTTCGGCGGAGACTTGGCCCGGTCCTTATGCGGCGACCGTCGTCAAGGTCACCGACGGCGACACCGTCGTGGTGCGCTTCGCCGAGGGGCCGTGCGAACGCGGCCCGTGCGTCGCATCGGTCTGGTCGATCCGCATCGCCGGCATCGACACCCCGGAGAAGAAGCTCTGTCGCGACTGGCAGACCTTGCCGGCGCGCCTGCCGACGATGTCGCCGGCCCAACGCACCAAGGCGCAGAGCTGCGCGTGGTGCCCGGCCGAGAAGGAGGCCGCGCTCCAGGCCAAGACCTATGCCACCAAGCTGCTCGGCTCGCATCCGATCCGCGTCTCCGGCCTGATGCGGGATCCCTATTGGGGCCGTCTGGTCGGGACGATCGAGATCGACACGGGGAGCGAATGGCGGTCGTTGGCCGACGTCCTGATCGAGGTCGGGCTGGCCTCGGCCTACGATCCGGGCGCGGCCCACTCTTTCGCCAAGGCGAAGCCCTGGTGTGAGGTGCGCTGATGGATCCGGCCGAGCTGAATCCCTGGGTTCTTCTGCTCGCCGGCCTCTTCGGCGTCGGCGGGACGATCTGGAACATCTTCTCCAAGCCCGGCGCACGGGCACAGGAGGAAGTGAAGAAGGTCGGAGAAAAAATCGACAAGCTCGAGGAGCGCATCTCTCTCGTCGAGGCGGAAATGAAGCATCTACCCGACCGAGATTCGACGCATCGCCTGGAACTGGCGATCGCCAAGCTCGAAGGCCGCTTCGATGCGTTCGACGAGCGGCTGACCCCCGTGACCGCCATGGCCACTCGCTTTCAAGACTACATGTTGAAGGGTCATTGAAATGGCGGACGAGACTTTCATCGACAGCTACAGGGCAGAAGCGCGACTGATCATCCTGCGTACGCTCGCCGAGTGGAAGGATGGATCGCTTACGTCGAAGATGCTCGGTCGCAAGCTCATGACCTACGCGATCAACGAAGACCGCGAATGGGTTCACGAGGAGATGCGTTACCTCGAGCGGTTCGGCGCGATCCGTCTCACCGAGGCGGACAGCGTACTGATCGGCACGATCACCGAAAAGGGGCGCTCTCATCTCGCGCGTCGCCTGAAAATCGGCGGCGTCGATTGGCCGTCGACCGCCCTCATCACCGAATGAGGCGCCCCATGGCCGGCCGCGACACCGGGCGAGGCCGTATCTCCTCGATCGACCGACTGCCGGATTGGTGCGACGAGGCGGTGCGCTGGGCGTTCACGGCGCTGAAGGACCGAGACCTCACCCAGCTCGAGATCCTCGACGGGCTCAACGAGCGCATCCGTGCCGCCGCCTGGGCCGAAGGTCTGACCGAGGTCGACGCCGTCCCGCAAATCTCGAAGTCCGCCTTCAACCGGCGCGCCATGCGTCTCGCCACGGTCGGCCGACGCCTCGAGGAGACGCGAGAGATCGCGGCGATCCTGACGCCGAAGTTCGACGGCGAGAATGCCGAACAGATCACGCTGTTGCTCGCTCAGACGATCAAGAGCCTCACCTTCGAGATGCTCGAGAACGCCGGTGAGTTGAAGGCGGACGGCGAGACAGCGGAAATGCTGATGTTCGCCTCCCGCGCGCTGAAGCACGCCGAGGAGGCGGCGAAGATCTCCGCCGATACCAAGGCGCGGATCTTGCGCGACTTCGCGGCGAAGGCGGAAGAGGTCGTCGACAAGGTCGCCAAAGCCAAGGGTCTCACGACCGACGATATCGCGACCCTCAAGGCTGCGCTTTCCGTCCAAATCAAGGGCAAGGGCTGATGTTCGTCGACAGCGAGACGTTTGCCACCGGCCGCGCGATCTCCGAAGCCGAGTGGGCCGAGATCAGGCGCATCGACGTACTGCGTGGCGAGGATCACGGCGAAGAGACCGAGGTCCTGCTGCGTTATCAGCGCAAACTCCTCGAGACCACGGCTCTCAACCAGATCACGATCTGCGAAAAGTCGCGGCGCACCGGCATGACCTGGGCGGCGGCGCTCGACGCCGTACTGACCGCGTCGTCGGCACGGGAAGCCGGCGGCATGGACGTGCTCTACATGGGCTACAATCTCGACATGGCGCGGGAGTTCATCGACACCTGCGCCGAGTGGATCGAGTCCGTCGGTGAAGCTGCGAAGGACGCCGGTGTCGAGATCGAGAACTTTCTCTTCGACGACGGCAGCGAGAAGGGCGTGCAGGCATTCCGCATTCGTCGCCCGAGCGGATTCGAGATCGTCGCGCTGACGGCGAAGCCGCGCTCGCTTCGCGGTCGCCAGGGCTATCTGATCCTCGACGAAGCGGCCTTCCACGAATGGCTGCAACAAGTGGTCGATGCCGCCATCCCCTTCCTGATGTGGGGCGGCAAGATCCTGATCATCTCCACCCACTTCGGCGAGGACAATCCCTTCAACCGGCTGATCGAGGATGCTCGGTCGGGACGCAAGCCCTACGCCGTCCTGCGCGTCACACTCGACGATGCGCTGCGCGACGGGCTCTATCAGCGCATCTGCCACAAAACCAGGACGGAATGGACGCCCGAAGGCGAGGCCGCTTGGCGGGCGAAGCTGATCGCGGCCGCCGGCCCGGAGGCGGCCGACGAAGAGTTCTTCTGCGTTCCGTCGCAGGGGGGCGGTGCGGTCCTCACCGGCGCCTTGATCGAGGCGCGAATGGCCGATGGGATCCCGGTGCTGCGGCTGGAGCGGCCGGCATCGTGGCTCCAGGTGCCCGAGGCCTACCGCCGCGCGGAGATCGAGGACTGGTGCGAGGAGCAGTTGCGGCCCTTGCTCGAGAAGCTCGATCCGAACCTGCCCTCCTGCCTCGGCGGTGACTTCGGCCGTCTCAAGGATCTGACGGTCTTCTGGCCGCTTCAGACGTTGCGCAACATGAAGCGTTGGACGCCCTTCGTCGTCGAGCTGCGCAACATTCCCTTCGAGCAGCAGTGGCAGATCGGCCGCTACATAGCCGATCGCTTACCGCGCTTCTCGAAGGCTCACTTCGACGCCATCGGCATCGGCATGCAGATCTCCGAGGCCTTCGCGGTGCGCTACGGCTCGTTGCGCGCCGAGCCGGTGAAGCTGTCTGCCACTTGGTACATCGAAAACGTGCCGCCGCTGCGCGCCGCTTTCGAAGACGACGCGATCGTCATCCCTCGGGACCTCGACACCAAGAAGGACCTGCAACTGCCCGTTCTGAAGGGGGGCGTGCCGACCATGCCGCCGATCCGCGTCCAGGGCACCGACGGCAAGAGCCGTCACGGCGACAGCTTCGTCGCGTTACTGATGGCCTACACGGCAAGCCGCGCCACACCGCAAGAATACGACTACCGCACCGCCCGCGACCTCGCTCGCGAGGAGGGTGGCGACGACGAGGCATCGGGAGGCCGCGCGCTATGGTGAGCAGGATTCTCGGACCCGACGGCCAGCCCGTATCGTCGAAGTCGCTTTCCGACGAGATCGCCACGCCGACCGTCGCCGGCGTACGCCGTGTCGCCGAGGAGCGGATCTCGTCGGGGCTGACGCCGGAAAAGCTCGGCTCGATCCTGCGCGACGCGGCGACGGGAGACGCGCGCGCCTACCTCACGCTCGCCGAGGAAATGGAAGAGCGGTATCTCCATTATGCTTCGGTGCTGATGACCCGAAAGCTACGCATCGCCGGCGTCGCCCCGACGGTCGAGGCCTCGAAGGACATCCCGACGAAGATCGTCGATGCGGTCCATGAGCTGGTCGAGGACGAAGCGTTCCTCGAAGGCGTCGAGCCGCTGCTCGACGGCATCGCCAAGGGCTACAGCGCGGTCGAGACGGGTTGGGACTATCGCGACGGGCTCTTGCGTCCGACGCGGTTCGACTGGCGCGACCCGCGTTACTTCCAGTTCGATCGGCTCAATCTCACCGAACTTCGTCTCGCCGTAGACGGATCGATCGACGGTGAGGAGTTGCCGTGGGGCCGTTTCATGGTCCACATGCCACGCACGCGCATGGGCATCCCGCTCCGGCGCGGTCTCGCCCGTCCTGCGTCCTGGGCCTACATGGTGCAGAGCTTCACGCTACAGGACTGGGCTGCCTTCGCCGAGGTCTACGGCATGCCGTTCCGCGTCGGCAAATACGGCGCCGGCGCCAGCGACAAGGACAAGCGGGCGCTACTGCGCGCCGTCTCGTCGATCGCAAACGATGCCGCTGCGATCATCCCGGAGAGCATGCTGATCGAGTTCCATGAGGTCTCCGGTTCCCAGGGCGAGAAGGTGTTCGGCGCGCTGGTCGACTACACCGACGACAAAGTCTCGCTGGTGACGCTCGGCCAGACGATGACGTCGAAGGACGGTTCGTCCTACGGTCAGGCCAAGATCCACGACAAAGTCCGGATCGACATCGCCCAGGCGGACGGTCGTCAGCTCGGCCGCACCGTCAATCGCGATCTCATTCGCTGGTTCGTCGCCTTCAACTTCGGGCCGCAACCCGCCTATCCGAAAGTCGAGTGGCCGATCACCGAACCGGATGATCTCGACGCGATGTCGAATGCCGTCGCTCGGCTCGTGCCTTTCGGCCTCAAGGTCCGGCAGGATGAGATCCGTGATCGGTTCGGCTTCTCCGAGCCGCAGCCCGACGACGAATTGCTGACGCCTTCGGCCCCACCCAGGGCGTCGCTCGCGGAGCCACCCGTCCCGCCGGCGTCGAAGCCGAAGCCGAAGCGACCCGCCCCCTTGCCTCCGGCACCCAAGCCCGCGCGTCTCGCCGCCCATGTCGTCGGCTGTCGCTGCGGCGGCTGCCTCAAGGTCGACCTGCTCACTTCGCAGGACTTTCGCGCCGACGCGGTCGACGGTCCCGACGAGATCGAGGCGGTGCTGGAGGATGCGCTCGCCGACTGGCAGGACATCACCGATCCGCTGCTCGATCCCCTGCGCGAGATCATCGCGCGGGCGACGTCCTTCGACGAGGCGCTGGCGATGCTGGCGGCGAAGGGGCCGGACGGCACGAAGCTCGCCGAGGCCTTGGCATCCGCCACCATCATCGCCCGAGGTATCGGCGACGTGAAGGACTGAGCCATGGCGGAGGTCCAGCGCGGCTTCGGCCCGCCGCCCGAGGTGACGCGGTTCTTTGAGGACAAGGGCTGGAAGCCGGCGTTCAGCTGGACGGACGTGTTCGGCGACGAGCACGCCAACGCCTTCTCGGTGGCGAAGGTCACCGAATTGGAGCTTGGATCGCTCTTCAAGAATTCGATCGGCAAGGCCCTCGGAGAGGGACAGGGCTTCGAGACCTGGCGTAAGACGATCGTCGAGGATTTGACCCGGGCCGGCTGGGGCAAGCCGCGCCTGGTCGTCGATCCGCTCGGCAAGCAACCCGACAAGGTCGTCGACTTCACCTCGCCCCGACGTCTCAGGACGATCTTCTGGGGCAACATGGCCTCGGCGCGTGCCGCCGGCCAGTGGGAGCGGGCTCAACGCACCAAGCGCGCGCTGCCGTACTTCCTCTATCTCCACACGACCTCGGCGAATCCGCGCAAGGATCATCTGCAGTGGGTCGGCATCATTCGGCCCGTCGACGATCCGATCTGGGCCTCGATCTTTCCGCCCAATGGGTGGCACTGCAAATGCGCGGTGCGTCAGATCTCGGCGCGCGAGGCCGAGGCGCTGTTGGCGCGGGAGTGGCAGGAGGACGACAAGGTCCGCTACACTTCCGAGGCCCCGGTGATCGAGATGCGGACGCTGATCAACAAGCGCACCGGCGAAGTGCTGCAGGTGCCGGTGGGCTGCGATCCGGGCTGGGGTGGCAACCCGGGTCTGGCGCGGGTCAAGGGCGTGATGCGCGCCGTCGAGCAGCAGCTCGTCCAGGCCGCGCCCGAGGACGCGACCAAGAAACTCGAGGAGCTGTGGCAATCGCCCTGGACCCGGGTGGTGAAACGGCTGCCCGAGGCCGAGGCGAAGCAGGTGTGGCTGCCGGCCGGCGTCTCTCCCAAGCTCCAGGCCGAGACCGGCGCGATCTCGCCCGTGGTGTCGATCAACGGCGCCGACGTCGTCGCGCGTTCGAACCTCGATCGACGCTATCCCGACGGACGCGGCTTCGACGATCTCACCAAGCTGCCGCGCGCCATCGCCGATGGTGAGGTCCGGCCCGACCCGCGCGGCAGCGCCAATGTCCGCTCGCTCATCTGGGCCGAGGCGAAGACGTGGTGGCGCAGCTTCGTCACGAAATCGAAGGGGGGCTATCTGCGCGTGACGTCGCTTCACCAGCGTTCGGAGAAGCTGGTGCGGCGCGACCTGGGGGGAGAGTGATGCGCGGCGGGGGTGGACCGCTTCCCGGCCTGTCCGGGCTCCACCGCGTGGGCAATCGAGGCCTAAGGACTTCGCCGCCGCGCTCGTGAAATATGCTCTCGCGGCGCGGTGAAGACAAGATCGACAGAGAAGCCTGCTGACGGGCGCGGCGATCCAGGGCGCGGCATCGCCCCATCCGAGATGAAGATCCCCGCCCATATTCTTCAAATGCCCTTCAACGCGCGATCCGTGCGCGAGTGTATGGCGTCGTTGGTGGAGTGGCGCTAAGGTCTCCCTCGCGCCCCCCGAACATCGCATCGTCGACACCGAGCTCGTCCGGTGACAGGTGTCACCCGTGAGAGACGCGGTTCGCCCCGGCAATGTCGGGTCATGTCGAGCACCCTGATCGCCACCACCTCCGCCACGGTCTGCCTCGCCGTCACCGCCCTCGGTGACGAGCCGCCGAAGCGCATCATGCTGTTCTCGGCCGGCGGCACGGTGAAGACCCGCGATGGGCGCACCTATCGCATCGACCTCGCCAAGCTCGCCACGCGCTTCGCGGCCGATGGCGTCAAGATTCCCATCGACGTCAATCACGCCACCGAGATCCTCGCGCCGAAGGGCGAGCGGGCCGACCCGGTCGGCTGGGTGACCGGCATCGACGTCGAGGGCGGGGCGCTGTTCGGCACGACCGAGTGGGTCGACCCGTCCACGGCGCCGGCGTTGCTCAAGAGCTACCCCTACGTTTCGCCGGCGTTCCCCGCCAAGGACGGCGTGGCCGAATGGCTGAAGTCGGTCGCGCTGGTCTCGTCGCCGGCGCTCGGCAATCAGCCGGCGCTCGCCGGCGCCTCCGATCTCGAGCCCTTCCAGGAGCCCCCCACCATGAAGACCGTTCTGATCGCGCTCGGCCTCGCCGAGACCGCGACCGAGGCCGAGTGCCTCGCCGCCGTCACCACGCTGAAGGCCAAGGCCGACCCCGCCACCACCGTCTCCAAGTCGGTGTTCGACGAGACGGTGGTCAAGCTCTCCGCCGCCACCACCGAACTCGACGCCATCAAGGCGGCGACCCGCAAGGCCAAGATCGACGCCGTGATCGAAGGCGCGCTGACCGCCAAGAAGATCCTGCCGGCCCAGCGCGACCACTACACCGCGCTCTGCGCCACCGATGCCGGCCTCGCCTCGGTCGAGGCGCTGTTCGCCGCCTCGCCGGTGCTGTTCGCCGCCTCCGGCCTCGACGAGAAGAAGGTGCCCGGCGCCGACGACGTCGTGAAGCTCTCGGCCGAGGACCGCGTGGTGATGGAGCAACTCGGTCTCACCGAGGAAGCCTACCGCGCGGCCAACGGCATGAAGACCGCCTGACCGTCCTGTCCTGCAGCTCCGGATCGAGGATCCAGACATGACCGCTCTCACCGCCCCGCGCCTCGTCTCCGAGAAGGCCGGGCTCACCTCCACCGCTCCGGTCGCCGCCGCGACGACGATCCTCCAGGGTGCGCTCGCCGTCATGGACGGTGGCGTCGCCAAGCCCGGCTTCACCGGCCTCAATCTGGTGGTGCTCGGCCTGTCCGAGGAGACCGTCGACAATTCCGGCGGCACGGCGGGCGCGAAGAACGTCACCACGCGGCGCGGCTGCTATCGGTTCGTCAACCTCGCGAGCGATGCCCTGACGTCGGCCGACATCGGTAAAGACGCCTATCTCGTCGACGATCAGACCGTCGCCAAGACGTCCGGCGCCAACACCCGCTCGATCGCCGGAAAGGTGATCGACGTCGACGCCATCGGCGCCTGGATCCGCGTCGGCTACTGAGCCGGCCCCGTCTCTCACCCGTCTCCGATCGAGGATCGACAATGGCTCGCGTCATCACTCCCGCTCTTCTCGAGGCCGTCAACAAGGGCTTCAAGACCAACTTCCAGTCCGGCTTCGCGGGCGTCACCGCGCTCTACACCAGCCTGTGCACGATCGTGCCTTCGAGCTCGTCGGAGGAGACCTACGGCTGGCTCGGTGACATCCCGAAGATGCGCGAGTGGATCGGCGATCGTCAGATCCATGGCCTGCAGGCCCACGGCTATTCGATCAAGAACCGCAAGTTCGAACTGACCGTGTCGGTCGAGAAGGATGACATCGAGGACGACAAGCTCGGCATCTACGGCCCCCGCTTCGAGCTTCTCGGTCAGGCTGCCGCGCAGCACCCCGACGATCTCGTGTTCGGCGAGCTGATCCCCGGCGCGTGGTCGACCCCGTGCTACGACGGCCAGTACTTCTTCGATGCCGACCATCCGGTCGGCCTGCCGGGCGCCCAGACCACGGTCTCCAACGTCCAGGCCGGCAGCGGCGAGCGGTGGATGCTGCTCGATCTGTCGCTTCCGCTGAAGCCCTTCATCTTCCAGAACCGGCGCGCCTACAACTTCGTGTCGAAGGAGGATCCCAAGACCTCCGATACCGTCTTCATGAAGGACCACTACGTCTACGGCTCGGATGCCCGTGTCGGCGCCGGCTACGGTTTCTGGCAGATGGCTTACGGTTCGAAGGCCGAGCTGACCGCCGGTAATCTGCGCGCGGCGTGGAACGCCATGACCGCCTTCAAGGGCGACGACGGCACTCCGCTCGGCATCAACCCGACTCATCTGGTGGTCGGCAATGGCAACTACTTCGCGGCCAAGGACATCCTGGAAAGCGAACAGATCGCCGGTTCGACCAACACCAACCGCAACCTCGTGTCGATGATCCGCGCGCCGAAACTCGCGGCCTGACGAATACCCCCGAGGGACCGCACATCCGATGGACAGCCCCGCCGAATGCGACGGGGTCCGGTCCGAGGTCGACGCCCGGTGCGGCGGACGGTCGATCATTCTTTCGGAGGACCCCATGGCCAAGGCTCCCATCTCCAACGGCGCGAACACCACCCAGGCCACCGCCGAGACCGAGGCCTGCCTGCGCATCATCGCACCCGCCGGGCCGCATTGGCGCGGAGGTCTGCAATTCGGTCGTGAGGCCGTGTTTCTCGGTGAGGCCGAGCTGGCCGCCGCCGCGAAGGCGAAGGGGCTGACGGCCGACGAGTTCGGTGCGTTGCTGAGTTCGGACGAATTGCTCGCCATCGCACCCGCGCGCCGCCCGAAGATCGCGGCCGCCGAGGCCTGACCCTTTCCCGGGACGCCGTCGCCTCGCCGCCCCGGGACGCTCGCGGGCGGAGAATTCAGGGGCTCCGCCCGCGACACTCCTCCCTGACGCGCCCGACCCCTGACGGAGCCGCCCATGCCCACCGCCTTCGCGACCCTCGACCAACTCGTCGCCCGCCATCCGGCGGAGCTGGTGCTGCTCGCCGCCGACGAGACGACGGGACTGCGCGACGACGCCCGCGTCGAGGCGGCGTTGCTCGATGCCTCGGCCGAGATGCGCGGCATCCTCCAGGCGCGCTACACGCCGGCCGATCTCGATGCGCTCGACGACCTCTCCCGTGAGATCCTCGCGGTCTACGCGATGGACGTCGCGCTCTATCGCGTGGCGCTGTCGTTCTCGCGATCGAGCGATCGCCTGAAGGAGAGCTACGACAACGCGGTGAAGCGCCTCGAGGCGATCGCCGGCGGCAAAGGTGGGCTCACCGTGGTCTCCGGCGGCGCCGGCGGGACATCCTCGTCGACCTCCGATGACGTCGTCGAGATCGGGCCCAACGGCGTCGTCATCGACGTGCCCGAGCGGATCTTCACCCGCGACCGCTTCGGGAGGTCCTGATGGCCGATGGCGTCTCCATCACCGTCGACGTCGCCGACTTCGCCGCGATCGAGCGTCTGGTCTCACGCATGTCGGCGTTCGACGCGACCGAGCTGATGTCGGCGATCGGCGCCATGGGCGAGAGTCAGACGCGCCGACGGATTTCCGACGAGAAGACGGCGCCCGATGGGACGGCCTGGGCGCCGAACCGCGAAGGGACGCCGATCCTCCTGAAGAGTGGCGAGCATCTGCTCGGTTCGATTGCGTGGACCTCGTCCTCGGCCGAGACCGAATGGGGCGCGAGTTGGGAACATGCTCACGTCCATCAGGACGGCATGGTGATCACGCCGAGGGAAGCAAAGCAGCTCTCCTTCATGCTCGGCGGTAAGCTCGTCCACGCGAAGAAGGTCACCATCCCGGCTCGGTCCTTCGTCGGACTTTCCGCCGAGAACGGCGAGGAGATCCTGAGGCTCGTCACCGACGTGTTCGGGGAGGTGCTGCAATGATCGCCCCCGTCGCTCTGTCCGATCTCCTCGCCGCCGATCCGCTCGGCGCCATGAAGAGCGCGATCCGCGACCGGATCGCCGCGCTGTTGCCCGGTGTCGCCGTCGTCTCACACCCGGGCAAGATCGACATCTCGGAGGTCGTCGGCAAGTCGGTCGTCGCCGTCCCCGGCATCGCCGTGGGCTGGTCGCGCATCCGCGCTCTCCGGATCGTCGACGGCGGCCACCAGCTCGCGGTCGAATGGACGGCCTATGTGGTGGTCGAGGACGCGGCGATCGCCGGCCGACGGGTCGAGCGCGAGGCGCTCGGCCTCGCGATCGGCTCGCGGCTCGTCGCCATCCTCGAGGATCCGTACAGCCACACCTGGGGCTGCGGCAACGTGTTGCCGCCCGAGGCCGATCCGCGCCCGGAGCTGCGGCCGATGTTCACGGTCCGCGACGTGACGGCGGGAGCCGCCTACTACGCAGTCACGTGGACCCAGACCCTCGTCGACCAGGGCGCGAGCCTCTTCGCGGCCGATCGGCCGACGATCGCGGCGGCCGAGGACGAGCCGGCGATCGACTTCGAATTCGGCGACGGCGGTCTGCCGCCCGAGGTTGCGGCGATCCTCGCCGGACTGGAGGACGGCAATGGGTGAACTCGATCGCGAACTGCGGCGGCTGCGCCGCTACCAGTCCCAAGTGGACCGCCGGCTCGCCGCGTTGGAGATGAAGGGGCGGGTCGCGGCCGTCGACGACGTGAAGCGAAAATGTCGCGTCGAGATCGGCAAGACGGCCGACGGAAAGCCGGTGCTCAGTCCGTGGGTGCAGTGGGCCGAGCCCCGCTCGGGCGCCCATACCTCCGATCACACGCCGATGCGGATCGGTGATCCGGTCACCGTGCGATCGCCGAGCGGGATTCTCGGTGCGTCCTCGACCGCCCATCGTGACGGCTATTCGGGCGATCGCCCAGCGCCGTCTACGGCGGCCGACGCGGTCGTCGAGAAGACGGGCTCGCTGGCGATCACTCGGCGCGCGGACGGTCTCACGATCGAAGTCGATGGGACGTCTTGGCGCTTCGAGGCCGCCGGTCTGAAACAGACGGGCGGGACGATCGAGCACGACGATCACCTGATCGACAAGAGCCACAAACACACGGACGTGGAGCCGGGCAGCGCCCTGTCCGGCCCGCCCGCCTGAGGAGAGATCGATGGTCACCGCCCGCTACACAGTCACTGAGATGGCCGGTCCCAAGGTCGCCGGTCGGCGCGTCCAAGTCGGTGACGTGCTCGATCTGACCGAGAACGCGGCCCGTGCCGAGCTGCTCGTCGGCGCGATCGTGCCGGCGGCCGAGGGGGTGGTTGCGACCGAGGCGACCGAGACCGAACCGCAGAAGAAGCGCCGTTGAAGACGGCTTGAAGGGGACGCGACAATGCAGGCGGTGGCCTACAGGACCGGGATCGACGAACGGACGGGCAAACTGCTCGTCGGCTGGGCTCACGTCCAGCAGTCGCTCGCGGTCATTTGGACCACGACGCTGAAGAGCCGCGTGATGCGTCTCGCCTTCGGCTCGACCCTGCGCTCGTGGCTCGCCGAGGATCTGACGCCGGCGACGGCTCTCGGCATCTACACCGATCTCGTCGTCGCCACCCACATGTTCGAGCCCGAATATCGGATCACGACCCTGCAATTCGTCGATGCGACGCGGCTGGGCGGGCTCGGGCTCCGTCATGCCGGCACCTACTATCCCGAAGGTCGCCTCGGAAACTACGACCGTGCAATTCCCGTCGGCGCCGGCGCGCCGATCATCTTGCGCGAGACGATCGCTCGGAGGATCGCATGACGGCGACCATCGACCTCACCCGTCTGCCGGCACCGGCGATCATCGAGGCTCTCGATTATGAGACCTTGCAGGGGCAATTCCTCGCCCGCTTCGCGATCCAATGGGCGGCTGAACGGGCGGTCGATCCGACCTTGCCCGATTGGGATGTCTCGGCGCTCGAGACCGATCCCGTCGTGATCGCGTCCCAGGCCTGGACCTATCTGCGTCTCCTCGACCGCCAGAGGGTCAACGACGCGATCAAGGCGGTGCTCGCACCGACGGCCGAGCAGGCCGATCTCGACGCGGTCGTCGCCCGGATTGGCGTGCAGCGTCTCACTATTACGCCGGCCACCGCCACCACCGCTGCGGTCATGGAGAGCGACGAGCGTTTGCTCGCCCGCTATCTGTTGGCGTTCACGCGGCCGGCGGCGGGATCCGCCGACCGCTATCTCTACGAAGCGATGACGGCGTGGCCGACGTTGCACCACGCGGCGGTGATCGGCCGAGCCGTCCACGGTCGGCGCGGTGACGTCGATCTGGTGATCGTCGGCCCCGACGGCCGCGACGCCACCGACGACGAGATGGCGCTCGTTCGCGCGGCTTGCGACACGACCTCGGTCAAACCGGAGGCGACCAGTCTCAACGTCGTCCGCGCGACCAGACGACTCTACACTGTCGCGGGGCGGATCATCGTGCCGAAAGGACCCGACGCCGAATTGGTACGATCGGAAGCGGAGAGCCGCCTCGCCAAGGCCGCCGCCGCACGGCTCGCGATCGGCGCGGAAGTACCGATCGGTCTCCTCGAGGGTGCGGCTTACGGCACCTCGGTCACACGCTGTGATCTCGCCTCGCCGACCGGCGACATTATCGGCGCTCCTTATACGATCCCGGTGCCCACCACCATCGGGCTCACGGTGGGAGTAGCGGGATGACGAGTGCAGCCGAGCTTCTGCCGCAACGCCTCCCGTCTCATTGGACCCGCGCGCTCGCGGCCGCCATGTCGGACGAGCTGCCGGTTCCGATCGCGGAGGCCCTCGACCCGTCGGCCGCGCCCATGGCTCTGTTGCCGTGGCTCGCCGTCCATGACGGCGTGCGACTGTGGTTTTCGGACTGGTCGGCGCAGACCAAGCGGAGCGTCACCACGGAGGCGCTCATCGCCGCCTGGGAAGTCGGCACGCGTGCCGGCGCATCCCGCTATCTGTCCTACGTCGACGCCACTCTGGTCGATGCCGTCGCCTACCCGACGCGGTTCGTGATGGGACGCGCCGTGGTCGGCAGGACGCCGATCGGTCACGGGCCGTTCTTGGCCCGCTACCTCGTGCGGGTGGAGACGCGTCATTCGTCTCGCGCCTTCGTGCTCGGCCGCAGCGCTCTCGCATCGCGCGATCAGATCGAGGCCGCCGTGCCCCATCTGATCGTCACCCCTGGTGGTTCGGAGATCAATGGCAGTGTGCTCCGATCGCCATCGCGCGAACCGTTGCGCCGCTGTCTCGTCGCGCTCCGCGCCGCCAAGGCAGCGGAAACTGAGATCCGGGTCCACTTCGGCCACCACCGCCGCCTGACCCTCGCCGATGCGCCGCCGCTCGACGGTTCGACCCGTCTCGGCGCATTCGTCGCTCGCACCAAGCTCTGAGGCCGAGATGCACAAGATCATCCAGTTTTCCGAGGCCGAGGTGGCCGAGCCCGCTGATTTCGACGCGATCAGCACGAACGCTCAATCCGGCGACGAGACGATCGTCTCCGGCGCGATCGACTACCCCCATCATTGGGCCGACATCGCCATTGCCACGACCTCGGCGATCACGCTGTCGCTCGGCGTCGGCAGCCTGTTCGCCGGCGGTATCGTCTACGCCACCGAGGCCCCGGTCATCGTCAACGTGCAGGCCCATCTGCCGCTCGTCACCGGCGATCGTCGATATGTGGCGCTGCTCCTTCGCGGGGTCGCCGAGACGGTCACGGCTCAGAGGATGGTCGAGACCGATTCGGACACCGGCGCGACGGTCGAGATGGCCGTTCCGAAGACGGTCGTGAGGCGTTGGGAGGTGGTGATCCAGCAGGGCCTGCCGAGCCCGACGCCGCTCCGGCCGGCGGTCGCCGCGACCGAGTGCTGCCTCGCGTTCGTCGAACTTGCGTCGACGGGGATCGTCGCGGTCGAGATGGATCACGGCTCACGGGTCAAGAGCCTCTATGAGGTCGAGGGGCGGCTTTCGGCGGTCGAGGCCGACGTGAGCAATACGGTGCGTCGCGTCTCGACGATCGAGACCGACGTCGCCAATCTCGCGACGCGCCTCGGCGACATCCCGAGCCCGATCGTCATGCGCCAGATCAAGCGCGATCTGGCGATCGTCCGCCGGACCATCGCGATGCCGGCGGAGACGCGGGCCTATTGGTACGACGCCGGTCTGCTCCAGGATGCCTGGGACAAGGTGCATGCGTCCTGGCTTGCCCGGGTGCGCGAAGGGATCCGCTTCCCGTGGGCGGCCGAGCGCGACGCTCAGCTCGCTCTGATCGACCCGGGCTCGCCGGCGTTGCGAGCGACGGGATCGCTGGTGCTGCCGGCCTGGACGGAGACGACGCGTCTCGAGGTCCTCGGCGACGGCGGCTCGACCAACATCTCGCAGCTCGTCCACACGGTGACGACGGCGGTCCGCAAGGAGATCGCCCGCACGGTCACCGAATATGGCGCGACTCTCACGGTCTGCGAGAACGCGGCCGAGTGGGCCTTCACCGCGAACCTCGCGGTCGGCGCGCTGTTCGCGTTGGCCGGTGAGACCTTCGAGGTCGTCAAGATCATCCCGGCGGACCCGGGTCACACGTTCCGACAGGTCCGCTCGATTTCGCAACGAACCGTCGTCGACACCTACTGGGACTATGTGACCGAGGAGATCGGCGTCAACGGCTCGATCTACGGTCAGACGTGGCTCTGCGCGCAGCCGATGGTGCTGACCTCGATCGACCTCTCCTTCACCCGAGTCGGTTCTGACGGCGAGGTCCATCTCTTCGTCTGCGAATGCGACGAGGGCGGCCAGCCGCGCTTCGACGCGGTCGTGGTCGCCACCACCCTCGCCGCGTCGGATCTGGCGACGGGGTGGGTGACCTTCGATCTGCGCCCGACCCTGCTCGACAGCGGCAAGCGCTACGCCTGGTTCACGGTCACGACCGGCAACCACGCGCTGGAGACTGTCGGCAGCAATAAGTACGCGCAGGGGTCTCGCTTCGCATGCACCGACGGTGTCTGGGCGCAGGTCTCGACCGACGTCGACTTCGCGATGCGGATCAAGGCGGCATCCTTCGGGGCGACTCGGACCGTGGTCGAATTCCAGCCGCTGACGCTGGCCGACGGCATGACCGAGATCCGACTGATCACCGGCGGGTGGGCACCGGGCGGCACCGATCTGGTGTGGGAGGTCAAGCCGAGCGGCGCGGATGCCTGGTTGCCGTTGACGCTCTCGGCGGCGGAAGGGTCGGACGCGATGGTCGGTCTTCCGGCGCTCGTCCAGCTCCGAGCCGTGTTCGTCGGGACGACCGATCTCCAGCCGGCACTCGTGCTCGACGCTACCGCCCGCGCCGGCACCTATCGGCCGCGTGGCGACATGGTGGCGATTTCCAAGGATCAGGACTTCGGCCTGTCGACGACGACGATCCAGCTCGAGGTCGTGATCGACGCCTTCGACCCGGCGAAACACACCGCCGCGCCGAAGCTCGTCGTCGGTGCCACGGTGGTAGCGCCGTCGTCGGTCGTGACCACGCCCGACCTCGCCAATCCAGCCAAGCGGACGTTGCTCGCCTCCTTCGTGCTCGGCGCGACGACGTCGGCGCGGGCCCGGGTCGACATGACCACGACCGAGGTCACCGACGTCCCCTTCATTCAGGCTATCGCGATGTACGCGCTCTGAGGATGACTGACATGGCTTCGTCCATCGACCCCGCCGCCATCGAGCCGACCGCGATCTATCGGGTCGATCTCGCCCGCCCGGTGGCGCATCCCGTCCCGATCCGCCCCCGGGGCGACCTCGACATGCGTGGCGACATGCTCCTCGCCCTGATCGATCAGGAGGGAGCCGATGTCGTCCTCTCTGCCGAGCCCCACTGACGACTACAAGGCCCCGCCCGCCATGGCACTGACGGAGGCGGCGTGGGACGCGGCTCTGACCTCGGTCGGTGCTCGCCTGCGCGCGCTGGAGGCGGTCCGGGCCGATTTCGAGGCCCTCATCGCGCTCGGTACCGGACAGGCATTGGAAGTCATCGCCGCCAATGTCGCGCCGCAATTAGGGGCGGTCCGTGCCACGCTGGACCAGCTTACCGCCGACGCAGCCGCCGCCGAGGATATCGTCGCCGCCATCAATTCGGGATCCATCCCGGCGTCCGTGATCGAGGAGACCGCCGCGCGGATCTGGCTGACGCCGGCGTTGCGCGATGCGTGGAACGCCAAACAGTCGGGTCACGCGACCCTGACGGCCCTGGCTGCCACGGTCCTCGCCGCCGACCGACTGATCTATGCGACGGGCCCCAGCGCCATGGCGACGAGCCCACTGACGCTTCTCGCCCGCAATCTCTTGGGGGGGGCGACGGCCGCTGCGATGCGGACGACATTGGGGGCGGCTGCGGCCGAATCCGTGGCGGACGCGCTCGCCCAACGGCTGCGCGTCGATGCCGAGCAGCCGTTGACCACGACGCAGCAGGCACGGGGTCGGGACAATCTCGGGCTCGGTTCTGCCGCGACGGCGACGATAGGGGCGGGCGCCGGGGAGATCCTCGTTCTCGACGAGGGAGGGCGATTGCCGGCCGTCGACGGATCGCAGGTGACCGGGGTGATTCCGGCGATCCCGATCCGGGCCTATGCCACCTTCAAATGGACCGGATCCGCGATCGAGATTCTTGCCTCCGCAGGCATCGACACGATCGTTCGGAACGGCGTCGGCGACTACACGGTCACGTTCGCCGCACCGATGCCCTCGGCCCATTACGCGATCAGCAGCGCCGTCGCCGCCGCCGGCGGATCCTGGCTGCTCTCCCCATATTCCGCCTCCGGCGTCGGCGCTCCGGCGTTGATGACCACGACTCAGGTGAGGCTGGTCGTCTATGCGTATGGCGCCGGATTTGCCGATCCGACCTACGCTTCTTTTCAGATCGTGGGAGGGTGAGAGATGGATTTCTACACGATCCTCAATGGGATCCGACAGACGTTGCGCATGGCGGCCGTCAAGACGACCGAGACCGACGGAGACGCCGAGGTCGAAGTGATCACGCCGGTCATCCGGCTTGCCGGGACCGAGGCCGAGAATGGCGTCGCCACCTTCACTCTCAAGACCGTGACCGGCCCCGGCGTCGTGCCCGTCGGTTGTCGGTCGGTTGCCTTCGCAAACTCCGGCACCGCCGATGCCGTGCTGGCGGGTGGGATGATTCCCGCCGGCGTCTCGATCCCGGTGGCGGCCCCGGTGGGGGCCACGCTCGCCTCCGTTCCGTACGACGCCACGGGCACGACTCTCATGATCGCCGAGGTGCGCTGATGACGCAGATCCTGTTGCCACCGCGATATCTCGAAGAGGCGGCCTATACCGCCATCGCCAAAGCCTCTGAGGCACGTGCCGATGCTCAAACAGCTGCGCTCGATCGAGCTCTGGTCCAAGTGGCGATGGAGCAAATCGCAGCGATCTCGGTGCCGGCGCTGCCCCATTTGCTCGATGGTCTGATGCCGATCGTGCTGATCTCCGTGCCGTCGGGCGCGGTGATGCTCAACGGACAATACTGAGGTGAGGTGAGCGATGCCCTACGATCTGACGCGAGATCCTCGCCGTAACCTGCGGACCGAGCAGGTCGACCCGGCCTCTCGGGCCGAGGCCCTCACGACGGCGGCAGTCTCCGATACCTCCGATCTGGCGGCCTATCCGAAGGCGCTGCGCGTCTGGAACGGCTCGCTCGCCGCCGTCACCCTGATGGTGACCCCGGCTCGCGCGCCGTCGGATACGACCGCCGTCCCCATCACGATCCCCGCCGGCGGTCTGACGATCGAGCCGATCTCTATTCGCCGCATCTGGGCGACCGGCTCGACCGGCCTCCTCGCCGGGCTCACCTCGGGTGAGGTCCAGGTGCTTCTCCTGCTGGAGTGACGCATGATCGGCATCGGTTTCGCCCTGCGCGGCAGTCCGATCGTGCGCTCAGGGTTGTCCCATGAGCTCGACGGCCAGCCGCCCGCCGTCCTGATGAGCGTCGCGACCGCGCGGTTCGCGCTCGTCGACTGGTGGCTCGTCGTCGGCTATCGGCTCGACGGATGGGCGCCGATGATCGTCATCGACGCCGCCCGCGCGCTCGACCACGCCGCCGCGTGGTGGACGTCCCCCGCCTATCTCCTCGATTTCCTCCCGCCCGTCGTCGTCCTCGACGTCGGCGGCGATCGCACGCTGGGAGCCTGATCATGATCACCGACATCCTCACCTTCTCCACCGGCTCCAAACGGGTGATCGGCCCGACCGGGTCTCTCGTCACGGTCGCCGCGAACCAGCCGGCCTTCGACTGGTCGGCCGGCCGGCGCCGCCTGCGGATCGAGCCCGTGTCGGCGACCAAATACGGTCCCTATTCCGAGGCGATCGGCGCCAATTGGACGCTCGGCGGTGTGGCGGCCGGCGCCACGGCGCTCGGCGCCGACGGCTACGCCGGTCTCTCGGAGCTGATCGAGGACACCTCGACCGGCGTCCACCGGGCCTATGTCAGTGCCTCCTACTTCCCGGCCGCCGCCGCCGCCGGCGAGTACTACGCCGTCCAGGTCGACGTGAAGGCCGGTGTCGGCAGTCGGAACGCCGTCATCTATACGACCGGCACCGCCGCGCTTCCGTCCCAGACCCTCATAGTCAATCCGTCGACCGGCGCCATCGTCTCTCAGTCGGCCGGGCTCTCGCGGGTGTCCATCACGGCGCGACCGGGTGGGATCTGGCACGTCGAGGCGACCTTCGCTACGACGGCGGCGGGGACGACGCAGGTCGGCATCTATCTGGCATCCGGAACTGCGACCTCCTATGCCGGCGACGGCACCTCCTCGATCCATGCCGGCTATTTCAACGTCGAGAAGGTCGCCTCCGCCAACCACCCCCCGTCCTCCTACGTGACGATCCCCTCGACGGCCGCTGTGACCCGCCTCGCCGACGACGTCCGCCTGTCGGCGGCGGTTCTGGCGATCCGGAACGGACCCGCGTCTACCCTGTGCCTGCGCGGACAACTCGACGCGGCGCCCGTCGGCATCAAGTTCCTGGTCGGTGACGCCAACGCCCGGCGGCTGCTCTACACCAACAGCGCCGACACTCAGGTCGGCACCTATTACGGCGACGCGATCGCCTCCGCGACCGCAGGAACGGGCAAGCTGTCCACCGGCTTCGGTATCGCTGTCGCACAAATCCTCGGTGGAGCGAGCAAGCTCTGCATCAACGGCGGCGCCGTCGCCAAGCTGGCGACCGACCCGGCCGAGGCCCTCGCCACCGCGCGGATTTTTGCCGACGGCGCGGGCGGCGGCGCCTGCAACGGCTGGGTCGACGACCTCGTGATCTGGCCGCTGGTCGGATCCGACGGCGCCCTCCAGGCGCAAGCCCATGTCTACGGAGCGTGACCCCATGACCGCCACCACGATCTACCTCCGCTTCGAGGACGAGGCCGAGGCCCTCGCCGCCCTCGCGCCCTTCGGCCTCGTCCACGACGATCCCGAGACCGGGGAACCGGGCTTCGCCCCGACCGCCCGGCCCTACGGCATCCGCGTCGATCTCGCCCTGGTCGGTGGCGACGGCGTCCATCGTCGCCAGATCGGCACCACGACCGTCGAGGATCCCGACCTCGGCCGGATCGAGGAGGCGGTGATGGAAGTCGTCCCCGGCTTCCACGTCGACCTCCTGTGGTCGGACGGCACCCCGCCCGACTTCGGTGCCGCGCGGATCGAACCGCAGACGCCGAGCCAAGTCTTCGCGATGTGATCGGTGACACAGCCGAGTGGGTGACTGCCGTCACCCATGATCAATGACCGGCATATCTCTCACTCTCCGTCCTCGAGACATGCTCGTCAACCGGGCTTCGAGAGGACTTCAAATGTCGGCTACGACCCCCTTCGTCGGGACCCGTGTGTTCTCGGATCTGACCAGCACCGTCGCCTCGGTCGACACTCGCGACTCCACCGTCATAGGCGTGACACTGCCCGCGCCGCTTGCCGACAATACGGCATTCCCCCTCGACGAGCCGGTCGCACTTTCGATCGACGATCCGGATCAGATCGCGTTGCTCGGAGCCGGGCTCGCACGGGACGCCGTCGATCAGATCCTCGGCGAGGGAATAGTCACCGAGTTGTCGTTCGTGCGGGTCGCCCATTCGACGCTGACGGATCCGGTCGCGGCCGCCGAGGCGGAGATGGCGTCGATCGTCGGCTCGGCCGGTGCCAAGACCGGCGTCTGGGCCCAGCTCGAGGCCAAGGATCACATCGGCCTCGAGCCGGGACTTCTGATCGCGCCGGGCTATGTTTCGACCCGGCCCGGCGGCGCGGCCAATCCCGTTGCGACCGCGATGGACGCGATCTGCTCGCGGATCATCGACTGTCTCGCGGTGGTCGATACGCCGGCGACGTCGCGTGAGGCGGCGATGGCCTATGCGGCGGATTTCGCGAGCTCGCTCAACATCGTCGCCATGTATCCGGGCGCCAAGGTCCATCTCGGTGGCGAACAGGTGATCCGCCCGCTCAGCCCGCATGTGGCAGCCGCCATCGTCCGGCGCGACAAGCAGGTCGGCAACCCCTTCAAGGCGGCCTGGAACAGGCCGCTCGTCGGTATCCTCGGTACGTCGCAGCGGGTCACCTATCGCGATGGCGACACCACCTGCGACGCCAACATCCTGGTGCAGGCCGGCGTCGGCACGGTGATCGAGAACAAGACGCTGTGGGCGCCCTTCACGACCGCGACCGACGCGAGCATCCGCGCCTATCGCTCGATCAAGCGCATCCGTACCCGCCGCTCGATCGAGAAGGCGTTGCTGACCGCCTATCGCGGCTATCTCTCCGAGGATCTCGGCGCGCATCTGGTGACGCTGCTGGTCAAGAGCCTGGAAGAGGCCTGCGAGGAGCGCAAAACGCTCGGCGCCATCGTCGACTACCAGATCGTCTGGTCGAGGGGGCTCAACACCAACACGGTGCTGCGTGACGGAGGTCTGCGCCTCAAGCTGCGCTTCGAGGAGACGCCGGACCTCACCGACCTCCAGCTCTACACCGAGCCGCAGCCCGAGGCCTTCGACGTGCTCGCCGCGTCGATCGCCGATGCGCTGTCGTCGCTCGGCTCCAACAACGTCTATGTCGCGCCGTGACGCAGGAGACCTGAATGGACCGCATCATCCGTGGCGCCAACTGGTGGATCGAGACGACCAACCAGCGCCTGCGCACCAAGAGTGCCAAGCTGCCCGACCTCAAGCGCACGAGCGAGAAGTTCACCGCCGGCGGCGGGTTCTTCACGATCGACATGCCCGGCGAGATCGAGGGGCTCGAAGCCGAGTTCGAACTCAACGGCGCGCACGAGGACATCCGCTCGCTGTTCGGCCGCGAGCCCGGCGACTGGGTCTCGTTCATCTATTACGAGCGTCTCGCCAACGTCGGCGCCGCCGGCCTGACCAACATCGGCCGCGTGGTGCGCATCAAGGGGCTGGTGACCGAGGTCGGACAGTCCAAGGTCGAGGCGATGAAGGCGGACCCGGTCAAGATCAAGTTCGCGACGATCATTCTCTACCAGGACGTCGTGAACGCCGTCGTCGTGCACAAGTTCGACTATTTCAACAACCAGCTGATCCTCAACGGCGTCGATTACACCGCCGACCACAATCGGCTCATCGTCGCCTGATGCGACCGGCAACAAACGAGGTCTCCCCTGATGACCCCCGAAACGATCCCGACCATCGCCGACGAGATCCCGCTGCCGCCGGAAGAGATGTGGCGCGAGCTGGACAACTCGAGTGGTGAGGTCGAGGCCGAGACGGCCGCCCCGTCGATTCCGTCCGCTCAACCTCCACTGATCGCCGTGCTCGACTATGTCGGCGAGAACAAGCCCTATCGGGTGATCCCTTTGCGGTGGCCGTTTCGGTGGGAGGGCCGCGTCTTCACCGAGATCGTGGTCAATCGGCTCACCGTGCAGCAAATGGGTGCCTTCTGGGATGCCTTGCCGCCCGATCGCGACTACGACCGGGTCGAGGTCTACGGCCTCATGTGCGGCCTGCCCGCCGCCGTGATCCGCGCCCTGCGCGATCCGGACGGGACCGAGGTGACGAGCGCGTGCTTCGATTTTTTGCCCCGCGCGCTCGGGGGCGCGACCGACTGATCCCCGATCTCGCCGATTGGAGAGGCTTCGCAGGGCGGATCGCGGCGCATCTGTCGACGCCGCTTCCCGTCGTATTGGCCATGACCTGGGACGAGATGATGCAGTGGGTCCCGACGGCCCTCGAAATCGCCGCGGAAGGGCGGATCGGCATGAGGTGACCCGGTGACCAATCTCGACGTCTCCCTCCGTCTCAAGATGGTCAACCAACTCGGCGCCGGTTCCAAGGCGGCGGAGAAGGACCTGAAGGGCGTCAAGGATGCCGCTCAGCAGATCGGCAAGGGCGCTGCAGCAGCAAAGCTCGGAACCGATCTCGCCAAGGCCAGTGGGCGCGCGAAAGTCGCCAAGCGCGACATCATCGACCTGCGCCGGGAGACCGATCGCCTCGGATCCAATCGCGCCAGCGCTCGCGCGGCCCAAGATCTCGCCAAACTCGCTCGGGCTGCACGGAGCACCCGGCACGAGTTCGAAGCGCTCTCGAAAGAGATGACGCGGGCCACGCATGGAGGTCCAGGGCGCGGCGCCCGTGCGGAGGCCCGCCCCGATATCGGCCTCGGGGCAGGCGCCACCCTCGGTGCCATCGGCATGCGGGCCCTGGCGCCGATCGGCGCCGGATATGCGACGAAGAAGGCCTTCGATCAGAGTGTCGATTGGGACGCGGCCTGGGCCGAGGTGCTCAAGAAGGTCAATGATGCGTCTCCGCAGCAATTCAAGGCGCTCGAGAAGACCGTGCGCCGCCTGTCGCTCGATCTCGGCATCGGCCGCGCCGATCTCGCAGGTCTGACGGCCGAGGCGGGAGCCGCCGGCATCGCCTATGCCGATCTCGAGAAGTTCATGGTGCTGACCGGCAAGGCCGCCGTCGGCTGGGACATGCTGCCTCGCGAGGCCTCCGAGCAGCTCGCCTACACCAAGGCGGCAATGGGCTACACCATCGACGAGATGGACGTGCTGGCCAACAAGATCAATGCACTCGGAGACAACTCCGCCGCCAAGGAACGGGACATCCTCGACATGTTCCTGCGTTCCGGGCAGGCCGCCAAACAGGCCGGCGTCGATGCGGATTCGACACTGGCGATCCTCACCGGCGTTCGATCGGGTGGTATGCAGCACGAAGTCGTGGCGCGCTGGTTCGGTGCTCTGACTGGAGGGCTGCGTACCGCCGAGATGAAGCCGAAGCGGGTGGAGAAGGGGCTGCAGCTGCTCGGGTTGACCGCGAAGAAGGTCGCCCAAGGCATGAAGAAGGATGGCGTCGGAACTCTCCTCGATCTGTTCGAGCGGCTCGAGAAGAGCCCCAAGGCGGTCGAGGCAGCCACTGCGATCTTCGGCACCGAGTGGTGGGACGAGACCATGCGGGCCAAGGGCGGCCTCGCGGAAATCCGCAAACAGCTCGAATTCATCAAGGACCGGAAGAACTACGAAGGCAGTCTCGACAAGGGGTTCGCGATCCAGGCGGCGACTGCGAAGAACCACTTGGAGAAGATGAAGGAGCTGGTCTCTCGCATCGGCGAAGGGCTTTCTTCGTGGACACTCGGCCCGTTCAATGCCGGCGTCGAAGCAGCCATCGCCAAGATGCGCGACCTCGAGAAGCGAGCGTCCTGGTGGGCGCGATGGTCGGCAGCGGAGGAGGCGAGGCTGAAGGCCATGGGCGAGTTGTCGCCAGTCGGTGGTGAAGTTCAGGGTCCACCGATGCCGCCCGGCATGGACGATGCCCCCGACTGGGTCAAGAAGATCCGGCGCGCAGTCTACGGCGACGATCGAACCGCCGACGTCGTGCTGGGAGAGTTCTTGTTCGGTAAGCCCGGCCAGAAGGACCAGCAGATCAAGGCGGCCGAAGAGGCTGGCGACGCTGCGGCTCGAGCCGAAATGGCGGCGCGCATTCGCGGCATGATCGATCAGCGCCAGCGGCTCGACAAGATGATCGACAATCCGGTCTTCCCCGACCAGGACGCAATGAAGGCGCGGGCGGCGGCGATGGATGCCACGCTGCGCGAAGCCTTGGGGTCGGCCGACCTCGGGCCGATCGCGCGCCAGGAAATGGAGGCCTACGTCGAGGCGATCGCGGCGCAGGGGACCAAGGCTACAGCGGAGGCACAGCGGATCGCGGCCGAATTGACGCGGATCTTGTCGATCAGCGCTCGCCCGACGATCGATGTGCCGGCGCCGCGTGCCGCTCCGGGTGCAGGATCCTCCGCATCGCCGAACGAGAGGGCACCCGGAAAGCAATCGAGCCTCGGCGGGACCACCATCCATCAGCACATTCACGGCGGCGATTCCGCCCGCGTCGCCCGGCTTGCCCGGCGAGAGCAGGATCGGGCCATTCGCAGTGCCCGCGCCGGGGCCTTGCACGACATCGGGAGCTGGGCATGACGAGTCTCATCGCCATCGGCGGCGCCGTCTTGAAGGTGATCGGTCTCAATCCTCAGAAGATTGGGTCGAGATCCGAAAGCCGAGTGCCGGCGAAGCCGACGTTCGCCGGCATGGACTATCAGCTGACCGGCCTCGGTGAGGAGCGTATCCGTCTCGAATTCGCGACCCTTCCGCTCGTAATGGGCGGCCTCGATACGCTCGAGATCCTACGCGGCATCCATCGTAATCAGACCATCGTGCCGTACCTCCGGCTCGGAGCGGCCTATGCGGCAACGCTGCAGGGGCTCGTCGTCGTCCAGTCGCTCGACGTCGACGAGGACCGTCTCCATCCCTTCACCGGCGTCGGCCGGCTCGTCCACGGCGAAGCCGAAATGATCCTCGTCGGCGATGCCTCGGCGCCGTCGGTCGGCCTTACCATCGGTACGGGCGTCGTCTCGGCTCTGCAGGGAGTTTTCGCATGAAGCGCTACGCGGTCACTCGCGAGACCCGTCTCGATCTGCTCGTCGCCGATCTGGTAGGCGGCACGTCCAGCGGCGCGGTCGAGGCGGTCTTGGCCACCAACCCTGGTCTTGCGGCCGTCGGTCCGATCATCCCGATCGGTCTGGTGATCACCGTGCCGGATCTGCCGGCGCAAGAGCCGGTCTCCTCGACACGAGTGTGGGAGTGATCCATGGCGGTGCGCAAGCCGATCATCGTCGTTCAAGGACCCAAGACGGCGAACCTCGTCGCGGTGTGGGGAGATACTCTGCTTTCGGTCCGTATCCATGATGCGACCGCCCACGACTCGGACAGCTGCACCCTCGTGTTCTCGACCGCGCCACCGTTTCCGTCGCTGCCTCCGAAGGGCACACGGTACGTCGTGTCGGTCGGCTGGTCGACGACCGCCGTGGCCAAGACCGGGGTCTATACGGTCCAACGCGCGATGATCGAAGGCGATCCGGAGAGCGGTCACAAGATCACCGTCGAGTGCAGAGCGGCCGATCTGGCAGACAAGGCCAAGACCGTCGACAGTGGTCACTGGGACGATACCACGCTCGGTGCGATCGTCGACGACATCGCCGGTAAGATGGGGGTGACGGCGGTGGTCGACCCGGAGATGCGATCGATCGCAATCCCATACCGGGCTCGCCTCGACCAGGAGGCTCTCGATTTTCTGTCTGATCTCGCCGACGACTTCGGTGGGGCGGTCAAGATTGCCGGCGACAAGGTGGTGGTCACGAAGCGTGGATCGGGGCGCAGCGCGTCCGGCGCCGATCTGGCGACCATCGAGGTCACCTATGCACCGAGCTATGGCTTCAGCTTCGAATTCGAACCTCGGGGGGACGATGCGGAGAGTGTCGCCACTTGGTGGGATGACGAAACCGGAACATGGCGCGACGAGACCGACGAGGGGTCGGGCAAGGGGCGGCTGGCGTGGCCTCATCCATGGCCGTCGAAACGCGAGGCCAAACACGGGGCCGAGGCCAAACGAGGCGAGCGTAAACGCAAGTCCGCGACCGGATTCGTCGAGGGGCCAGGGGATCCATCGGCCGTCGCCGGCTGCCCCGTCGTGGTGTCAGGATACGGCCCCGATGCAGACGCGACGTCGTGGATCTCGGAGAGCATCGATCACGTCATCGACCCGGAAGGGGGATGGATCATGACCCTCAATCTCGAAACGAAGGATGGAAAGAAAGGGGGCGGAGACTGAAGAGACGGGGGCCGAGTGCCGAAGCACTCGGTCGCGAGGCACGCCTGGAAAACGACCTCGCGAGACGACAGATCGGCTCAACGTCCACCCCGCCCGCCGTCGACGGCAAGGCAGAGGACACGAGTCGAGGAAGACCCACAAGTGGAGCCAGTCCGGTGCGGCAGCTGCCGCGCGCTGCTCTTTCGAGCCGAAAGCCTCGGAGGATCGATCGAGATCAAGTGTCGCCGTTGCGGCACGATCAATCATTTGAGGCCGTCCGAGCCCTCACAGGAGCGCCATGAGCGTCGATCAGGAGATGACGCATGCGCTTCGAAAGCCGTACCTGGGGGGCGGTGACCCTCATCAAAGGCGATGCCCTGGAGATCCTGCTGGAGCTTGCGGCCGAGGGCCGTCGGTTCGGCGCGGTGCTCGCGGACGCGCCTTATTCGTCGGGTGGCAACGTCAGGGACAAGGCTGGGTCGACAGCGACCCGTTACCTCGGCCGCGACAGCAAGGCGCGCTATCCCGAGTTCCAAGGGGACACGCGCGACCAACGCAGCTACCTCGCGTGGTCGACGCTATGGCTGGGACGCGCTCGCGATCTCGTCCTGCCGGGCGGCCTCATCGCGACGTTCGCGGACTGGCGTCAACTGCCGGTGACGACCGACGCGGTTCAGTGCGCCGGATGGGTGTGGCGCGGCATCGTTCCATGGGACAAGACGGCCGCAAGCCGACCTCAGCGCGGTCGGTATAGGAATCAGGCCGAGTTTGTCGTCTGGGGTACCAATGGTGCGCGACCGCTCGACGGGCCGGTCGCGCCCGGCCTGTTCCGTATGACGGTTCCTCACGTCAAACACCACATCGCCGGCAAGCCTGTGGAACTGATGGAAGGACTGATGGCGGTGATGGAAGGCCCGATACTCGATCCGTTCGCCGGGTCGGCCACAGTCGGCGTGGCGTGCGTGCGTCGAGGTGTGGGTTACGTGGGGATCGAGGTAGATGAGACCTACTACGAGATCGGCTGTAGGAGGCTAGAAGAGGCCTTCAAGGAGGTCTCGACGACATCCTGATTCGCTGCCATCCGATCTTGCGCGCTACGCCATTTGATTTTGCGCGCTACACCTGCGGCGCTTGGGGAGAAGGGCGAAAGCGAACTTGAATCGCGCCGCGTCCACGGCTAGCGGTGGTGGTGTGCGGACGTGGCGAAACTGGTAGACGCACGAGACTTAAAATCTTGCGCCGCAAGGCGTGCGGGTTCGACCCCCGCCGTCCGCACCACCGGCGATCGCGAAACGGCCCGTCGGCTCCGCCTCACCGCGGCCGTTGCGATCCCGTCCGCGCCTTCGCCCGCCCGGCGCTCGCCCGGTCGAGATACGCCAGCGCGGCGGCGAGTTCGACGTCCTCGCCCCTCGCCTTCGCCATCGCCGTCTCGAAGGTGACCGGCACCCGGACCGTCGGCGCCACCCCGCCGACCCCGTGACGGCTGTCGATCAGGACGGTTCCGTCGCGATCGACCGCGCGCCCGTCGGGATAATGGAGCACGTTGCCGCCGGGAAGCCGGATCTCGCCGCCGGCGAGCCCGAACGAGCCGCGCGTACCGTGGAAGCCGAGCGTCGCGCCGCCTGGCCGCTCGCGCACGCAGCGCGCCAGCCCCTCGCCGCTCGAGATCGTCATCGGATCGACCAGCGCGACCACCGGCCCGGTGAAGACCGGCCTCTCCGGCCGCACCGTCAGCCCGTCGACCACCGCGCCGGTGCGATCGTCGACCGTGAAGCGGCGGAACCGCCCGGTGTCGGCGTCGTAGAAGACGGTCGCCTCGTAGAAGACCGGCGTCCGCCGCAGCGTGCCGCAGATCCGCATCGCCAGGAGATCCCATCCACCGTGATTGCCGCGCAGATCGAGGACGAGGCCGTCGACGCCCTCGGCGCGAAACCCGGCGAGCGCCCGCCGATGCGCGGTCCAGATCGCCTCCGGCCAGGCCCCGAGAACGGCGAGGTCGGCGAGAACCGTGAGGCGGATGTAGCCGAAACGGCCGATCCGCCGGCTGGTGATCGGCACTTCGCCGGGATCGAGACGCGGCGCGAGATCGCGCAGGGCCGCCGGCCCGTCGCTCTCCGCGACCAGACGGACCCGCCGGCCGGGCGCGCCCTCGGCCCCCGCGAGGTCGATCTCGACGGCGGTGCCGATCGCCGCCCGGGTCATCAGCCGCGCCTGTTCGAGACGGCGGTGCGCGTCGGTCGCCACCCGTGCGGCGGCGGCGAGACGGCCGAGATCGACCGCGCCGAGCGCCTCGCCGATCGGCCGATCCCCCCAATGCGACACCACGTCGCCGGGCCGCATCCCCGCCCGCGCCGCCGGACCACCCGGCACCACGGTGGCCGCGATCACCCGGCCGTCGTCGAGTTCGACGAGGCCGATCCCGAAGGTCCCGCCCGAGGCCGCCGCCGTCAGCGCGTCGATCGCCGGCGCGACCGCGTCGTTGCGCGGCAGGTTGACGTGTCCGTCGTCGAGACCCGCGACATAGGCCTGCAGCGCCGCCCGATAGGCGACGGCGTCGTGGGCGGCGGCGGCCGCCTCGATCAGCGGCAGGATCCGGGCGCGGAGCCCCGGCCAATCGACGCCCTTCCACTCGGTGAAGGCATATTCCGCCGCGATCTTCTCATGCATGCGCCGGAACGCCTCGACCTCGCCGAGGCCGGAGAAGTCCGCCGGCGCCGTCCGCCGGAGCGAGGCCCCGCCGGAGGCCTCGGCCCGCGCCGCCACCCCGCCCCAGGCGAGACCGAGGGCGAGCGCCGCCGCCACGAGGCACCACCGCGAGACGAACCGCTTCGAAGAGATGACCGGCATGATTGAAACCCCATCGACCATCGCACCGCCGGGACCCGCCGGAATCGCGCGACGGGCCGCGCCGGATCCAGTCTATCGCGGCGCGTCCCGCGCGGCTGCGACAAAACCGCCGCCGCCGCCCGCGCCCCTCGGATCGGCCCTCCCGCGCCGCGATGCACGACAGGCGCGCCCGCGACGCATGGCTTCGCCGGATCCGCGTCGCGAGAAGGATCCTTCCAGAAGATCGGTGAATTCGGTATCGATTTCCCCGAACGAACGAATTCCCGAGACGATCGGACGAATTTTCCCGCCCTCGAGTGTTCGTTTCGTCTTCGCGGGGTGACGCCGCCGGGCGCAGAGCCATGCACGAGCGGTTGGCGGCCATTCGCCCGCGCCGCTCGCCATTCGTCGAATGACCGCCTACTCGAATTCCAGAAGCAGGTGGGCGCTCCACCTCCCGAATACGAGACCATCCCCATGACCGACTTGTCCGAAGCGGGCCGACCGTCGAATTCGGCGCGGCGCGTGCTCTTCGCCAGCCTCATCGGCACGACGATCGAGTTCTTCGACTTCTACATCTACGCGACCGCCTCGGTGATCGTGTTCCCGAAGCTGTTCTTCCCGACGTCGGATCCGACCTCGGCGGTGTTGCAGTCCTTCGCCACCTTCTCGATCGCCTTCTTCGCGCGCCCCTTCGGCGCCGCCCTCTTCGGCCATTTCGGCGACCGCATCGGCCGCAAGGCGACGCTGGTCGCCGCGCTGATGACCATGGGCCTCTCGACCATCGCCATCGGCCTCCTGCCGACCTACGCCTCGGTCGGCGTCCTCGCGCCGCTGCTGCTGGCGCTCTGCCGCTTCGGCCAGGGCCTCGGGCTCGGCGGCGAATGGGGCGGCGCGGTGCTGCTCGCCACCGAGAACGCCCCTCCCGGCAAGCGCGCCTGGTACGGCATGTTCCCCCAGCTCGGCGCCCCGATCGGCTTCATCTGCTCGAACGGCGGCTTCCTGCTGATGGCGGAGACCCTCACCGACGCGCAGTTCCTCGACTGGGGATGGCGCATCCCCTTCATCGCCTCGTCGATCCTGGTGGTGGTCGGCCTGTGGGTGCGCCTGCGCCTGACCGAGACGCCCGACTTCCGCCGCGCCATCGAGCGTGAGGAGCGGGTGCGGGTGCCGATCGCCAAGGTCTTCGCCACCCACAAGGCGCTGCTCCTCTACGGCACCATCGGCGCCGTCGCGACCTTCGTGCTGTTCTACATCATGACCGTCTTCGCGTTGAACTGGGGCACCACCGCGCTCGGCTACACCAAGGCGAACTTCCTGCCGCTGCAGCTGATCGGCGTGACCTTCTTCGGCCTGACCATCCCGCTCTCGGCGCTCGCCGCCGATCGCTTCGGCTATGTCCGCACGCTGATCTGGACCACCGCCGCGATGATCGTCTTCGGCCTGCTGCTCGGCCCGATCTTCGGCTCCGGCACCACCGTCGGCGTGCTGATCTTCCTGATCGGCGGCTTCGCGCTGATGGGCTTCACCTACGGCCCGCTCGGCACGGCGCTCGCCGAGCCCTTCCCAGTGGCGGTGCGCTACACCGGCGCCTCGCTCGCCTTCAATCTCGCCGGCATCCTCGGCGCCTCGCTCGCCCCCTATGCCGCCACCATGCTGGCGACCAACTGGGGCCTCGGCGCGGTCGGCTGGTATCTGGCGATCGCCTCGGCCCTGACCCTGATCGCCCTCGTCGCCATGAACCGCGGCGACGATCGAGACGCCGTCTACGTGCCCGACGAGGTGGTGTGACCCCACCCCTTCACGATCGATACGAAGAGACCGCCGCCTTCTCCCCGAAGGCGGCGGTCTTCGTTTCGATCCGAGTCTTCGGCGCGGCGCGCGGGCCGCCCGGGCCTCACTCGCCCGCGCAGAGCTTCTCCAGGAAGCCGTAGCCGACCGCCGCGGCCGCCGGGCCGATCCCGTGGCCCTCGCCGGCGATCCGCGCGAAATCGACCTCCGCGCCCGCCGCCGCCAGCGCGTGACGGGCCGCGATCGCCTCGGAAATCGGGATGACGCCGTCGGCGTCGCCATGGACGAGCAGGATCGGCTTGCCCTCGAGCGAGGTCACGGGATCGCGCGCCAGCCGCCCGGAGAAGCCGAGCACGCCCGCGAAATGGCGCCCGCGCACCAGCGCGTCGAGCGCCATGATCGTGCCCTGGCTGAAGCCGACCAGAACCGTGCGCTCGGCGACCGTGCCCGCCGCCGCGATCGCCGCGTCGACCACCGCGTCGAACCGCGCCGCCGCCGCCTCGACCCGCGCCGGCCGATTGGCCGCGGTCACGCCGAGCACCGAGAACCACTGTCGCCCGACCGCCGCCTGATCGAAGGGCTCGGGCGCGTCCGGCGACACCGCCGCGACGCCGAGGCGCCCGCCCCAGGCCTTCGCCAACGGGGCCAGATCGTCGCCGGACGAGCCGACGCCGTGCAGGAAGATCAGGAGATCGACGAAGGCGGTTCTGGCGGACATGGAAACCTCTCGGGATGCGACGCGAAAACCTATCGTGTCACGGACGCGCCGAGGATCCGCCCCCACGGACACACTCCGTTCGCGTTTCCCGAACGACTGATGTGGCAGTGCAACATGACCTCATGCATCGCCGGTCAGGGCAGGAGCCCGACGATCACCGGCACCAGGATCGCGGTGACGATCGCGTTGAGCCCCATGGCGATGCCGGCGAAGACGCCGGCGATCGGATGGACCATGAAGGCCCGCGCCGTGCCGAGCCCGTGACTGGCGAGCCCGACGGCGAAGCCGCGCGCCGCCCAGTCGCGGATGCCGAGCGCGTTCATCGTCGGCGTCACCACCATCGCGCCGATGATGCCGGTGGTGATCACCAGCGCCGCCGTCAGCGCCGGCAGCCCGCCGAGGCTCTCGCTGATCGCCATGGCGACCGGCGCCGTCACCGATTTCGGCGCCAGCGACACCACCACCGCCCGCGAGGCGGAGAAGGCCGAGGCGATGCCGATCGCCGAGACGATCGCCACCACCGAGCCGACCACCAGCGCCCCGACCATCGGCACGATCTCCCGCCGCACCACCGCGCGATTGCGCCAGAGCGGCACGCCGAGCGCCACCGTCGCCGGGCCGAGCAGGAAGTGGACGAATTGCGCCCCCTCGAAATAGGCCTTGTAGGGCGTCCCGGTGAGGCGCAGCACCGCGCCGACCAGCACGATCGCGATCAGCACCGGATTGACCACCGGACGGCGGCCGAACGCGACGGCGATCCGGTCGGAGACGAGCCAGACCACCACCGTCAGCGTCAGCCAGAACAGCGGATCGGCCGACAGATAGACCCAGAGCGAGGAGGCGGTCACGGCGTCTCCTCCTCGCCGCCGCGTCCCATCGCCCGCTTGATCAGCCGGAAGGTCGCCACCGTCGCCAGCATCGTCACCACGGTGGAGACCACCAGCGTGACGACGATCGCCGCCCCCTGCGCGGCGATCAGATCGAGATATTGCACCACCCCGACGCCGGCCGGCACGAAGAGGATCGCCAGCGACCCGAGCAGCCCGTCGGCGACCCGGCCGAGCGGCGCCTCGGCGGCGACCGGATCGCTCCCGCCCATCCGCGCCCAGATCGCCAGCCCCGCGACCAGGAAGGCCATGCCCAGAACCGGCCCCGGCACCGGCAGGCCGAGCCCGCGCGCGGTCACCTCCCCGGCCAGTTGCAGCACCAACAGAATGGCGAATCCGGCGATCATCGACAGGCTCCCGAAGGTTGCGGGGCCGCCCCGGCGCCGCGCGGGCGAGGCGAGTCCTTCCGCCCCACACTGCCCCAGTCGATCCGCCGGGTCGAGATCCCGCCCGAGATCTCGCCACATGCCCGAGAGTCACCCTCGACGAGGGCGCGCACGGATCGAAGGATTTGTGCATACAAAAGAAACCAAGAACGATTTTTCCGGAGTGTTGCAGAGAATGGACAGACTTCGGGGCCATGCTGCAGTATGATGCTTGCGAGTTCGGTTCGGATCGAGGAGTTCGACATCATGAAGACTCTCGCTTACCTCATGGGTTCCCTCGTCGGTCTGACCATGGCGGCGCAGGCCGCGGACATGGCGCGCCCGGCCCCCGTGGTCGTCCCCCCGCCGATGGTCACGGCCTACAACTGGACCGGCTTCTATGCCGGTATCGTCGGTGGCTACGGCTTCGGCGACGGCATCCGTCATCATCAGCAGCCGGCGACCTACAGCAGCAACTTCGACATTCGCGGCGGCCTGATCGGCGCGACGGTCGGCTACAACTACCAGATCGACAACTACGTCCTCGGTCTCGAGGCCGATTACGCGTGGTCGGGCATCAAGGGCTCGACGAGCGGCAACTGCGCCGCGCCGGGCTGCTACACCGACATCCGCTCCTTCGGCACCGTGCGCGCCCGCGCCGGCTATGCCTTCGACCGCTTCCTGCCCTATGTCACCGGCGGTCTCGCGATGGGCGACGTGAAGGCGCATGTCGGCACCGCCGGCCTGTCCGGGTCGGAGTTCAAGGCCGGCTGGACGGTCGGCGCCGGTATCGAGGCGGCCGTCTGGCAGAACATCACCGCCAAGGTCGAATATCTCTACTTCGATCTCGGCAACGCCCAATATGCGACGGCCCCGAACATCGAGACCAACGCCAAGGGCAGCGTGGTCCGCGCCGGCCTGAACTACCGCTTCTGAGACCTCGCCTTCGGGCGCGTCTCATCGCTTCTCCTCGAACCCGGCCCCACGGCCGGGTTCGTCGTCTTCGGACGCGCGGGCCGGATCGGCATCGCTCTCCTCTCTCACCGCCGTCTTTCCAACGCGCGCGCGGCGGACGATGATGCGGTCTCGAAAGGGAGCCCCGCGATGATCCTCACTCTGGTTCGATTCCGCCTCGACGATCCGATGACTCTCGAGGACGCCGCGCGCCGCTTCGCGCTGTCGGCGCCGAAATATCTCGATCTGCCCGGCCTCGTCCGCAAACACTACGTCCGCTCCGACGATGGGCTCACCGTCGGCGGCGTCTATCTGTGGAAGACCCGCGCCGCCGCCGAGGACTGCTACGCCGGCGAGTGGCGCGAGCGCGTCCGTATCCTCTACGGCGTCGAGCCGGAGATCGAATGGTTCGAGACCCCGGTCGGGGTCGACAACGTGCTCGGCACGATCATCTGACCCGGCGGAGCGAGCCCATGCAGGACGATCGCGTCACCCTCGTCTCCGACGAGCTTTCCGCCGACGTCTCGCCGCTCGGCGCCGAACTGGTCCGCCTCGACGACGCGGTCGGCAATCCGCTCCTGTGGAACGGCGATCCGGCCTTCTGGACCGGCCGCGCGCCGCTGCTCTTCCCAATCGTCGGCGGCCTCGCCGGGAACGCCTTCCGCCATCGCGGCCGCACCTGGACACTGCCCCGCCACGGCTTCGCCCGCCGCTCGACCTTCGCCCTCGTCGATCGCGGCACCGCGCACGTCACCTTCCGCCTCGAGACTTCGGCGGAAACGCTCGCCCATTGGCCCTTCGCGTTTCGCCTCGACGTCACCCATGCCCTCGACGGCGCCCGGCTCACCACCACCGCCGAGGTCACCAACCACTCCGACGAGCCGATGCCGACCGCCTTCGGCTTTCATCCCGCCTTCCGCTGGCCGCTCGCCGGCGCCGGCCCGCGCGCCGCGCACCTCGTCCGCTTCGCCGCGCCCGAGACCGCGCGCATCCGCCGCCTCGACGCCGACGGCCTGATCGATCCCGAACCGCGCGCCAACCCGCTCCACGGCGACACGCTCGCTCTCGAGGACACCCTCTTCGCCGAGGACGCGCTGATCTTCACGGACCTCGAGAGCCGAAGCGTCGTCTATGGCGCCGGCGAGGTCCGGCTGCGTGTCGACTTCCCCGACATGCCCCATCTCGGCCTGTGGACCAAGCCGGGGGCGCCCTTCCTCTGCATCGAGCCGTGGCAGGGCTGGGCCGATCCGGCCGGGTTCGCGGGCGAGATCACGGAGAAGCCCGGCATGGTCACGCTCGCGCCCGGAGAAACGCGGCGATTTTCCATGAGCGTCACCTTGGAATTCGCCGCGCCCTGACCCATCTTTCTCGCAGTTGCGAAAGGACCGCTCCGGAGGTATGAGAGAGGTCTGATATTTCGTCGGCAGAGCGTCGCCGCCACGCGACGTCTCTCCTTCAGGAGAAAGACATGTTCGGCTTGTTCGGAAGATCCGCCCCCGTGAAGACCCTGACCCCGCCCGAGGCTCATCAGCTCGCCAAGGACGGCAAGGTGCTCCTGGTCGACGTGCGCGAGGCTCACGAATGGGCCGCCGGCCACGCGCCCGGCGCCTATCACGCCCCGCTGTCGAAGCTCGCCCAGACCGCCACCGCGATCCCGACCGACAAGCCGGTGGTGTTCTACTGCATGATGGGCGGCCGCTCCGCCCAGGCGGTCCAGATCTGCCAGAAGCTCGGCCTGCCGCACGACACCCACATGGGTGGCGGCATCGGCGCCTGGCGCATGCACGGCCTGCCGCTCTCCATGTGAGACCGAGGCTCGGGCGACGTCTGGTCGCGACCGGCGCGGACCTCTATGAAAGGGGCCGCCCCCGACGACCGGAACCGACGATGCCGAACCTCACCTCCCCGACCGACGAAGCCGCGACGGCCCGCGCCGCCGCGGCTCTTCTCGTCGCCGGCACCCTCGCGCGCCTGCTGCTCGCCGTCCTGGTCGAGCCCGGCCTCGACGAGGCCTATGCCATGGCGGTGGCGCGGGTCTGGCAGGGCTCGTGGTTCGACCACCCGCCGATGACCTTCTGGACCGTCGAGGCGATGCGCGCCCTCGCCGCGCCCGCCGCCGGTCCCGATCCCGCCGCCTGGATCCTGCGGCTCCCCTTCGTCCTCGCCTTCACCGCGACGTCCTGGGCGCTGTGGGACCTGACCCGCCGCCTCTGGGGCGCCCGCGCCGGGCTCTGGACCCTGGTCGCGCTGACGCTCGCGCCCTTCTTCCTGGTCTCGGCCGGATCCTGGCTGGTGCCCGACGGACCGCTCGTCCTGTTCCTGGCGCTCTCCGCCCGGACGCTCGCGATCCTGCTCTTCGAGGCGCCCGATCGCCCGCGCGAAACTCGCCTCTGGCTCGGCCTCGGCCTGACGCTCGGCCTCGCCGGCCTCTCCAAATATCACGCCGCCCTCTTCGCGGTGGCGGCGCTCGCCTTCGTCGTCGCCACGCCCCACCGCCGCCGGCTCGCGAACCCCTGGCCGTGGATCGCCGTGGCGCTCGCCGCCGTGGTGGTCTCGCCGGTGATCCTGTGGAATGCCGGAAACGACTGGGTCTCCTTCGCCTTCCAGGCCGGGCGCGGCGGCGGCGGACACACGAATTGGATCGGCTTCGGCCGCGCCCTCCTCGGCCAGCTCGCCTATCTCGGCCCGTGGACGGCGATCGGCGCCCTCCTCGGCGCCGGCGCGGCGCTCCGCGCCGATCGCCGCGTCGACGGCCCCGCCGCCTTCCTCGTCGCCCTCGCCGTCCTGCCGATCGTCCTCTTCACGGCGGTGCCGCTCCTCGGCGGCGACAGCCTGCCCCATTGGCAGATGCCGGGCTGGCTCTTCCTGCTGCCGCTGCTCGGCCGGGCGATCGCGGAGGCCGAGACCCGTACCGCGAGCCGCGTCCCCGGCCTCGCCCGCCTCTTCGCGCGGATCGCGGCCGGCCTCCTCGCCGTCGCCGCCCTCGCCGTCGCCCTCTTACGGATCTTGCCGCCGACGCCCGAGATCGTCGCCCGCTTCCGCCTCGAGAAGCCGCTCGCCGAGGCGACCTCCTGGACCGGCCTCGCCGCCGCCCTCGACGCGCGCGGCCTCCTCGCCCGCGACGCCACCGGCCGTCCGCCGGTGGTGATCGCCTTCCGCTGGATGGAGGCGGCGCGCCTCGGCGAGGCCCTGGGTTCGCGCGCCACCGTCGCCGTCTTCGACGACGACCCGCGCGGCTTCGCCTTCCTCTCCGATCCGAGAAGCTTCCTCGGCCGCGACCTCGTGTTGATCGGCCGGCCCGAGACCTTCGCCCGTGGCCTCGCCGCCAACGCCGCCCGCTTCGCCCGGATCGACGCGGAAGCGCCGATCCGCGTCGGCCTCGGCGGGCGCCCCCTGGTCGAGCTCGACGTCGCCCTCGGCCGCGATCTGAAGACCGCCCCGACGCTCCCCTATCCGAAGCGCCCCTGAGACGGGATCGGGTGCCCGGAAACGACGAAGGGCGAGCCTCGCGGGCCCGCCCTTCGGTTCGTTCGAAAGCCCCGAGGCTCTCGCGATCACGGCATCCGGTCGGCGACCGGCGGCAGGAACCTGGTCGTGTAGACGTCCTCGGCCTTGGGCGGCGTCGCGATCTTGTAGGCGGCGACCGCCACGTCGATCGACTGCTGCATCCGCGCCGGATCGACCGTGCCGAAGCCGGCCTTCTTGATCCCGTCGGTGAACATCGAGCGATCGAGCACGAACTTCAGCCGCGCCTTCTCGAGCTCGATCTTGGCGAGCGGATCGACCAGCGTCAGGGTCTTCGCGGCCGCGTCGGGGTCCTTGGCGACCGCCTTGAGGCCGGCGATCGTGGCGCGCACGAAGGCGGCGACCACCTCCGGGTTCTTCTCGGCGAAGTCCTTGCGCACGATCACCGTCGAACCGTAGAGGTCGAGCCCGTTGTCGGGGAAGGAGAAGACGACGATGTCGTCGGCCGGCACGCCGACGCCGGTCAGATTGAAGACCGAGGTCGAGGCGAAGCCGGTGATCGCGTCGACCTGGCCCTGGACCAGCATCGTCTCGCGCAGCTGCGGCTGCATCGAGGTCCAGGTGATCGTCGCGGGGTCGATGCCGTTGGCCTTGGCGAAGGCCGGGAACATCAGACGCGAGGAATCCGCTTCCGGCGACCCGATCTTGCGGCCCTCGAGCTCCTTCGGCGTCTTGATGCCCGACTTCTTCAGCGTGATCAGCGAATTCAACGTCTTGTCGAAGATCTGGCAGACGCCGAGCACGGTGTTGGCCGGGTTCTCGGCATCGAACTTGATCACCGCGTTGATGTCGGAGAAGCCGATGTCGTAGGCGCCGGAGGCGACCTTGGTGACCGCGTCGCCCGAGCCGTAGCCGCGATCGATCTTGACCTTGAGCCCTTCCTTCTCGAAGAGCCCCTGCGCCTGAGCCACGGTCCAGACCGCGTGATTGCCCTGCACCGCCCAGTCGAGCGTGAACTTGACCTCCTTCAGATCCGCCGCTCCGGCGAGCGCCGGCGCGAGGAGGACGAGCGCGGTGGAAAGACCGGCGCCGAGAAATGCCTTCCGGGTGAAGCTCGAGATCGACATGGGGCTCCCCTGATGCCAAGGAGGGTGCGCTCGGCCCGTGCCGAGGCGATCGCCCATTTGTAATGCAGCCTACGAAAGTGTCACCCAAAAATCGGGCGCCGGAGATCCGCCATGCGCTTTTCCACTCCTCTCGTCCCCGGCCGGCTGCTGCGCCGCTACAAGCGCTTCCTCGCCGACGTGGTGATCGAGGCGACCGGCGAGGAGGTCGTCGCCCATTGCGCCAACTCCGGCTCGATGCTCTCGCTCGCCCGCCCCGACGCCCGCGTCTGGTTGCAGAAGTCCGACGACCCGAAGCGCAAACTCGCCTGGAGCTGGATCCTCGAGGAGACCCCGGCCGGCGACTGCGTCTGCATCGACACCTCCCGCCCCAATGCGATCGTCGCCGAGGCGATCGCCCTCGGCCGGATCCCTTCCCTCGCCGGTTTCGCGACCCTGCGCCGCGAGGTCAAATACGGGAAGAACTCCCGCGTCGACATCCTGCTCGAGGATCCGGCGAAGGGCCGCTGCTGGGTCGAGGTGAAGAACACCACCCTGTCGCGCGTCCCCGGCCTCGCCGAATTCCCCGACGCGGTGACGACGCGCGGCGCCAAGCACCTCGACGAACTCTCGGCTCGAGTGGCGATGGGCGACCGCGCCGTGATGGTCTATCTGGTGAACCGTCCCGACTGCGACCGTTTCGCCCTCGCCGCCGACGTCGATCCGGCCTATGCCGAGGGCTGGCGGGAGGCGCGCGATCGCGGCGTCGAGCGCCTCGTGCTCGCCTGCGCCACGAGCCCGGAGGGGATCGAGATACGCGCGGAAATCGCGGTCGACCCGTGACGCGCGGCTGGAATGTCGCAATTCGTTCTGGAAAGCGCCGTCAGAGCCTATAAATAGAAACCCGGACGCGCCCACCTGTGCCTCGCGTCCCCCGCGAGCCCAAGACATCGGACGTTCCATGGTCACCTACGTCGACGACGCCACCGCCCCCCTCAAGAACACCGGCGCGATCCGCCTCTATGGCCCGGAGGCCTTCGAAGGCCTGCGCAAGGCGGGACGCTTCGCCGCCGAATGCCTCGACGCGGTCACCGAACTGGCCCGCCCCGGCGTGACCACCCAGGAGATCGACGACTTCATCTTCGCCTATGCGGTCGATCGCGGCGCCCAACCGGCGACGCTGAACTATCGCGGCTACAACAAGTCGGTCTGCACCTCGATCAACCACGTGGTCTGCCACGGCATCCCCAACGACAAGCCGCTTCGCGACGGCGACATCGTCAACATCGACGTCACCTTCGTCCTCGACGGCTGGTACGGGGATTCGTCGCGCATGTACCCGATCGGCGAGGTGAAGCGCGCCGGCCTGCGCCTGATCGACGTCACCTACGAGAGCCTGCTGCTCGGCATCGCCGCCGTGAAGCCGGGCAACACCACCGGCGACATCGGCCACGCCATCCAGACCTATGTCGAGAGCGAGCGCTGCTCGGTGGTGCGCGACTTCTGCGGCCACGGCATCGGGCGTCTCTTCCACGACACGCCGAACATCCTCCACTACGGCGAACCCGGCGAGGGCGTGCCGCTGAAGCCCGGCATGGTCTTCACCATCGAGCCGATGGTGAACCTCGGCCGCCCGCACGTGAAGGTGCTCTCCGACGGCTGGACGGCGGTCACCCGCGACCGTTCGCTCTCCGCGCAGTTCGAGCACATGCTCGGCGTCACCGAGACCGGCTGCGAGGTCTTCACCTTCTCGCCGAAGGGGCTTCACAAGCCGCCCTACGTCGTCTGAGGATGAAGCCGGAAGCGGCTCGAATCGGGGGTGGAGCGATGGGCGGTTTCGACGAGATCGCGGGCGGCGACCCGCCCGATGCCGAACCGATCGACCATCGCCATGGTCACCGCGAACGCCTCAAGGCGCGCTTCCGCGACGCCGGCGCCGACGCTCTGCCGGATTACGAGCTGCTCGAGCTCCTGCTCTTCCGCTCGATCCCGCGCCGCGACGTCAAGGCGCTCGCCAAGGAGCTGATCCGCCGCTTCGGCTCCTTCGCCGAGGTGCTCGCCGCGCCGGTCGAGCGTCTGACCGAGGTGCCGGGCATCGGCGAGGCGGTGGCGACCGACCTGAAGCTCGTCCGCGCCAGTGGCCTGCGCATGGCCAAGGGCGAGGTGCGCAAGAAGACGGTTCTCTCGTCCTGGTCCCAGGTGCTCGACTATTGCCGCTCGGCGATGGCCTTCGAGACCCGCGAACAGTTCCGCATTCTCTTCCTCGACAAGCGCAACGGCCTGATCGCCGACGAGGTGCAACAGACCGGCACCGTCGACCACACGCCCGTCTACCCGCGCGAGATCGTCAAACGGGCGCTGGAACTCTCGGCTTCCGCGATCATCCTCGTCCACAACCACCCCTCCGGCGACCCGACGCCCTCGAACGCCGACATCCAGATGACTCGCCAGATCGTCGACATCGCCCGGCCCCTCGGCATCGCCGTCCACGACCACGTCATCGTCGGCCGGGAGGGCCACGCGAGCCTGAAGGGGCTGCAGCTGATCTGAGTTTCGGGCCGGAGCCGAGATGGACGATCGTCTCCCGCGCACGCCGGCTGCGGCGAGACGAACGACAGAAGAACAGGAACGAGGCCTCTCGTATATGGCCTCGATGGGGTCGCCCCTGGCAGAGGAGGCCTCTCCGCGTCGACGACCGGAGCCGAGGTCCCGGGCGCGCGCGCCCTCGGGGGGGAAGCCCCGCTCCGACGTCCCCGCGGCCGCGATCTCGACCCCGACGTCCGGCGGCGAGCATCGGACATCCGTCGCCCTCCTCACCCCGGCATGCCGCCGCCGCCCGTGGCGACCCGTTCGGCGACGAGGTCACGCATCCGGCGCACGATCTCACGGATGTATTCCGGGTCTTCCCAATCGTACTCGCAGCCCGACGCCGACCAAGCCGCCGCAACGACCGTGGGGTCGGCTCGGACGAGCTCGTCGAGCCAATCGAGGAGCGATTTGCATTGGCTCTGCGGCACGATGCCCACGCCACTCGCGACGAGTTCGTCGATCGATCGTCCATCGTATTCGATAGACCCCTGATAGAAGCCGTCCGTCGACCGCTTGAAAGACTCGGGAACCAACATGATCACCTCTTTCAGTCCATGCTGATCGGATAGGCCGTGTGGATACGGAATCCCTTCAGCAAATTCGAATCGTGAATGATGTAGACGTGGATTCCATTCGTTTCACGAAAATGAACGGGACCGACTTTCGTATCCAAATGAGCCTCAAAGCCCGTCGTTCGACCAAAATTGTATTTGATTGGTGCATTGGGAAGAACTCCCGAGCCGACTGCCGCGACGATCGACGCATTGGCTTCGAGCGCGCGCCCGACGAGATCGTTTGCGGATGCCAGCGATGAAAATGTGCCGGCCCGCCATCCCTTGCGAGGAATGCGGTCCGACCGCGAAGCCTCCCAAGCAACCCGCGCGGCGAGCTCGTCAGAAGTCTTTCCGACATGTCTCGCTATCGTATGCCCCCCTTCGTAGCCTTCCTCAAATCTCAAATCCACCGGCCCCCAGTCGAACGGCCCCGCCACCCGAACCCGTCCGTCCGCCCCTGCGTCCGGCGTCTCGGCGTCGGGATCGCCGAGCCGGGCCGTCGACGACCACCCGGTGCCGGTCCAACGGCCCAGGCCGTCGCGGGGCTGAGCGGGATCGAAGTTCGCCCGCCATTCGAGCAGGAGGAGCAGCCGGAGCCCCGCCAGGATCACCCGATCGCCGGAGAGACGGCTCCGAAGGGCTCGTGTTTCGATGTCCGTGAAGTCGGTGTGGAACATACCCGCATTCCATGTATCTTTCGCTCACACGATCATCACACGCGATTTCGGACCGGGAACATTTCCCCGATCGTGCTCGCAGACCCGGGCACCGCCCCACGCCCCACGACCCCGATCGGTAGCGGGCGCCGGCATCCCGACGTCACCGGAAATGCCGCTCCATTTTCGCTCAAATCTTGGGCATCGCGCTGCAAGTCTATGCAATATCGGCCGATATGCGTATTTTCCTGCCGCTCCAAGCCGCTTGCGCGGCTCTTTTCGGCAGCCGAATATGATCCTCGCAGCATGCTTCGGATCTGCGAACCGCGAGGAGACGCGAAGTCGATGGTGGCCACGGCCTTTGACGAGATGTCCGCATTCGGTACCGAGGTGCGGCCCGGTTACGAAATCGTCGCGAACTGGTTGCGCGATACCCCCGCCGAGATCCTGACCCAGCGCCAGCACGAGGCGGAGCTGCTGTTCCGCCGCATCGGCATCACCTTCAACGTCTATGGCGACGCCGAGGGCGAGGAACGCCTGATCCCCTTCGACATCGTGCCGCGCGTCATCGCCCGCCCCGAATGGGAGAAGCTGGCCGAAGGCCTGCGCCAGCGCGTCACCGCGCTCAACATGTTCCTGAAGGACGTCTATTCGAAGGGCGAGGTGGTCAAGGCCGGCATCATTCCGGAAGACCTCGTCTACAAGAACCCCTGCTATCGCCCTGAAATGCAGGGGATTTCCCTGCCCCACGACATCTGGGTGTCGATCGCCGGCATCGACCTCGTCCGCGTCGACCCCGACACGTTCTACGTTCTGGAAGACAACGCCCGCACCCCCTCCGGCGTCTCCTACATGCTGGAGAACCGCGAGGTGATGCTGCGGCTCTTCCCGGAACTGTGCTCGCACCATCGCATCGCCCCGGTCGAGAACTACGCCGACGAGCTGCTGGCGACGCTGAAATCGATGGCGCCGCGCACCGCCTCGGCCGACCCCAACGTCTGCCTGCTCACCCCCGGCCCCTTCAATTCCGCCTATTACGAGCACTCCTTCCTCGCCGACAAGCTCGGCACCGAGCTGGTCGAGGGCTCCGACCTCTACGTGCGCGAGAACGTGGTCTACATGCGCACGACCGAGGGGCCGAAGCGCGTCGACGTGATCTACCGCCGCATCGACGACGACTTCATCGATCCGCTGACCTTCCGTCCGGATTCGATCCTCGGCGTGCCCGGCCTGATCTCGGCCTATCGCGCCGGCAACGTGACGCTCGCCAACGCGGTCGGCACCGGCGTCGCCGACGACAAGGCGGTCTATTCCTACATGCCGGAGATCATCCGCTTCTATACCGGCAAGGACGCCATCCTGAACAACGTGCCGACCTGGCGCTGCCGCGAGCCGGACGCGCTGAAGCACGTGCTCGACAACCTCCCCGATCTCGTGGTGAAGGAGGTCGACGGTTCCGGCGGCTACGGCATGCTGGTCGGCCCCAAGGCCGACAAGGCCAAGATCGAGGCCTTCCGCGCCAAGCTGAAGGCCCATCCGGAGAAGTTCATCGCCCAGCCGACGCTGGCGCTGTCGACCTGCCCGACCTTCGTCGACGAGGGCATCGCGCCCCGTCACGTCGACCTGCGCCCCTATGTGCTGAACGGCGCCGACGGCGTGCGCATCGTGCCCGGCGGCCTCACCCGCGTCGCCCTCCAGGAGGGTTCGCTGGTGGTCAATTCCAGCCAGGGCGGCGGCACCAAGGACACTTGGGTGGTCGACGTCGCCTCGCCCAAGGTCGCCCAGCAGCACCAGCAGCAGCAGTCCGCCCCCCTCGTCTGAACCGACCTGCCGAAAGCGCGCATCGCCTTTCGAGGAACCGCCCATGCTCAGCCGCACTGCAGACAGTCTCTTCTGGCTCTCCCGCTACGTCGAACGCGCCGAGAACACGGCGCGCATCATCGACACCGCCTCCCGCCTCGCCACGCTGCCCTCCGGCTACGGCGCCTCGACCAACGAGTGGGAATCCGCCCTCGCCGCCACCGGCTGCCTCTCCGCGTTCAAGGACGTCTACGGCGAGGATCCGACCGCCGAATCCGCGGTCGACTTCCTCGCCTTCTCGCCGGCCAACCCGTCCTCGATCAAGAACTGCCTCGAGGTGGCGCGCTTCAATGCCCGCGCCGTGCGCACCGCGCTCACCGCCGAGATGTGGGAGACCATCAACTCCGCCTGGCTCGAGCTGAAGAACTACGGCCCCGGCGAGCTCGATCTCTCCCAGCTCGCCGACTTCCTGCGCTTCGTGAAGCGGACCTCGCTCGCCTTCGACGGCTCCGCCTATCGCACCATGCTCAGGAACGACAATTACTGGTTCTCCCGCCTCGGCGTCTTCATCGAGCGCGCCGACGCGACCGCCCGCCTGATCGACGTGAAATATCATGTGCTCCTGCCGCCCGAGAGCCATGTCGGCGGCGGCATCGACTATTTCCAATGGTCGTCGATCCTGCGCGCGGTCTCCGCCCAGACCTCCTATCACTGGGTCTACCGACAGAGCCTCAAGCCGTGGCTCGTCGCCGACCTGATGATCCTCAACACACAGATGCCGCGCTCGCTCGCCGCCTGCTACGCCAGCCTCACCCGCAATCTCGACCAGATCGCGCAGGGCTACGGCCGTCAGGGCGCCTCCCAGCGCGCCGCCCGCTCGACTTTCACCCGGCTCGAGAGTACCGACATCGACACGATCATCGCCGGCGGCCTGCACGAGTTCCTCGCCGAATTCGTCGCCGACAACAGCCGGCTCGGTGCGCTGATCACCGAACAGTACCTGGTCTGAACCATGCGCCTCGCCATCACTCACGAGACGGTCTACCGTTTCGAAAATCCCGCCGTCCGCGCCATCCAGACGCTCCGTCTGACCCCGCGCAACACCGACAACCAACTGATCGACAGTTGGCGCATCGACGTGTCCCAGGACTGCCGGCTCGCCCCGGTCGAGGACGCCTTCGGCAACCTCACCCATTCCTTCTCCATCGACGGGCCGATCGACGAACTGTCGATCGTCGCCTCCGGCGAAGTGGTGACCGAGGACACCGCCGGTATCCTCCACACCACCCGTGAGCGCCTGCCGCTGACCGTGTTCCGCCGCGAAACCGGCCGGACCCCGATCGAGGCCCCGACCCGCGCCTTCGCCGAGGCCCTCGCCGCCGAGGGCGACGGGGAGCGGCTCGGCCGCCTTCATCGCATGATGGACCGGCTCAACGAGACCATCGCCGTCGATCCCGCCGCCGGAAGCCGCCTGCCGCACGAGGTCCTGGCGGAGAAGGCCGGCACGATCGAAGATCTCGCCCATCTCTTCGCCGCCGCCGCCCGCGCGCTCGACATCCCCGCCCGCTACGTCTCCGGCTTCCTCTACGATCCCGAGGTGCCGGTCGGCGACGCGCCCCATGCCTGGATCGAGGCCCATCTCGGCCCCGCCCTCGGCTGGGTCGGCTTCGACGCGGCCGAGAACTGCTGTCCGACCGATCGCTGGGTGCGCCTCGCCGTCGGCCTCGACAGCCTCGACACCCGGGCGATCCGCGGCGTCCGCACCTCCTTCGGCGAGGAGACGGTGGAGACCCGCGTCACCGTGCGCGAGATTTCTCAGGCCTGACCCGGGCACCGGCGCCACACCCGTATACGATTCGGGAAAGGCCCGGTTTTCGGCCGGTTGCGCATCGCACGCGCCTTCCCTATGGTCCCCCCGCCTCGTCGTCGGCCGTGACGGCGGCGTGACGAAATTCGCCATCGAAGGACGGTGCGATGACCTATTGCGTGGGAATTCTGGTCCGTGAGGGCCTGGTGATGATCGCCGACACCCGCACCAACGCGGGATTGGACAACATCGCCACCTTCCGCAAACTCAACGTCTTCGAAAAGCCCGGCGACCGCATCGTCACCATCGCCACGGCCGGCAATCTCGCCATCTCCCAGTCGGTGATCTCGCTGATCACGGAAGGGCTCGAGAACCCCGAGACCGGCGAGACCGAGACGATCTGGAATCAGACCTCGATGTTCCGCTGCGCCCAACTGGTCGGCCGCGCCATCCGCGAGGTGTGGCGGCTCGACGGGCCGATGCTCGAGAAGAAGAACCTGACCTTCGACGTCACCATGCTGCTCGGCGGTCAGATCCGGGACGGCCGTCTCCGCCTCTTCATGATCTACGCCGCCGGCAACTTCATCGAGGCGACCATCGACACGCCCTATCTGCAGATCGGCGAGCACAAATACGGCAAGCCGATCCTCGATCGCGCCGTCAAATACGACTACGACCTCCAGGACGCGCTGAAGCTCGGTCTGATCTCGATGGACAGCACCATGCGCTCGAATCTCGGCGTCGGCATGCCGATCGACCTCGCCGTGATCCGCCGCGACGACATCCGCGCCGAGCTGAACCACCGCATCGAACAGGGCGAGCCCTATTTCCACGACCTGCGCGAGCGCTGGTCGGCGGCGCTGCGCAAGGCGCATCAGGACATCCCGCGCCCGCCCTACGGCGTCACCCCCCGCTGACGGCCGGATCGGGGCGTCGCGGACCGACGCCCCGCCCGTTTCAATGCAGACGGAAGATCCCGTCGACGCGCTTCCATTCCGACGCCGCGATCATCTGGGCATGCGTCACCTCGACCGAGTGGATCGGCCCGTCGAGTTCGCGCTCCCAGAACTCGAGGAACTTCTCGAGCTGCGGGAATTTCGGCGCCATGTCGTAGTCCTGCCAGACGTAGCTCTGCAGCAGAGCCCGGCAGTCCGGCATCCGATAGAGAATATGAGCGGTGGTGAGAGAATACCCTTCCAACTGACGGCGGAAGGCATCGTCGATACGCGGCTCCGGCATGGAATGACCCTCCTCGTGAACGGCGCGACGGAACGTGTCGCCGCCCTGTTCCATGCAAGCGTGATACCGTTTATAAACCTTTACCATCAATGACTTGGCAGCCATCGACCGAGACTGCTGCCAATCTCCCGCGCGCCCTCCCCGGCGCCCCTGCGACGACGGCGCGCTTGCCGCACGCCGCGCGGCGCGACACCGTCGCGAAAAAGCCCGGGAGAGAAGACGCCATGCCGATCGCCGCCCTGATCTTCGACGTCGACGGAACCCTCGCCGAGACCGAGGAGGTCCACCGCGCGGCCTTCAACCGGACCTTCGCCGAGGCGGGATTGCCCTGGGTCTGGGACGTCGACCTCTACCGCGAACTCCTGAAGGTGACCGGCGGCAAGGAGCGCATCCGTCGATGGCTGGAGAGGCTCGGCGCCGACGCCCCCGCGCTCTCCGACGCCGAGATCGCCACCCTCCATGCCGCCAAGAACACGGTCTACGGCGAGATCGTGCGCTCCGGCGCCTGCGCCCTGCGCCCCGGCGTCGCGACGCTGGTCGAAGAGGCCCGGGCGCGCGGCCTGCGACTGGCGATCGCCACCACCACCTCGCGCGCCAACGTCGACGCGCTGCTGCCGGCGACCTTCGGTCCCGACGGCCCGTCGCTCTTCGAGGTGGCGATCTGCGGCGAGGACGTGGTGGCCAAGAAACCGGCACCCGATGCCTATCTCCGCGCCCTCGACGATCTGCGCCTGCCGGCCGAGGCCTGCCTCGCCCTCGAGGATTCCGCCAACGGCCTCGCCGCCGCGACCGCCGCCGGCCTGCGCACGATCGTCGCGCCCTCGCTCTATACCGCCCACGAAGGCTTCGACGGCGCCGAGGCGGTCTTCACGGATCTCGCCGCCTTCGATCTCGCCGTCGCCCTCGCCCGGTCCTGAGACGCGCGAGGACCGGGTCGACGCCGTTCACCGTGCTGGCACTCCCTGGTGGGGAGTGCCAATTTTTTTGCGTGGCCCTCTTGATCCCGGCGGCGATCTCTCCCAGATGATCGCCACCGGCACCGCGCCTCGCTCTCCGGAGGGTCCTCCGTATCGAGCGGCGGGACGTGAGGCCGGCCAGTCGGGAGCCCATCCGGGTCCCGCCCACTCAACTGTCCCTCGATTGGAGGATGAGTTCCATGAAGTTCCGACCGCTGCACGATCGGGTCGTCGTCAAGCGCATCGAAGCCGAGCAGAAGACCGCCGGCGGCATCATCATCCCCGGCACCGCCCAGGAGAAGCCGCAGGAAGGCGAAGTCGTCGCCGTCGGCCCGGGTGCCCGCGACGAGAAGGGCGCGCTCGTCGCCCTCGAGGTGAAGGCCGGCGACAAGGTGCTGTTCGGCAAGTGGTCCGGCACCGAGGTCAAGATCGACGGTCAGGATCTCCTGATCATGAAGGAGAGCGACATCCTGGGCATCGTCGCCTGACGGCGACCGGCTCGGCCGCGCGCCGGAGCCCCCGGACCGCTCTTCTCTCACCGACCCCGTTCTCAATTCAGGAGTAGGCCACAATGGCTGCCAAGGACGTCAAATTCTCCATCGATGCGCGCGAGAAGATGCTGCGCGGCGTCGACATCCTCGCCAACGCGGTGAAGGTCACCCTCGGCCCCAAGGGCCGCAACGTCGTCATCGAGAAGTCCTACGGCGCGCCGCGCATCACCAAGGACGGTGTGTCGGTCGCCAAGGAGATCGAGCTCGAGGACAAGTTCGAGAACATGGGCGCCCAGATGGTGCGCGAAGTGGCCTCGAAGACCAACGACCTCGCCGGTGACGGCACCACCACCGCGACCGTTCTCGCCCAGGCCATCGTCAAGGAAGGCGCCAAGGCGGTCACCGCCGGCATGAACCCGATGGATCTGAAGCGCGGCATCGACCTCGCCACCGCCGCCATCGTCGCCGACCTCCAGGCCCGCGCCAAGAAGGTGACCTCCAACGAGGAGATCGCCCAGGTCGGCACCATCTCCGCCAACGGCGACACCGAGATCGGCGCCTTCCTCGCGGAAGCGATGCAGAAGGTCGGCAACGAGGGCGTCATCACCGTCGAGGAAGCCAAGTCGCTCGTCACCGAACTCGACGTCGTCGAGGGCATGCAGTTCGACCGCGGCTACCTCTCGCCCTACTTCGTCACCAACACCGACAAGATGCGCGCCGAGCTCGAGGAGCCCTACATCCTCATCCACGAGAAGAAGCTGTCGTCGCTCCAGGCGATGCTGCCGATCCTCGAGGCCGTCGTGCAGACCGGCCGTCCGCTCCTCATCATCGCCGAGGACGTCGAGGGCGAGGCGCTCGCCACCCTCGTGGTCAACAAGCTGCGTGGCGGCCTGAAGATCGCCGCCGTCAAGGCGCCGGGCTTCGGTGATCGCCGCAAGGCCATGCTCGAGGACATCGCCATCCTGACCAACGGCCAGGTGATCTCCGAGGATCTCGGCATCAAGCTCGAGACCGTGACCCTCGACATGCTCGGCCGCGCCAAGAAGGTGACGATCGAGAAGGAGAACACCACGATCGTCGACGGCACCGGCGCCAAGGCCGACATCGACGCCCGCGTCGCCCAGATCAAGGCCCAGATCGAGGAGACCACCTCCGACTACGATCGCGAGAAGCTCCAGGAGCGTCTCGCCAAGCTGGCCGGCGGCGTCGCGGTGATCCGCGTCGGCGGCGCCACCGAGATCGAGGTCAAGGAGAAGAAGGACCGCGTCGACGATGCGATGCACGCCACCCGTGCCGCCGTCGAGGAAGGCATCCTGCCGGGCGGCGGCGTCGCCCTGCTGCGCGCCCTCGCCTCGCTCGACGCCGTCGTGACCGCCAACGCCGACCAGAAGACCGGCGTCGAGATCGTCCGCAAGGCGATCACCGCCCCGGCCCGCCAGATCGCCCTCAACGCGGGTGACGACGGCTCGATCGTGGTCGGCAAGATCCTCGAGAACGCCGACGCCTCCTTCGGCTGGAACGCTCAGACCGGCCAGTACGGCGACATGTTCGCCTTCGGCGTGATCGACCCGGCCAAGGTGGTGCGTTGCGCCCTCCAGGACGCGGCCTCGGTCGCCGGCCTGCTGATCACCACCGAGGCGATGATCGCCGAGAAGCCCAAGAAGGACGCCGCTCCGGCCATGCCGGCCGGTGGCATGGGCGGCATGGACTTCTGATCGACGATCGGAAGGCCATGAGAGCCGCCCATCACTGAAGTGCCGAAGTCGGGCAAGCCCGATTTCGGTGGCGGCATGGACTTCTGATCGACGATCGGAAGACCATGAGAGCCGCCCATCACTGAAGTGCCGAAGTCGGGCAAGCCCGACTTCGGTGGCGGCATGGACTTCTGATCGACGATCGGAAGACCACCGAATCGAAAGAGTGCGAGAGGTGGCCGAAAGGCCGCCTCTTTCGCGTTTCCCCCGGCCGATTTCCGCCCCGGACCGGGCCCGACCCCTCCTCCCGGTTGCTCGGACTCGAATTTGCACGAAATTTCACCACTGCACGGCCAAAGTTCCGCAGGGGAAGCGTAAACCCTTGTTAATGCTCACTCCACACACTTCGACCATCAGAACGAGCCGCCGTCGGATCGACTGCCACCGGAGTGTTCCATGCGTTCGAGCCAGAAAGTCGCCGCATCGCGAGGGGTCTTTCCCTCGGTGTCGATCAAGACCCGAATCTGGGCCCTCGCCTTCGTCTCCATCGCCGGCCTCGGCGGCGCCGGTGGGTTCGTGTGGGTGGGCAACCGCGATCTCGACGCCGCGATCGAACGGCGCGACGCCTATTCGGCGCTCGCCACCGTCGTCCGCGACATCCGCTCCGACGTCCTCGAATTGCGCTCGGGTGTGGTCACCCTCGCCGCCGATCGCAACAAGCTGATCGCCGACCGTATCCACGACCGCGCCCGGATCGCCCGCGCCGACATCGACCGGCTCGTCGGGCTGGCGCTGGCGCGCGACATCGCCGACGAGACCTCCGCCCTCGGCGACGGCTTCGCCACGGCGCTCGAGCGTTTCACCCCGCTCGAGACCACGCTCGGCCGCATCGGCTGGACGCCGACCGAGGGCCTCAACGGCCTCGTCGCCGAGACCGCCGACGCCGTCGAGCGGCCGATCCGCTCGCTCACCCTCGGCGAGGGCGGCGAAGGCGCCTTCCGCCTCGCCCAGGCCTTCGCCCAGTTGCGCGCCGACCGCTGGCGCTACGGCGTGACCCTCGACCAGTCCGCGCTCGGCGGCGTCGACGCCTCGATCGGCCGCATCACCCGCGCGCTGCCCCGGGCCGGCTTCGACGAGGACACCCGCAAGGCCGTCGCCACCGCCGTCGCCACCCATGCCGAAGCCGTCCAGAACTGGATGACCGCGACCGGCGACGCCGTCCTCGAACGCGACCGTGTGCTCGACACCATCGACCTGATGCTGCCGGTGATGGCCAAGATCGAGACCTTCTCCGCCGCCGGGCTCGCCACCGCCGACTCCGACCTCGCCGCCGGCCGCCGACGCACGCAGATCGCTCTCGTCGCCACCATTCTCGCCGCCCTCGCCGCCTCGTTGGTGCTCTCCATCCTGACCGCGCGCTCGATCCTGCGCCCGCTCGGCCGCCTCAAGCAGTCGATGGACACGATCGCCGCCGGCGATCACCGCGCCACCGTCGCCGACGTCGAGCGCGGCGACGAGATCGGCGCCATGGCCCGCGCCGTGGTGGTCTTCCGCGACAGCGCCGTCGAGCGCGACCGGCTCTCCGCCGACCAGATCCACGAGGCCGAGGATCGCTCGCGCCGCGCCGAATCGATCGACGCCGCCGCCCGCCGCTTCGAGACCTCCACCAGCGCGGTGCTCCAGTCGATCCGCGCCACCGCCGGCGACCTCGACCGCTCCGCCGGCCGTCTCGATCAGGCCGCCGTCCTCGTCGGCGACGGTGCCGGCCGGGCGCGCGCCTCGGTGGAGAACGCCGGCCGCGACATCACCGCCGCCGGCGGCGCGACCGAGGAACTCGCCGCCTCGATCGCCGAGATCGCCGCGCGCACCCGCACCTCCGCCGAGGTCGCCCAGACCGCCGTCGCCCAGACCCGTCGCACCGCCGAGCACCTCGGCACCTTCGCCGATCTCGCCCGCCGCATCGGCGACGTCGTCGGCCTCATCCGCGACATCGCCGAACAGACCAACCTCCTCGCCCTCAACGCCACCATCGAGGCAGCCCGCGCCGGGGACGCCGGACGCGGCTTCGCCGTCGTCGCCGGCGAGGTCAAGGCGCTCGCCACCCAGACCGCCCGCGCCACCGAGGACATCGCCGCCCAGGTCACCGCGATCCGCGATGCCTCCGGCGAGGCCGTCACCGCCGTCGGCACAGTGGACGAAACCATCAACCAGATGGCCGCCATCGCCGAGGCCGTCGCCACCGCGATGGCCGAACAGAGCGCCGCCGTCACCTCCATCGCCGAGGGCATGCACCACGCCACCAACGAGTCGCGGACCGGCGCCGAGGCGATCGAGGGCGCGTCCCACACCGCCGGCGACGTCGGCGCCATGGCCGGCGACGTCGGCCGCCTCGCCGGTGACCTCGGCCACCGCGCCGAGGATCTCGCCGGTGAGATCGATCGCTTCCTGAAGTCGATCGCCGCCGCCTGAGGCTCGCGCCGCCCGGCTCCGGCGGGGCGGCCTCGCTTTCGCCTCATCCCTCACACAGACCCGCGCGAACGTGGGAGATCCGCCCTCATCCGATTCGCTTCACCGAACCCGAGTTCCGAGATGTCATCGACCCGTCCCCGCCTCACGCGTCGCGCGCTCCTCGCGGGAACCGCCGTCGGTCTGATCGGCCTCGCCGGCCCCGCCGCCGCCGCCGCCCGCAGGCGCGCCACCGCCGAGACGCAGGCGCGAGGTGGCGCCGAGACGACGCCCCTCCCCGTTCCGCCCCTGGTCGAAATCGCCCCCGGCACCGTCCACGACCTCGTCGCCGAACCCGCCACCCACGCCTTCCTGAAGGATCGGCCGGTCGCGGTCGCCGGCTACGGCGGTGGCTACATGGGCCCCGCGCTCAAGCTGAAACGCGGCGAGACCGCGCGGATCCGCCTCGTCAACCGCCTCGACCGCCCGACCAACGTCCATTGGCACGGCCTCCTGGTCGAGGGCCGTTTCGACGGCGGCGCCGTCCCGCTGATCGCCCCCGGCGCGAGCTGGGAGGCGTCGCTCGCCGTCGACCAGCCCGCCGCCACGCTCTGGTATCACGCCCACGTCCCCGGCCGCGCGGCGCGCGACCTCCACGACGGGCTCGCCGGCCTCCTCGTCGTCGAGGACGAGATCGCCGCCACGCTCGGCCTGCCCTCGACCTGGGGCGTCGACGATCTGCCGCTGGTGCTCCAGGATCGCGACTTCGACGAGGCCGGCCGGCCGGTCCTGCCGCCGCCCGAGGCCTCGCTCCGGCACGGGTTCCGAGGCCGCACGCCGATCGTCAACGGTGTCGCCGGCGCCGTCGCCCGGGTACCGGAACGACTGGTGCGCCTGCGCCTCCTCAACGCGTCGAGCGCCCGGACCTGGCGCCTCGCCTTCGAGGACCGCCGCGCCTTCCATCTGATCGCCACCGACGCCGGCTTCCTCGACGTTCCGGTCGAACTGACCTTCCTGCCGCTCGCCCCCGGCGAGCGCGCCGAGATCCTGGTCGATTTCGCGGTCGGCGCGGTCGCGCTCGTCACCGAGCCCGATCCGCACGAGTTCCGCCTCGGTCACGCCGTGACCGTGGTCCCGGACGTCCTGACCGGCCCGACCGGCGTCCTCGCCTTCGAGACCCTCCGCGCCGACGGCCCCGCACTGACCCGGCCGAAGGCGCTCGCGACCCTGCCCGCCCTGCCGCGTTCGACGCTGGGCATGCCCCGCCGCCGGTTCGACCTGCGCGTGCGCCCGGGCATCGAGGTCGCGACCGGCGTCGCCGGACGCGATCACGCCGCGCGCGCCACCGCCGTCGACGCCGAGCCCGGCCCCACCGTCGGGGCGCCCGTCGGCGGCATCGATCCCGCCGCCCTCGGCCCGCCACCGCGCCTCACCATCAACGGCAAGCGCTTCGCAGCCGGCCGTGTCGACGAGCAGGTGCGCCTCGGCGCCACCGAGATCTGGGAGATCGTCACGCCCGACATGGCCCACCCGTTCCACCTGAGCGGCGCCCACTTCCGCGTGCTGAGCGAGGACGGCGACCGGCCGAAACTGTGGAACGCCGGCCTCAAGGACACCGTCCTGGTGGAGAACAGCGCCGAGCTGCTGGTGACCTTCACCGAGCGCGCCGATCCGGCCGCGCCCTTCGTCTATCGCTGCCAGATGCTCGAACACGAGGACGGCGGCATGATGGGCACCTTCACCGTCACCTGACCCCGAGCGCCATGGCGACCGCCGGACCCCGGCCGCGACGGCGGCCGCTCGGCCACGATCGCCACGGCGACGCCGCGCCGTCGGCTCGGGCGGGCGTGGTCAGGGCACCTGAACCGACTTCAGATAGGCGAGGAACACCGCGATCTCGCGTTCCGTCATCTTGACCTGCGGCATCTCGGGATGGCCGACCACGACGCCTTCGGCCAGCGCCTCCTCGAGGCTCTCGACCGGATATTTGCGCCCGAGCTCGCGGAAGCGCGGCGCCTTCGCGTCGGCGCTGTCGCCGGTCGGGCCGATCGCGTGGCACGGCGCGCAGGCATCCATGGCGATCTTGCGGCCCTCGGCGATCGCGCCGTCGTCGGCGCGCGCCGCCCCCGTCGCCCCCGAGACCACCCAGATCGCGATCGCGAGACCGCGCATGCCACGCCCGAACATGATCGAACTCCCTTGCACCCGATCGTCGGGATGGACCGATTCGCGCCGGCTCGCAACGGCCGCGCCCGCTCCACGACGCCGCGTCGAGGGCCCCCGTGACATTCGAACGCGATCGGGTTCCTCCCGATGAGCCGAGCCGCGACCCGTGACACAATGAACGATGCGACGAACAACCGGGGGGACGCCGTCATGCCCGTAGAACTGGTCGCCCACATGCGCAATTTCGGAATGGACACGCGCACCGTCGAGCTGGTCCGCGCCCATTCCATGCCGCTCGCCCGTCATCTCGGCGAGGTTGTCGACGCCTATTACGCCCATCTCGCGGCGAGCGATCTCGCCCCCCTGATGCGCGCCGACCGGATCGACGATCTCAAGATGCTGCGCACCAATCATTGGCGCCTGCTGCTCGCCGCCGATTTTCCCGCCATTCGCGCCCATTACGCCGAGAAGATCGGCCCGCGGCTGGTCGACGGCGGCTTCCCGCGCTCGGTCTTCGTCCTCGCCGCCGAGTGGTTCGCGGTCGAATTCGCCCGCGTCGTCGACCGCGAGGAGGACATTCCCCGCACCATCCGCCCGGCGCTGCGCACCGCGCTGACGCGCTTCGCCTTCTTCGATCTCGCGCTCGCCCTCACGAGCCGCGAGGTCGCCTGGATCGATTGAGCGCGAGATAGGCCCCGCTCAGAGCGGCGGCAACACGCGATAGGTCCGGTCGACGTAGAGCAACGCCGGACGCGCCGCCCCGACGCGCACCGCCTGGACGGTGCCGAAGATCACCGTGTGCGAGCCGACGTCCTCGCTCGCCGTCACCCGGCAATCGAACGCCGCCCGCGCGTCGGTCAGGACCGGAGCTCCGGTCGCCGCCCGCGTCCAGGAGCCGTGCGCGAAACGGTCGGGATGATCGATCCCCCCGACGCCGGCGAAGACCCCGGCGAGCGCCTCCTCCCCGGCGAACAGCGTGTTGACGCAGAAGACCCCGTTCCGGCGCAGGATGGTGGCGAGGCGCCCGGTCCGGTTGAGACAGATCAGAACCGTCGGCGGCGCGTCGGAGACCGAGGTCACCGCCGTCATCGTCGCCCCGCCCGGGCCGGCCGCCCCGTCGGTGGTGATCACGTGCACCGCTCCGGCGACCCGGCTCATCGCATCGCGATAATCGGCGCCCGAAACTTCCACCGACGTCTCCCTGTCCGCGCTCTCGACGACCACGCTCTTCCTCGCTGCCCGCGTCATCCCACACCCCTCGCTCGCCGGCTCCTCCTTTCGAACGAGAAGCCGTACGCGCCAGTGTGACAGAGGCGAATATAGAAACTCCTAAGGTCGCGGCCAGCGCGACGAGGACGGCGCGATTCGCCGCGGACGGCCCCGTCGAGCCGCCTCGCGTCACATTTCGTCCACCGCCCGCCGATCGACCGGAAAAAACATGCTCCGCCGACGCGAAAGACCGGCGAAGTCGCGCAAACCGCTTTCATCGGTTTCATACCCTCGCTCGCGGCACGGGAGCCATGCTCTGGGGCCATACCAAGGGGACGTCGAGCGAACCGCCCATGCGAGAAATTTCTTCCGGTCACTCTCCGTTCCCGGGAGAAAAATACTTTTGTACAGGGGATTTGACGACGCGAATTGTCTCATCCTAAGGTGCGCCTCACGAACTCGGCGAAATTGGGACGCTCTCACGCCCCTCCTCTCGCCGAACCTCTTCTTCGCGCCGCTGCGGCATTCCGACACTGGTCGCCCCGCGACCGTCATCGTCCTTCGATGGGAGCATACGTCCCCGATGGAAGTCTTTCTTCAGCAACTCATCAACGGGATCACCCTGGGGTCGATCTACGGCTTGATCGCCATCGGTTACACGATGGTCTTCGGCATCATCGGCATGGTGAACTTCGCCCACGGCGACGTCTTCATGGTGTCGGCATTCATCGCGGTCATCACGTTTCTCATCGTCACGACGTGGCTGGGGATCGGATCCATCGCGCTGGCACTGTTCATCTGTCTGATCTCGGCCATGGTCCTGACGTCGATCTGGAACTGGACGATCGAGCGGGTCGCCTATCGGCCCTTGCGAGGCTCCTTCCGTCTCGCACCCCTGATCTCCGCCATCGGCATGTCGATCTTCCTGTCGAACTTCGTCCAGGTCGCCCAGGGCCCGCGCAACAAGCCGGTCACCCCGATGCTGACCGACGTCATCACCCTGATCCGGTCCGACATCTATTCCGTCACGATCTCCTACAAGCAGATCATGATCTGGGCCGTCACCGCGGTCCTGCTGATGGGCTTCTGGTATCTGGTGCAGAAGACGCCGCTGGGTCGTGCGCAGAGAGCGTGCGAGCAGGATCGCAAGATGGCCTCGCTGCTCGGCATCGACGTCGACCGCACCATTTCGCTGACCTTCGTCATGGGCGCCGCGCTCGCCGCCGTCGCCGGTGTCATGTACATGGTCTACTACGGCGTGGTGAGCTTCTCCGACGGCTTCACGCCCGGCGTGAAGGCCTTCACCGCCGCAGTTCTCGGCGGCATCGGCTCGCTGCCCGGCGCCGTCATCGGCGGCCTCCTGATCGGTCTGATCGAGGTCTTCTGGTCGGCCTATTTCACCATCGACTACAAGGACGTCGCGGCGTTCTCGATCCTCGTCGTGGTGCTGATCTTCATGCCTCAGGGCATCCTCGGCAAACCCGAAGTCGAGAAGGTGTGACCCCATGAGTCATGACGCCCCCGCCACCGCGCCGTCGATCGACTGGTCGCGCACGCTCAAGGACGCGGTGATCACCGGCCTCATCGCCACCGCGATCCTCGGCCCCTTCATCGGCCTCGTCACCGTGCAGGACATGGAGCATCGGCTCATCCTGCAGACCCGCTGGCCGCTGTTCCTGGCGCTGCTCGCCATCCTGGTCGTCGGTCGCCTGCTCCTCCAGATCTTCGTCTGGGGCCGCCCGGCCAAGCCGAAGCGCGCGCCGCTCGCCCTGCCGCCGTCGGTCGAGCGCATCGCCGCGCCCTTCTTCATCGGCCTGCTGTTCGTCTTCCCGATCAGCGTCCTGTTCGCCCTCGGGCCGCAGGGCTCGATCAAGTGGATCGACAACTACGGCATCCAGATCCTGATCTACATCATGCTCGGCTGGGGCCTGAACATCGTCGTCGGCCTCGCCGGCCTGCTCGATCTCGGCTACGTCGCCTTCTACGCGGTCGGCGCCTATTCCTACGCCCTGCTCGCCAAGACCTTCGGTCTGTCGTTCTGGGTGCTGCTGCCGCTCGCCGGCATCCTGGCGTCGTTCTGGGGCATCATCCTGGGCTTCCCGGTGCTGCGCCTGCGCGGCGACTACCTCGCCATCGTGACGCTGGCCTTCGGCGAGATCATCCGGCTGATCCTGATCAACTGGGTCGACTTCACCTCCGGTTACGCCGGCATCTCCGGCATTCCGCGGCCGACGCTCTTCGGCATTCCCTTCAATGCCTCCGACACCGGCTTCGCGGCGACCTTCGGGCTCGAATTCTCGCCGATCCACCGAACGATCTTCCTCTATTACCTGATCCTCGCCCTGGCGCTGCTCACCGCCTTCGTCACGACGAAACTCAGACGCCTGCCGATCGGCCGCGCCTGGGAGGCCCTGCGCGAGGACGAGATCGCCTGCCGCTCGCTCGGCATCAACACCACCGCCACCAAGCTGACGGCCTTCGCCACCGGCGCCATGTTCGCGGGCTTCGCCGGCTCGTTCTTCGCGGCGCGTCAGGGCTTCATCTCGCCGGAGAGCTTCACCTTCATGGAATCGGCCAACATCCTGGCGATCGTCGTTCTCGGCGGCATGGGCTCGATGTGGGGCGTGGTGATCGCCGCGGTCGCGTTGGTCGGCGGCTTCGAACTGATGCGTGAGATGGACTTCCTCAAGCTGATCTTCGGCGCGGACTTCGATCCGACCCAGTATCGCACCCTGCTCTTCGGCGCCGCCATGGTCGGCATCATGCTGTGGAAACCGCGTGGTCTCATCTCGACCCGCGAGCCCACCGCCTTCCTCAAGGAGCGCAAGGCCGTGTCCGGCTCGCTCGTCACGGAGGGTCACGGCTGATGTCGCGCTGGCAGACCCACCCCCTGCTCGAGGTCGAGCACCTGACCATGCGCTTCGGCGGTCTGGTCGCGATCAACGACCTCTCCTTCACCGTCGGTCAGGGCGACATCACCGCCCTGATCGGCCCCAACGGCGCCGGCAAGACCACGGTCTTCAACTGCATCACCGGCTTCTACAAGCCGACCGAGGGCCGCATCGCGCTGCGCCACGGCGATCAGTCGATCTGGCAGGAACTCCCCCGCGCCACCCAGGCCTCCGGCCGCAAGTGGGCCAAGGGCGGCTCGTCCCTGTGGCTGCTCGAGCGCATGCCCGACTTCGAGGTCTCCGCCCACGCCAAGGTCGCCCGCACCTTCCAGAACATCCGCCTCTTCCAGGGCATGACGGTTCTGGAGAACCTCCTGGTCGCCCAGCACAATCCGCTGATGCTGGCGTCCGGCTGGTCGGTCCTCGGCATCCTCGGCTTCTCCGGCTACAAGAAGAGCGAGAAGGCCTCGATCGAGAAGGCCACCTATTGGCTCGACAAGATCGGCCTGATCGATCGCGCCGACGACCCCGCCGGCGACCTGCCCTACGGCGCCCAGCGCCGGCTCGAGATCGCCCGCGCCATGTGCACCGACCCGGTGCTCCTGTGCCTCGACGAACCCGCCGCCGGCCTCAATCCGCGCGAGAGCCTCGAGCTCAACACGCTGCTCCGATCCATCCGTTCCGACGAGGGCACCTCGGTCTTGCTCATCGAACACGACATGTCCGTGGTCATGGAAATCTCCGATCACGTCGTGGTGCTCGACTACGGCACCAAGATCTCCGACGGCTCGCCGAGCGAGGTGAAGGCCGATCCGAAGGTCATCGCCGCCTATCTCGGCGTCGAGGACGACGAGGTCGAAGAGATCGAAGCGGAGGTGGCGTCGTGACCGAACCCCTGCTCGCCGTCCGCGGAGTCGAGACCTATTACGGCAACATCATCGCCCTGAAGGGCGTCGACCTCGACGTCCACGAGGGAGAGATCGTCACGCTGATCGGCGCCAACGGCGCCGGCAAGTCGACACTGATGATGACCATCTTCGGCTCCCCCCGCGCCCGCACCGGCCGCATCACCTACGCCGGCGTCGACATCACCAAGATGCCGACCCACGAGATCGCCCGGCTGCGCATCGCCCAGTCGCCCGAGGGCCGCCGCATCTTCCCGCGCATGACCGTCATGGAGAACCTCCAGATGGGCGCGGCGATCGACGGCTTCGCCCATGTCGACGAGGATCTCGACAAGGTCTTCGCGCTCTTCCCGCGCCTCAAGGAGCGCATCACCCAGCGCGGCGGCACCCTCTCCGGCGGCGAGCAGCAGATGCTGGCGATCGCCCGCGCGCTGATGTCGCGTCCGAAGATGCTGCTGCTCGACGAACCCTCGCTCGGCCTCGCGCCGCTGGTGGTCAAGGGCATCTTCGACGCGATCCGCGAGCTGAACCGCACCGAGGGCCTGACCGTGTTCCTGGTCGAGCAGAACGCGTTCCACGCGCTGAAGCTCGCCCATCGCGGCTACGTCATGGTCAACGGCGTCGTCACGATGAGCGGCACCGGCCGGGAGCTCCTGGCCAGTCCCGAGGTCCGCGCCGCCTATCTCGAAGGCGGTCATCACTGATCGGGGAACGATCCATGCTGGGCATCCTGCACGAAGAAGCCTCGATCTGGCTCTTCCTTCTCGTCACCTGCGTCCTCGGCGGCTGGGCCGCCTGGATGACCGGGCGCGCCATGGCCTCGACCTGGCGCTCGGCGCTGCACCTCTTCGGCTATCTGTTGATTCTCGGCGCCGCGGTGCGTTTCATCCACTTCGCCCTGTTCGACGGCACCCTCCTGTCGCTCCACTATTACGTGGTCGACACCGCCGTCGTGCAGATCATCGGCGCCCTCGGCTATCGCGTGACCAGAGTCGCGCAGATGGTCGACAAATACCGTTGGCTCTATGTCGCCGATGGTCCGGTCGCCTGGAAGGATCGGGTCTGAACGACGGACTCGAAGTCGTCGTACGACCCCGTCGAAGTTTGCGAATCGTGGTTGCCGCCGTTCGAGTGAGATCGAACGGCGGCAAACCATCACGACGCGCCCATAAAACGATCACCCCTCGCTTTTGCACTGCACAAATGCACGACAAGTGCTTCGCGCGACCAAATATTACGCAACAGGGGGGATGACAACGACGCGGAAGCGGTGGAGAGTACGCCCACCGGAAAGCGAGATGCCACCCCGACGGGGGCGTCTCGTCCCCGTCGGAGTCGTCTCGGAGCCTCGTCGTTCCGAGGAGGACCGCCGCGCGGGGGCCTCCCTCTCCCCGGGGGAGAGGGAACGGACGACGCGGCCCCGCCGCCGGGCAGGACGCCGGTGAGGGGCGCGACAAGGTTCGACGTTCGAAGAACGAACGATGGAGAGGAGTAATCCGATGCAGAAGAAGTTGATGACCGGCCTGGTGCTCGCCGCGGGTCTCGCCTGGTCCGGCGTGGCTCAGGCCGACGTCAAGCTCGGCGTGGTCGGCCCGATCACCGGCCCCAACGCCGCCTTCGGCGCCCAGCTCAAGAACGGCACCGAGCAGGCCATCGAGGACATCAACGCCGCCGGTGGCATCCTCGGTCAGAAGATCGAGCTGAGCGTCGGCGACGACGTGTCGGATCCCAAGCAGGGCGTGTCGGTGGCGAACAAGTTCGTCGGCGAGGGCGTCAAGCTGGTGGTCGGCAACTTCAACTCCGGCGTGACCATGCCGACCTCGGAGATCTTCGCCGAAAACGGCATTCTCCAGATCACCCCCTCGGCCACCAACCCGAAGATCACCGAGCGCGGCCTGTGGAACGTCTTCCGCACCTGCGGCCGTGACGACCAGCAGGGCAAGCTGTGGGCGGACTACGCCAAGGCGAACCTGAAGGGCAAGAAGATCGCCATCGTCCACGACAAGACCACCTATGGTCAGGGTCTGGCCGACGCCGCCAAGGGCTTCATGACCGCCGACGGCATCAAGGAAGTCCTCTACGAAGGCGTGAACGCCGGTGAGAAGGACTATTCGGCGCTCGTCTCCAAGATCAAGGCGGCCGGCGCCGACGTGATCATGTGGGGCGGCCTGCACACCGAAGGCGGCCTGATCATCCGCCAGATGCGCGACCAGGGCCTGAAGACCGTCATGCTCTCGGGCGACGGCATCACCTCGGCCGAATTCGCCTCCATCGGCGGCGACGGCGTGGTCGGCACCCTGATGTCCTTCGGCCCGGATCCGCTCAAGAACCCGGCCGCCAAGAGCGTCATCGAGAAGTTCCGCGCCAAGAAGTACGAGCCGGAGGCCTACACCCTCTACTCCTACGCCGCGGTCCAGATCATGAAGCAGGCGGCGGAGAAGGCCGGCAAGCTCGACCCGAAGGCGATGGCCGACGCCATCCACTCCGGCATGACCTTCAAGACCGTCCTCGGCGACATCTCCTACGACAAGAAGGGTGACCGCAAGGACGTCGACTACGTCATGTACACCTGGAAGAAGATGCCCGACGGCAAGATCGGCTACGAGCAGAACTGATCTCGCTCGCTCCGGGAGGCGGCCCGCCGCCTCCCCACTTCTCGAAGAAGCGCGAAACCGTCGCCGAGGCGCCCTCGCGACGGTTTCGTTTTCGTGGCGTATCCTCGCCACGTCCGCCCGACCCGAGAGGAGAAACGCCACGATGCGTCCCGGTCCCCTGAATTCGATCCTCGACGTCGCCGGCCTGACCGTCGGCCACGCCGTCGACCACCGCCTCGCCTCCGGCGTCTCGGTGGTCATCCCCGAGCGACCGGCGGTCGCCTCCGTCCACGTCATGGGCGGCGCGCCCGGCACCCGCGACACCGAGCTTCTCTCCCCCGAGGAGACCATCGAGCGGGTCGACGCGATCGTCCTCGCCGGCGGCTCCGCCTATGGCCTCGGCGCCCCTTCCGGCGTGATGGCCTACATGACAGAACAGGGACGTGGCTTCCGCGTCGGCGACGTGCGCGTCCCGATCGTCCCGGCGGCGATCCTGTTCGACCTGATGAACGGCGGCGACAAGGATTGGGGCCGCTTCCCGCCCTATCGCAATCTCGGCTGGACCGCCGCCGAGGATGCCGACCGCGAGCCCTTCGACTGCGGCTCGACCGGCGTCGGCTTCGGCGCCACCACCGCGAACCTGATGGGCGGCCTCGGCACCGCCTCGATCGTGCTGCCGTCGGGCCACACCGTCGCGGCGATGGTCGCGGTCAACGCGGTCGGCTCCGCCACCATCGGCGACGGGCCCCACTTCTGGGCCGCCCCCTTCGAGATCGACGGCGAATTCGGCGGCCTCGGCCTGCCCCATCCCTGGCCCGAGGGCGCGGCGACGCCCCGCCTCAAGGGCGCGGTGCCGACCTCCGGCGCCGCCACCACGCTCGCCATCGTCGCCACCGACGCGACCCTCACCAAGGCTCAGGCCAAGCGTCTCGCGGTCCAGGCCCACGACGGCTTCGCCCGCGCCCTGTGGCCCGCCCACACGCCCCTCGACGGCGATCTCGTCTTCACGATGGCGACCGGCGACAAGCCCCTCGACGATCCGCTCGCCGACATGGTCGCCCTCGGCATCGCGGCGGTGAACGTCACCGCCCGCGCCATCGCCCGTGGCGTCCACGGCGCCAGTTCCAAGAACTGGTCCAAGGTGCCGAGCTGGGCCGAACGCTGGGGCCCCGAGGCCGACGCGGACGCGACGTCCGCAGCGGCCGAACCCGGCGTCACTCCGCCGCCCGAGCCGGAGTGACCGAGGCCGGAGCGACCGCGCCCGCCTCGAGCCGCTCCAGCAACGCGGCGCGCCGCTCGCGCGCCGCCGCCATCGACGCCTCCTTGATCGGCCCGTAGCCACGCACCTCGCGCGGCCACGCGGCGAAGGCGGCGAGCGCCTCGACGTCGCCCTCCCCGGCCGCGAGCCGCCGCGCGATCCGCCTGAGGTCGTCGCGATAGAGATCGCGCAAGGCCCGCTCCTCGCGCCGCTCGGCGGTGCGGGCGAAGGGATCGAGCAGGCTGCCACGCAAGCCCCTCAGCGCCGCCATCGTCTTCAGGACCGGCCGGATCCACGGCCCGAAGGCGACCTTCATCGGTCGCCCCGTCGCCGGATCGCGCCGCGCCAGGAACGGCGGGGCGAGCAGCGTGCGGATCTCGCGCGCGCCCTCGAAGGTCTCGGCGAGCCGCGCCGCGAAGGCCGGATCGGCATGGAGCCGCGCCACCTCCCATTCGTCCTTGATCGCGGTCAGCCGGTAGAGCTGCTCGGCGACGATGCGGGTCAGGGGCTCGGCCCCGGATCCTGCCGCCGTCGCCGCCTTGCGAACCGATTCGACCGCCGTGCGATAGTCCGCCGCGACCCGCCGCCCGCCCCATCCGACCAGCGCCTCGGCGAGGAAGTCGATGCGCTCGGCGAGCGGAACCGCCGCGATGTCGATCCTGGCGCGCGGCGTCACCAGGGCGGCGACCCGCTCCGGCGCCGCGACCAGGGCACGCCCGAGCGCGACCGCCGCGAGATTGCCCTCCACCGACGCCCCGTTGAGGCGGATCGCCGTCTCGAGCGCCGTGAGCGACATCGGCAGCCGCCCCGATTGGAGCGCCGCGCCGATCAGGATCATGTTGACCGCGAGCGTGTCGCCGAAGAGCTTCTCGGCGATCGCCCCGGCCGGCCAATGGGCGAGGCTCGCCGAGGCCTCGCCGAGCGCCGCCGCCAGCCGCTCCGCCTTGAAGGACTGGGTCTGCCGCAACACGAATTCCGCCGTCGGCTGGAGATCGCCGTCGGCGAAGGTCGCGGTCCGGCCCGGCGCCGCCATCGCCAACACCTCCGCCCCCGCCGCCACCAGCATGTCCGAGGCGATCAACACGTCGAGCGAGGCGGTCGGCACGCGCGGCCCCTCGATCGGCCGGGCGAAGGTGGAAAAGCGGACGTGACTGGTCACCGGCCCGCCCTTCTGGGCGAGGCCGGTCATGTCGAGCGTGGTCACGTCGAGCCCGTCGACATGCGCCGCCATCGCCAGAACCGCCGCCGCCGTGGTCACCCCCATACCGCCGATGCCGGCGATCAGGAGATTGAGCGGCCGCTCGAGGCGAGCCCGCACCGGCGCCGCCAGCCCCTCGACCAGCGCGGCCGGATCGATCTTGCGCCCCTCGCGTTTCAGATGGCCGCCGATCACCTCGACGAAGGACGGGCAGAACCCGGTCTCGCAGGAGAAATCCTTGTTGCAGGTCGCCTGATTGATCCGCCGCTTGCGCCCGAACGCGGTCTCGATCGGCTCCACCGCGATGCAGTTCGACTGCTTGGAACAGTCGCCGCAGTCCTCGCAGACGCGCTCGTTGACGAAGATCCGCTTGGGCGGATCGATCATCGTGCCGCGCTTGCGCCGCCGCCGCTTCTCCGCCGCGCAGGTCTGGTCGTAGACCAGCGCCGTGACGCCCGGCGTCGCCGCCAGTTCCCTCTCGACCAGGAGAAGATCGCCGCGCGGCCGCACCGTGACCCCGGGCGCGAGATCGGGCGAGCCGATGTGCCGGGTGGGGTCGTCGGCCACCACCACGATCTTGGCGACGCCCTCCGCCTCCAGCGACCGGGTGATCCGCTCGACGGTGAGCGTGCCGCCGTCGACCTTCTGCCCGCCGGTCATCGCGACGGCGTCGTTGAAGAGGATCTTGTAGGTGATGTTCACCTTCGCCACCACCGACTGGCGGATCGCCAGCGCGCCGGAGTGGAACCAGGTGCCGTCGCCGAGATTGGCGAAGATGTGCCCGTCCCGCGAGAACGGCGCCTGCCCGACCCAGGGCACGCCCTCGCCGCCCATCGCGGAGAGGCCGTCGGTGGTGCGCTCGGCGAGTTCGGTCATGGCGTGACAGCCGATGCCGGCCATCGAGCGCGCGCCCTCCGGCGTCTTGGTCGAGGTGTTGTGCGGACAGCCGGCGCAGAAGAAGGGCGAACGCCGCGCGTCCGCCCCGTGCCCCACCGCCCACATCGCCTGCGCCACCAGCCCGTCGGCCGCGCGCCGCGCGCCCTCGTCCTCGCCGAGCCCGGGGATCACCGCCATCAGCGCCGGCACGATGTCGGAGGCGGCGAGTTCGCGCACCGCCCCGAAGAACGGCTCGCCGGTCGGCGTCGTCTTGCCCCAGATCGCCGGCCGCTGATGCTCCGGCCAGTGATAGGCGAGATCCTTGATCTGCGGCTCCATCAGCGCGCGCTTGTGCTCGACCACGACGAGGCGCTCGAGGCCGCGCGCGAAGGCGGAAAGGCCGATCGGCTCGAGCGGCCAGCTCATGCCGACCTTGTAGATCGCGACCCCGAGGGTGCGCGCCCGCGCCTCGTCGATGCCGAGGAGATCGAAGGCCTGACGCAGATCGCGATAGGCCTTGCCGGTGGCGACGAAGCCGATCCGCGCCCGGCCGGTGCCGAAGGCGAGCCCGTCGATGCCGTTGGCCCGCGCGAAGGCCCGCGCCGCCGGGATCCGGATCTCGCGGACCGAGACCTCGTTGTCGAGCCGGTGCTTGAGCAACATCGGCCGGTCGACGTCGGCGCGCGCGCGCGGATCGAACTCCTCGCGCGGCCGGCGGACGGCATGGCGGCCGAGCGAGACGTCGACGACGCCGGAGGAATCCATCGTGTCGGCGAGCGCGATCATCGCCACCCACAGTCCCGAGAATCGCGACATCTCGAGACCCATCAGGCCATAGTCGACCACGTCCTGGAGATCGGCCGGATTGAGGACCGGGATCTCGCAGTCGGCGAATTGAAACTCGGATTGGCAGGCGACCGTGGAGGACTTGGCGAGATGGTCGTCGCCGGCGATCGCCAACACGCCGCCGTGGCGGGCGGTGCCGGAGGCATTGGCGTGTTTGAACACGTCCGAGGCCCGGTCGACGCCCGGCGCCTTGCCGTACCATAGGCCGAACACCCCGTCGCGATCCGATCCCGCCCCCGAGCCGATCGTCTTCTGCGATCCCCATACGGCGGTCGCCGCCAGCTCCTCGTTGACGCCCGGCGTGAAGTGCACGTCGTGGGCGGCGAGGTCGGCCGCCGCCGCGATCAGCTGCTGATCGTAGCCGGCGAGCGGCGAGCCGCGGTAGCCGGAGATGAAGCCGGCGGTCTTCAACCCCGCCCGCCGGTCGAGCCGGATCCGGTCGAGGGGTAGGCGCACCAGCGCCTGGATGCCGGTCAGATAGACCCGCCCCTGATCACGCTCGTATTTGTCCGAAAGCCGAATCGGCCGCGTCCCCGGCGGCAGGGTCTGGTCGTTCATGGGCGTCCTCCTCGACCCCGGCGACGCCGCGCCCCGGTCCCTCACGACGTCTGATGCGTCGCTTTTCGCTGGGAGGCCGGGGATTTCCACGGTGTCGACAGGAGTTTCGTCGAGCCACCAGAATACACCTTCTCATTGTCGACATTCATGCTAACTTGCCTGCCCCCACGGGATTTCAGACTTGTTTCTTCCAAGAGAGACGGGATGGCAGAAAAGATTCTCCTAGATCCGCATGACGTGCGAATCCTCAGGATCCTGCAGCGCGACGCTTCTCTGGCCATTGCCGACGTCGCCAAGGAAGCCGGGATGAGTCAGACCCCGTGCTGGCGCCGCATCAAGCGCATGAAGGATGCGGGCATCATCAAGCAGATCGCCGCCCTCGTCGATCGCGAGGCGGTGGGGCTGGAATTCGTCGTCTACACCTTCGTCAAGCTCGGCGTCCCCTCGCTCGACAACATGACCGAATTCGACCGCATGGTGCGCCTGTGGCCGGAGGTGATCACCTGCGAGCGCGTCACCGGCGCGGTCGACTATCTGATCAAGGTCGTCGCCGAGGACATGAAGGCCTACGACACCTTCCTGCGGATGAAGCTGCTCGACAACAATCTGGTCACCGACGTCCAGTCCCACATCGTCGTCGCCACGGTGAAGGACACGCCCGCCCTGCCCTTGCGCGAGACCTGAGCCGCGCCGATCCCCGTCACGCGAGACCCGACCGGCGGCGGCCTTCGCCTCCCGCCGTTCGCTCGCGGCGATGGGCCGTCGCGCCGACACCCCCTCTTCGATGATCTCTCGCGTCGATCAGCGCCGGCCGTTCTCGCGCTGGCGGGCGCGCTCCTCCTGGATCTGCCGCAGCGTCTCGCGCAGCACCTCCACCTCGTCGGGCTCGCCCGGCTCGCGACCCGATTCCGCGATCGGCCCGCTCTTGCTGCGCGCCGACGGCAGCTCCGGCGGCGCCTCCTCGCGCCGGCCGATGCCCATCACCCCGAGGACGATCAGCACCCCGCCGACCACATAGGCCGGCGACGACACCTCGACGCCGACGATGAGCCCGCGTTGCACCGCCTGGGTGACCATGATGATCGCCACCCCGATCAGCGTCATCGCCACCGGAACGGCGCGGCTCGACGCGGAGGGAAACGGCCGCCGCTCGCCGGGCGTCGACGACGGCGACGCGAACAGCCCCGGCCGTTTCCGCTCCTCGTCCGCCATCAGCCCCTCCCGAACCGCTCCGCCCGAAACGGCGTCAGATCGACCAGGGTCGGCTCCCCGGTGATCGCCTCGGCGATCAGCCTGCCCGAAATCGGCCCCTGGGTGAAGCCGAGATGACCATGTCCGAAATCGAGCCACATGTCCGGCACCCCCGGCGCCGGGCCGATGATCGGCAGCGCGTCCGGCAGCGCCGGCCGGCGCCCGAGCCACGGCTCGGGATCGAGCTCGGCCCCGAGCGGAAACAGGCCGCGCGCGATCGGCTTCAACTGCTCGAGCTGGCGCGGGGTCGGATCGGCGTCGCGATCGGCGAATTCGATGCCGGTGGTGAGGCGGAGCCCGCGCGCCATCGGCGTCAGGCAATAGCCTCGCTCCACGTCGACGATCGGTCGCGACAGCCGCGCCCCGTGCAGGGCGCCGAAATGCATGTGGTATCCACGCTTGACCGCGAAGGGGAAGCTCAGCTGAAACCGATCGAGGAGGTCGTTGGACCACGGCCCGAGCGCCACCACGACCGTCGGCGCGGCGACCTCGCCGGCCTCGGTGGAGACCACCCAGGTCTCGCCGACCCGCCGCAGCGACCGCGCGTCGCCCCGCGCGAAGGTGCCGCCGAGCGCCTGGAACCGCTCGCCATAGGCCTTGGTCACCGCCTCCGGCCACGCCACCGTCTGCGTCTCCGGCCACAGCACGCCGGCATGGAGGACAGGCTTCAGATCCGGCTCGAGCGCCCGCAGCGCCTCCGGATCGAGCCGGCGATACTCGATCCCGAACCGCGTCGCCAGCTCGTGCAGATCGGCGTCGCGGGCGAGCCCCTCGGCGGTGCGATAGACCCGGACCCAGCCGGTCTCGCGAAACTGATCGGTGACGCCCGCCGCCGCCGCGATCCGGCGGTGTTCGGGAATGGCGAAGCGCCCGAGCGTGTCGATGGCGCGCGCATAGGCCTCGATACCCGCGCGATCGGTCGCCTCGAACAGACGCCACAGCCACGGCGCGATCTTCGGCAGGAACGAGGGGTGATAGTTCGCCTCCGGCGCCAGATTGAGCGCGTAGCGGAAGAGACGGACGAGATCGCGCGGGATGCCGACCGGCACCAGCCCCTCGCGCTCGATCACCCCGGCATTGCCGAAACTGGTCTCCTCGCCGATGCCGCGCCGGTCGACCAGGGTCACGCGGCGACCGCGCTCCGCCAATTGCAGGGCCGCCGAAGTGCCGACCATTCCGGCCCCCAGCACGATCACGTCTGTGGTCATTCGTCGCCTCGTCGCTCGGCGCGCGTGCCCCGCGCGCCTTCATCGCCTCGTCCGCGCGGTCCGCGCGTCGCCGTCTCGCTCGCGGGGGGCCGCCGCCCGAGGCGCGGCCCCTCCGATCGACTCGATAGATAGCGCATTTCGCACCGCCGCGTTGAGCGCGGGCGCCGGGTCTGATAAGTGCGAGCCGCGAGCCCCCGCGCGGCCCGCGCCCGTTTCCGACCTTCGAGGTGTCCCATGATCCCGCGCTATTCGCGTCCCGAGATGACCGCCATCTGGGAGCCGCAGTCCCGTTTCCGCATCTGGTTCGAGATCGAGGCGCACGCCACCGACGCGCTCGCCGATCTCGGCGTGGTGCCGAAGGAGGCCGCCGCCGAGATCTGGGCCAAGGCCAAGGACGCCACCTTCGACGTCGCCCGGATCGACGAGATCGAGGCGGTGACCAAGCACGACGTCATCGCCTTCCTCACCCACCTCGCCGAAATCGTCGGCCCCTCGGCCCGCTTCGTCCACCAGGGCATGACGTCGTCCGACGTGCTCGACACCTGCCTGTCGGTCCAGCTCGCCCGCGCCTCCGATCTCCTGATCGCCGGCGTCGATCGCCTGCTCGCCGCGCTGAAGACCCGCGCGATGGAGCACAAGCACACCGCCACCATCGGCCGCAGCCACGGCATCCACGCCGAGCCGGTGACCTTCGGCCTCAAGCTCGCCGAGGCCTATGTCGAGTTCCAGCGCAACCGCGCCCGCCTCGTCGCCGCCCGCGCCGAGATCGCGACCTGCGCCATCTCCGGCGCCGTCGGCACCTTCGCCAACATCGACCCGCGCGTCGAGGCGCACGTCGCCGCGAAGATGGGCCTCACCGTCGAGCCGGTCTCCACCCAGGTGATCCCGCGCGACCGCCACGCCATGTTCTTCGCCACCCTCGGCGTCGTCGCCTCGTCGATCGAGCGCCTCGCGGTGGAGATCCGTCATCTCCAGCGCACCGAGGTGCTGGAGGCGGAGGAATATTTCTCGCCCGGCCAGAAGGGCTCGTCGGCGATGCCGCACAAGCGCAACCCGGTCCTGACCGAAAACCTGACCGGCCTCGCCCGTCTGGTGCGCGGCATGGTCGTCCCGGCGCTCGAGAACGTGGCGCTCTGGCACGAGCGCGACATCTCCCACTCCTCGGTCGAGCGCATGATCGGCCCCGACGCCACCGTGACGCTCGACTTCGCCCTCCATCGTCTCGCCGGCGTCGTCGAGAAGCTGGTGGTCTATCCCGAGCGCATGGAAGGCAACATGAACCGCCTCGGCGGCCTCGTGCACTCCCAGCGCATCCTCCTGGCGCTGACCCAGGCCGGCGTCAGCCGCGAGGACGCCTATCGCCTCGTCCAGCGCAACGCCATGAAGGTCTGGGACAGCTACCAGAAGACCGGCGCCGCCACCGTCGACTTCCTCGAGGAACTGCTGTCCGACGCCGACGTGCGCAAGGCGCTGTCGGAGGCCGAGATCCGCGAGAAGTTCGACCTCGGCTATCATCTGAAGCACGTCGACACGATCTTCGACCGCGTCTTCGGCTGAACGCCGGCGGAGATCCCGGAATATGAAAGAGCCCCGTCGGAGCGATCCGGCGGGGCTTTCTCGTGACCGAAGTCCGCGAGATCGGTTTCGGGTCGGTGGGGACAAATCGTACTTTGATCTCGCTATTCGAAACGGCCGTATCCTCGACGAAGATCCCATCGAGGACTTCGCGCCCCATGACCCTGCATCGCGCCGATCTCTACCGCCTCCGTTTCGACAGATACCTGCGCTTCGGTACGCCGATCGACCTGCCCCTCGAGCGCAAGGACGATCCCACGACAGAGCGTTACGTCTGGCGCACCCGCCATGACCCGAAGGTGCGGTCGACCCATCGGGAGAACGACGGCCGCATCTTCTCTTGGGATGATCCACCCGAGACCGGCCACCCCGGCGCAGACCATAACTGCCGCTGCGAGGCGATCCCCTATCGCCCGGGGGAAACGGAATTCGCGTATCACACGTTAACGACGGATCTGGCATCGTCATCCGAACGATGGGAAGACAGCGATTTCGTCTGGCACTTCTTCACGGGTGGGGGACACTCGGTCACGTTGAGTGAAATCGGACAACTCCGCGACATCGCCGAAGTCTACGCCTACGAGACGGGTACGGAAGGCGCCTTCCGTCGAATGTCGGATCAGATCGCCGATGAGGCACGAAAATCACCTTCAGGGAGCGTGCACGTCCATTTCGACAATACCTACGACTTCGGCGACGTGGCATTCTCTCATGGGCGCTCGCGGGTCTACGGAGATTTCGATGGAACGGCCGTACAACGAGGAGACATGCTCTCGATCGAAGGAGAGACCGAGTTTCATTTCAGAGACGTCTTCACCGACCCGCTGGATCTGCGACAGTTTTCGGCTTGGCTCAAGGCGAATCCATTGTCTTTTTGGCGACTGGTGGACTTGATACGAGTTGCTTACGCCGTATCGGGAGTGGCGCCACTACCCCCTGGTTTTTACAAGAAGGTCGATGTCGAGGACGTATCCAGCATCTTCCGTTTCATTTCCGAACTGGGCGGCACACGTTATGAGATCGTCGACGACTGGACGGCCTCGTTCTGCGCCGATATCTTCCGAAATCAAAACTTAAGTGATTATAAAATAAAATAATAAAGATGAAGCCGACCAACCCAACCGAGACGAAACCAAAATGGATGCGTCGTACCCAGATTACGCTCGGGTACGTCGCCGCATTCTGCGTCATATACCCCACGCTGATCGTTCTCAGTCGGTTCGATGACTACTATATGTTTCCGAATGGCGCGGTCCTCGATCGTGTCTTCGACTGGGAAAACTGGTCTCGCATCGACCTGCTTCGAACCTGGGACGGCGAACTCTTGGTCCGCGATGTCTATGACGTTTGTTTCGATCGAAGAGCCATCAAAGGAACCACCGTGAGGTCCGGCAGCTTCGTCTGGCTGGGAGGAGACGCACCTCTGATCAGAGGAGGGGACGCGAACTATGACGACGTGGAGCGGGCGAGCGGCCTGGACCCACCCGGCGAGAGCTGCGTCGGCTATTTCGGGAGCCACCTCGGCGCGGAACTCCTCCTGTTCAGTTCGGAATTCGATTGGCAGCGCGCGAAGCCGAACCAGAAGCCCCGCGCGAACCTCCGCACCCAAGGACAATCGACATCGACCGGCCGCCCTCCACCCTGATCGCCGACAGGGAGCGGACCTCCCGAGAAGCTGCGAGCGCGCACCATGCCGAAGACCGTGACGAAGGTGATTCTGCGCGGCCTGCGTTGGCTCGGGCTCGGGCTCCTCGGTCTCATCGGCCTCGTCGTCGCGGTCCTCATGCTCAACTGGACCGTCGTTCTCCTGACCTTTGCGACCATGACCGTCGAACTGCCGAACGGCGCGGTCGTCGCCCGCGCCTTCGACTGGAACCTCCATCCCCGCGCCGATCTCTACGCCTCCCGCGACGGCCCCCTACTCGTCCGTGACATCGACATGATCTGCTGGGACGAGACCACGATCGACGGTTTCTCCGACTCGATCAGACGCCCCGATTGGACCGCCTATGGCGCCGGATCCTTCATTTGGACCAAGGGCGAAGAGAAAGTCCTGACCTCGGAGAGCCCGGAATACCTGCCGCGAGCGCGGAACTCGAGTTTGATGCGGAATTCACCGGGTGGCTCAGGTCTGTCCGGTGGCTACGTCGGCGGAGACCTGATCCTCCGTCATCCCGAGCGGGTTTCTCAGCCGTCGGCGTCGAAGCCTCACCAGAAGCCGTGTTCCGCCGCCCACACCTCGGAACGGCGGACACGTCGAATGCGCGTCACCCGGTCGTCACGCCCGCCGCCGCGATCATCGCCTCGATGCCGGCCTTCACATAGGCGGTGTCGTGGCCGATCGAGACGAAGGTGAAGCCGAACTGGCGGACGATCTTCACCCGTTCCGGCGCGCCGCCGAAGATGCCGGCGATCTTGCCGGCCCCCTTGGCCGCCTCGACGATGCGGGTCAGCGCCAGATCGACCAGGGTCGAATGCGGATCGACCCGATCGCCGCCCGAGAGCGCGATGGAGAGGTCGTTCGGCCCGACGAAGACGCCGTCGATGCCCGGCACCGCCAGAATGTCCTCGACCGCGTCGAGCCCCTCGCGGGTCTCGATCATCGCCAGCGCCAGCGTGTCGCGATTGGCGGTGGTGAGATAGCGCTGGGCGACGCTCTCGCCGGAGAGCATCATCGCCCGCCCCGGTCCCCAGGAGCGGCGGCCGAGCGGCGCGAACTTCATCGCGTCGACGAAGGCGCGCGCCTGCTCGACGGTGTCGATCATCGGCGCGATCACCGCGGCGGCGCCCATGTCGAGCGCGCGGCTGGCCATCGCCATGTCGCCGACCGGCACCCGCACCGCGACCGGCTTGCCCGCGCCCGCCGCCGCGCCGATCGAGCCGGCGAGCGAGGCCGGGCCGAACATGCCGTGCTGCATGTCGAGGACGATCGCGTCGAAGCCCGAGCGCGCGACGATTTCCGCGAAGATGGGATCGCCGATCCCCATCCAACCGGCCTGCACCGTGGCACCGGCGCGCAGACGCCCGGCCAGATCGAAGGCGGTCGTCCGCCCTGCGGTCGCGTTCATGAAAGTCTCCTCGGTTGAAGCGCGAAGATCGCGCCGCTCGACGGGACGAACCTCGCACGAGGCCCCTGTCCGCGCGGGGAAGGTTCGGACCCCGAGGCCCCGAACCGAACGAAAAGGCGCGCGCACGTCGCCGCGCGCGCCCCTGAATGGACCGAGACGCCGCCGAGATCAACCGCCTGCCCCGGTCGTGGTGGTCGCAGGCGCCCGCGCACCCGAACCGGGCGAGCAAAGATCCGGCCGACCGGCGAGCGCCGGAAGCGCCCCTCCTCCCGGGGACATGTCCCTACCCCGTCCCCGTCGCCCGAAACGGGGTGATGATCGAGGGCCGACGCTCATCGAGAGACCCCGCCAAGATCACGGCCCGAGCCGACGTCCACCGCCTGCGCTTCGACCGATACCTGCGCTTCGGAACGCCCATCGCCGTCTCGCTGGAACGCAAGGACGACCAGAGCGCCGACAAGGCGCGGAATTCGTCTTCAGGAAGCGTGCATGTCGATTTCGGCAGGGCCTACGACTTCGGCGACGTGGCGTTCTCCCACGGGTATTCGAGTGTCTACGGAGCTTTTGATGGAACGGCCGTACAGCGAGGAGACATGCTCGCGATCGAAGGAGAATCCGAGTTCCATTTCAGAGACGTCTTCACCGACCCGCTGGATCTGCGACAGTTTTCTGCTTGGCTCGAGGCGAATCCGTTGTCTTTTTGGCGGCTGGTAGATTTGATACGATTTGCTTACGCCGTATCGGGAGTGGCGCCACTACCCCCTGGTTTTTCCGAGAAGGTCGACGTCGAGGACGTGTCCAGCATCTTCCGCTTCATTTCCGAGGTGGGCGGCACGCGCTATGAGATCTTCGACGAATGGACGTCCTCGTTTCGTGCCGATGTCTTTCAAAATCGAGACGTAAGCGATTACAAAGTAAAAATTGACAAATGAAATCGACCCTTCCGCTCGATAAAGAACCAAAATGGATGCATAGAACCCGGATTTATTTGGGGTTCTGCGCGGCTCTCTGCGTCATCTATCCCACGATAATCGTTCTCATCCCGTTTGATCAGTAATATTTGTTTCCCAAGGGAGCAGTCCTCGTTCGTGTCTTCGATTGGAAGAAGTGGTCTCGCATCGACCTGCTTCGGTCCTGGGACGGCGAACTCTTGGTCCGCGATGTCGATGACGTTTGTTTCGATCGTAAAGCCATCCAAGGAACCACCGTGAGGTCGGGCAGCTTCGTCTGGCTGAGCGGAGACGCGCCACCTACCCGGGACGACGACAAAGCTCATAAGGACGTGCTGCGCGAGAGCGGATTGATCGGTGACGACGGGAGATGCCTGGGATACTTCGGGAGTTACCTCGGCGCAGAACTTCTCTCGAGATACCCTGAATTCGATTGGCAGCGGGCGAAGCCCGACCAGAAGCCTCGTTCGGGCATCAGGCGAAGGACGGGCGTCACCGGCCATACCGACAGCCCTGAGCAAGATGATCCTGCGCGGATTTCGTGACGTCGGGCTCGGGCTCGTCGGCCTCGTCCTCCTCGTCGTCGCCCTGCTGATGCTCGGCTGGACGGTCGGCCTCCTGACCTATGCGACCAGAACGGTCGAACTGCCGAACGGCGCGGTCGTGGCTCGCGCCTTCGACTGGAACCTCCGTCCCCGCGCCGATCTCTGGGCCTCCTGCGACGGCCCCCTGCTCGTCCGTGACATCGACATGATCTGCTGGGACGAGACCACGATCGACGGTTTCACCAGTTCGATCCGACGCGCCGACGGAAGCGCCTCCCGCACGATTTCCTTCCTTTGGACCAAGGGCGAAGAGAAAGCCCTGACCTCGGAAAGTCCGGACGACCTGCCGCGCGTACGGGACTCGAGTTTGTCGCGGAACGCCCCGGGTTGCTTCGGTCGGTCCGGCGGGTTCATCGGCGGCGAACTTCTGCTTCGCGATCCCAGCTACGCCTCCAGGACCGCTCGCGCGCCTCCGTCTGTTTGGGAAGCGATACTGAGAGAAGCGTGGATGAGATCCGCTCACCGTTTCCCGCCACGCCCCGCCGGGGTCGAGCGATGAGCCGCACGGACGCGGATGCCGACGGGGAAGAACGACGAGCATCGCCCTCCTTCGCACCCGACCCCTCGCCTACGGATCTCCGCCGCGTCGTCCCGTGACGCCCGCACGAGCCGCCCGAACGCGAAGAAGCGCGCGGACCCCGAGGGCACGCGCGCTTCTCTGAAACCCGGACGATCGTTCGCGATCAGCCGGCGGACTTGATCTGCTCGATCGCCGTCACCATCAGCTCGTCCATGGTGCGGCGGATCTGATGCTCGGACTGCTCGACGCCCGCCGCCTTCAGATCGGCGAGAACCTTGGCGAGCACGTCGGCGTCGCCGGCCTCGGCGAGATCCGCCTCGACCACGGTCTTGGCGTAGTCGACGGCCGCGTCGCCGGCGATCCCCATCTTCTCCGCCGCCCACAGGCCCAGGAGCTTGTTGCGTCGCGCGGCGGCCTTGAACTGAAGCTCTTCGTCGTGGGCGAACTTCTTCTCGAAGGCATCTTCACGCTTGTCGAAGGTCGTCATGTCTTCGATTCTCCTGGAAATCCGGGACTGGATCCTATATGGGATCCGCGAACGGCTGAATGAATAGCCCCCGGCGTCGGCCAAATCAACGCGACGTTCGACCGACGATCCGTCGGAACGATGTCCGAGTGCCCGCCGATGGGCCATCTTTCGTCCACGTTGAGCCGGGTCGGCGTTTCGGCTAGGGTGCCGGCGATGCGCGCGGGTGCGAGAGGCGATTCCCTCTCGATCCCGCGCTTCGTTCTTCGACCCAAGTCTGGCGCCCGCCGGGATCTCAGACCCGAACGGCGCGACGAGAGGGAGCGATCGCCGTCCCGCCGTCCCCACCCCCCTCGGATGCCCATCCCGGGTGGAGAAGTGCCGCCGCCGCGAGGCGACGGTTTCGACCGGAGGCCTTCGGCCCAATGGATTTTCTCTTCAAGTCACGGTACGTACCCATGAATCGTCGGCGTCGCATCTACGAAGGCAAGGCCAAGATCCTCTACGAGGGCCCGGAGCCGGGAACGCTCATCCAACACTTCAAGGACGACGCGACCGCGTTCAACGCCAAGAAGCACGCGATCATCGACGGCAAGGGCGTCCTCAACAACCGGATCTCCGAGTTCGTGTTCAATCAGCTGAACGCGCTCGGCGTGCCGACCCACTTCATCAAGCGCCTCAACATGCGCGAGCAGCTGATCCGCGAAGTCGAGATCATCCCGCTCGAGGTGGTGGTTCGCAACGTCTCGGCCGGCTCGCTGTCGACCCGCCTCGGCATCCCCGAGGGCACCCAGCTGCCGCGCTCGATCATCGAGTTCTATTACAAGAACGACGAGCTGAACGACCCGATGGTCTCGGAAGAGCACATCACGGCCTTCGGCTGGGCGAGCCCCCAGGACATCGACGACATCATGGCGCTCGCCATCCGCGTCAACGACTTCCTGAGCGGCCTCTTCCTCGGCGTCGGCATCCGCCTCGTCGACTTCAAGATCGAGTTCGGCCGGCTCTGGGAAGGCGACATGATGCGCATCGTCCTCGCCGACGAGATCTCGCCCGACAGCTGCCGTCTGTGGGATCAGTCGACCGGCGACAAGCTCGACAAGGATCGCTTCCGTCGCGATCTCGGCGGCATGCTCGAGGCCTATCAGGAAGTCGCCCGTCGCCTCGGCATCCTCAACGACAACGGCCCGGCCAACACCGGCCCGACCCCGGTTGCCCCCGCCCCGGAAGCGTGAGCTTCCAGCGGGAGAGTGAGGCGTGAGCCTCCTCGGCGCGACGTCCATCGAAAACAGAACGGCCGGTCCCTCGGGACCGGCCGTCTTCGTATCCGGAACGCCTCGGCCGAAAGACCCTCAGCGATAGAGATCCTTGCGCGTCCACGGCAGGCCGGAGAGGCCCGAGCGCCGCTTGGAGGCGAGCGTCTGGTAGACCAGGATCGGCCCGCGATGGAAGCCGAGCGCCGTCATCGCGAAATAGGCGAGCCACAGACGGGTCTTGGCCGCGCCGACCTCGGCGACCGCCGCCTCGCGATTGGCCGCGAGCCGCTCGCTCCACAGACGGCAGGTCTTGGCGAAATGCTCGCGCCAATTCTCCACGTCGTGGACCTCGAAGCCGAGCCGCTCGAGATTGGTCACGGTGAGACCGATGTGATCGAGTTCGCCACCCGGGAAGATGCAGGTGTTGATGAACTTCATGTAGCTGGTCTGCTTGCGGAATTGGGAGAGATCCCGCGTCGCCCGCCGCACCGAGGCCTGATGCAGATAGAGGCCGCGCGTCTTCAGGAGCCGGCGCATGTGCTCGAAGTGGCGGTCGTGATTGTCGAGGCCGAGATGCTCGAACATCTCGATCTGGGCGATCGCGTCATAGGCCTCCTCGGCGTCGATCTCGCGATAGTCCTTGAGCTCGAGCGTCACCTTGTCGGCGATGCCGAGCCGGGCGAGCTTCTCGGTCACGAAGTCGAACTGCGCCTTCGACAGGGTGACGCCATGGGCGGTGACCCCGTAGTTCGTGACCGCGTGGCAGATCAGACCGCCCCAGCCGCAGCCGATGTCGAGCAGGTGCTGGCCCGGCTTCAGCCGCAGCTTGCGGCAGATCATGTCGAGCTTGTGGAGCTGCGCCTCCTCGAGCGTGGTGTCGTCGTCCTGGAAATAGGCCGAGGAATAGACCATCTCCGGATCGAGGAAGAGGCCGTAGAAGGCGTTCGAGACGTCGTAGTGGAACTGGATCAGCTCCATGTCGTTGCGCCCCGCCTCGGGCTTGGCGGCGATCCCCTTCGTGTCGAAGGCGTCCGAGGCGGCGAACCCGCCGCTGTCGCGCCGGCCGAAGAGGAACGGCAACAGGTTCCGGGCGAGCCAGACCTTGCCGAGCCCGCGCACGACGCCGAGCGCCCGCATGTGATCCCAGCGCTGCGCCGCCTCGAGCGGGGTTCCGCCGATGATGTCGATGTCGCCGGAGGCATGGAGCGCGAAGACCGTCATCAGCGCCGGCGAGAGCAGGAGCCGCCGGATCACGTCGGGGCTCGAGATGCGCACGCGGATGTCGTCGCGCGCCTTCGTACCGAGCGGCACCACCTCGCCGTTCCACAGCTCGACCGACAGGTCGGCGTCGAGTCGGGTCGCGACCTCCGCGACGATCCGCTTCGCCGCTTCGATCCGTCTGTCGCGCGCCATTTTCCACCTCTCGCTCGATCGCCACCACCGCGCCGGTCGGCGGGCCGGGTCGGTTCTACAAGTGCCGTCGACGTCTGCCAACCGGGAATGGCGGAAATCCGCAGCGAGGGGGCCTCCGGCCAAGCTCCGGCTTGCCCCTCCCGCCCCCTCGTGGTACGCGCGGATCCCATGACGAGAGCCGGCCGGCGGGCATGCCCCGAAGGCCGCTCTCCCGTTCGTGCCACACTCTTTTCGTGTCTGCCGACCAGCCGAGGATGCCCCCATGAAAGCCCGCGTCACCGTCACCTTGAAGAACGGCGTTCTCGATCCCCAGGGCAAGGCCATCCAGGGCGCGCTGAAGAGCCTGGGCTTCGCCGGCGTCGACGACGTCCGCCAGGGCAAGCTCATCGAGCTCGAGCTCTCCGGCCACGACCGCGTCCAGGCCGAGGCCGACCTGAAGGACATGTGCGAGAAGCTCCTCGCCAACACCGTCATCGAGAACTACCGGATCGAGCTGATCTGAGGCACGGGCGCGGCCCCTCGGGGCCGCCTCGCCTTTCGCCCGGTCCCTTCCCCTCTCTTCGAGCGCGCTCCGCGCCGGACAGGATCAGCCCCATGAAGTCCGCCGTCCTCGTCTTCCCCGGCATCAATCGCGAACGCGATCTCGCCCGCGCCTTCCATGAGGTCTCCGGCGTCGCCCCGCACATGGTCTGGCACACCGAGACCGAGCTGCCCGACGTCGACGTGGTCGCCATCCCCGGCGGCTTCTCCTACGGCGACTATCTGCGCTGCGGCGCCATCGCCGCCCGCTCGCCGATCATCGAGGCGGTGCGCCGCCACGCCGACCGCGGCGGCTACGTGCTCGGCATCTGCAACGGCTTCCAGATCGTCACCGAGATCGGCCTACTGCCCGGCGCGCTGATGCGCAACGCCTCGCTGAAGTTCGTCTGCAAGGAGGTGCGGCTCCGCGTCGACAACGCCTCGACCGCCTTCACCTCCGCCTATGCGCCGGGTCAGGTGATCCGCTGTCCGATCGCCCACGGCGAGGGCAACTATTTCGCCGACGCCGAGACGCTCGCCCGCCTCGAGGGCGAGGGCCGGGTCGCCTTCCGATACTGCGACGAGGCCGGCGAGACGACCGAGGCCGCCAATCCCAACGGCTCGATCCACTCGATCGCCGGCATCCTGAACGAGCGCGGCAACGTCCTCGGCATGATGCCGCATCCGGAGAACCTGATCGAGGCCCTCCAGGGCGGCATCGACGGCCGCGGCCTGTTCGAGAGCCTCGCCCGGGTCGCCTGACGGCCGACCGTTTCCGCCCCTTTTCGGCGCCCGCGCGCCCGAGCCTCACGAGGCCCCCGATGATCCCCAACGACATCAAGATCACCCCCGAACTGGTCAAGGAACACGGCCTCAAGCCGGACGAGTACCAGCGGATCCTCGATCTGATCGGCCGCGAGCCGACCCTGACCGAACTCGGCATCTTCTCCGCCATGTGGAACGAGCACTGTTCCTACAAGTCGTCGAAGAAGTGGCTGAAGCAGCTTCCCACCAAGGGCGAGCGCGTCCTGATCGGCCCCGGCGAGAACGCCGGCGTGGTCGACATCGGCGACGGTCAGGCCGTGGTCTTCAAGATGGAGAGCCACAACCACCCCTCCTACATCGAGCCCTATCAGGGCGCGACCACGGGCGTCGGCGGCATCCTGCGCGACGTCTTCACCATGGGCGCCCGCCCGATCGCCGCGATGAACGCGCTGCGCTTCGGCGAGCCGACCCACCCCAAGACCCACCACGTCGTCTCCGGCGTCGTGGCCGGTGTCGGCGGCTACGGCAATTCCTTCGGCGTGCCGACCGTCGGCGGCGAGGTGAACTTCCATCGCCGCTACAACGGCAACTGTCTCGTCAATGCCTTCGCGGCGGGTCTTCTCAAATCGGATGAGATCTTCCTGTCGGAAGCCAAGGGCGTCGGCATGCCCGTGGTCTATCTCGGCTCCAAGACCGGCCGCGACGGCATGGGCGGCGCCACCATGGCCTCGGCCGAATTCGACGAGAACTCGGCCGAGAAGCGCCCGACCGTCCAGGTCGGCGACCCCTTCGCCGAGAAGCTGCTGCTCGAGGCCTCGCTGGAGCTGATGGCCTCCGGCGCCGTCATCGCCATTCAGGACATGGGCGCGGCGGGTCTGACCTGCTCCGCCGTGGAGATGGGCGCCAAGGGCAACCTCGGCCTCGAGCTGAACCTCGACATGGTGCCGACCCGCGAACCCAACATGACCGCCTACGAGATGATGCTGTCGGAGAGCCAGGAGCGCATGCTCATGGTCCTCCACCCCCATCTCGAGGAACAGGCCGAGGCGATCTTCCGCAAGTGGGGCCTCGACTTCGCCATCGTCGGCTACACCACCGACACGCTGCGCTTCGTCGTCAAGCACCACGGCGAGGTCATGGCCGACCTGCCGATCAAGGAGCTCGGCGATCAGGCCCCCGAATACGACCGCCCCTGGGTCGAGCCGGTGAAGCAGCCGGTGCTCGACGTCGCCGACGTGCCGGCGCCGGCGAACTACGCTAAGGCGCTCCTCGATCTCCTCGGCTCGCCGAACCTTTCCTCGCGCCGCTGGGTGTGGGAGCAGTACGACCACCTGATCCAGGGCAACACCGTCCAGCGCCCGGGTGGCGACGCCGCCGTGGTCAGGGTCGAGCGCCCGAACGGCGGCACCGCCAAGGGCCTCGGCTTCACCTGCGACGTCACGCCGCGCTACGTCGAGGCCGATCCTTACGAGGGCGGCAAGCAGGCGATCGCCGAGAGCTGGCGCAACCTGTCGGCCGTCGGCGCCCTGCCGATCGCCGTCACCGACAATCTCAACTTCGGCAATCCCGAGCGTCCCGAGATCATGGGTCAGTTCGTGATGGCGCTGAAGGGCATCGGCGAGGCCTGCCTCGCGCTCGACATGCCGATCGTCTCCGGCAACGTCTCGCTCTACAACGAGACCAACGGCGAAGCGATCCTGCCGACCCCGGCGATCGGCGCGGTCGGCCTGATGGACGACGTGGAGAAGACCGTCGGCGTCGCCTTCGCGAACTCCGAGGACGTGATCCTGCTCGTCGGCGAGACCTCCGGCTGGATGGGTCAATCCTCCTATCTCTATGAATTGTATGGCCGCGAGGAGGGCGCCCCGCCCCCGGTCGATCTCGCCCTCGAGAAGAAGACCGGCGACTTCGTCCGCGACTGCGTGATCGCCGGCCGCGTCACCGCCGCCCACGACCTCTCCGACGGCGGCCTTCTGGTGGCCTTGGCCGAGATGGCCATGGCCGGCGGCAAGGGCGCCCGCCTGCTCCTGCCCGAAACCGAGGTGCCGCTGCACGCCTTCCTCTTCGGCGAGGATCAGGCCCGCTACGTCCTCACCGCCTCGCCGATCGAAGCCTCCAGGCTGATCGTCGACGCCGCCATGGCCGGTGTCGCCGCGACGGCGATCGGCGCGGTCGGCGGCTCCGAACTCGTGATCCCCGGCCACTTGACGGTCGCCGTCGCCGACCTACGTGAGCGGCATGAATCTTGGATGCCCTCCTACATGAGTGCCGCCTGAGAGGGGGCACTCGACAGGGGCGCGACGACGACCGACAATTCCGACAAGATGTCGGAAGTGCCGCGAAAGGGAGTGGGACGAGCATGGCGATGACCGCAGGCGAAATCGAGAAGCTGATCAAGGACGCCTTCCCCGAGGCCCAGGTGACCATCACCGACCTCGCCGGCGACGGCGATCATTGGGCGGCCGAGGTGATCTCCGCCTCCTTCGTGGGGAAGTCGCGCGTCCAGCAGCATCAGATGGTCAACGCCGCGCTCAAGGAGGCCCTCGCCGGGCCGCTGCACGCGCTGGCGCTCACCACCCGCGTGCCCGCCTGATCCCCGACCATCCGGAATTCGATCGAACCAGTTCCACCGCCGGTCCTTGAAGCCGGGTCACGAGAGAGGGAAGCACCGATGTCCGATATTCAGGCCGCCATCGACGCCGAAGTGAAGTCCAACGACGTGCTGCTCTTCATGAAGGGCACCCCGAAGATGCCGCAGTGCGGCTTCTCGGGCCAGTGCGTCCAGATCCTCAACCACCTCGGCGTGCCCTTCAAGGGCGTCAACATCCTGGAATCCGACGCGCTCCGTCAGGGCGTCAAGGAATACTCCAACTGGCCGACCTTCCCCCAGCTCTACATCAAGGGCGAGTTCATCGGCGGCGCCGACATCACCCGCGAGATGTTCCAGGCAGGCGAGCTCCAGGCGCTCCTCAAGGACAAGGGCCTCGTCGCCGCCTGATCGCGCGCGAGCCCATCGAGACGACCAAAGGCCGGGGAGCGATCCCCGGCCTTTTCGATTCGTCGCGAGGGCGAGAGTTCCGACCGACCGCGCGGCGTTCCGACCCGATCGGCGCAGCGCAGAGGTCCTTCATGCCGAGGTGCGAGCGGAGCGAGCCTCGAAGCACGAAGGGCCGAAGGGCACGTCCCGTCGTGGTTTCGCCCTTCGAGGCACGGTCTCACGACCGTGCACCTCAGGATGAAGCCGAACAAAGGGCAGAGGATCGGATTTTCCGTGCCCGGCCTCAGTGTTCGTGACCGTGCCCACAGCCGCAGCCCGGGCCGTGGCTGTGGAGACCCTGCGTCTCCTCCTCCACCGCCTCGCCGCGACAGGCCGCGCAGAGGCCGCGCACCTCGATCGTCCGCCCGCTGACGGCGAAGCCGGACCGCGCCGCCTCCGCCCCGATCAGCGCGTCGATCCCCTCGCCCGACCATTCCTCGACCCGCTTGCAGCGGGTGCAGACGGCGAAGACCGTGCCCTTGGCATGATCCCGGCCGCAGCAGGCGAAATAGGCGTTGAGCCCCTCGAGACGATGAATGCGCCCGGCCTTCTCCAGCCGCTCCAGCGCGCGATAGACCACCGGCGGCGATTGGATGCCTTCCGGCCGCAGCCGGTCCAGGACCTGATAGGCGCTCATCGGCGTCTCCGCCTCGGTGAGCACCGTGAAGACCGCATCGTCGGTCGCCGACCGAGGTCGCGCCATCTCACTCTCCGGCGTATCCCGCCCCCCATGGGCGCCGCCCCGACCATAGGCCATCGCGCCGCCGCCGTCAGCCCTCGAGCACCGCGCGACACGGCGCCGCCGCGCGCCGAGCCCCGGAATCCTCGTCTCGCCGGGATCGTCTCCGAGAAACCACGTTCCGCGTACACGCAATCGTGTGCAATGATTTCCGTTGTCTCCCAGACGAAAGGATGACATCCTCGAAGGCGTCGAGAGCGTGATCGCAGGAATTCCTCGATTCCCCCTCGGCATAACCGCCTACCGGCAGCCCCTCCAACCATGACGTCCGTCACACGGTCGTCACGAGGATGGTCTAGTCGCAGGGCGTCCAGTCACTCGAACGCACCGCCCCGCCCCGTCGAGGGACGCGGCAATCGACATCGGAAGGAGAATTCGCGAGGACGTCGGGAGCGAGATGCTCACCGACCGCGAGAGGAGAAGAGCCATGGGACGGAGTGCAACCTACACCCCCGAGACCGTCGCCGACCTGCGCGACTGGACCGATCCCTGCATCGAGCCGACGCTGACGGAACTCCTCTCCGATCCGATGATGGACCTCGTATTCCGTTCCGACCAACTGCGTCGAGAAAACGTCGAGAGCTTCCTGCGCGATCACGCCGTCCGGCTCGCCGCCGTGCGGCCGTGGACGCAGCCCTGCCGCTGCGCCTGAGGCACCGCGCCCGATCGAGGCCGACAGAGTTCGCCCTCACGCCTCTCCGAGGCCGACACCGTTCGGCCTCGCCCACCTCGAACCGATCCGCGTCGAACCCGGTCCCACGTGACCGGGTGAGAGCCTTCGCGTGACGCCGCCCGGCTCGCGCGCCGCCCGGCGCGCACGGGTCGGCGCGCGCATGGCCCGGAGACCGCATCCCACGCCCCGGAGCGGGCACCCGAAAACGACGAAGGCCGCCGAATTGCTTCGGCGGCCTTCGCATGTCTCGTCTTCGAACCGATCAGCGCGAATAGAATTCGACGACCAGGTTCGGCTCCATCTGCACCGGATACGGCACGTCGGAGAGCGAGGGGATACGCTGGAACTTGGCGACCATCTTGTTGTGATCGACCTCGATGTACTCCGGCGTGTCGCGCTCGCCCGACTGGACGGCCTCGAGCACCAGGGCGAGCTGCTTGGAGCTCTCCTTGACCTCGATGACGTCGCCGACCTTGCAGCGATAGGACGCGACGTTCACGCGACGGCCGTTCACCTTGACGTGGCCGTGGTTGATGAACTGGCGCGAGGCGAACACGGTCGGGACGAACTTGGCGCGATAGACCACCGCGTCGAGACGGCGCTCGAGCAGGCCGATCAGGTTCTCCGACGAGTCGCCCTTCAGACGCATCGCTTCCTGATAGGTGCGCTTGAACTGCTTCTCGGAGATGTTGCCGTAGTAGCCCTTGAGCTTCTGCTTGGCCTTCAGCTGAACGCCGAAGTCCGAGAGCTTGCCCTTGCGGCGCTGGCCGTGCTGGCCGGGACCGTACTCGCGCTTGGCGACCGGGGACTTGCCGCGGCCCCAGATGTTCTGGCCCATGCGGCGGTCGATCTTGAATTTCGCAGAATGACGCTTCGACATCGCGGTCTCACGTTGGTTGACGCGGCCCGGTTTCCCGTCCGCTCGTTTCTTCGAGAGCGCGCCCTCCTCTGCGCCCGAGGGCGCCGACAGGTTCCGCCTCCGAGCGTTCGGGGGGATCCACGGGTGCACGTGAAATGACTTCGCGGACCGTCGAGGCCCGCGAAGCTGCGACGGCTATAGGCGCCACACGGGCCGGAGTCAACCGCATGCGCGCCATCGGCGCCTCATTGCCGCGATTGCTTCCTCGCGAGCTCCGCGAGCTGTTCCTCCATCTGCGCCTGCATCGCCTGAACGCGGCGGGACCGCGGATCCGCGCGCGCGCCGGAACAATCGCCCGTCCGCAGATCCCGCGCGACGCTCGCGGCGCGCGCCTCCTCGAAGGTCGGCAGGGGCTTCTGCCCGGCGGCGGGATCCTCGTCGTCGAAGTCCCACTTCGGCTCGCCGTATTTCACCTCGTCGACCAGACCCGTCCAGAGGCCGGGGGTGCGCGGCGGCGCGGTGATCTCGTCGGCCCACGCCTGCGGCGAGACGAAACGACTCACCTGCGTCGCCAGCAGATCCCTCATGGCGCGGCTGACGCCCCGCCCGCGAAAGCGCGTGTGCATCAGGACGTCGTCGAACATGTCGTCGCGGTTCGGCGCCCGCACCAGCGGCAGCCATCCGCCCCCCGCCCGTTCGGTGCATTCGATCGCGCGATCCTGGTAGCCCATGATCCGCAGTCGCTCGAGATTGTAGGCCGCGACCGGAGATCCGGCGTCGTAGGCGACGAGATACCACCGGCGCGCCGCGACCTCGTCGCGTCGCCCCAGAAGGCCGAACTGATACATCGAGCCGAGATTGTTGGCGGCCGGCGCGAACCCCTTGCGCGCGGCCTGCGCATACCACAGGAACGCCAGGGCGCGAGCGCCGTCGAGGGCCTCCTTCGCGTCGGCCGGCGCCGAGCGGGCGTCGATCAGCGCCGCGAAGGCCTCGCCCTCGGGCAGGCCGTCCGGGCCATGGACCGACACCTCGGGCAAGGTGGAGCCGGCCTCGAGCCGTCGGCCGACGCCGGCCCGATAGACCTCTTCGTGATGCCATCCCAGTTGGAACGCCGCCACGGCATCGCCGGCCAGAGCGAGAGGACGCAACACTTTCACCGCGGTCGCGGGATCGTCGGCGCCGAAATAGAGCTGAGCCTGAGCACGCAGGCGCTTGCGGCAGAGATCCTCGGTCGCGTCGCACTCGACCTTGGGAACGAGCCGTGACCGGATCGGCCGACCGTCCAACGGCATCTGATACAGCGCCGTTCCGACGAAACCCGCGGTGAACACGAGCCCTACGAGCACGGAGAATCCCGATCGCGACATGGCCGCACCACTCTGTGATTGAAGAATTACAGAGGGGAGTACAACCGAAGGCTTTAAGAAGTCTCGAGATCGGAGGGGCATTTCGACTACTTCTGCGCGAATGTCCCTCGCGAGCGGATCGAGGAAGCCGACCCGTCCGGTCCTTCGAGACGGGCTCTCAGGCGGTTTCCAGCCCGAACTCGGCCATGAAGCGCGCGAGAGCCGGCGCCGGTGCCCGTCCCGAGGTGAAGATCGCCCGTCCCCGCCCGACCCGGCCCTCGGCCGGGCCGATCAGCGCCACCACCCGCCGCGCGATCGCCGGCGCCGGATCGATCCATTCGACCTCCCACGGCGCCAGCCGGCGGAAGTGCTCGAGGAGAAACGGATAATGGGTGCAGGCGAGCACCACCCGGTCGGTGCGCTTGCCCTTGCGCCGCTTGAAACAGGGCCGGATCTCCGCCGCGACGGCGGCGTCGGCGATCGCCTCCCCCGCCATGAAGGCCTCCGCCAGCCGCGCCAATCGGGTCGAGCCGACCAGTGTCACGTCGACGTGGCTGGCGTAGGTGTCGATCAGGGCGTGGGTATAGTCGCGCTTCACCGTTCCGGGCGTCGCCAGCACCGAGATCATCCCGGACCGGGTCGAGGCCGCCGCCGGCTTGATCGCCGGAACGGTGCCGACGAAGGGAAGCGAATGGCGCATGCGCAAGGACGGCAGCACCAGCGTCGCCGCCGTGTTGCAGGCGACCACGAAGAGATCCGGCGCATGGGCGGCGACGAGATCGTCGGCGAGCGCGACGATCCGCGCCGTCAGCGCCGCCTCCTCCCAGTCGCCGTAAGGAAAGCCGGCGTCGTCCGCCACATAGATCAGATCCGCGTCCGGCCGCGCCGCGCGGATCTCGCGCAGGACCGAGAGCCCCCCGACGCCGCTGTCGAAGACGAGCACGCGCGGCGATCGGCCGATGACGGTGACCACGGGAGGGGCGGAGATCGCGGGAGCGCTCATCGGGGGATCCGGACGCGAGGCTCGGCGTCGCCGCACGGGTCCGGTTCCGTCTCGTCCCGCGAGGCGGGAGAGAGGCGGGGCACGGGCGCGACGCAGAACCTTCTTTCGCCCGGCCCCGAGGACGAGTTCTAGCCGAGCGTGGTTAAGACGAGGTTGAGGAAAGATTGACGGAAAATGAAGACGAAAGAACGACTTCCGTCCCGATTTCGGATCACCCTCCCTCGCGTTCGCGCTTCTCCTCCGCGGCGCGCGCCTGATCGAGCCGGGTCGGCCGCCGTTCCAGCGCCGCCACCACCCCGCGCAGGGTCCGCACCTCCTGCTCGCTGAGCCGCGCCTTCTGGAAGATCTGCCGGAGATTGCGGATCATGTTCTGCCGCTTCGCCTCGGGGCGGAAGAACTCCACCGCGTCGAGCGCGCCCTCGAGATGCTCGAAGAAGGCGAAGACGTCGGCCTTGCTGGCCTGCGGCGAGCGCTCCTTCTCGCCGAAGGGCGTCCAACTGGCGTCGCCCAACACCTGGCGCCGCCACTCGTAGACGTTGACCATCACCGCCTGGGCGATGTTGAGCGAGGCGAAGACCGGATCGACGGGAATGGTGACGATGCGATCGCACAGGCCGACCTCGTCGGAGGTGAGCCCCCACTTCTCGCGGCCGAAGACGATCCCCGTCGCCGCGCCGGCCCGCGCCGCCTGCATCATCGAATGCGCCGCCACCGCCGGGCTCTCCACCTCCTTGGCGATGTCGTGGGCGCGCGCGGTCGTGGCGAAGACCAGTTCGAGATCGGCGATCGCCTCGGCGAGCGTGTCGTAGAGTCGCACGTCGTCGATGATCGTGTCGCCGCGCGAGGCCGCCGCCCGCGCCTTCTCGTTGGGCCAGCCGTCGCGCGGCTTGACGAGACGCAGCTCCCTCAGCCCGAAATTGGCCATCGCCCGCGCCGCCGCGCCGATGTTCTCACCCATCTGTGTCTCGACCAGCACGATCACCGGCGGTCGAACCGCCTCGCCATCGACCATGGCGCCCTGGACGTCCGTCATCACCTCTCTCCGGCACGAAGGGGAAGCGCCGAGGCCTACCCCATCGCACCCGCCCTGTCGACGCCCCCTTCGCCGGAGAGATCGGTTGACAGAAACGTTTTCGGAGACGGACATTCCGTATCTTCCGTCGGGGAACCGGAATGAGTGGCCGCGACGATGCCATCAGAGACGAACTCGGACGCGTCCTCGCCTCCGATGCCTTCGTCGCGTCGCCGATGCTGTCGGCCTTCCTGCGCTTCGTCGTCGAGGAGACCCTGGCCGGCCGCGAGGACCGGCTCAAGGCCTATACGATCGCCGTCGGCGCCCTCGATCGCCCCGAGAGCTTCGATCCTAACGACAGCCCGGTCGTCCGCGTCCAGGCCCGCCGCCTGCGTCAGGCGCTCCGGCGCCATTACGAGACGGCCGGCGCCGATTCGCCGATCCGCATCGACCTGCCCTTGGGGAATTACGTTCCCGTCTTCGTCGACTGCGCCGCCCCGGAGCCCCGCGAGGCCGCCCCCGCCGAGCCTGCGCCCGCGCCGGCGGTCGACGCGGCCCCGCCACGCCGCCGCCCGCCGCTCGGCCGACGGGTCTACGGCCTCGGGCGTCTGGCGGTCGCGGTCGCGCTCGCGACCGTGATCGGCGTCGCCCTCGGCTTCGGCGGCTGGCAGCTGTGGCATCGGCTCCAAGAGGCCGCGACGCCGGTGGAGACCCGCGACGCGGCGCGCCCGGCCGTCGAAGACCGCCACGGCCTCGACGCGTCGCGGGTGCTGCCGCTCCTCAGGATCGACGTCGAGACGCGCGCCTCCATGACCGCCCTCGATGCCGACATCTATCGCAACCGCCTGGAGAGCTTCGCCCGGCACTTCGACGACACCATCGTCCTGACCCGCCGCTCGCCCGACTATCCCGCCCCCGACGGCCAACCGCTCTACGTTCTGGGCGTGCTCCTCTCCCGGGACGGCAGCGCCACCAACGCCTATTACCGCCTGTCGCACGCCGGCGACGAACGCATCCTCGCCTCCGGCGCCCTCCGCCTCGGCACGGTCGACGTCCCCCTCGCCGCGCCCGACGATCCGCTCGCCACCCCGCCGGATCTGGCGCTCCTGCGCGACTTCGTCCAGCTCCACGGCGCGATCTCGCACGACCTCGCCAATCTCCCCGATCTCGCCCCCGAACTGACCTGCTTCACGCTCGCCTGGACCTTCGAACTCGAGGCCTCCGCCGACGCGCTCGCCGCCGCCCGCCACTGCCTCGAGCCGATCGTCGCCGACAATCCCCGCCTCGCCCCGGCCGCGACCCTGCTCGGGGCGGCCTATCTCGGGGAATACCGATTGGGCCTCACACCGAAGCCGGCCGAGGCGTTGGAACAGGCGGAACGGATGCTGCGCCGCGCCATTCTCATCTCCCCGACCTCCTCCGGTCCCTATCAGGTTCTCCAGAACCTGCTGTTGATCGAAGGCGACGCCGCCGCCGCCGTCGAGGCCGGCGCCCGCGCCGTCATGCTCAACCCCGAGGACATGAACGCCGTCGGCGGCGACGGCGCCGCGCTCGTCAGCCTCGGCCGCTACGAGGAGGCGCTCGCGCGCCTGCGCCGCGCCGAGGCCAATCTCGCCAGCCCGCCCAAGTGGCTGCAGTTCTATACGTTCCTCGCCCTCAACAATCTCGGCCGCCCCGTCGAGGCCGACCGCCGCGTCGTCTATTTCGAGGGAACCCGCTCGGCGCTCTACCTGACCGCCGTCGCGATCCGCGCCCACCGCCGCGGCGACGATACCGCCGCCACCGCCGCGCTCGCCGAGATCGCCGAGCTGGAACCGAACTTCACGACCGCGCCCCGCGCCTTCTTCCGCCACCGGGGCTTCTCGCAGGCGGTGATCGACCGCCTGATGATCGACCTCGAGGCCGCCGGCCTGCGCGTCCCGACCCGGTGATCCGCCGCCGGACGTCTTGGCCGAAGCCCCTGCCCGCGCGCCCCGCCACTCTCGACGCGTGCCCTCGACGCCCTCCCCGCGCCATCCTCGACGCGGACCCGGGAATACCCGCCTCCCGACGCTGCGGAAGGCGCATCCTCATACACGCGATTTTATGAAATCGTTTTCATTCAAAGATGCGAAGCGTGCTGAAATTGCATGAAACGCCAGGTAACGCTCGCCGGATGCCATGGAGCGGACGCTACGGAGGATCCAGGAAACGGTGTCATGTAACGCTATTTTTTCATTTCATATCAATCATATGCTGTGGATATCCGTTTTCGGCGTAACGGTATCACGTCACGGAAGCTACGGTTTCGATCTGTGATTTCGTTTTCACCTCCCCCATCTTCCGCTCATCGAACTCGCCGCGTCCGTCTCCCCCACGTCGACGCCGGGTTCCCTGAGGAGGAGAGTCGTCACCGTGTTCGTTCCCTTTACCGACCAGATTCCGACCAACGAAGTGATGCCGCTGGAAGATCGCCCCCACCAGATCGGCGAGCTCGCCGACAAGTTCGGGATCACGCTCCGCACCATCCGCTTCTACGAGGAGCGCGGGCTCATCACGCCGCGCCGGATCTCCAGCCGCACCCGGCTCTATGATCTCGCCGACGTCGCCCGGCTGAGCCTGATCGTGACCTGCCGCCGCTTCGGCCTGTCGGTCGACGAGATCGCCGCCCTCCTCGCCGTCCGCGACGCCGAGGGCGTGGCGGCCTTCCGCCCCCGTCTCGTCGAGGCCCTGCGGCGCCGCCACGCCGACATGATCGCCGAGGCCGCCGAGGCCGAGAAGCTGCGCGCCGAACTCGAGGCCTGGACCGCCGAGATCGCGACCGGCGCCTGACGCCGCCCCCGATCCACGGCACCGATCGACGGCGCGGACGAGACCTCGTCCGCGCCGTCGCCGTTTCGAGCTTCGCCGAGCCCTCGAAAACGCGGCCGCGCCCCTCCGATCGGGGCCTCCTCCGAAGGCAAGGGTTGGCGCCTCTCGCGCGCCCGTGATATGGACCCCCGCGACAATTGATCGCTCCCGGTCGAACACCTGGACCAGTGCCGGATCCGGGGCCGGAGCGCGTGAGCTGAGGACACCCATATGGCGAAGATCAAGGTGGCGAACCCGGTCGTCGATCTCGACGGCGACGAGATGACCCGCATCATCTGGCAGTTGATCAAGGACACCCTGATCCTGCCCTACCTCGATCTCGACATCGAGTATTACGACCTCTCGGTCGAGAACCGCGACGCCACCAACGACCAGGTGACGATCGACGCCGCCAACGCCATCAAGAAGCACGGCGTCGGCATCAAGTGCGCGACCATCACGCCGGACGAGGCCCGCGTGAAGGAGTTCAACCTCAAGGAAATGTGGAAGTCGCCGAACGGCACCATCCGCAACATCCTCGGCGGCGTGATCTTCCGTGAGCCGATCATCTGCAAGAACGTGCCGCGCCTCGTCCCCGGCTGGACCCAGCCGATCGTCGTCGGCCGTCATGCCTTCGGCGACCAGTACAAGGCGACCGACTTCAAGTTCCCCGGCAAGGGCCTGCTGACCATCAAGTTCGTCGGCGACGACGGCGCGGTGATCGAGAAGGAAGTGTTCAAGGCCCCCGGCGCCGGCGTCGCCATGGCCATGTACAACCTCGACGATTCGATCCGCGACTTCGCCCGCGCCTCGATGAACTACGGCCTCATGCGCAAGTGGCCGGTCTATCTGTCGACCAAGAACACCATCCTCAAGGCCTATGACGGCCGCTTCAAGGACATCTTCCAGGAGGTCTACGAGGCGGAGTTCAAGGAGCAGTTCACCGCCCTCGGCATCACCTACGAGCATCGCCTGATCGACGACATGGTCGCCTCGGCGATGAAGTGGTCGGGCGGCTACATCTGGGCCTGTAAGAACTACGACGGCGACGTCCAGTCCGACACCGTCGCGCAAGGGTTCGGCTCGCTCGGCCTGATGACCTCGGTCCTGCTCACGCCCGACGGCAAGGTCGTCGAGGCCGAGGCCGCCCACGGCACCGTCACCCGCCACTATCGCGAGCATCAGAAGGGCAAGGAGACCTCCACCAACTCCATCGCCTCGATCTTCGCCTGGACCCGTGGCCTCGCCCACCGCGCCAAGCTCGACGACAACGCCGATCTGGCGAAGTTCGCCTCGACCCTCGAGAAGGTCTGCATCGACACCGTCGAGTCCGGCTTCATGACCAAGGACCTCGCCCTCCTGGTCGGCGCCGACCAGAAGTGGCTGTCGACCACCGGCTTCCTCCAGAAGGTCGCCGAGAACATGGAAAAGGAAATGGCCACCTGGGCCTGATCCGATCCGGGATCGGTCGCGATCGCGACCATCGACACGAGAGAGCCCCGGCGCCCCGCGCCGGGGCTCTTTCTCTTCGAGCCGAGGCCTTGCGGTCCTTCGGACCAGAGACGGACCGTCAGGTCCGGGCGCCGCCGCCCCGACGCGCCCGCGCGATCCAGTCGGCGAGCGAGGGACAGATCGTCTCGTCCTCCTCCGCGCCCGAGCGCGCCGGCCGTGCCGCGCCCTCCCCATCGGGTCGCTCGGGTGACCGCGACAAGGGCTCGCCCACCGACGGACGCGGGCGCGCACCGGCTCCCTCCCCGACACCGGCGCCCCGAGACGGGCGCGTCAGGACGGCGAGACGCAGAGCCGCGACGACGACCGCGGCACCGCCGATCGCCGCCACGACCAGCCCGGCCCACTCGACTGCGGAAAGACCGCAGGAGAACGTCGCACAGGCCCCCAGATACACGGCCGCGGCCGACCCCGAGGCGACCACGCCGAGCCCGACGATCGTCGCGACCGGGACGACGAGACGCGCCGCCCCCCGGCGCCGCGACCCCTTCGACGCGTTCGACATGATGCCCCCTGCCTTTTGTTCCTAACATGCCAACGAAACCGTGGCGCGTTAACCATTTGTTATCGATGCGCAGGAGGGGGAACCACCAATCACCGATTGAAATGCACCGCTTGTTATTTTGATGCCATCAAATCCGTCGGCGGAGATCCGGCGCGTTTGACGTTAAGGATGTGTTAGGATACGTTACCAACAAGTTGATCCGAGAAAGTGCCGATATGTCCGAGTTCGCGCACGACCCCCGCCCGCCTTCCGTCTCGTCCGGCCATGGTGTCGAACGGATCTTCGAGGAATTGACGCTCCAGCTCGACCGCGCGGCCTTCCTCTATGGCAACGCCGCCTATTTCGATCTCGAGCGCAGCCGTCAGATCCGCCGCGCCTTCGACGCCGCCGTCGCCAGGGCCGAGGGCTTCGTCCGGCGTGAGGAGGAGCCCGCTCCTTCCGGCCCGACGATGGCCACGGGCGGCAATCGCGCCCAGCGCATCGAGGCCGAGATCGTCGATTTCATCCAGTTGATGGCGAAGCCCGTCACCATCGACGAGGTCCTCGAGCATCTGAACGGCTGTTCGCTCGGCGAGCCCCGCGCCAGCCTCATCACCCGGATGAGCCGCATGACCGCCGCCGGCAAACTGATCCGCTCCGGACGCGGTTATTACGAACTCGGCGAGTGAGCCGGCGGCGCCTCGCCGCTCGCCCCCTCGTCGCCCCCCGTTCCGTCGTCCGCCCCGCCCGTCCGCGCCGCCCGCGCGACCGCGATCGGCCGGGGCCGGTTTCCACGAGGCCCGCCATGCTCGTCGTCCGCCCCCTCACCCCCGCCGATCGCCCCGCCTGGGACGAGCTCTGGGCCGGCTATCTCGAATTCTATGCCTGCGATCTCGCGCCCGCGATCACCGAACGAACCTGGGCGCGCTTCTTCGATCCGGCCGAGCCGATGGAGGCGTTGGTGGCAGAGGAGGACGGCCGCCTCGTCGGCCTCGTCCACATGGTGTTCCATCCCTCGACCTGGGTGATGGAGACGACATGTTATTTGGAGGACCTCTTCGTCTCCGCCGACGGTCGCGGCAAGGGCGTCGGCCGCGCCCTGATCGAGGCGACCGCCACGACGGCGCGGGCGCGCGGCGCCGAGCGGCTCTATTGGCTGACCCACGAGACCAACACCACGGCCCAGGCGCTCTACGACCGCCTCGCCCGGCGCACCGGCTTCATCCACTACCTGCGCCAGCCGCTCTGATCCCTCTTTGGACGGGCTTGCCGAGGGCATCGACCCGAGCGAAGCTCTGCCGAAACGAGGGGGGAATTCGCATGGTCGATCAGCAGCCTACGGCCGGCGACCGCCCGCATGTCGAGGCGTTTCGCCAGATCGTCGTCTGGCCGCTGCAGCTGATGCCCGACATCGGCGATCCGCATCCGCCGTGGCAGCGCCTCGCCGCCGCCGGCAGTCCCTGGACCGAATTGCAGGACGATTTCCCGACCGACGCGGCCCATTACCAGGAGCGTCACTACCGCGAATTCGTCGCCTTCCTCCCCCATGTCCGCCGCTTCCTCTACGGCGAACGCGCCTCGCACGTCGGCCAGACCACCTATGGCGAGAGCCCGATCCGCATCTTCCGCCGCACCGATGTCGCGCGCCTGCGCCTCCATCTCGACGGCGAGGCGGCCCCGCTGACGCTCGATCTGGTCCATGCCGATCTCTATTTCTTCTACGATGTCGACGTCGTCATCCTGGTGATCGAGATCGCCGGCACCGACATGCCCCTCCCCCTCGCCCAGGAGATCGTCTATCGCTTCGGCCGCGCCTATCCGGCCGGCTGGGACGAGGAGGGCCGTCCGCTCAACTGCTTCCGCTCGGTCGAATGGCTCGACGGCGACGGCCGCGTCCTCGCCGCCTCCGACTTCACCGCCCGCGATCGCTACATGTCCGCCGTCTGCCGCCACCAGACGACCGCCATCTCCGCCGATTGGCAATGGCTGCTCGAGCCACTGTCGCTCGACCCCGCCGTGGATCCCCCGGTCGCCGCCTATCGCCAACTCGAATTCCACCGCATGCCGATCATGGCGTGGCTCGCCCTCGACGATCCGCGCCGCCTCACCCGCGCCGACGCCATGCGCCTCGCCTTCGCCTCCGCGCCGGGCGAGCCGGAGGACCTGCCCTACGGCGCCGGGTTCCTCGACGATTTCGAGGAGACCCATTGTTACGACCGCTTCCACGACCCGACCCGGCGCGAGGGATGGGTCGACACCCGCCTGATGTGCTCGGGACAGGCCTTCGTCGCCGTCGGCGACGCCCACCGCCCCTTCTTCCTCGACGGCGAGCGCGGCTTCCTCGCCCAGTTCCGCCACCAGTTCTTCCTGGTCGGCCTGATCGCCCATTTCCACCGTTCGGCGCTCCTGATGCTGTCCGATCGGCTGGTCACCACCATGAACCGGCTCGACCCGCGCCGGCGCGAGTCGGTCGGCCGCTTCCGCCACGACATTCGCGCCACGCTCGAGGTCTTCCTCCGCTTCACCCACCGCTATTATTTCTCGGAAATCTCCGATCAGGCCCCGATCCGCGAGATCTTCCGCATGTGGTCCGGCCACCTCGGCACGGGCCGGCTCTTTCAGGAATTGCGTGAAGAAATCAACGACATGGCGGGATATCTCGAGACCGACCTCCTGCGCCGGCAGGCCGTCACCATCCTCCAGCTGACGGTCGTCACCCTGTTCAGCCAGATCGGCATGTTGGCGACCGGCTTCCTCGGCATGAACATCTTCGGCTGGAACGACGTCGACGGCTGGACCAAGGCGGCGATCTTCCTGGCGGCGCTGATCCCCTCCGCCCTCATCACCTTCTACACGGTGCTGAAGGCGCGCCGGCTCGCCAATTTCCTCGACAGTCTCGCCAACGAGAAGCTCGGCTGGAAGGCCAAGCTCTCCGCCTTGAGCGAAATCTGGAAATAGGCCCGCGACGGCGCCCGCCCTCAGAGCCAGTCGTCGGGCGAGCCGCGCATGTCGTCGACTTCCTCGAGCGCGATGTCGCCGCGCGGCGTCACCGCCTCGTGGGCGATGCGCTCGCGCGCGACGGCGCGGATATGCGTGGCGATCTCGCTCTTCTTCTGCATCAGATATTGCAGATCCTCGGCATCGAGCAGCAGAAGGCGCGTGTGGGTCAGCGCCACCACGTCGGCCGAGCGCCGCGCCCGCCTGAGGACCGCGATCTCTCCGAAGAACGCCCCGTCGGAGAGGCGCATCTTCTCGTGCGGCAGGTCGATCTCCACCGTGCCGGAGGAGATGAAATACATCGAATGCGCCGGCTCGCCCGCCGCGGTGATGGTGGTGCCCGCCTCCACCGTCTGCGCCCGAAGGAGGCGCATCACGTCGGCGATCTCCGCCGCCGAGAGCTGTGAGAACAGCGGCACACGCGCCACCATGCCCCAGGTCACCACGAAGTCGCGCGAATGGATCTCGCGCGCGAAGGCGGTGGCGATGATGCCGACCGGCAGCGCGAACATGCAGAAGCCGAAGAGCATGACGATGCCGGCGAGCACCCGCCCCGCCCCCGTGACCGGAACGATGTCGCCGTACCCGACCGTGGTCAGCGTCGTCACCGCCCAATACATCGCCAAGGGGATCGAGCCGAAGCGATCGGGCTGGATGTCGCCCTCGATCGCGTGCATGAGCGAGGCCGAGGTGACGATCAGGCCGGCCATGATGACCGCGCTCGCAGCCAAGGCCCGCCGCTCCGAGGCGACCGCGTTGATCAGCGAGCTCATGCCGGCGGAATAGCGCGCGAGCTTCAAGAACCGCAGCAGGCGGAACACCGCGAAGACGTTGACGTCGTAGACGCCGAAGCCGAAGCCGATCAGCGACGGCGCCACCGCCATCAGATCGACCAGCGACGACGGCGAGGTGACGTAACGCAGCCGCGCCCCGATCCGCCCGTGACGTTTCAACGGAAGATGCTCGTCGGAAACCCAGACGCGCAGGACATATTCCAACGCGAAGAGAAAGACGGTCCCGACCTCGATCGCCAGGAACACCCCGCCGTAGCGATGGCGCAGGCTCGGGACGGTCTCGAGCACGACCGACGCGACGTTGACCATGATCAGGACGACGATCGCCCGCTCGACGAACAACGCGACCGGGTCACCGAGCGGCGGGACCTCGAGGATCTCGAAGACCCGACGCTTCCACCCGGCCCGCGTCGTCTGTGCCGTCATGCGGCCCGCCCCTTCCACCGAGAGCGCCGAGGCGCCCTCACGCTTCGACGACCGCCGCGATCCGATCGGCGATCGCCGCGATCGCCGCCTCCGCCTTGGTTCCGTCGGGGCCGCCGGCCTGCGCCATGTCGCGGCGACCGCCGCCGCCCTTGCCGCCCATCGTCTCGGACCCGATCTTGACCAGCTCGACCGCATCGTACGCGGCGGCCGCATCCGCCGTCACGCCGACCACGATGCCGGCCTTGCCGTCCTCGGTCAGACCGGCGATCGCCACCACACCGGAGGTGATCGTCTTCTTGGCCTCGTCGACCAACCCCTTGAGGTCCTTCGGCGAAATGCCGGAGACGACGCGTCCGACGAACTCCAGGTCACCGATCTTGCGCACGGCCGGCGCATCGGCGCCGCCCCCGCCGCCCATGGCGAGCTTCTTCTTCGCCTCGGTGAGCTCACGATCGAGCCGCCGGCGTTCCTCCGCCACCGCCTCGACCCGCTCGACGACCTCCGACTGCTGCACCTTGAGGAAGGCGGCGAGATCGCGCACGCGCCGGTCCTGCACCACCAGATGCTGCCGGGCGCCGCGCGCCGTGAGCGCCTCGAGGCGGCGCACACCGGCCGCGACCGCGCTCTCCGCCACCACCGAGACGAGACCGATGTCGCCGGTCCGCGACACGTGGGTGCCACCGCACAGCTCGACCGAGAAGGCACGTCCGGCACGATTGCCGTCGCTCTGACGGCCCATCGCGACGACCCGAACCTCCTCGCCGTACTTCTCGCCGAAGAGCGCCTTGGCGCCCGAGGCGATGGCGTCGTCGACCGACAGGAGCCGGGTCGAAACCTCGGCGTTCTGCAGCACGACGTCGTTGGCGATCGCCTCGACCCGGGCGATCTCCTCCGCCGTCATCGGCTTCGGGTGGGAGAAGTCGAAGCGCAGGCGATCGGCGTCGACCGAAGATCCCTTCTGGGCGACGTGATCGCCGAGGACCTCACGCAGAGCCTCGTGCAGGATGTGGGTGGCCGAATGGTTGGCGCGGATCGCCCGGCGCCGCTCGCCGTCGACCCGCAGCTGCACCGCCGCGCCGGCGACGATGCGCCCGGCCTCGACACGCCCCATGTGGACGAAGACGCCGTCGCCTTCCTTGCGCGTGTCCTCGACACGGAACAGGAAACCGTCACCGAGCACGACGCCGGTATCGCCGGTCTGGCCACCGGACTCCGCGTAGAACGGCGTCTGATTGACCACGATCGCCGCCTCGTCACCCGCCTCGAGCGACGTCACCTCGGCGCCACCCTTGACCAGCGCCACGATCGCGCCCTCGGCGGTCTCGGTGTCGTAGCCGAGGAACTCGGTCGCCCCGACCCGCTCCTTGAGGCCGAACCAGATCGCGGCCGACGCCGCCTCGCCCGATCCGGCCCAAGAGGCGCGCGCCTCGGCCTTCTGACGCGCCATGGCGTCCTGGAACCCGTCGACGTTGACGTGGATGTCCCGCCGGCGCAGGGCGTCCTGGGTCAGATCGAGCGGGAAGCCGTAGGTGTCGTAGAGCTTGAACGCGGTCTCGCCGTCGAGCATGTCGCCCGGACCGAGATCGCGCGTCGCCTCGTCGAGAAGCCCGAGGCCACGCTCGAGCGTGCGGCGGAAGCGATTCTCCTCGAGATCGAGCGTCTCGGTGATGAGCGCCTCGGCCCGCTGCAGTTCCGGATAGGCCCGACCCATCTCGCCGACCAGCGTCGGAACCAGCCGCGCCATCAACGGATCGCGCGCGCCGAGCAGATGGGCATGGCGCATGCCGCGCCGCATGATGCGCCGCAGGACATAGCCGCGTCCTTCGTTCGACGGCAACACGCCGTCGGCGATCAGGAACGACATCGCCCGCAGATGGTCGGCGATGACCCGGTGGCTCGACCGCGCGTCCCCTTCCGCCGCCACGCCGGTCGCCTCGACCGAGGCGCGGATCAGCGACTTGAAGAGGTCGATGTCGTAATTGTCGTGAACGCCCTGCAGCACCGCCGCGATGCGCTCCAGCCCCATGCCGGTGTCGATCGACGGCTTGGGCAGCGCCGAGCGCGCGCCGTCCGCCGTCTGCTCGTACTGCATGAAGACGAGATTCCAGATCTCGATGAAACGGTCGCCGTCCTCTTCCGGCGAGCCCGGCGGTCCGCCCCAGATGTGATCGCCGTGATCGAAGAAGATCTCCGAGCACGGGCCGCAGGGTCCGGTGTCGCCCATCTGCCAGAAATTGTCGGAGGTGCCGATGCGGATGATCTTGCGATCGGAGACCCCGGCGATCTTCTTCCACAGTTCGAACGCCTCGTCGTCGTCGGCATAGACCGTGACCAGGAGGCGCTTGGGATCGAGACAGAACTCCTTGGTGAGGAGCGTCCAGGCGTGTTCGATCGCCTGCGCCTTGAAATAGTCGCCGAACGAGAAGTTCCCGAGCATCTCGAAGAACGTGTGGTGGCGTGCAGTATAGCCGACGTTGTCGAGATCGTTGTGCTTGCCGCCGGCCCGAACGCACTTCTGCGCGGTGGTCGCCCGCACGTAGTCACGCTTCTCCACGCCGGTGAACAGGTTCTTGAACTGAACCATGCCGGAGTTGGCGAACATGAGGGTAGGATCGTTGCGCGGCACCAAGGGGCTCGACGGAACGACTTCGTGCCCGGTCTTGGCGAAATAATCGAGGAAGGTCGCGCGGATCTCGTTGACGCCACTCATGATGCAACTGGGCCCTTTTCGTCGGAACTCGGTTCGAGGTTTTATCCGTCGCCCGTGCCCGTGTCCATGGAAAGGGCCGCATCTCCGCCACGTTCGGCGTGCCCGTCGCGAGGGAACCGCGACGGGCGATCATCGTCAGTCGGTCACGGGACCGTCCTCGTCCTCGGCCGTGCCGGTGTTGAGGATCTTGTCGGCGATGAGACCGGCGTTCTGCCGGATCGCCAGCTCGATCTTCTCCGCCATCGCCGGATTGTCGCGCAGGAACTGCTTGCAGTTCTCGCGGCCCTGACCGATGCGCTGGCTGTCGTAGGAGAACCACGACCCCGACTTCTCCACCACGCCGGCCTTGACCCCGAGATCGATCAACTCGCCGACCTTGGAGACGCCCTCTCCGTACATGATGTCGAACTCGACCTCCTTGAACGGAGGCGCCATCTTGTTCTTCACCACCTTGATGCGGGTCTGGTTGCCGACCACTTCGTCGCGATCCTTGATCGCGCCGATGCGGCGGATGTCGAGACGCACCGAGGCGTAGAACTTGAGCGCATTGCCGCCGGTCGTGGTCTCGGGATTGCCGAACATCACGCCGATCTTCTGGCGGATCTGGTTGATGAAGATCACCATGGTCTTCGACTTGGAGATGGAAGCGGTGAGCTTGCGCAGCGCCTGGCTCATCAGACGAGCCTGGAGACCGGGCAGGCTGTCGCCCATCTCGCCCTCGAGTTCGGCCTTCGGCGTCAAGGCCGCCACCGAATCGACCACCAGGACGTCGAGCGCGCCCGAACGCACCAGCGTGTCGGTGATCTCCAGCGCCTGTTCGCCGGTGTCGGGCTGCGAGATCAGCAGATCCTCGAGATCGACCCCGAGCTTGCGCGCATAGATCGGATCGAGCGCATGCTCGGCGTCGACGAAGGCGCAGACGCCGCCCCGCTTCTGCGCCTCGGCGATGCAGTGCAGCGCCATGGTCGTCTTGCCCGAGGACTCCGGCCCGTAGATCTCGACGACGCGGCCGCGCGGCAACCCGCCGATGCCGAGCGCGATGTCGAGCCCGATACAGCCGGTCGAGACCGTCTCGATCTCGACCACCTTGCCCTGGCCGAGCCGCATGATCGAGCCCTTGCCGAAATTGCGCTCGATCTGCTGGAGCGCCGCGTCCAAAGCCTTGGTCCTGTCCATACCGTCCCCTTCGACGAGGCGAAGTGATGCTTGTGCCATCGTCCGGCTCCCTTGTCGCACGCCGACCGTCACCATTCAAAGTGAGGTTAATGTACACTCTTTGTTCCGTTCCGCAAGCATCCCGCCAACCCTTTATGAAAAAAAGACGTTTCGTTTCACGTTCGCAGAGTGTTCCGGGTCGATGCGCGCTTCCCCGGGGACCTCGTCCCGGGCGCTCCCACCGGCGATTCGCCGCTCGCGTCCTCCGAGGTCCCCGGACGGCGCCGGTGGACAAGTCGCCATGGAGGCCGGCCTCCTCTCCTCGAGGCGATCGTCGCCACTCGCGATCTGCCGGGGCGCACCGCCGCGCCGGCAGATCGCGATCCCCGGGGATCTTCCACGCCCTTCGATCGGACGAAAGGCGCAGGTGCACGGTGTAGATCGAAATGTGAGACTCACCTCGGCAAGCGACTGGCTTCCGGCGAGCGAGCGAGATATTCGAAGGCGACCGACCGGCGTTCATGAGAGGTTCGTTTCATGCGTGGTTCCGCCTCTCCCGGCTCTCGCGACCACTCCCCGAAATCCAGGAAGACACGAGAGACGGCAGCGATTCATCGGCTGGTTTCCGCATGCCTGCCGCAGGGTCAGCATTCCCGCGCGATCCGGTGCATCGGACATCTCCATCATCGCGCCGGCACAGCCCCCGAGACCTGGGCGTCGCGCCTGATCGCCTCCGCGGATCGCCCGGTCGCTTGGCCCGGCCTGCTTCGAGAGGCACTCCATCACCTCCTGTCGACGCCGACCAAGCCGAGGCCCCTCCTGTTCCGCCTCCTGGTCGATGCCGCGATGCATCTGCTCGCGCTCGACCTCCTCGAAAGCCTCGTCCACGACGGGCAGGTCGCCGCCGCCATGCGCGCGTTTCTGCGCGGATACGCCGCTCGCCGCCCCTCGGGCGTGAGACACGTCCTGGAACAGCAGGTCGCGACCGGCGTCTCGCGGGCGCGCGCCCCCGAACACCCGCCGGCGGCTCTGCATCTCGCGCCTCTGGGACTGGGCGAGACGGAGCCGTCGCCTCCACCGGGTATCTCGGTCATCGTCGTCCTGCACGGGCGCCCGTTTCTGTTGCACCGCCTGCTCGCCTCGATCGGTTTGCTCGGCAGCGCCGCGCCGATCGAGGTGCTCGTGCTCGTCAACGGCGAGACGGCGGCCGACGAAGGCGCGATGGCGGCCCTGCTCGGCGCGGCCGTGCCCCTCACCGTGCTTCGGTCCGACGAGGCGATCCCGGTCGGGGTCGCTCGAAATCGGCTGGTCCGGGCCGCGCGCTACGAGACCATCCTCTCGCTCGATTCCGACATGGTGGTTCTGCAGCCGGTCGAGGCTCTGGTTCCCGCCGCCGGCACGAGCCTCACCGCCCCCTGGTCGCAGGTGTGGAACGTCGGCTACCTCGGCGTCCGCGATCTCACCCACGTCCGCCTCGTGAAGTTCATGGACGGCGGAGATCTCCATGCCGACGGCCTGCGGACGCTGCGAAACCGCACCCAGGCCCATCTCGACGCCCGCACGCTCGCCGAGACGACGCGGTCCGGGCAGATCCTGCTCGGCAACCGCATGAGCGGTGGCGCCAGCCTCTTCCCCCGCCGGACCTTCCTGGACCTGGGTGGGTTTTCGGAGGAGTTCGACATCGGTTGGGAGGACGTCGAGTTCAGCCTCCGCCTCGCCGCCAGCGGACGCCTGATCCACAATCCCCTCGCCGTCGGCCTCTATCACGGTCACGTGCTCCCCTTCACCTCGGCCGACCTCGAGGTGGAGCAGCGGCGCTTCGATCCGGCGCGCAACGACGCCGGACTGGCGGTCCTCGCGCGCTCCGGCTTCGTTCCCGGCGCCAGCCTCGAGATGGAACGGAGCCGATCCGGCGACGTCGGCGCGTTCCGGCGAAACGGATTCAAACTGGATCTGCTGCGCGACCTCGATCTGCCGATGATGGACGGCGTCGGGCCCGAGCCGGTCGTCGGATGGGTCGCCGGCACCAGCGAACTCGCCGACGGCGATCTGCGAAAGGCGCTCGCCGCCGCTCCTCCGGTGTGGCGCAACGTCGTCCTCTCCGCCTGCGAAGTCGCGAGCCTTCCCCGGCTCGCCTGCAATCTCCTCGGCGTCGACGCCGTCGTGCTGGGAGCGGAGGCCGCCCGCTTCCTGGCGGGCCGCTCGGAGCCCTTCGCCGGCTGCTTCGCCGCTCTGAACGAACGCTTCGCGCCCAAGATCGTCGTGCTCGGCCCTCTCGGCGCCGCCGCCGGGGCGCTGCGCCGGCTCTTCCCCCGGGCTCGGGTCGAAGAATTGCCGGAGCTGAACACCAACGAACTCGCGCTCTCGCTCATCAAGGCCACTGCGGCACGTCGTCGCCGACGCTCGACATGATTCATGTCCGGTGCCGCGCGCGTCCGCGCCACGAGCACCGACATGCAGAGATCGGCCGCGCCGCTTCGCCGGACGTCGAGCGGCGCACGCGATGCGCGAGGAGCGGCAAAGGTGGCCGATGCTCCGCCTCAGCGGCCTGCCGGCGGGACACCAGGCTCCCGGAGCCTGCGGACCGGGAAGGCTCCGACCGCGGCGAAGCGACGGGCGCCCGATGCCGCCGCCTCGCTTCGGCCCGATTGGACCTGCAGGCATGGTCTCGTCGACGACGAGTACTCGATTCGACGAAGACGACGCCGTTCGACAATCGACGATTGACACGGTGAAGCACATTTGACATCAAGCTGAATATAAATACGAGTTGTTTAGCCGGTGAGTGACAGGCTGGTCCCGCGCATGACCCGGTGCCTAGCGCCGTAGATTTATGCCGCAGTTTGTATACACTGGTCGGTTGTGGCGGGGATGGTAAGTTCCATGACAGAATTCGCTCTGATCGGTGCCGCCGGATACGTCGCGCCGCGGCATATGCGAGCAATCAGAGACTGCGGCGCGTCGCTGGCGGTCGCGTATGACCCGAACGACTCCGTCGGGGTCATCGACAGCTACTTCCCGAACGCGCAGTTCTTCACGGAGTTCGAGCGCTTCGACCGTCACGTCGACAAGCTCCGCCGGCGCGGCACGCAGATCGATTACGTTTCCATCTGTTCTCCCAACTACCTGCACGACGCGCACTGTCGCTATGCGATGCGCGCCGGGGCCTGGGCGGTCTGCGAGAAGCCGCTGGTTCTCAATCCGTGGAACATCGACGGTCTCGCCAACATGGAGCAAGAGACCGGCCGGAAAGTCTTCACGATCCTGCAACTCCGGTTGCACCCGGTGATCCTGGCGCTGCGCGAGCGCTGCGCCGCCTCGCCGAAGCGCCATCAGGTCGACATCACCTACTGCACGTCGCGCGGCCCCTGGTACCACACGTCCTGGAAGGGCGACGTGGCCAAGTCCGGCGGTGTCGCGACGAACATCGGCATCCATTTCTTCGACATGCTGTCGTTCGTCTTCGGCAAGGCGACGACCAACGTCGCGCACCTTCGCGAACCCGAGCGCGCCGCCGGCTTCCTCGCCTGCGAGAAGGCCGACGTGCGCTGGTTCCTCTCGGTCGATCGCAACGATCTGCCGGAATCCGTGCGCGGCCAGAAGACCAGCTTCCGCTCGATCCTCGTCGACGGCGAGGAACTCGAGTTCACGGAAGGCTTCACCGATCTCCACACCCGGAGCTACGAGGAGATCCTCGCCGGCCGTGGCTTCGGTCTCGAGGAGGCGCGGCCGTCGATCGAGGTCGTCGCCGACTTCCGCAACGCCCCGATCGTCTCGAGCGCCGACGCTCACCCCTTCGCCAAGGGGTACACCCGATGAGTGAGATGCGGGAGGATCCGCGCTTCCCCGGCGTTCTGATCCACGTTTCCAGCTTCGTCGACCAAGGGGCCGAGATCGGACCGGGCACCAAGATCTGGCACTTCACCCACATTCTCGCGGGCACGGTGATCGGGGCGAACTGTTCCATCGGTCAGAACTGCATGATCGGCCCGCAGGTCAAGGTCGGGGACGGCTGCAAGATTCAGAACAACGTCTCGCTCTACGCCGGCGTCGAGCTCGGCGACGACGTGTTCTGCGGCCCGAGCTGCGTGTTCACCAACGTCAATACGCCGCGGGCGCACGTCAATCGCAAGAGCGAGTTCCGGCCGACCCCCGTCGGACATGGCGCGACCATCGGCGCCAACGCCACCATCGTCTGTGGCCATTCGCTCGGCGCCTACGCCTTCATCGGCGCCGGCTCCGTCGTGACCAAGGACGTCGCCGACTTCGCCATGATGGTCGGAAATCCGGCGCGTCGGATCGGCTGGATGAGTCGGGCCGGCGAGCGGCTCCGGGCGGATCTCGTCTGCCCGCGCACCGGCGAGAAATACCGCGAGCAAGGGAATTCGCTCGTGCTCGTGAGCTGATCGGTCGGGTCGCGAGGCCGTCGCGGCCGAGATCGTTCCCGTCGAGCGTCGCGACCACGATCGAAACCAATCTCCATTGATCGGTGACCGTTCGGTCCGTCGAGAGGCAACATGTCGGCATCAAAGAGCGCGTCGATCCCGTTCATCGATCTGGCGGCGCAGCGCCGCCGTATCGGCCCCGCCATCGATGCCGCGCTGGTCGCCGTCGCCGAGGCGGGCCAGTACATCATGGGCCCCGAGGTCGCGAAGCTCGAGGCCGAGCTCGCCGCCTTCTGCGGCGCGGCGCACGTGATCTCCTGCGCGAGCGGCACCGACGCGCTGATCCTGTCGCTCATGGCGAAGGGTATCGGCGCCGGCGACGCGGTGCTCTGCCCGAGCTTCACCTTCGCGGCGACGGCCGAAGCGGTCGCGCTGGTGGGCGCGACGCCCGTGTTCGTCGACATCGAGGCCGACACCTTCGACATGTCGGCGACGAGCCTGCGAGAAGGCATTTCGACCGCGCGCACGGCGGGACTGCGTCCGGTCGGCATCATCGTCGTGGACCTCTTCGGTCAGCCCGCCGACTATGATGCGATCGAGGCGATCGCGGCGGAGAACGATCTCTGGATCCTCGACGATGCCGCTCAGGCCTTCGGCGCCACCTACCGGGGACGCGCGATCGGGCGGATCGGGCAGATGACCGCCACGAGCTTCTTCCCGGCCAAGCCGTTGGGTTGCTATGGCGACGGCGGCGCGATCTTCACCGACGATGCAGATCTGGCGTCGATCCTTCGGTCGCTGCGCGTCCACGGGCAGGGAAGCGACAAGTACGACAACGTGCGCATCGGCCTCAGCGGGCGGCTCGACACGATGCAGGCGGCCGTCCTGCTCGAGAAGCTCAAGGTATTTCCCGAAGAAATCATCGCCCGCGACCGGATCGCCGCGATCTATGGCGAGGGACTGGCGGGGGACGTGATCGTCCCGACCGTCATCGAGGGCGCGACGTCCGTGTGGGCGCAGTACACGATCCGGCTCCCCGCCGGTACGCGTGACGCGGTCTCCGCAGCGCTCAAGGCGGTCGGCATTCCGACGGCGGTCTATTATCCCAAGCCTCTCCACCTCCAGACCGCCTACCGGCATTTCCCCGTGGCGGGGAACGGGCTTCCCGTCTCGGAGAGTATCGCCGAGCAGGTGCTCAGCCTGCCGATGCATCCCTATCTGGATCTGCCCACCCAGACGCGCATCATCGACGAGGTGCGGGCCGCCGTGCGGGCGACGCGCTAGGCGCCGCCGCCTCGAGGCGGATCACGGCTCGAACACGAGCCAGAGCGCGAGGTCGGTCCAACTCCCGATCCGCGCCGCCGCTCGCGTGCAATGCCCGAGCGCCGTCGCGGATTCGTCCTTGAGCCAACACGAATACAGGGTGTGGTGGGTGGTGCATCGGGACAGGTCACCCGCCCAGTTCCGGCACTCGGCCTCGCGACAGCGGCGGTCGTCGCACTCGATCCACTGATCCATGACGCGGACGGCATCGGCGATCGTGTCCCGGGACCGAAGGACGGTTCCGATGTCTCGCAGCCCCTTGGCGACGAGGGGAAGGTGATTTTCGGTGCGGGTCGATTCCGCCGCCGGACGCGCCCGATACTGCGGATCGGCGACGCCGAGGTATCCCCTGTTGCCGTGACCGACCTCGAAATGCTCGCTCGCCGCGATGGCGCGCGCGCGGTCCGCGTAGCGTGCGTCGCCCGTCGCCTCGAACAGCCACGCCATCCCCATCCCCATCGCGACGTTCATGTTGCGGATGAACCGCCCCTCGTCGTTGGGACTGTAGCTCGGCCAGTAGGTGAAGCAGCCGGGGCACGGCGTGTCCTTCGACCCGTACCGCCAGGATTGATCCGCCGCGCGTTTCGCGAACTCCAGACTGCGTGTGTCGCCCGTGACGAGGAACGTCCGCGCCAGACAGGTCACGGCGAGCCCGGTCTGGTAGGTATATTCGGTCCCCACGGGGTTGCAGGTCGTCCGCCCCCAGGTGAGCCCCTTCCGCGTCCCCGGTCCGGCGCAACTGGCCCCGTCGGCGTCACGGTTGACACCCCATCCCACCACGCCGTCGCCGTTCTCGTCGGCCCGGTCGATGATCGTGTGCGCGATGGCGACCGCCTTCTTGCGCGCGGGCTCGCCGAAGGACGGCGCGAGCGCGACGGCGAGCAGACAGGACTGGGCGAGACCGTTGATCGAGGCACGCGTATCGACGCCCTGCTCGAGCCGACGCCCGACGACGACGGCGAGATCACTCCGGAGCTCTTCGATGGTGCGAGGATCGCCGAGGGCCGGAGCCACGAAGCCTGCCGACGCCACCAGGGCGGAGATCGCGAGGGCCGAGAGAAGACCGTATCCGAGCCGCATCGTTCGCGCCTATTGCTCCGCTCCCGAACCCACCAGCAGGCCGGAAAAGACGTGGATCGCACTCTTTTCGGACAAATCTATCGTCTCGACGACGATTTCCTTCACGAGCGGCGCATAGCGCTCGCGCACCTGATCGGCGGAGTGGAAATAGCGCACGTGCCCGAACGAATCGAAATTCGGCACCGATGCGACGAGATACGCGTCGGCCGGCAGGCGCTCCAGGACGCCGAGATCGTCCTCGACGTGCTCGAGGAATTCGGTGGCGATCACCGTGTCGAAGCGCCCGGTCAGGGGTTTGCGCCAGCCGACGATGTTGGATCGCTTGAACGTGGCCTCGAGCCCGCGAGACTGCGCGAGCTCGATCGCCTCGGAGCTGAAGTCGAATCCCACGTAACGGACGCGGAGATGGCCGAGAAGGAACTCGGCGAGCTGTCCCGGACCGCACCCGAGATCGACGATCGAGCGGGTGCCGCGTGCCCGCAGGAGCGCGACGATGCGCTCCCAGACCGGCAAGTACACACTCGCCTCGTGAGAGATCCGATAGGCCTCTTTGATCTTGAAGACCGCATCGTAGTAGGCGGCGCTCAACTCGAGACTACGATCTCCGGGGGCCGCCTGCGTCACGCGCGATCGCAGCTCGTCGATGGCGATGCGCCACGCGGTCACGTCCGGCTTCAGACGATCCGCCGTGAGATAGCTCTCCAACGCCGCGTCGTCATGGCCCGCCCGCATCTGAATGCGACCGAACTGAGCCCACCAGGACGGGACGCCCGGCTCGAGTTCCACCGCCCTGCCCCATTGGCGCAGAGCCTCGTCGAGATCGCCGGAGGTCCCCGCCGAAACGGCGAGACGCGCCGCCGCGTCCGCGGATTCGATCGAGTCCTCCTGAAGAGCGGAAGGGCGCGAATTCCCGGTGTTCGACACCTTGTTCAACCAGCACTCCTTCCGGCGCACCCGACCCGAGCGGGAAGGCTACCCTCGTTTCCTCACGGCGGCAAACGACACCAGGGCTCGGATGGCCGCCACCCGAGCCGGTGAAACGGGGTTCGGATCGCCCCATCCCTCAGATGACGGATCGGAGCACCTCGAACGCCTCGGCGTAGGGGGCCTTGATCTGCACGCCGCGCACTGCGGCGAGACCGACCATGACTTCGTCCTGGAAGTAGGGTCGCGCCAATTCCATTTGCGATTCGTAGCGGCGCAGCGCGCTCATCTTCCGATCGACATGCCGTCGCTCCAGCCTCATGAAGCCGATCGTCTCGGTCACCATGTGGTTCCACGGCAGTTCGTAACCCCAGATCGAGCACTCTCGGAAGGCTCTCAGCGCCTCCCTGTGCACGGTCGAGTGATCCTGGTGCACGTCGTGGCTCGACGGGATCATCAGCATGTTCGGCCGAACCTGATTTCGCAGGCCGATGATCGTATCCAGGATCGCCTGCCGGTTCTCCGAGAAGAGCCGCACCGGAAAGCGATGCTGATAGATGTTCGAGCTCGCGACGCCCAATTCGTTGAGCGCCGTGCGCATCTCGCGTTCGAGCCGGTCCTTCGGCGACCCGGGAGGAAGCGACTGTTCCGCATTCGAGAACGCCGCGACGTGGATGTCCCACCCCTCCTCGGCGAGCCGCGCGATCGAGCCGCCACAACCGAGCTCCGCGTCGTCCGTGTGCGGGGCGAGTACCAACAGCGCTCTACTCACGACATCCTCTCCGATTTGACCGAGCCTCATGAGGCCTCAATCCTTCTCCGCCAACTGCCGCAGCCGCGCTCTCTGGCTCTGAAACTCGCGCTGATCGACGGCCGGCGACCCCATGACGGTCTGCTCGGCGGCCACGTCCTTCACGACGAGCGCCTGCAACCCGACGGTGGCGTGCTCACCGACGCGGCGTTGGTTCATGACGCAGGCGGACGGAGCGATCCAACTGTGGTCCCCCAAGACCACGCTTCCGCCGATCATGCTCTGCGCGATGACGACCGCCGAGCGGCCGACGTCGACGTTGTGTGAAATGTGCACCTGATTGTCGATCTTCGCGCCACGTCGCAGGATCGTGTCGCCGAGCGTCCCGCGATCGATGGACGTGTTCGAGCCGATCTCGACGTCGCTCTCGATGACGACACCGCCGATGTGCGGAAACTTCTCGAGCTCACCCTCTTCGTTGCGCTCGTACCCGAACCCGTCCGCCCCGATCACCGTGCCGGCGTGCACGACGACACGCTCGGCGATGTGGACGCCCCGGTAGACGGTGACATGAGGGTAGAGCACCGAGCCGGCCCCGATCGAGCAATCCGGGCCGACGACGCAGAACGCGCCGATGCTGGCGGTGGAATCGATGCGCGCGGAGGGGTCGACGACCGCCGTGGCGTGGACGCCGGCGGGCGGCGCGGGCGGCGCGAAGAACTTCTCGACCGAGCGAATGAACGTGAGCCGTGGATTGTCGGTCACGAGCAGCGTGAGACGAGACGCGTCCACCGTCGCCAGAACCGGGTCCTCGAGGCAGATGAGGGTCACGCCCGAGAGACGGGCGAGGTCGCGCGCGAGAGCCTCGCCCTCGCGCCGGCTGAAGGTCAGAACACCGTCGGTGGCGTCGTTGAGCGACACCGCTCGCGTCATGCTCCTTGCGGGATCGCCGACCAGGCGAACATTCGCGCCGAGCGCGGCGAGCAGGTCCCCTGCCGTCAGGGAGTTCGAGGATCGCATGGGGCGGCCTATTCGTCTGCCGAGGGCTGGGGGGACGTCAATTCGTCGTAGATTCGGTAGAGACGCGCAATCTGCTCCTCCCACGTGACCTTAAGAATAAAGTCGATACGTGAGTTGATGGCCTGCTTGTAACGTTCGGGATTGGCCATCACCGAGGCGATCGCCTTGGACAGGCTCTCCGCATTGCCCGCCTCGAAGACTTCGCCGATCGGCCATTCCGTCATGAAGCGACGCATCGCGTCGGTGTCGGAGCTGACGACGGGAACACCGGCGAGAATGTAGTCGAAGAGCTTGTTGGCCAGACCGACGTCCGCGTTTCCGTACCTGTCGGGCGTGATGAGCCCGAGGTCGACGTCGGCGATGAAGCCGACGACCTCGTCGTGAGGGAGGAACGGATGATAGAGAACGCGGTCGGCCACACCGAGCTGAAGGGCGAGCTTCTCGATCTTGTCGGTCGTCGCGTTCTTCGACTCGGTGATGAGCAACAGCACCGCATTCGGAAAGCGCGGCAGCGCCACGATCGCGTTTTCGACGCCACGCCCCTTCGTGACCGTCCCCGAGTGAACCATCAGGTACTTGCCCGTCAGCCCCATCTTCGCCTTCACCGACTCTCCACGGTACTTGTACCGAGAGGAGAGCAGGTTCGTGTTGTAGATGACCGAAGGCAGACGCGGGAGATCGTAGGCTTCCTGCAGTCGCGCGGCGAGTTCCTCGCTCACCGTGCACATGTGATCGACGTCGCGAATGAACATCTCTTCCCACGCGGCACCCGCCGCCTGCAGGCCGGGGTCGATGATGTCGTATTGGCGAATGAATTCGTGCGCGTCGTGAATCCACCAGAAGTCCCGGCGGCGGCCGCATTTCGCGAGGGCGACGCCGCCGACCAGCATGCCGTGATAGTCGTGTGAATGCAGCACCAGACCCGGCTTGCTCGGGATCTGCTCGAGTATGGATCCGACGCAGAGGCCCATGCAGGCGAGCCACAATTCGTGGCGAGGCGCGCGGGCCGCCGTCGGCAGCTTGCGAGCCCGCATCGCGATGTTGATCGGCCGATTCATGTTGGGAACGAGGATCAACGGCGTGCCGTCGTCCAGGCTCTTGAGCGTGTAGGTCAGCGGACCGTCGTTCGCCTGCAGCCCGATCGCGAGGAGCCGTCGGCCGAAGCCGGTGACAGCCGAGGCGGTCTTGACCACGCGCGGATCGTTGGTGAAGCCGTTGACGACGAACATCACGGTGTCGAAGGACCGATCCCGCAGCAGCGCCATGACCTCGCTCGGCGCGGGAGGAAACTCGACGTCGAGCAGGACGGAGCCGATGTCCTTGGCCGCGACGAGCGGCAGCGATTCGACGATGTCGGCGTCGAGCCTGCCGCTCAGGAGGCGATGCCCGTCGAGGTCGCTCGCGTCGGCCGTCTCGCTCGCCTCGTCCGCGACCGGCTCCGGCTCTGGCTCGATCGGCGCCACGCGGGGCGCCGGCAGCACGGACCCGGCGTCACCGACCTCCCGATACCACTGCTCCGCCCAGCCCTCGCCGGCGCGGACGCAGGGCATCCGAGACACCGCATAGGATTGCATCAGCGACGTCGCCGTCTCCGCCTCGGCGACGCTGAGATCGTCGACCTCCCCGGCGAAGCGCTTCATCCACGCGATCGACGCGGCATGGAGGGAGGGAACCGTCGTACCGCCCACCCGGGGGACACCGGCGACGTCGTGCCGCCAGCGGACGGCGTGGCGAACCGGACTGCCTCGGAGGGCCGCGCCTCCGACGAAGAGGCCGGTATGCCCATGCGTGAGCAAGATCACGGTGCGCCGTTCGGCGAGGACGTCGATCAGAGGACCGAGGCAACTCGCCAGGGCCACGAGCCGGCACTCCAGCCGAGCCGCGCCGTCGGCCGCGCCGAGGGCCTGCGCGCCGAGAGCACGCGTGAGCGCGCCATTCATGTCGGGCAGCAGCAGAACCCCCGCGTCTTCGAGCCCCTCGATGGCGCTGGTCTCGACGAAGTCGTAGGCGTCCGATCGGTCGTTCGGCTGTACGCCGGCGATCAGCACCCTGCGCCCCGACCGGCTCGCCTCCGAGGCGATACGGCCGGCCGCCGCATTCGTCCGGACGGCGCCGGGGACGAACACGATCGTATCGAATGCGCCGGCCGCCAACCGGCTCGGCAAGTCGCTCGGCAGGCTGGGAGGGACGAGGCCGCGCAGCTCGCCACCGAGGCCGCGCGCCGCGGTCAGCGGCAGATCGTCGATCGCGGCGAAGCCGCGCGCCGGGACCTGCGGCCGATGCTCGGCCGGGCTCGGCGCCGGCGCCTCGGGAGGAACGGCGAGCGGAGCCTCGCTCGGCGCGACGATCGGACCGTCATCGACCCGGGGCCGCGG